>Ga0208373_1000567_pt1 | contig 62075 bp, 49 predicted proteins | sample RifOxyC2_FD_184036 | JGI IMG/M metagenome (GOLD analysis project Ga0208373, IMG submission 184036) | Soil microbial communities from Rifle, Colorado - Rifle Oxygen_injection C2 (SPAdes) | ecosystem: Environmental > Terrestrial > Deep subsurface > Rock core/Sediment | place: Rifle, Colorado...
GTCAGGTGCGGTCCTCCAGGGCAGCTTTAAAACATCTGCTGCCATTACCGGTTTTGTGGACAACAGCAACGTGATCGGTGCGGGCTCCATTATCCAGAGCGGGTCTGTCATCGGTTCCGGAACCACCCTCCAGGGTGAGTTTAAAATCGCTTCAATGGTCGCTTCAACTACCAAAAGCACATTGGCAGCAGGAAGTGTATTGACGGGCGGTGCCACTACCATTATTTCCTCTGGTTCTATATTTGAGGGAGATGTGTCAGCCAGCCTTTCAGGCACAACAGCCGGTGCGGTCGTCGTGAGCGGCGGCAACACCTATGTCAAGGCCGGTGCACAGGCAGATATCAAGGCAACGGGCCTGACCCTGACAGCCGGGGCAATACTGGGAATCGGTTCTGTTCTAATTGACAACACAGTGTTGGCAGCCGGCAGTAAAATGGGATCAGACATTACCATGGATGCAGGCAGGACCACCACTGTCACAGCTGACATGCAGCTGAACGGCGGAGCAACCAACCTTGCCGCAGCAAGTATCTTTAAGTCCGGTACCACCTTTGCCAATGAAACCATGGTGGGCTCCGGTTCCATCTCAGGCGGGTCCGTGACCCTGGGGACGGGCTCTGTAATCGGCGCCAATTCATCCCTGGCCAACGGGTCTTCCATCGGGACAACCGGCATTGCCACCGTTGAAGACGAGACCGTGTCCGCGGACAAGGATATGCTGCTGGCAAAGGGCAGCGTGATTGCGGCAGGTTCAACCCTGACTGCAGGAACCGTGTTGACCAATGATATCCAGGCAGGCGGCACCACCGGCAACCAGAAGTTTGCCAAAGGCACCACCCTGGAATATGATATCATCACCGGCACCAATGTGGCCCTTGCCGAAGATATGGTCATTAACGGCGGCTCCATCCTTAAGGCAGGCACCACCCTTGGCGTGAACGCAGTTGCCGCAGACGATACCGTGGATTCTGCCGTGTCCGAGGGCAAGGCCTATCGTCTTTCAGATGTTGATGTCACCACCCAGGAAGGCGCCCAGATCGGTATTGCAGTAGCAGATGCCGCGTTGAAATCCCTTGACAAGGTAAGGTCTGATTTGGGTTCTGTTCAGAACCAGCTGACCTCCACCATCAACAATATTTCAACAACCAGGGTAAACGTAAGTGCTGCAGAATCAACAATTCGTGACGTTGACTTTTCAGAAGAATCTGCCGTCTTTACCAAGTTGCAGATATTGAGCCAGGCAGGTACCTTTGCCATGTCCCAGGCCAATGCAAGTGCCCAGGGTGTTCTGAGCCTGCTCCAATAGGTTTTACTGAACCATAAGTAAATAGGTAGTCCTTAGAAAATGGGCGGTAGCTGTAAAAGGCTGCCGCCTTTTTTTCTTGACTCGGTAAAAGGAAATCACCCATAATCCTTTTTATTTGATTTTAGGAATCAATCCTTATGGCAAAGGAGAAAATATGTGAGAGTTTTATTGGTTGTCTATGATAATGATTCTTATATTCACTGGTTTCCCCAGGGATCGGCCTATATCGCGGCAGTCCTCAAACAGGCGGGCCATGATGTCCAAATTTACAGCCAGGATTTCCACCATCTTCCCGATGAGCACCTGACAGCCTATCTGGACCGGAACAGGTTCGATGTCATCGGGGTCGGCATCATTGCCGGATACTATCAATACAAGAAATTGCTCGCCATTTCCAGCGCTATTGCAAATTCCAAACAAAGACCTGCGCACTTCATCCTCGGCGGCCACGGCCCGTCTCCTGAACCTGAATTTTTCCTCGGGAAAACAGGGGCGGATATCGTGGTGATGGGGGAAGGGGAAGCAACGGTTGTGGAACTCTTTGAAGCCCTTGCCAACCGCACGCCTTTGGACAAGATCAAGGGCATTGCCTACCGCGACGACCAAAAGGTGATGGTGAATCCCAGAAGGGAGCTGATAAAAGATATCGACACCATCCCCTGGCCGGCCTATGGCCTTTTTCCCATGGAATATTATCGATTGCTGAGAATGCCCCATTGCAGCCACAGCGATTTTGTCATGCCGCTTCTTTCCGGGAGGGGATGCACCTTTACCTGCAATTTCTGCTACCGGATGGACAAGGGATTCCGTCCCAGATCAGCAGAAGCCATTGTTGAAGAGATACAATATCTGAAAAAAGAATTTAATGTTTCCTATATCGCCTTTTCCGATGAGCTGCTCATGTCGTCCGGAAAGCGCACCATTGAAATATGTGAAGCCTTCTTAAAAGCCGAGCTGAATATAAAATGGGATTGCAACGGCAGGCTCAACTATGCCGCCCCCGAAGTTCTTTCTGTCATGAAAAAGGCAGGATGCGTTTTTATCAATTATGGGATAGAAGCCTATGATAATGATGTGTTGAAAAACATGCAAAAGGCCCTGACCATCAATCAGATAAACAAGGGCATTGACGCAACCCTGTCCGCCGGCATAAGCCCGGGTCTGAACATGCTGTTCGGTCATATCGGTGACACCAGAGAGAGTTTAAATGCGGCCGTGGAGTTTTTAATCCAACATGATGACGGGGCGCAGATGAGAACCATACGGCCGGTCACCCCATACCCGGGTTCTCCTCTCTATGCCCATGCCATTGAAAAAGGGCTGATTGCGGATATCCGGGATTTTTATGAAAACAAGCATTTGAATTCCGATCTTTTTGCGACGAATTTTACCAATTTATCCGAAGAACAATTGTATTCAGAGCTGACAAATGCCAATATACGTTTGATGGAAAATTATTTTGAGAATAAAAAGAAACGAATGGTATCCCAGACCAGACATTTGTACGAAACCCGGGATGCTTCCTTTCGGGGGTTCAGACAGGCATAAATCATGCGGGGAAAAGGCCATTGGAATTAAAAAATAAAACCGTATTGGTTACCGGCGCAGACGGGTTTATCGGGTCCCATCTGGTGGAGATGCTGGTTGCGTCCGGCGCCAGGGTAAGGGCGCTTTCTTATTATAATTCCTTTAATTCCTGGGGATGGCTGGAAGATCTGGACTGTCTGAAGGACATTGAGGTCATATCCGGCGATGTGAGGGACCCCCATTTCTGCAAGGAAATTACAAGACAGGTGGATGTTATTTTCCATTTGGCAGCCCTGATTGCCATTCCCTATTCCTATGTTGCACCGGACAGCTATGTGGACACCAATGTCAAAGGCACCTTGAATATCTGCCAGGCCGCAAGGGAGAACGGGTGCGAACGGGTGATCCATACCTCAACTTCCGAGGTTTACGGCACTGCCCAATATGTGCCCATTGATGAAAAGCATCCGTTCCAGCCCCAGTCCCCCTATTCGGCCAGCAAAATCGGGGCCGATCACATGGCCATGAGCTTTTATCTTTCATTCGGCTTGCCCGTGACCATTTCAAGGCCCTTTAACACCTATGGGCCCCGCCAGAGTGCCCGGGCTGTTATTCCCACCATTATCGGGCAGATCGCATCTGGAAAAAAACAGATCCGGCTGGGAGATGTATCCCCCACCCGGGATTTTAATTATGTCCTGGACACCTGCAAAGGGTTCATGGCCCTGGCCCAATCGGACAAGGCCCTGGGAGAGGTGGTCAACATCGGATCAGGTGTTGAGACATCTGTGGCAGATACCCTGAACCTTATTAAAAAAATCATGAAGTCCGAGGTCGAATTCATTCTGGATGACCAAAGAGTTCGTCCCAGAGATTCCGAGGTGTTTCGGCTCTGCTGCGACAATACCAAGATAAAACAGCTCACCGGGTTTATGCCGGCGTATTCCCTGGAAGAAGGGTTGACCCGGACAATCGACTGGTTTGCAGACCCGAAAAACCTGTCCCGTTATAAAACAGAGATCTATAATGTATAGCGATCTTATCAACTTTATTCGGGACTGGTACCGTACCAGAGACTTGATCCCGCTCCATGAGCCCAGGTTCACGGAAATCGACCGGCAATATGTGCTGGATGCCATTGACTCAACCTTTGTCTCCAGTGTCGGTGAATATGTGGACAGGTTTGAGCAGGCATTGGCATCCTATCTGGGAGCTGAACATGCTGTTGCCACGGTGAACGGCACTGCTGCCCTCCAGGTGGCCTTGAGACTTGCCGGCGTGGGAAACGGAGATGAGGTCATCACCCAGCCCCTGACCTTTGTGGCAACGGCCAATGCCATTGCTCATAATAATGGTGTCCCCGTGTTTGTGGATGTGAACAGGGAAACCCTTGGCCTGTGTCCGGATGCCCTTGCACGATTTCTGGAACAGACAGCCTTGAAAAAAGATAAGGCAACCATTAACAAAATCAGCGGACGAAAAATAGCGGCCATTGTTCCCATGCACACATTCGGACATCCCTGCCGGATGAAACAGATCATGGAATTGGCAGATCACTGGGAGATCAGCGTTGTTGAAGATGCGGCAGAATCCCTTGGGTCCAGGATTTCAACACAGCATTGCGCCACCTTTGGCGCGCTGGGGGTTTTGAGTTTCAACGGCAATAAAACCATTACCTGCGGCGGCGGCGGTGCCATTGTCACAAATGATAAAAATCTTGCCCAACGGGCCAAACATCTGACCACCACGGCCAGGGTCCCTCATAAATGGGAATTTTCTCACGACGAAATCGGGTATAATTTCCGGATGCCTAATTTAAATGCTTCCCTTGCATGTGCCCAACTTGGGCAATTGGATGGTTTTCTTACGGACAAACGAAAACTTGCCAGAGCCTACGAGAGTTTCTTTAAGGAAGCCGGGTGGGGAAAATTTGTCACAGAGCCCCAAGGGTGCACCAGCAACTATTGGCTGAATGCGGTGATGACAGCGGACCTACGACAACGGGACGATCTTCTGACAAAAACAAATGAATCCGGCATTGCGACCCGGCCGGCCTGGAGGCTCATGCCGGATCTTCCCATGTATAAAAACTGCCGGAAAGACGATTTGAAAAATGCCAGGTGGCTTGCAGAACGTATTGTAAACCTGCCGAGCAGTGTGAGGATCAATGTATAGAAAGGAGATAATTCTTATCGGTGGCGGCGGCCATTGCCGCTCCTGCATCGACGTCATTGAAAGTGTTCAAGAATTTAAGATTGCCGGCATTGTGGAACAGCCCGGAAAAACCAAATCCATCCTGGGCTACCCGGTTTTAGGCAGTGACAAGGATCTTGAAAATTTAAAAAATATATATGAATATGCCTTGATCACCATCGGCCAGATGGGATCTTCCATGCTTCGGCAAAAAATTTTCAATCACTTGAAAAAGCTTGGGTTTGCCTTGCCGGTCATGGTTTCCTCTCTGGCCCATGTTTCAAGATATGCAAGTTTGGGTGAAGGGACCATCGTCATGCACCAGGCAATGGTAAATGTCGGTGCAAGCATCGGGAGAAACTGCATTTTAAACACCAAATGCCTTGTGGAACACGATGCCAAAATCGGGGACCACACCCATATCTCCACAGGTGCCGTGCTCAATGGAGAAACCATGATCGGATCCGGCAGTTTTGTGGGATCCAATGCCACCATTGTCCAGGGGGCCAGGTTCCCCGACAATCTGTTTTTCAAGGCAGGAAGCCTTGTGTGCAGCGAACGAGACGGGCAAGCCATGAAGGAGAATCATGGCTTCTGAAAAAGTATTTATCATAGCAGAAGCCGGTGTAAACCATAACGGGTCCCTTGACCGGGCAAAAAAAATGGTCGAGGCCGCAGCTGTCGCGGGCGCGGATGCTGTAAAATTCCAGACATTCACTGCCGAAACCCTGGTCAGCAAAGACGCTGTCAAGGCCAATTACCAGATAAAATCATTCGGCCGGAATGAAACGCAATTTGAGATGTTGAAAAACCTGGAACTCTCCTTTGCCTCCCATCTGGAATTGATAAAAACATGTAAAGACCATGAGATTGAATTTTTATCAACTCCCTTTGACCTGTCCGCCATTGACATGCTCAGGAAAATTGGAATCACTACATGGAAGATCCCTTCCGGGGAAATTACCAATCTGCCCTATTTGAGGAAGATTGCCTCCTTTAGACAGGAGATCATCCTATCAACGGGCATGGCAGATCTTGAGGAAATCAAGGCAGCGGTCTCGGTGTTTACAGCTACAGGTTTCTCCATGAACAGGATAACCATTCTTCATTGCAACACAGAATACCCGACCCCCATGCAGGATGTGAATCTTAGGGCCATGCAGACCATAAAGGACGCTTTCCCCGGGGTTAAGATCGGCTATTCCGACCACACAGACGGCATTGAAATCCCCATTGCTGCAGTTGCCATGGGAGCTGGAATCATTGAAAAACATTTTACCCTGGATAAAAACCTGCCCGGCCCGGACCACAAGGCCTCCCTTGACCCGGGAGAATTGGCCCGGATGGTCAGGGCGGTCCGAAATATTGAAATGGCTCTTGGCAACGGCATCAAAAGACCAAGCCTGTCAGAAGAAAAAAATATTCCCATTGCCCGGAAAAGCATTGTGGCGGCCTGCTCTATTGCTGTGGGCGACACATTCACCCCGGACAATCTGACGGCCAAAAGGCCGGGGACCGGAATAAGTCCCATGAAATGGGATGAGATCATTGGTCAGTGCGCAAGAAAAAATTATAAAAAAGATGATATGATTGATGCGTAAAATCTGCGTATATACCTCCACCCGGGCAGACTACGGTCTTCTGAGGCCTCTGATCGGTCAGATCAGTGAAAGCCCGGAACTTTCCCTGCAATTGCTGGTCAGCGGGACCCACCTGGTGGCGAACCAGGGCATGACCATCGAAGAAATTCAAAAGGACGGATTTGCGCCTGGTAAATGTGTGGATATCAATCTTACGGATGATGCTTCAACGGGTGTCTGTCATTCCATGGGCATTGCCATTTGCGAATATGGAAAATTCTTTGCTGAATACGCGCCGGATCTGGTGGTCGTTCTGGGCGACCGGTTCGAAGCCTTTTGCTGTGCAGCGGCAGCCCAGGTATCTTGTATTCCCATTGCCCATATCCATGGGGGGGAAACGACACAAGGGGCCATTGACGAAGCCTTCCGCCACAGCATCACCAAGATGGCCCACCTCCATTTCCCCTGTTGCGAGGCATACCGGCGCAGGATTGTCCAAATGGGAGAACAGCCGAGACATGTTTATAATGTGGGAGCCCTGGGGGTCGAAAATATAAGGGGCCTGACGCTTATGACGCGGAACGACTTGGAAAGATCAATGGATTTCAAACTGGACAAGCCGTTTTTTCTTGTCACCTTCCATCCTGCGACCCTGGAAAAAAACACGTTTAAAGAACAATTTTCAGCACTTCTGTCTGCACTGGATGCCTATCCGGGCCATAAAATCATTTTCACCGGATCCAATGCAGACACAGGCGGCGGTGCGATCAACCAGATGCAGGCGGTCTATCAAAAGGGTCGTCCTGGTCATTGCCTTGTGGCCCCCTCCCTTGGATACCAAAGATATCTGTCTGCCATGAAATTGTGTGAGGCTGTCATTGGGAATTCTTCCAGTGGTATACTTGAAGCACCTGCTCTTGGGGTCCCGACAATTAATATCGGAGACCGGCAGAAGGGACGACTCAGGGTTCAAAGCATTCTTGACTGCGATCCTTCTGAAAGATCCATATTGGCTGCCTTGAAAAAGCTACAGAGCAAAGCGTTTCAATCGAGCCTGGCCAAAATGACCCTTCCATTTGAAAAACCCGGCACCTCAAAAGTGATTAAGGAAATATTAGAAAAAGCCGATTTAAAAGATATCCTGAAAAAAAAATTTTATGATATCAAATCCACATCAAAACCCAGGGATATGCAGGAAGAAAAATGAAAGATTGGAAAAAAACATTGGTCGGCCCGGAAACCAGCATAAAAGAGACCATTGCGGTAATCGACAAGAGCGCACTCCAGATTGCCGTTGTGGTTGATGCGGACAATAAGCTCCTTGGAACGGTTACAGACGGTGATATCCGCAGAGGTATCCTAAAAGGCATCAGCCTTGAGGAACCGGTCAAGCGTATCTTTTATGTATCCCCCCTTACAGCCTCCATTGACGATGACCCAAAGACCATGCACAGGATCATGAAAGAGCAGCTAATCAACCAGTTGCCTATTGTTGATCATGACGGCCGGGTTGTTGAACTCATGTTTTTAAGGGATATCCTGAAAGAAAAGAAAAACAAGAACCCTGTTGTCCTCATGGCCGGAGGCCTTGGTACAAGGCTTCGTCCCTTAACAGAAGACTGTCCAAAGCCCCTTTTAAAGGTCGGAGGAACCCCTCTACTGGAAACCATTCTTGAGGGATTTATCAACAAAGGGTTTGATACGTTCTATATTTCAGTAAATTATCGAGCAGACATGATCGAGAAATATTTTGGGGATGGTTCCAAATGGGGTGTCAGCATTGAATACCTGAGGGAAACACAGCGGCTTGGCACTGCCGGAAGCATTAAACTCCTGCCTGAAAAACCGTCCCTGCCGTTTATCGTGATGAACGGGGATCTTCTGACCAAGGTGGATTTTAAGCAGCTGTTGGAATTTCATATCAACAACAATAAGCTCAGCAATGCCATGGCAACCATGTGTGTCAGGGAATACAACATGCAGGTTCCCTATGGGGTGATAAAACAGGAAGGCAACAGGCTGGTGCGGCTGGATGAAAAACCGGTTCAGCGCTTTTTTGTCAACGGCGGCATCTATGTTTTCCAACCGGATATGATTGATCTGATACCGGATGGCCAATACTTTGACATGACCCATATGTTTGATAAGATGATGGAAAAAGACTATAAAACAGTGGTGTTTCAGATTCGGGAATACTGGATGGACATCGGCCATAAAAGAGATTTTGAAACAGCAGACGGCGAATACGGCGAGATATTCTGGGGGTAGAAAGACCTAAGTCAATTTTTTAAGGAGTCTGTTTGAATTTTAATAAACACAATCCATACGACTGGTTAAAAAAATTAAATACAACGATTCTGTCTTCTATCTGCAGAAAGGGCAGAAAATCCATTGATTTGGAAAAAGGCTGCTGTGTCGGCGGCAATATGATCAACGCCGCCATTGAGAAAGACGCCAGCATCTGGTGGGTGGGCAACGGCGGAAGTGCGGCCATCTGTTCCCATCTGTCCCAGGATCTGCTCAACAAGCTCGGGGCCAGGTCTTTTTATCCGGGAGATGCGTCTTTGATGACCTGCATGGCCAATGATTTCGGCTATGAAAAGGTGTATCTTCATCCCCTTGAAAAGCTGGTACGGCCGAAAGATCTTTTGATTGCCATTTCAAGCTCCGGCAATTCTGAAAATATACTTCTGTGCGCCCAAATGGCATTGGAAAAAGGATTGGACCTGATTACCTTAAGCGGCTTTAACGCTGACAACAGGCTTTGGAACATCCAAAGCAACCTGTCTTTTTTTGTGCCGGCAGATCTTTTCGGTATAGTCGAATTGAGCCACGAGGCCATCCTTCACGGGATCATAGAATCCCTCTGGCTTGAAAAAAAAGACGCGTTGACAGCGGTCGGTACCGTAACAGAGGAATGGCTTAATTAGTCATGTTTAAGGATAAAAAGATACTGGCCATTATCCCTGCCAGGGGCGGTTCAAAAGGAGTGCCCGGCAAAAATATCAGACAGGCAGGGGGAAAACCCCTGATTGCATGGATCATTGAGGCGGCAAAAAAATCCAATCATATTGATCGCCTGATCCTGTCTTCCGATGATCCTAAGATCATAGGTGTCGCCCAAAAATATGGGTGTGAGGCACCCTTTGTTCGACCGTCCGACCTTGCCCAGGATCACAGTTCTGCTTCCGATGTTGTGTTGCATGCCCTTGCTGAAATGCCGGGATATGAATATGTGATGCTGCTCCAGCCGACCTCTCCGTTGACCCGGACCACAGATATAGACGGATGCATTGAATCGTGTATAAATTCCAATGCAGCATCCGTCATATCAGTAACAGAACCGGGAAAAAGCCCCTACTGGATGTTTAATATGGGTATGGATAATAAACTCTCCCCTGTCCTCGGGGAAACGTATCTGAACAGACCTCGGCAGGAACTTCCTATTGTTTATATGCCAACAGGAGCTATTTATATTGCGGAGTCTGGATGGTTTTTGGAGAATAGGTCTTTTTATTCAGATTCAACAACCGGCTATATAATTCCGCAGGAACGGTCTTTGGATATTGATTCCCAATTTGATTTCAGGTTATTTGAAACCATTGTTTTTAAAGGGGAAGAAAAATAAGCCCCATGCTCCCTCAATTTGACTTCTGCACCCGGCCCTGGTCTGATCTGTTTTTGCACAATTCCGGCAGAATCCAGCCGTGTTGCATGAATTCCACATCCCTGGGAAATATCCGCCAGCACAATATCAATGACATTTGGAATGGGGACCGGATAAAGCAGATCAGGGCGAGTCTCCTTAAAAAAGAATATGCCGAAGCTGGATGCAAAACCGGCTGCCCGGTTCAGCATCAGTTGGAACAGGGTATCCAGTCCTACAGCGCTTCCTTTGATTGGGAAAATTCAGCAAGAGCAGGCGATTGCTTTGGGAAAAATTTTGAGATGTTTAGACAAGGTCTGGACCAAAGGCTTTTACATGTATCCCATCTGCCGTTGTGGGTGGATGTTCAGCCGACCGAAGCATGCAATATGGCCTGCATTATGTGTCATCAGCAGCACAGGAAAAAAGAGCGTATCCCGTCTGAACTTATTACACGCTTTCTGGACTGGACAAAAGCCATGCATACCTTGCGGTTTCAGGGCGGAGAAATATTTATTGACCCTGAGATATCTTCATCCCTTCTCAAGTTAAAATGTCAGTTGAAACCACACCAGCAGTTGCATGTCATTACCAATGGATCTCTGATAAATGAAAAAAGCATCTGTGAATTGATGGCGCCGCCCAATCCCATACGCTTTACTGTCTCAATTGATGCGGTGGAGCCTGAGATTTACAAAAAAATTCGCCAATCTTCCTTTTTTCACAGGGCCTGGAAAACCATGACACTGATGGCCGAACTCCAGAAGAACATGGGAAGAAACGACGTTGTCCAATGGAATTATGTGGTGATGAAAAGCAATTTCCATCAGATCGAACAGGCGGTTCGGATTGCAGCGGAAATCGGAATCAATATCTATTTTCAGCCGATCATCGGATCATACCCTGGAGAAAATATTTTCGATAATCCTTCCATCCGCCCAGAGGGAGCCCTTGAGCAGATAGAAAGATGCCGCCAGTTGGCATCGGCACTGTCAGCGCCCAATGCATCTCTGGAATATGTTTGTCGGCAATTGCGGTTGCCACAACATGAGAAATAGCGGAGATTAAAACACAATAATCATGAATTCCACTTTGAAAATACTAGGGCTAGGGCGCTGCCCCATTGGTCTTCTGAGAAAAAACCTTCTTAAAGACCCGGAATCACCCCTCACAGCAAAACAAGAGATCGTATTTGATCATCACTATATTCTAAATCCATTTCCCTGTACTCAGCCCAATGTGTGTGACGATACCCTGCAGAAGATAGGACATTACCACTGTGTTCCTAGCCTCCAGGACCAATTTAAAGGGCTTGACCGCATAAAAGAGTATCAAATATGCATCATTGAAATTTTTCCGCCGGCTCCTTTATATTTTCATAAAACGCTTGAAGTTTTTGCATGTTTCGAATCATTTACAACACAATTGCAAACAGGCGGGTTTGAATCTGAATTGATCGATAACCCGGAAAATCCTTCTCATCTTGATCCTGAAATATATATTCTCAATCTTTCCAGACTTATTGAATCCGTTCAGAAAAAAAACAAAGCAATTTCGGTCATTCTGCTCAACGCAGAATTATTATATGACCAGATGGGAAATCACCTGGGCTCCCCCCTCCTGCATCAGATTATGGACAGTGTTAAGCGCAATATCTTAAAATTATACAAACAGGTCTCTTTGCTTGATATGAATGAGGTTGTTTCACAGTTATCAAAAAAAAAGTTATGCTTTTTTGAAACAGAGTTCCCGCTCCTTTACATCCGGCATAAGCCGAATCTTGAGCCAATCGCAGTTGCACGGGACTGCAAACACGCATCTCCGCGGCTGCGTCATTATTTTACACTGGCGTTTTGCAGGCTTCTTAGGCAAAATGGGCATTCTTGCCTAGAGATGGAATCACGGGACTTTGGGGAACACGCCTTGCCCCATGACTACGAACAAAGAGCTGCGGCCTTTCTTTCGGCGCACAATAAAAATTTTCAAGTTTCTTTTAAGGATTCCAGGGTTTTTTCTCAATATGTCGGATATGTTCTTGATACAAATGACTTTAGGGGTCATGAAAATTTAAGAACCTATATCCAGGATTTTGAATCCTTTGATATTCGGGAAGGCCAGGACCTGGTTACCTGTCTTTATCACATTCGGACTCTTGCCGCCTATCTTTTTGCAACAAAGAAACCTTTATTGACAAGCCTCTGTCTTATTGGCATGCGGGTGCTGTTACTTCCGAAAACCGTCCATGACCACTATACAACCTATGTATTGCTGTGGATAAAAAACATTGGTCTTGTGGCCAGACAAATCATTCAGTGCAACAGACATATTTCGGCCCAGCCTTTCCATATTTTCTTACAAAGACTTAAGGAAAAAGAGTATTTGCACAATTATGAGGTCGTCAGGCAGGTCCTTGCCTTTGAGAAGGTGTGCCCGCCTCTGGGTGAATCCTGTCCGCCTAAAACATGTTTTCAAAAAAAAATTCGAAAAATCGGTATTTTCCTTCCCCGTTCCACCCCCTTTTATATGACCATGTTCTTTGGGTTAAAACGGGGGTTTGAACAAATGGGGATTGAGGTTTCCGGCTGGACAGAGCTCTTGGAAGAAAAGGCGCTCCTTGAGTTCTGCCGTCAGTTTAAACCCGATTTTATCTTTGAAATGAACCGGAGCAGAAACCAGCTGCCGAATTTTCCCTGGGAGATTCCCCATGTTTGCTGGATTGTCGATTTGATGGGAAATGAATATTCATATTTTAAAGGCAGCGAAATCCTTTATTCGTTTACCACGCTCATGCCGCAATGCTTTACAAAAAATACAGACAGCTATATTGACTGGCTTCCGCCAGGGATTGATCCCCAAATTTATTATCCAAAAGAAAGCCCATTCCTCCATGATTTTTCATTCATCGGGCATATCCCTCTGCCATGGAATAAAAAAGAGCTTGAACGTCCCTTGTACCCCCATGACAGAAAGAGCAAAACATTTGCTGATTTTATCCACGAGTATGACCGTTTGTGGAAAATATCCCCAAAACAGCCGACACCTCCGGAAAGCCTCCATTCCATGATGGGGCGGTATTCGCTGCTACAGGATGAAAATCAGGACATTGATATTAAGGATGTGACCCTTCGATATGATATTCTTTTCAGGTCACGCAGAATCAATATCAGAAAATTACTTGTTGACGCTGTATTGCCGGTTTCAGAATCAATCGCAATTTTCGGTCCTGAAAACTGGAAACAGTGGCCAAAATATGGAAAATTTTACCATCGATTTGTTGAAGACCCGAACCATCTGCGGGAAATCTGTCAAACGTCACGCCTGAATATTCATGAAGGTGTCGGACTCCATATGCGGTCGTTAGATTGCTTTGCTTCCGGCGGCTGCCTGTTATACCTTGACGTGGATGAACGGAACGGGGTCGGGGCTGGACTGGAGTTTTGTTTTGAAAAAAACAGACATTATGTGGAACTGGATAAAGGGGATTTTTCCTATCAGCTTAAACAGTTGTTATCGGATGAAAAACACCTTCGCAGGATTGGGTTGAATGCAGCCCAATTAACCCATGAAAAACATTCCTGGGCACAAAGGGCAAAGAAAATCATTCAAGACATCAATTATGTTAAATCATAATCGCAACCAGGACCAGATATGGATAAACAATTTTAAGGATTAACGCATGAAAATATTATTGGTTGCCCCTTCATATTTCCCCCAGGTAAATGCCGCCTATTTCCCTCTCGGACTTGCCTATGTGGCTTCCTATGCCAGGGGAAGCGGCCACAGGGTGGAGGGTCTCAACCTGAACCATTATCCTGATCCCAAACGATATGATCTTCTGCGGGAGTCACTCGCAGGTGGTGAGTATGATCTTGTCGGTATTACCGGCTTGTCCGTCTGTTTTAATGAAATTGAAAAATTGATAAAACTGATCAGAGAGGCAGACCCCCGGTTGTTGGTGGTATTGGGAGGCGGTATTACCTCGTGTGAAGCAGAATCGGTGATGCAAACGCTTAAGCCCGATTTTATGGTCATTGGCGAGGGGGAGATGATTTTTGTCAACCTGCTTGATGCCATTTCACAGGGGGGCCCTTTATCTGGCGTGAAGGGGATTTGGTACTGGGAAGCAAATGCCCCTGTTTGCACCGGTATTGGTCCTGCAATGGAGGATCTTAACCTGTTGCCGGAGCCTGATCTTGAATTGATGGGGATTGAACAGAATATTGCCCTTCAGAAGGATTCCCGCCTCAGTTACCACCTTGTCCGCTACGATATCGAAAGGTCGATTCATGTGCTGGCCAGTCGCTCATGTCCCTTTAAATGTACTTTCTGCCATCATGCAGGTATGGGCAAATATAAGACCCATGATATTGACCGGGTGGTGGCCCAGATAGAACAATATGCAAAGAAATATGATGTCAATCGTATTTCAATCCTGGATGAACTTTTTTCAGCAAATAAAAAACGGTTGCAATCTTTCTGCAACCGTCTGATGGAGAAAAAACTCAATATCAAGTGGTTTTGCCAGATGCGCGTGGATCAGCTTGATCTGGAATTGCTGGAATTGATGAAGCAGTCCGGCTGTGATTTCATATCCATCGGAATCGAAAGCGGTTCAGATATTGTTCTGACCAGCATGCAAAAAAAAATAAAGGCGGCTGATATTGCAAATGCTGTGAAGATGCTGCGCAAGGCAAATATTGGTTTTCAGGCCAATTTTTTATTCGGAGACCCATGCGAAACGCAGGAAACGATAATGGAATCGTTGCGGTTTCAGCAGGCGAATGAACTTTTTTTCGTTGACTGGTCAGCCGTGATTCCCTATACCGGTACCCAGATTTTCGACTATGCCTGGGAAAAAGGGCTTATACATGACAAGGTGCAGTTCATGCGAAGCCAGTGCGATATATCCGGCTATTTGTATAAACATCAAATCAATATGACAAAGATGACGGATGCTGAATACCAGGACTGGTATATCCGGTTGCGGGAGATAAACGATTTGAATCACCGGAAACGCCTGGCCGTGGTGAAGCAGGCAGTGCCGGCCGGCAAATGGCAGTCTGACCTGACCATCGCATGTCCTGCCTGTCAATTTCTGATTAATACGGATTTTTGTTATCCGCTGGCAACCCACGGGGACAGCAGAATCAATCCGGATTCCCCGGTCGCCATGCAAGGTGTAAACCTTCTTTGTCCCGGATGTTTCCGCAAGATGCATTTGATGCCCAGGCAGATTCCGCACATTGAGGTGTTTTTTAAACGGTTTCAGGAGCAGGTGGATCAGCTCAGGGAATCCGGCGCTGATGTGGCGGTCCTTCCAGCCATGGACCGGTATTATTCCGTATTTAAAGAAGACATATCCCTGGACGGTTTAAATGTGGCAGCGGTGCTTGATACCAGAAATTTCAGGATCGGGAAGGAATTTTTAGGGCAGGAGGTCAAATCCTTTGATAAACAAAGTATTCAGGAATATAAGGATGTCGTTTTTCTGATACTGCCCTGGGTGGAGTATCGAAAGGCGATAGATATCTTAAAAAATGCCGGGATCCCCGATGAAAAAATTTTGTCATGGAATCAGTCATTTGAGGGGTAATGGCTAAAGGGCAGCGTTGCCAGTGCGATTAGCAAAACAAATGCGATAAACACAACAGATTCAAACGAGCCATTAAACATAATGACCATAAAAAAATATGCTAAAATAAAACAATGTTCGGCACAAGGTCTGATAGAAGCGGCAATAAACTTGTTCTACTCAGACGATAATCATCTTCAAATTGAACATGGGCCCATGGAAACGTTTACCTATCGGTTTCAAAACCGGAATGACTTTCCGAGTGACAAGGAAATATTGTTCATCCCCCCCAACGGGTCCCTTAAAAAATTTGATTTTTCCATTTTCCGGATTGCGAAATATTTAAAAGATCTTGATATAAAGACCAGTCTTCTGTCGCTTGAGCCGCCACCGGAAAATTTTGTTCACCTGTTCGGGAAAATATACACACCGAAAACAATAACGGAGTTTCTCGATCTGCTCGGAACCATCCCAAGATCACAGATATTTTACAGGGGCTGGATGCATGCATATGTTTTTGGCGCCTTCCTGGTAAAATATTTCCCGAATACAATCATAAATATCAAAGACTGGAATTTCTGCGACCGGCTAAGATACCATTTTCTTTTTGGGGATCTTTCTCTCCATGATTTTGAAGGAATTGACTATATTTTTAAAAACGCCAGGGTCATTCTTTCCCACTACACAGAAGATGAAACCGACAGATGGGCAGAAGAACACAATTGCAGCCCAGGCAAATTCGTCTTTTTTCCGGAATTATGCGATGAAGAGAACTTTTGCCAATTGATTCCCGAAAAGCCCATGGACAAAATTTCTCTGGTTATGGCCAGTTCATTGCCGCCAAACAATCTCCCCGTGGATATGTTTCCTGGTAAAACCATATTCAGAGATACCCGATTATTGACTCGAAAGGGCCTGATGATTGATTTTGTGGTTCCGGAAGCTGTTTTTTCAAGAATCCTATCGGAAAAAAAACTATACCTGGACGTATTATACGAGTCCAGATTCAACCCAAACTTCAATCTGGTTAAAGGCAGGGCATTGGCTGCCCGGATTTTGCAAGTTTACCATTATGGCGTTTTCCTGTTTTCTGATGTGACAAGAGAGGTCAGGCTGTTTGAGCATGCTATTCCAAGCAAATTTGCCCTGTATCTGGAGGCGGGATTGCCGGTTCTGGTAAATGACAAAATCAAATCCCTCGCAAGGTTGGTTGAAAAGAATGGGCTTGGTATTGTTTTTTCGGATAAAAAAATGGAAGAACTTCCGGAGAAATTACAAAGGATTCACCATGAGTATACTGAAATGAGTCATAATGTTTGTGCCTTTAGAAAGGAATTTACATATCAGTCATTCAGCACATTGGGAAAACTGCTTGTCTGATTCTTATTCGAACAGAATGGCTGGGAAGAATGCAGAAGGTTCAACCAAAGGTTTTTTCCCTAAAAGGTTACTTATGGCAGCGTGCAACCATCTGAAGCCGTATACCGATTTTAAAAAAGGAAGCCATCGCTATTTTAAAACGAAAGAAAAGATTCATTGTTTTTTTTTCTTCCCGGTTAATTACGCCGGAAGTCCCGGTCCAGTAATCCAGGACTTCAAACCCGTTAATTTCCAACAAACGTTTTAAACTTTTGGGGTTGTAATGCCAAATATGGTATGGAAGCCCCAGGGAATACCCATATGGTATTCGAAATCCAATCACATTGGGAACTTGCAAATATAGTAATCCATCCTTTTTTAAGAGGCCTTTGCACGATTCTATAAACGCCATCGGGTTCTTGCAGTGTTCCAGAACATCACAGGAGACAATTGCATTGTATTTCTTATCTGCTTTGTTGAATTGTTCAAGGCTGCTATGATAAATGTTTTTTAATGATAGCGTATTTTTTGCATATTCCACGCAATTGGGTTCGATATCGATTCCATCAGCCTCAAACCCATGATCTGAAAGATGTTTTACAAAAAAGCCGTAACCGCATCCGGCATCAAGTATATCGGCACCTGACTTAATACCGTGAACGGCAAGTCTGTTGAGTCTTTGTCTGAAAAAGAAATCAAATATTGGTTGATATTTTTCCACATATTCAGGGAAACTGAAGTAATCGTATCCAGTACTGGTTTCTATAGTCTTTGACGGATCACTCTGGTTCCGCGTATTTTTAATGAATTGATCCTGATCTGCTTGGGGGTTGATCAGGCCTATGATCCCGCAACCTGTGCATTCTGTCAGCTTATAAGTGTTTATTGTTCGGAAATGTTTAAGCTCCCCCTGGCAAATCAAACATGGGTTCATTTTATCCACCATAACAAAAATAGGTTCCTTACACCGTGTAACGCATGGGTTATAATTTATGGAAATCCTGACAGATTTTTTCAGCCCGGTGACACCATGTGTGCTCTTTATGAGCTTTTTCTGAGGCATTCCGGGCAATCTGGCGCCGGATTCTGGGGTTCTCCAGATAATAAGCGGCCAATTCGGAAAAGTTGTCTTCATCAAAGGGAATATAGTGCTCAAAAGGAGTAAAACACCCGTTTAATTCACCATACAAATCCCTGTCCGGCCCTGCTGCGCAAAAAAGAAAACCGCCGGCTGCCATACAGTCAAAGACGCGGAAATGGGGTCCGACACCTTCATGAAAATTCACTTTGGAGGTCTGATAAACTTCGCATAGTTCTACAGGAGAGGTTAAAAATTTTTGATAGAACCTTGAATAGACCGGCCATGCTTTCCAGTTTTCAGGTCCGTATAATTTTAAATCTTGTGACGATTTTAGCATCATATTGACCAAACGGGTTCTCTGGACCATTCGGCTTGATCTGCAGGCAATATCATAACGAAGGGAACCGGCCGGAATCTCAATCTCTTCCCCTGTGACATTCTGAATTATTTTTAGGGCCAATTGGTATGATTCTTTTACCCGGGGAGTCCACTCTTTGCAATAGCGGCCATACAATTCCTTAAAAGACAATCGGCAACCCGGCCGCTCATAAACGATCCTGTCCAGTTCAGCCGTGTTCCAGGGCAATGGAATATGTCCGGCAAATGAAAAATCATATTGAGTATCTTTCTGGCCATAATGGTAATCCTGCGGACAAAAACCCGGTGCCAGCCAATCAACCAGAGCGCTGGTCTGGTTTTTGTAAGTTTCCAGCCATCCGGCATATCCGAAAAGATAGACAATTTCGCTGCCGCAAAAATCATTCAGATCCCGTCCCATAGAGTCCACCACCCATGCAATATGTTTTACAGATGATGGAAACAATGGGATTTGATTTTTACTCCGGTTCATTTCAAAGATAAAATCAGGCTTGAACTGTTCACAGAACCTAATCAGCGCCGCTTCCTCCAGAAACTCGGTACCACCCGAAACTTTATGTCCAAGCAGTTCAAACCCTAATTTCATCCCCTTGAAAACAGTCCTGTAAAATGGGGTTGTGGCAGGCAGAAATACCCCTATGTTTAATGTCTTTTTGATCACAGGAAAACTATCCTCTGACCAGTTCCTGGGCTGGGAACGGGAAAAGCCGGATATCCTGGATGGGACAAAACGAATGGGTAATAATCATTTCTCCATTTTCATTGTGGATACAGAGATTGAAAGGATCGTTTGACGGCGTTTCAGGAGGGATCCGGCAATTGAATGCCTTGATATGGTCGAAGCGACGGTGAAGGGTCTCAATGTCCACATCGGCCTCAAAGCCGTTTAACAGAATGGTTCCCGGCTCATCAGCCAGTTCAAGTTCAGTGTGATCCAACGGCTTTGAATAAACAATCACATTGGGACAATGGGCCTTAAGCCTTGGCAACAGCCATTCAATATAGTGTGGATTGTCAGGAATAAACAGATGAATGTGGTTTGCCAGATGACGGTCAAACAATGCCTGTATTGAAATATCGCTGATCATTTCACAATAGCGCTTAAAAAAGTTTTCCGCCTCCAGCCGTTCCGTTTCATCCTTAAGATCCTCAAAATCCATTTTCGGGATGCCATGGGCGGATTTCCTGGCGATCACAAAATACCATTGATTCCGCCGCATATAAATCACCAACGGGTCTTCAGGCTGTTCTGCCGTAAAATCTTCGATAATTTCAAACCCGCTGATTTTGAGCATTATTTTCAGGGTTTTCCGGGAGTAATAAACCAGCATAATCGTCCGCATGAGCTGGGCCAGGTTGAGATAAGGTCGTCCGTACAACCATGCTTCCACATGGAGGTGCTGGTTTGTGACATTAATGATGAGACGGCCGTCATCTGTCAACAACTGGTGAATATTGGCAAGGGCCTTTCGAGGCTTTGCCAGGACGTATATAGCGTTGAACAGAGAGATCAGCCCATAAGATCCGGGTGAATCCTCAAAGGTCTCAAAGATTCCGTGGCGAATGTCCACTTTTGGATAGCATTTCCTGCCATGCTGGACTGCATCCCAGGAAGGTTCCAACACCACCTGTTCGATATGGGGATGTTTTTGTAAAATGAAATCTGACCAGGCACCGCTGGCACCGATGTCCAATGCACGGTTGAATCCCTTCCAATTTAACCGCTGTTCCAAAAGGCCCCACAGCATATGATTCATGCGTTGCTGATGTTTGTCATGGGAAATCAAGTCGGCTTTCGGCGTGTAGCAGTGCTGGTCCGTGTAAAGCGCATTTTCCTCCAATACCACTTGTGGATTTTCATAAACCAGTCCGCAATGATCGCAAACGCCAACCTGAATTGTTTCGTGGACAGCCCAGCAATTGTTTTTAAAATCGAATTTCATCCCCCGCAACATGGCGGTAAACCGTGATGAGCCGCATAAGGGGCAATCAATAACCCTAAGGGTAAAATTATTTTTATTCATTTTGCCTTCATCTTTCTTTAAAAAATTTTGTCATTTAATTTAATCGGCGATTTTACTCTCTGGTTCCGAGGCAAATGTCATGGTTTCATTGTAGGTTTTTGATTTGCACTGATGATAAGCAAGTGCTTGAAGCGCAAGCAGCCTGTCATCGGAAATTTGTGAAAGGTTACACCCCACCTGGTGATAGAAAATAAAGCGCTCATAGTCAATGGACGGGCTGATCTTGCCTTGCTCCACGGCATAATCCCACATGCGCGAACCAGGGAATGGGGTTGCAATACAAAAAGCGGTTTCGTCTGCTTCCAGTCTCTTTGCAAACGCTATGGTTTCAAGAACCTGATTTTCAGTTTCATTTATCCAGCCGAGTATAAAGGTGCAACGAGTTTTAAAAGAATAATTTTTAAGAAGGGGTGCCTTTTTCAATACTTCATCCAAATCCAGTTTTTTGCCGATGGATGCCAGGACGTCTTTGTTGCCGGATTCCACACCAAAGCAGGCGGCAGTACACCCGGCCCGCTCAAGCCAGCCGAGGATTTCTTCATCAACTTTATCAAACCGGGTTTGGCAGGCAAACTGAATCTCTAAATTTCTGTCAACAATCCCTTTGCAAAATTCAATAACGCGTTTTTTATCAAGTGTAAACGTATCATCCTGCATGATGATATGTTTAACGCCATATTGATTTTGGATCATGGCGATTTCATTGAGGACCTTTTGTATCGACTTAAAGCGGAGGGGTCTTCTTCCTGCCACACAAAAACCGCATTTATAGGCACACCCCCGGGAGCCTTCCACAGCATCCTGGGGCTCTGCAAGACCCCGGGGGGCATCAGAGTACAAGGAATAGTCGATGAGCTGCCGGGCCGGCAGCGGTAATGCGTTCAGGTCAGATACAAACAGGGCAGGGCCGTTTCGGCGAATGGTATCCCCTTGACGGTACGCCAGCCCTGGCAAATCATGGAAGTAAAGGTCTTCCTGAATTCTATCCATGAGTTGCGGCAAAATTTCTTCGCCCTCACCACACACAGCCACATCCGCCCGTGAACGCATCAAGGAATTTTCAGGCAGAGCGGTAACATGGTGTCCTCCCAGCAGGACGATAATCCCGTTATCTTTTTCCTTGATTCCATCTGCAATGCGGACAGCCTCATTAAAAGAACAGGTGGTCGATGTAATGCCCACGACTCTGGCACCGCTTTCAAATGCCTTTGTCACAACTTCTTGGGCTGGATACCCATGTGCCTGTGCATCAAGTATCTGTGTCTCATGGCCGTGGGCAATTGTAGAGCCCGCCAGGGACATAAGCCCCAACGGAACCCTGGAGGTTTTAAACATTCCTTTGGCCTCGGGCCTCGGATCCATTGGATTAATCAACAATAATTTCATTCACTGCCTTTTTTTCATCGCGTTTAGGTACGTCCATGACATTTTGTCCATGAACTGAATATTCCCCATTCTCAATCTGAAATGCGCCTTGTCGGCAATGCCAGCAATTTCGACAACTTTGCGGCGGATCGGCTGTGTTTACCGTTGTTCGAAAGCTATTAAAGTCTTTATTCCACCAGATTTTGTCAATGGCGGTTTCATGGAGATTGCCCAATACCTCATTTGCAACCGAACACGCCTTTACATCTCCGTTATGTTCGATGGAAACCCTGCGGAAAGGCTCCATGCAGAACTTATGGCCTGTCTTCTGAATAAAGGATTGCTGTTCTTCGGTCAACTCCCCGGAGGCACCCGCCTGTACCTCCAGTTTCACATCTTTTTTCCGGGCATATGCCTTTGATTGGGCAAGACAATTTTCAACCGCCCCATGGTTTTCAGAAGAAAGGGGGTTTTCAGATAAAAGACTTTCCTTGTGGCTGAGAAAATAATTTATGGCAACACCCTCTTCTAATTTCAGTTCACCGGCAAGGTCGATAATCGGAATAAGCTGATCCAGATTGTTTTTCATCAATACGACCATGATGCGTAGGCGCGGTAGGGATGAATTGGATGCTTTTTTCAGTCGAACAATCGTCCTGAGATTCTTTAAAACAATGGGTAAAACATTTTTTCCGTATAATTTTGAGTACTGATCCGCGCAGAGACTTGAGATACTTATGGTTAAATAATCAAGTTTCCCTTTAATGAGACGTGAGGATAATGCTTCTGTTAGGTTAAGACCATTTGTAGAAAAATACAGGGAGCATGGAAATTGACTGATGAATGCGAATATTTCAACAAACCTGGGATGAACCAAGGGCTCAAACCGGTTAAACAGGGTCACTGATTTTGCATGCTTAAACGCTGGTTCAAGTTTATAAATCAGTTCAATGGGTATGCTCTGTGGTTTGCCGAAATCATAGGCGGTTGAATGACAGAAAATGCATTGCAGGTTACAAAAATTTGTTAGGCTCAGATCTATGGTTTCCGGCCAGGGAGTGGGTGAAATCATGGTGTACTACTTTGTCAACAGATAGTTGTTTAGGATCAGGGCATCAAGGCCGGATGTATAAAAAGACCTGATTGCATCGGCCGGGGTATTGACAATGGGTTCATCATTAAGATTAAAAGAGGTGTTGAGGACCATGGGCATGCCTGACATTTGGTCCAGATTGTCCAGCAGTGCATGGAAAAGCGGATTGTCTGATTTTGTTACCGTCTGAATCCTGGCGGTATTGTCGGCATGAACCACTGCTGGAATTTCCATTCGTCTGCTTTCCTTAACTTTGTATACCCTCTCCATAAACGGCACATCTTCTCCCTGGTATCCCTCAAGAAATTCATGAGCACGTTCCTTGAGAACTGCCAGGGCAAAGGGCCGAAACCCTTCCCTGAACTTGACTGCAGTATTGATCCGATCCCGCATGCCAGGACAGCGGACATCGGCAAGGATTGACCTGTTCCCCAGTGCCCTTGGACCGAATTCCATCCTGCCCTGGAACCAGCCGACAATCTCACCCTTCATAACCCTTTGTGCTGCCTCCATCTCCGGCTTGGGTAAAAGGACTTTTGCAATTTTATAGGCATCAAGATATTTGCCAATTGCATCATCGGTCCACTCACCCCCTAAAAAAGGATCGCATTTGCCTGGCCTGATACCGTTCAGATTGACAGAGGTGTAAAGGGCTGCGCCAATTGCATTGCCGGCATCATCCGGGCAAAAAGGGATGAAAACATCTTGGCAATCCGGTACAAGTTCGCGGATTTTTCCGTTAAAACAGGAGTTCAGGAATGTCCCGCCGCCCAGGCATATTTTTTTTTGTCCTGTTTGACGGAGAACGGCTTGCACAAGCCTGGCAAGACTTTTTTCAGTCACGGCCTGCACCCCGGCCGCAAGATCAAAATGTTTTTGTTCCAGAGGCTCGGAAGGGTTTCGGGGCGTAAGGTTCAGGGCAGACGTAAATTTTTCTGAAAAAAATCCTGTGCGCTCAAAATTATAAAAGTCAAAAAAATTAAGATCGAGATTTACCCGGCCCTGTTCATCAACATTTATAAATGTGTCAAGAATATTTTCATATGTTTTCACATTGCCATAAGCTGCGGCGCCCATAACCTTCCACTCATCCCTGTCTGCCCTGAACCCCAGGAAATCTGTGACCGTGGAATAAAATTGCCCGATGGAGTGGGGAAAACTCTGCCGGCCCTGCTCAGTGATTTTTTTTCCTCTTCCCGTGCCCCAGGTGAGGACATCCAATTCTCCATACCCGTCACAGGTAAGATACGCCGCTTCATCAAAGGAAGAATAATAAAAGGCTGTGGCAGCATGACAGAGGTGGTGTTTGATAAATTTAAACTGTAAGGGTTCGCCGTCAACAAGAATGGTGGTCTGTGGAGAATTGGAATCCAAAACCTGTGACGCCGGTTTGTGAATGGCTGAATACAATCGTTGCCCTCCGTAGGGGGGCCAGTCGGAATATCCTGGCCGGTAGCGGGCTGCCAGTTGCACCATGGGATTCCATCCCACTGCCAGACACTGTACATCTGTCAGATGAAGATCAACCAGACGGAGGCATTCAAACAATGCTTTTTCCGGATAACTTTTGTCGAATTTCTGCCTTGTCAGACGTTCCTCTACCAAGGCAGCACTGACAATACCGTCGCAAACTATGGCTGCAGCACTGTTGGTGCCGCTCTGATGTATTCCTGCAATATTCATGGGTCAAATAAAATTCATATGTAATTGGGAATCGTAGTGGAACAATTCATCAAAAATCATATTCAAGCGGTGGTATTTACATCCCTGGACACAATTTTTCATGTCAATATTTTTAATTAATCTGCGGTGCCTGTCACCATACCAAATATCTGTCAATGATTGGGCATGAAGATTTCCGATAATCGAGTCAGGATAAAGATTGCCGCAAAAGGCAATGGATCCGTCTTCTTCAATATACGGACTTACGGAATGCGCCCTGCATTTTGTATAGGTTCTGAAACCATCTTCAAGTACGTCGTGGAACTGATTCAGTTTCGTATAAATCTTCAGGTGTTTGTTTTCCCGCTTTTTGGCCTCCCCAAGCAGGGCAGCAGCCTCTTCAAACGCCATCTCATTGGCCGGATGATCCGGGTTGTGCCTGTTTTTATACACCGGCTTATAGGACAGGTAATCCACGCCAAGGGAAATCGCAAGATCGGCCATGGGTATGATGTCTTTCTTATTCAGCTGGCAGGCCGCAAATTGAATACCGATTGTGGGAAGGCTTGATGGGCGCTTTTGCTGCACAAAGTCGCGGATGTTGTCAATGATCCTGGCAAAATCATCTGTGCCATGACAGCGTCCATGGGTTTCCGGGGTGGCAGCGTCCAGGCTTATTCGCACAAAAGTCGCATCAAGCAGCGCCTTGGCCGTATCTCCGGACAAACGAGAGCCGTTGGTGAACAGGCCGATTTCAATCTCCATCATTCGAATGGACTTGATGATGGAGACAAATTGCGGGTGCAAGGTTGGTTCCCCCATCCCGACAATGGTTATTGCCTTGAGCCCCCAGCTTTTTTGGGCGTCTGACAGTGCCGTTAATAAAAGGTCTGGTTCGATTAAAATATTTTGTTTGGCAAAATCAACATAACACCATTGGCAGGCATGATTGCATGAAGAAATCAGGCCTATGGACATGTGGTAGGGGTGAAAAATTCCGGTCTGCATGTATTGTGACAGCGTTTCGGGATGAAACAATATTTTTTCAAAATTAATTCTTTCCATGGAACACATTTACCTCAGGAAAGTCAATATTAAACGCATTGCAGGGTCTTTACCCTTGAGCGTATCAAATTTTTTAAAATTGAGATATGAAATTTTAATTCATTTTAACCCAGTTTTGTCCTTCTCTTATGTAATCAATGGGATGCGTGACATTAAAAAGGAGGTCAATAATGCTTAGATGGGACACAAATGAATTTCCGACCTGGGGATATCGGGGATGTTGATAGTCCTGTTTATATAGCGCTATTCCGCTTTCATTAAAATCTTCGATTTTATAAAGGTTTGCATTAATCCCGTTTGCAAAGTTGTAATATTCCACAGCTCCAACCTCTTTTAACATGAACAGCAATTTTGAGTGGGCATCCCCTGAAAGATTTTTAAAATACTCGGAAGCGATGATTACATTGCATTTGAGTCCGATCCACCCGCACAGCTCATTGATAAGCCTCAGGTTGTAGCGGCTGAGAACCCGTTCGTCTTTTTGCGGCGCAAGCAAGGGGCGAAGCTGTTTTTTTATCAAGGAAAAACAGGGTGTTGTGCGGTAGGCACAGTCCAGACGTCGCTCTATTTGCGCAAACCAGTCAGAACGGTCAATAACCAGCTCATTCAATGGGGTGTTTAACGGAAACCGCTCAAGGGGAACGGTTATCCACTTCCATTGGTCTTGGGCAATTTTGATTTTATTCCGGTTGACAAACGACCCTTTGGAAAAACCGACATTGTCATAGCAAATCCACAGATCGATAATTTCAAGCAAATCAAAATAGCCTATCCACGGCATGAAGTTTGGCTGGGTAATGGCTATTTTCATGGGCAGGCCTTTTTTGTGAATATGTGTAGCCCGGCAATGGGCAAACCGTGTTTTTGGTTTTTTATTATCAAAGGGTTATCCATAAAACAAATTGATCAACCTGCAGATATGCATCACCTCTTTATGGGTCATATTTACCCGGATGGGCAGAGAAAGAATGGTATTGCTTAAGATCCCAGTGACATCAAGGTGGCGGCCATCACAATTGCGATACGGTTTTTGCTGATGCTGATATCGCTTATAGTGGATTGCGGTTTGCACACCATTGTCTGATAAGTATTTTTGAAGGGCATCCCGGTTTTTGCATTGAACCATGAACAACTGGTATACCCCCTGTCGGCCGTCCCCTTCTTCAACAATCCCGCAGACGGAAGAAAGCTCTTTTTTGTAGATCGCTGCAATCTTTCTTTTTGCAGCAATGATCTGATCTATTCGCGTCAGGCGGGCCAAGAGGACGGCTGCCTGAATCTCGTCAAGCCTGCTGTTGTATCCGGCCACCTGCTGGGAGGCATTCTCATCCAGGCCATGATTGCGCAATTGCAGACATCGTTGAAAGATATCCATGTTGTTTGTTACCATTGCCCCGCCATCCCCTATGCACCCGATGTTTTTCAGGGGGTGAAAGGAGAAACACCCTATCAGACCCAGACTGCCGGCTTTTCGCCCATGATAAACAGCCCCCAGGGCCTGGGCTGCATCTTCAATAACAAAAATGCCCCTGGGACTTGCAATCTCATTAATGGCATCCATCTGACATGGCATGCCTGTCAGATGGACACAGATAATCGCCTTTGTTCTGGTGGTTATTCTGGGGGCAATGGTTCGTGCAGAAATCAGCATGTCATGGGGTTCAACATCAGCAAAAACAGGGGTTGCCCCGCAATTCACCACTGAGTTGGCCACGGCCCAGAAAACATTGGCTGGAATGATCACCTCATCCCCGGCATCGATCCCCATAATTTTCAAAGCAAAGAACAATGCGTCTGTTCCGGAATTCAACCCGATTGCATGATTGCATCCGCAATATGCAGCCAGCTTTTTTTCAAATGCCCTGGTCTGGCTGCCGCAGATGAATTGGCCCGTCTCCAGTACAGAGGATATGGCAGACAAGATTTCCTCGTGTTCGGCACACCCCTTTGGCAGGCCAAGATCAACAAAGGGCACTGAAGCGTTTAATGAATTCATATGAAATTAACATGGGATGGCGGATTCTTCACATCCCAGAGATAATTATTGATTGCGTCCATACGGCAGGCATGTCTGCATTTTCCCTGTGCCAGATTTGATAATCGTGCCATTGTTTCTTTTTTTCTAGTGCTGTTCCATATCTGGCTGAAACTGGACTCATGAATGTTGCCGTAAACTGCATTCTTGTCACCCACAAAGGTATTGCAGGCATAAATATTCCCGTCTGCTTCTACATAGCAGGCAAAAGGAAGTCCCAGACATTTTTTATATTGTTTTTTTCCGTGGGTCAGGGCTTTTATGGCATTTTTCCGAACGATAATTTGGTATTGAGCATCGGAAAGCCTGTGCAGGTCTTTCAGGGCATCCTCTTCCAATAACAATTGCTGCTCGCCTGTATTTTCATTGAGGCTCATCGGATGGGGCGAAAACGGCTTAAATGAAAGATATTCAACGCCGATTCGTTTGCCCAGGACAGCCATTTTCAGAGCGTCTGCCTGGTTTCCTTTGAGAATGAGAGATTGCATCCCAAGCGTCACTGGCAAGCCTTTTTCCCGTTTGATATTTACACAGCACGAAATGTTTTTGACAACCGTATTAAATGCTTCTGGTTTGCATCCGTGGATTAAGCCGTAACTTTCAGGTGTCCCGGCGTTAAAACTGAACCGTATCCAGGTAAGAAACGGCAAAATTTTGTCAGCTATCGCATCGGTCATGAAATACCCATTGGTGCTCAATCCGATATCAAGGCCTGCCCGGTATGCCGCCTCGATAACGTTTGCAAGTCCCTTGTGCAGCAGAGGCTCTCCAGTGCCGGCAAACACAATGCTTTTTACGCCGATATCGGCCAGATCTTTTATCAGCCCAAGCAAGGTTTCTTCGGATAAAACACTCCCTTTGTATCCCGTATAGTCGAATGCACAGAATTGACATCGATAATTACAAATGTTAATCGGGCTCAGTTCAACAAAAAGAGGATAAATGTTTTTTCCCTGATACCATTCTGCCAAGCGTATTGGATGGTATCTCAATTTATGTGAATCTATGTGATCGTATTTTTGGTCCATATCCGTATGGTTTCATTCCAATGTAGTTGTCTTCAATTTTTTATTTAACAAGTTGTTTAAAACAGATTGGGCTGTTTTCTTTACACCATAGCTGTCAATGAACCGGTCATAGGCAGCCTTGGCTATGGTTTTCCTTTTTTCATTGTTTTTTAGGAAAAAAGAGGTTTTTTCGATCAAGTCAATCTCATTTTCAAACAGAATGACTTCTATATCTTCCTTGAAATAATCGGTGATCGGCATGGTGTCATATTGCTTTGGGATTCTCCGGGTCAGCATGAAGCTGTTGGACGCAATAACCTCTGGCGCCTTCATATGATATGAAGTTCCCGGGCTGAGGTTTAAGTTTATGCGGGATTCATTGATAACCCTGTTCAGGTCAGCCCCGTTTTTGATTCTTCCCATTGCAATTGTTTTAAATGAGGAGAATTTCTCCCAGTTTTTACCAAAGACCTTTATGTCATGGCCCTCTTTGATCAGGGCCATGATGGGTTTGGTCTTCAATAAGAAATGGAGATGACGCGAGAAGCGTGAAAACGTTTTGTTGTCATTAACCGATTCTGTTAATTTCAATAAATCTTCAGTTAAGGCAAGGCCGATTGAATCGCATGTTTTATTCGCAAAGTGTTTTCTGGCGTCTGTTTTTATCATGATTTCAGATAATTGAGATATAGAGATGCTGTCAAAATCAGTGATTAATTTTTTTAAAAAAATCAAAGCAGAATCTGATTGAACCTCCGGAATCATCTTGTTTTCCAGAATTGGTAGAAAGGTAAGTTCAGGATCCGGCAAATGGCTGACAAAGCTTATGTCATATTTTTTCTTAACCCAGGGCATGGGGTAATAGATATTGTTGCTGATCGTTATGGGAAGACAAGTCACTTTTTTGTCTTTGAATGCTGCATCAGTTCTAAAGAATTGATCAACCCAACTCTGAGAGAAAGAAAAAACATAATCATGGGCAGTTATTAATGAAGGATCATTGAGTGACAAAATATGGGGCATCAGATCCTGTATCCAGGTAACAAAGGGAATACTTTTTGGAATCCAGTGACGTTCATAGCGGAAATGATTTATTTCAAAGATGATATCCGGCTTGAACGCTGCCAAATTTTGTAGGGATACCTCTTTTCTTATGCCCAGTCCGGCATCTTCATCCTCTATCTCAATAAAGGTCTTGTGACCCAGTTGACGGAAACCCTCTGCAATATCCCTGATGGAATACTGCATGTATGTTGTAAATTTTGAGGCGTATAAAAGCACACGAAGCTGTTGCCCGGTTCTGATCTTATGAATGACGTTATCGTGAAAAGCGTCCGGAAAAATCTCAATCATCTGCTGCTCATATCTTGCAGCATTCTGTAGCATTTTTTTCTCACATTCTTTTAAGACAGGCAATACCTGTTGGGAAAAGAATGAATGATCGCCTTCCGACAGATAGAGAATCTTATTTGCAAACGGAAGTTTTCTTTCAAGCATAAGGGTCATCAGGTGAGATTGGATATCGTTTTGGTCGATGAACCGGATAACAAAGTCACAGCGGCTGAGTGGGGAGATGTCATAAACGCTCAGAATCTCTTGGAATAGATTGAAATCAATAATTATACGGCATTCATGGCGGATAAATTCGGGGTTGTCTGTTTGTATCCTGTCGACAAAGTCAAATAGCACTTCAGGTGAATTGCAGAAAAGCATAAGAATGCCGCCATTGTCTGGTTTTACCCTGCCCAGATCTCTTTGTTGGGTATGGACAAATAATTTATGCCAGACATCATCGCGTTTGGTATAAACCGTGTCGACAACCCTTAAAATAGTTGGTTTCCATGACTGATTCGTTTCTGAAAGACTGTCCTGTTGAAGGGCCTTGACATTTGAGATGAACGGAGGGATCTGTTTCAGTGTTTCCATGTTCCGTTCATATCGGTGACAGTGGGCTTGGAAAATTTCAGGTCTTGCCGCAACCTTCATCATCATGTCATCCATTATGGCATGGACCTGAAGGTGATGCGGCTGCGAGATTCTGGAAAGTACGATGTCCCGCAACGACAATAATCCATCCATGTCAAGGCAGGGGAGGAAGGTCTGAAAACATACCCTTATATTTTCCAGGGTAAGGGGAAGTTTGCCATAATATTCCCTTGCTTTTTTATGTTCTGACATCAAAGCATATATATCGCCGATTTTTTTAAACAGCGGAAGGGCTTCAGATTTGTCCTCAAGCGAGTCTGTCAAGAAAACAAGAATGGCGATTGCCGTGGTGAATCTTTTTTCTGCAAGGGCGCCATCCCCAAAACAAAACAACAGCTCTCCCAGATCCTCTTCATGGGCGCCGGTTTTTATCAAGAGGTCGATGACCGACGCTAAGTCACCTTTATCGGCCAGGGACCAGATTGTATCTTTTTCCGGGTGATTTTTATAAATGGTCTGGAAAAGATTCATGGGTTTAAAATATAGCTCCGCTTTGTTCATTACATAGAATCGGGTTATTTATACCATTACTAAAATCAAAAGATCAATTGTTAACCTTTAAACAAGCACAGGGATCAAGGCATTTCATTGAAAATAACAAATGGATATGATAGCTTCTATCTGTTTTAATAAATTGAAAATCATAGGAGATGTTGTGAAAAAAACACTTGTAACCGGAGGGGCCGGTTTTATCGGCAGTCATTTGGTTGACAGACTTCTTTGTGACGGCCACCATGTGATTGTTCTTGATAATTTTTCAACTGGCCGTCCTCAAAATCTTGAGCAGCACAAGGAGAATCAGTTCTTAACTTTGTTGAATGTTGATATTTCAGAATATGATACTATCGTTGAACATTTTAAAGAGGTTGACTGGGTTTTTCATCTGGCAGCTCTTGCCGATATTGTACCCTCCATCAAGTCCCCATTTGAATACCACAGATCAAATGTGGATGGCACGATTAGTGTGCTTGAGGCATCAAGGTTTCATGGGATTAAGCGGTTTGTCTATGCAGCATCCTCCTCATGCTATGGCATTCCAGATAGATACCCAACCCAAGAAACTGCTGAATTGAGGCCCCAGTATCCCTATGCATTGACCAAGAGTGTGGGAGAACAGTACGTGATGCACTGGGGGCAGGCTTACAGGCTGCCGGTTGTCTCTTTGCGCATGTTTAATGTTTACGGGCCCCGTTCGCGCACAGCAGGAACCTATGGTGCTGTCTTTGGGGTGTTTCTTGCCCAGAAATTGGGAAATCAACCCTACACTGTTGTGGGAAATGGAAAGCAAACCCGTGATTTCACCTTTGTTACAGATATTATCGAGGCCTATGTCAAGGTTGCAGAATCCGATGTGTGTAATGAGATATTCAACCTTGGCAGTGGAAATACCTATAGTATCAAAAGGCTTGTTGAATTGCTTGGGGGAGATGTAACTTATATTCCCAAACGTCCCGGGGAACCGGATTGTACTTTTGCTGATGTTTCAAAAATTTGTAATATCCTTGGCTGGAAGGCCAATACCTCTTTTGAACAAGGCGTACAGATAATGCTGGACAATATCGAGTATTGGAGGCAAGCGCCTGTCTGGACCCCTGAAAAGATAAAGCAAGCAACAAAGGAGTGGTTTCAGTATCTTGGTTAATAAAAAGAAATTGGGGCCGTTTTATGGAAAAGATAGCAGAAATATTAAAGCTTGAGGAAAAAGCCGATTATATAAGAAAAAATCTGGTTCATGTCTCAATTAAAAACAATGCCGGCCATATTGCCCCATCCTTATCCTGTGTGGATATATTGACAATGTTATATTATAATATATTGAATCTCAATGATGATCCTGAATGGGAAGACCGGGACCGGCTGATTTTTTCAAAAGCCCATGGCGCCTACGGGCTGTATTCTATTCTGGCGGATATCGGATATCTGAGAGAAGAAGACTGGAACGATTTTTATCGAGGCAGTTTCTTAAAAGGCTGCATTGAAAGAAGCCCCCAGCACGGTATTGAAGCAGGGTGCGGGTCTCTGGGGCATGGGCTGCCAATGGCGGTCGGTATTGCTTTCGGGGCAAAACTTAGAAAACAACGATATAAAAGCTATTGCATTGCAGGTGACGGCGAGATGCAGGAGGGAAGCAATTGGGAGGCAATCCAGTTTGCCGTAAAATATAAGCTGAATAATTTAATCGTGGTTGTTGACTGCAATGGGTTGCAGGCCATGGATTTTCTTGACAAGGTCCTTTCCCCCATGGATTCTTATAAAGATCTGTCCGGCAAATTTCAAGCATTCGGTTGCAAGGTGATGACTTGTGACGGGCATAATATGACCGAACTTAAAAGCGCTTTTGAGCGTGCAACAACCGATAAAAGGAATCAACCCATTGCTTTATTAGCAAAAACCGTTAAGGGGTATGGAATCCTGGCGATGGAAAACATTGCAAAATTTCATTTCAGGGTCCCGACAAAAGAAGAATTGGCCATGGGGGTCCGCTATGGAAAATGAAAATTATCGGAAAGTCATCATTGATTCCATCCTGAACCATGCCAGAAACGATGACCGCATTGTACTGCTTGTGGGGGATATGGGATTCGGCGTGATTGATAATTTTAAAAAAGAGTTTCCAGACAGAATTTTCAATTGCGGCATGATGGAACAGGGCATGGTGGGGATTGCTGCGGGCATGGCAATGGCAGGGCTTAGGCCGGTTGTTTATTGTATTGTAAATTTTCTGGCATTCAGGGCCATTGAGCAGATCCGAAATGATGTGATCCTGCAGGAGCTAAACGTCAAATTCATTGCCACAGGGGTCAATGACTATTTTAAATTTCTGGGTGAGTCCCATTGCTGCGGTCAGGATGACAAAACCATTATGAAGTTGATAGGTATGCCTGTATTTGATCCCTATACAGAAAATTGTGATGATTTTTCAGAGATGGTAAATAATTGGATATTAAGTAGGCAGGCCGGATATATCCGCGTATAATTTGGGTTTAATAAATTTATGGATTCAATGAATCATGGAAAAATAGTGGGCCAGGGGAAGTATATTCTGGACGGGCATAAACTGGCTTGGCATAAGGACAGGGTCGATGCCTGGCTGAGGGGAGAAAGGATTGCCCCCATTACTATCGACTGTGCGTTGACAAGAAAGTGCTCATACAATTGCGTATACTGTTATGGCAAATTGCAGACCAATGACGAAAAGAAAATGACAAAAGAGGTGATTTTCAGATTCCTTGATGATGCCGCTGATATCGGCGTAAAAGCCATCAGTTTTGTCAGTGACGGAGAAAGTACCTGCAGCCCCTGCCTTAAGGATGCAGTACTGAGGGGCAAAGAAAACGGATTGGACATGGCCCTTGGAACAAACGGTTATTTGCTGGAACAAAATGAATTGGAAGACATCCTGCCTGCGTTGACATATCTTCGGTTCAATATTTCAGCAGGAGAGGCTCAGCGATATGCCCAGATCCACGGGGTTGCTCCAAAATGTTATTACCGGGTTATTGAAACAATTCAAAAAGCAGTCCGGATCAAACAAAAGAATAACCTGGATGTAACCATTGGCATGCAGATGGTTTTAATGCCGGAATTTGAGGATCAGATTCTGCCCCTGTCAAAACTGGGTAAAGAACTTGGTGTGGATTACCTGGTGATTAAACATTGCAGTGATGATGAAGAAGGCTCCCTTGGGGTGGATTATTCAAGATATAATAAGATGGTTGATATCTTGACTGAGGCGGAAAACTTTACCAGTGAAACCTACCAGGTTTCTGCCAAATGGTCTAAAATTTTTAGTAACGGGAAAAGGAATTATTCCCAATGTTACGGGCCCCCGTTTATATTGCAGATGTCTGGGTCCGGGCTTGTTGCCCCGTGCGGGATGTTGTTCAATGACAAGTATAAAAAATATCACATTGGAAATATTGCGGAACAATCTTTCAAGGCGCTCTGGCAAAGCGACCGGTATTGGGAGGTTATGGATATGATTGCATCCCAAAAATTTGACGCAAAAACCATGTGCGGGACCTTGTGTCTGCAGCATAAAGTCAATGAGTGCCTATGTGATATCAGAACTGGTGGGAAAGGTTTGGTACCTGGGACAGGCAAACTGCCGCAGCACATCAATTTCATATAAAAAATGCAGGAAAAATAAGAAAGGGCCATCATGCACCTCGAGACGGAAAAAGCACTTTCTCTGTTGAAGGAACGGACTATCGCGAAAAGGACCGTTTTTGTGTCAGGGAATTTCAACATTGTTCATCCGGGGCATTTAAGGGTACTCCGTTTTGCAGCAGAATGTGGTGATTATCTTATTGTCGGGGTTCACGGCAATAAAACAGATGGTCATACCCTTCTGGATGAAAAATTTCGTCTTGACGGCGTTTCGTCTATCACGTGGGTTAATTTCGCTTTTATACTCAGGGATTCTTCCGAAGTGTTTATAAAAGAGTTAAAGCCTTCCATTGTAGTGAAAGGCAGGGAACATGAAGATGCCTATAATCCGGAATCAGAAGCCGTGAAGTCCTATGGCGGAAAACTGCTTTTCAGCTCGGGTGATGTGAGTTTTTCCCTTGTGGAACTTCTTCAGGATGAGTCCAAAAGGCTTATCTCTTCCTCAATCGTGAGGCAGGAAACGTTTATGAAGCGTCATGGATTTAACTGGTATGATCTGAGTCATACGCTCAAGAGTTTTGAACGCTTAAAGATTGTCGTGATCGGGGATACAATCGTGGATGAGTACATCAATTGTGATCCCCTGGGGATGAGCCAGGAAGACCCGACCATTGTTGTTACGCCTGTATCCAAGACCCGATATATCGGCGGAGCGGGAATTGTTGCGGCCCATGCCCGGAACATGGGGGCTATGGTTAATTTTTTTTCAGTCCTTGGGAATGATGAAACTGTTCAATTTGCGCGGGCAAAACTGGAGGAATATGCCGTAAACTCGTTTATTTTAGAAGATGAAAGCCGCCCGACAATTTTAAAGCAGCGGTTCCGCTGTTCAGGGAAAACATTATTACGGGTGAATCATCTGCGCAGCCATCCCATCAGCAAAGAGTTGCAAAAAAAGCTGCAAAACAATCTGTTTGAGTTACTTGATGAAATCAACTTGTTGATATTCTCAGATTTTAATTATGGCATCCTGCCCCAGCCGCTTGTGGACACTGTGGCGAAAAAATGCAGGGAAAAGAAGATTATGATGGTCGCAGACAGCCAGTCTTCATCCCAGGTCGGCGACATCTCCCGATTTAAACATATGTTTTTTTTAACCCCCACAGAAAGGGAAGCACGGCTTGCTGTAAGGGATTTTGAATCAGGGCTGGTTGTACTGGCAGAAAAACTCAGGAAACAGGCAGCGGCTGAAAATATTCTGATCACCCTTGATAAGGAAGGCATGCTGATCCATGAAGGCATTCCCAACCGTGAAGAATGGGGGACAGACCGGTTAAAGGCAATGAACCCGGTTGCCATTGATCCTGCAGGTGCAGGAGACTCCCTGTTAACCTGTTCCGCCCTTGCCGCAGCATCAGGGGCGGATATCTGGCAATGTGCATATCTTGGGTCCCTGGCGGCTGCATGCCAGGTGGAAAGGACCGGGAATATCCCCATCTCCATTGATGACATGATGGTGAAAATGTCAAAATGAAAGCGTTATTGCTGTGCGCCGGCCTGGGTAAACGGTTAAGGCCTTTGACAGAATCCATTCCTAAATGTCTGGTCCCCATCAATGGCAAACCTTTAATGGAATACTGGCTTGATATGCTATGCAGGGAAGAAAATATTCCTGTAATGGTGAATCTGCATTACCTTTCCAAGGAGGTCAAAGCTTATATTGCAGCCAGTCCATACAGAAAAAATGTCACAACCGTTTATGAAGCATTTCTTCTTGGCGCAGGGGGAACGCTTTTAAAGAACCGGCATTTTTTTGAAAAGGAACCGGTTTTTATGGCCCATGGGGATAATATGTCGGTATTTGACCTGAAGGCTTTTATCAGCGCACATGATGCAAGACCTGTGCACTGCGAGATGACCATGATGACGTTTGAAACAGATACACCCCAAAGCTGCGGTATTGTTGAACTTGACACGGATAATGTGGTGTGCGCGTTCCATGAAAAAGTCCATACGCCTCCTGGAAATCTTGCCAACGGGGCTGTTTATATTCTTGAACCTTCAATTTTCGATTTCCTGGCAGATTTTGGAAAAGAAGTGATAGATTTCAGTACCGAGGTGCTGCCCCTTTATGTCGGAAGAATCAATACCTTCCATAATGACAGGTATCACAGAGATATCGGGACCATGGAAAGTTACCTGAAAGCGCAAAAGGATTTTTCATAAGCTGTTTTATTTGTCAGTAAGGGACTTCATCTTTGTCTTTAATAGTTCATAAGCCGCCCTGGCTGCCTCCAGTTGATCCAACGCCATGTAACAATCGCCCATTTTTCTGAGCAGGTTTATGTTGTCAGGCAGATGGACAAAACATTTTTCATAGGCCAGGATGGCGTCTTCATTCTGATCGGCACTCTGAAGACTGTCGCCGATGGTTTCCCAATAGGCTGCAAATTTAGTGTCCAGCTTGATGGCTATGGAAAGTGCTTCAATTGCTCCGTTAAAATCATTTGTGACAAACAGGGTATCAATGATGGCTGCATGGATATCAGGATCAGTGGGGGAGTATTCCATGGCCTTTTTAAGGCTTAAAAGGGCATTGGGATAGTTTTTTTGTGACAAGAAAAGTTTGCCCTGAAACAGAAAAATATTGCCTGTAAGTTCAAACGGAAGACTGGTTAATAAATTTGGCTGATCCATTGCAGTTTGATGCCATTTTCCTATCAATTCGGCTGATGCCTGGTAATTATCGGTATCCATGTCTGATTTGATTTTTTCCATGTCTTTTTTTAAGATGGTTTCCATGTCTTTTTTAAGTTCGCTGTGGGTTGGATCATATCTGAGACCTTTTAGCACCATATATTTCACGCTTAATTCACGTCCCGGCTGGGTTTTAAAATACTGGGCAAACTTCAGAAATTCATCCCCAAGTTCCCGTAGATATGCCTCAATCTGTTTCTTAAGGTTGGGGTCATGTTTTATGGCGGTTTGAAAATAGTGGTCAGCTTTTTTGAGCATATTTGATTGCAAGGCTGAACAGCCAAGATAAAAATAAACTTCTCCTGATTTCGGCATTGTTCGGCAAAGCTCTTCCAGCAGGGGTTTTGCCATATAATAATTCTTTGAGTCCATATAGAGTCTGGCAAGACTGAGTCTGTTTTGTTCTGTTTGGGACCCGTTATTGATTTGTTTTAAATACTTGGTTTCTTTTTGGTGGAATGACATGACCATGTTCAGGTTTTTTGCCAACAGAGCCAGTGTCTCTTTTCGAGCCTTATTGATACCGGAAAGCCTGTTTAAATTTTTTAACAGCCATTCAATATATTTTTCAGGATTATTTTCAAGTATTGAGATATCCTGTTTCTGGCGTTCGCTTTCCTTTAATCCTTCCATGGTTATTTCTTCTAATATTTTCCAGACATCAAGCGTGTTGTCCAGGTTTTTATGAACGGTATCAATTTTGTTAATTTGTTTTTTTTGTGGCAGGTTCAGCATGTCAAAGGATCGAATCGGTGTACCTGTTTTCTGGGATTTTGTGAGTTCTTTTAATAACGAGCTCGCAATTTCATCTGCTTTTTTGATTGTTTTTTGCAATAGTTGGATTTTGTGAAGCATTCGATCGAATTGGGCGAGCATGCTATCTGCACTGATTGGCTTGGCCGTGGAATAAAAATTTTTGAGGTGTCTTGTGGTATCTATTGTGATTTTACAATGGGTGTCCAGAGCCTCTTGTAAGGTCATGATTTTGGTGCCTTCAATATTTGCTCCGCCTTCGGTTGCGTTAATGTGGTTTTTGTCGGATGCGGCAATGTTGGCTTCAAAAAAATCTTTCATGCCCAAAAAAGAACGGTTTGTTCGCAATATTTCTCCGTTGATTCCTGTGACTGTTTCTCCCTGGACATGACTGGTTACTGCGTCTTTTGGGGATGATCCCTGAAGAACAGTCCCTTTTGCATGGGAAGAGGAAACAGAACTGGGATACGCCAGATCCTGGCCTATAAAGATTATCGGGTCACATCCCAGTAGATGTGCGGCAATGAGGTTTAAATGCGCCACAGTGCTGGCGCCGCCGGTTAAGTATTTTCCGCCAAGCAGAGAATTGAGCCATGCCTCCATGGGCTGACCTGTGAATGTCCAAAATACCTGGTCTGCCGGAAAAATTTTCGGCGTTTTGGGATTTACCCAGGACGAGCAGATCAGGGCGATATCCTTAATCTCTGGTATTAAATCGGCAAATTTTTCAAAGGTAAGGTCATTGGCGTCAATGCAGGTGAGAAAATGCGGGTGTACGCCATTTTTCAGAAGGGCGGGCAACACCGTATCCACAGCAATAATGACGGCTTTTTCCTGGGCTTGTTTCAGCAGGTGGATATTTTTATCCAAAGAAGGACCGCCGGCAACCAGGATGGCAGGAACTCCATCAAATTTGTTCTGGATATGTTCCAATAATAAGTGATGGTGTATGGTGGTAATGTGCTTGAAACGATTGTTCAGAAAATTTTTGCCAAGGATTCTTGTGGTTGCACCTCCGACATTAAGACCGTTGATGTGGGCAAAAAGGTCTTCTTTAAGCCGGGCATATCCTTTGGGGTTAAAGCTGAATGAAGGCTGATGATGAAAAATATTTGCATCTTCAAGTTGCAGGGTTCGGGATGCTTTTGCCAGGGTTTCACTGATTTTGGTTTCTGTTCCAATGCCCAGGATAAGCCGGGGATCTTGAAGCACAGAAGAAAGGTCCGTATACCGAAGCGCCTGGATGAAGATCCCTGGATCCAGTTCAAAAATTGCTAAAAATTGAAGTTGGGGTCTTTGTTTTAATATGTTCAGAATCGAGTAGCAAAGCCCCATACCCAGGATAGCAACAAACCCTTTATGGTCTATGGCGATGGTTTCCAGAAAGTCTGCGCTTTCTTTTTCAGGATTTGCTTCATTATGCAGAACTCTGGAATTCCCCTGGCTGTCTGTTGCGATCAGATTGGGATTGCCATTGGATGCAGCCGTTATTTGACCGACTGGCTCGGGTTGAATTTTTGTAATATATTTCCATACCAATGGGTGATGTTTTTCAAGAAGTCTTATGTTTGACCCGTAATAGTCTGTAAATTCCTGGCTCATTTTATATTCCTAAAATCAAGTTGTCCTGAATTTATATGGTTTTTCTTTATAGAATATCAATAAAATCCATAGAAAAAGCAAGTCCCTCTTTTCACCTGGGGATGTATTTTATAAAACAGGTCTGGAAAGGTTATGGGAAAAAATTATCGGATCAATGATAAAATTCCAGGCAGAGTCGTTCCATTGTCTTCAGGGCGGCAATCAGTTTCCAGCCATATTCCTGCCTTTGATATTTGTTTTTGTTTGAACATACAATGTCTTGACGTCTGGAAGAAGAAACAGGAAAATTTATAAGCAGGGAATGGTTATTGCTTCGTTAAGGGGTTAAGGGGTATTATCATGGGTTCAGAGATTAAATGGCGGATTAGAATTCGTCTGAAAAAAGAAAAGTAGCGCTATGCTAAAGAATAAAGTTATTTTAATCACCGGTGGGACCGGTTCATTTGGGAAAAAATGTGTAGAGGTTATTTTAAAGCATCACAGCCCCAAAAAAATAATTGTGTTCAGCCGGGACAAGCTCAATCAGTTTGACATGGCGCAGCTCTTTCCCACGGAAACTTATCCTGTCCGGTATTTTATCGGGGACGTAAGGGACAGGGAACGGTTGAAATGGGCGTTTCAGGGAAAAGTTGCACCCTGGTTCAAAAGGCTGTGAATTTTTGATTTTCATGAAAAGGCCCTGATCTGATACATTTAAAGATATGGCTTGATCCTGGCAGGGATCTTGCTTTTATGGATCAAAAGAGATTGAAACAGGAAAAAGTTGCCTGGCTGATGACTTGCTCGCTAAGGATTTTTAATCAGAAAATATTTATTTTTACGTTGGACTCGTTATTAAAGGAAAAGATGATCCGGGTCGATTGAATTTGAACTGTCGGCTTTTTTCAGGCAAGGGTTTTAAATATTATAGGACAACATGAATCATGGGATTGGAAAATAGAGAAATACCTTCTGGCGTGATAAATCAGAACGGCAATGATTATTATGATGCTGAAATTTTATCATTCTCCGACGAAAAACAGGAACACAAATGGTCGGTGTCCTGGTCGGATCTGATGATGACCATGTTTATTTTTTTTGCCGTCATGTATGCATTTCAGGCCGGCAACAAAGATCTTTTTTTCGGAGACGGCCCGGGTAAAAACCAAATCTCGGAGAGTGGATCCAACAACGTATTAAATATCGGGCTGGAGTCCAATCCGTCAACGGTTTATGACCAGGCCCGGCAGGCAATGACCGATGTCATGATGGACGGGCTTGATTCCCTTGAACTGATGAAGGACGGGGCCATGAGAATTGTCCTGGCAGGGGATTTGCTATTTGATCCGGGAAGCGTGGATCTTAAAATCGGCGCCCGGTATCAGCTTGACCAGATCGCAAGGGCACTCAATGAAAATGAGTTTATTATCAATGTGGTGGGCCATACCGATGACGCCCTGACACGATCGGATCTCTATCCTACCAATTGGGAGCTTTCCTCAAAAAGAGCGGTCATGGTGGCAAGATATCTTACGGAAGTGACAAAGGTGGATGAAAAAAGGATATTTGTCAGCGCCCATTCATCCCTTCAACCCGTTAGAAGCAATGATACGGGAACGAACCGGGCCCTGAACCGAAGGGTTGAACTCATTTTGATGAAAACAAAACCCAATGAGCAATCCCTTCCATGAGTCATGGAGGGTTCTGAACAAAGAGGAGGCAATATGCTGAAACCGGAACGGATTTTATTTTTAAGACAGACACGCAAAAACATTTTTGGACTGATGATCTGTGTGGTCCTGTTTGCCATAGGATTTAAACTGGGTGGCAATACAGGATTGTATATAAACCTTTCGGGATTTCTGATAGTTATTGGCGGAACCCTGGGAGCGACTCTATTAAGCTATCATATGGATCGGATTGAGATTCTTTTTAAGGTTCTCAGAACCGCCTATGGCAGGGAAACAAAAGACCCTGGAGAGGTTGTGAGAATTCTCGTGAACCTTGCTGTTAAAAGAAGGGTAAAGGGCGTCCTGGCCCTTCAGGATGATGAAGATGAAACCACCATTGCATTTTTAAAACAGGCCATAGGGTTGCTGGTGGATGGGTGTTCAAAAGAACAGATCCGGGAAGTGTTAAGCGCTGAAATGTATTTTTTCAGGATGAGACGGGATGAAACCCGGCGGGTCTTGCAAACCATGGCCGATGTGGCGCCTTCCTTCGGCCTTGTCGGAAGTGTGGTGGGCCTCATTGGAATGCTGGCCGGTGTCGGTGACCCGGTCATTATCATGAAAACAGTTCCTGTGGCCCTGACTTCAACCTTGTACGGGATTGTTTTTGCCAATTTTCTGTTCGTCCCCTTTGGATCCAATATCCGGGAGAGGACGGTAAAAGAACTGTTTCTTCAAAAAATTATCACCGAAGGGATGCTTGCCATTTCCGACGAGCTTCACCCGAGGCTTTTGGAGCGTAAACTCAATTCTTTTCTAACCCCGTCAGCCCGGAGCGGACGGTTTGTTCCCATTGAAGATCTGAATGAAACAACAGAGGCGGTAATTATTCGGGAAACGGTTTAAGCCATGGGAAAAAAACAAACCGACCTAAAAAAGAGTTGACAATTATTTTCAGATCATATAGATATCACCTGTTTTTTGATTGGCCATGGGCCGTTAACTCAGGTGGTAGAGTATCTGCCTTTTAAGCAGAGAGTCGCTGGTTCGAACCCAGCACGGCCCACCAATTAAAAGGACACTGCGTCCCCATCGTCTAGCCCGGTCCAGGACATCGCCCTTTCACGGCGACGACAGGGGTTCGAATCCCCTTGGGGACGCCAATTTTACTCCGGTGGAAAGACCGGAAGAAGTTTTGAGCAGCGGATGCCCGCTCCAGATTTCTTCCGGTCTTTTGGTTTTTTGGACTAAGATGGTTATTATCCATTAAGAATTTTTATTCAAATCAGCACATCATCGTATAAAGGGAAGGCCATTGAATTGGTGCTCCTTTCATGTTTTTAGAGTGATCTTGTTTTTCTTCGCTATGTAAAAAAGGTAATAGGAATTGTGTAGAAAATGTGTTTTTGTGAAAAAAAGGTTCTATACTCGTTGCTTTCCATTTTTTATCGATATGCTTACCAATAAAGGCTTTTAAAATTATTGGGCTCAAGGTATGTTTTTTGCTTATATTCAGGAGGAAATTATAAAGCCAAACCTGTTGTGAAGCAGGGACGGAAAGCCAAAGGGTCTTGCTGGAAGATGGCCAGGTTGCTGAGATCACATTTTGATTTGAAGGAGAAAGTAGATGAGGAAATTGTTATTGGGTATTCTTATTAGTGTTTTTCTTATTGCTCCATTGTGTGTGCAAACCGCTAATGCTACTATTTTATTCCAAGACGGTTTTGAAACTTCTTGGAGCGGAAATTATGCCGATGGTTGGGAAAACACTGCTTACAGGCATGGAGCTGCGCCGGTTGCCATAATGATGCAGCAAACGGGTCAAGCTCACAGTGGGTCCTTTGGACTCGAATTGACCGCAGAATCAGTGGCAACTGCAAGTCAGTTTTGGGCCGGGGTCAGTGCTGCTAACATACCCCATTCGGCTATGGCTAAAAAATATGACCCTTATGTTAGTGTTTGGTATTATGATCAACTGGGAGATACCCATGCGGGTCAGCTATTCGCAGTTCCTGACTGGGTAAATCCTTATATAGCGCCAGGTGAAGATTGGACAGATGTTCAGTTTGGTGGACGTAGCAGTTTAACAGATAATTATTATTATGTCGCTGCTGGGCAAGGATCTCCTGGTTGGCAGAACAGTGATCAAGTGCGAAGTGAAGGTTGGCATAATTTAAAGTTTCAATTGAGTTCTTCTACTGGTTTTATTGAATTTTATATTGATAATTTGTTAGTTGGGCAATCCTATAGAAATGACTATACAAATTTGGGGACTGAAATCGGTTTATTCACAATGTTTGATACACCTCTAAGTTCATTTCTAGAAAAACCTTCAACAATTTGGGATGATTTTGAGGTAGGGTCAAGTGTTCCAGAACCTGCCACCATGATCCTTTTTGGTCTTGGTCTTCTGGGTGTAGCCGGGATCGGCAGAAGAAAAAAATAGCAAGCATATTTGAATCAGATGAAAAGGCAGGGCTACAGCCCTGCCTTTTGAGAATTCATCTGTGGAGATAAGGGCCAAAAACCATTAGGCAAAGAGGACAATATGTTGACCGCCACATCCGGCGTAAATTCCTTATCTGGATATCAGGTTCAACCGAATGTGTCTAATTCGAACCAACCCGCTCCCAATCTTGAACCCGCTTCTTCCGAAAAAGTCAAAGAATCCGGGGATACGGTAGATATTTCCGGTAAGGCAAAAGAACTTCAAACCGAGTACCAGAGAAAGACTTCGGAATTGGAGCAACGCAAGAATAATGAAGCACAACAGCTTGAGAGAAAATATCTTCTGGAAAAAAATGAGCTTGAACAAGAATTCAGGCTGAAAAAGCAGAGATTGGACATCAATATTTATGCCTGAGTGCCCAAGGCCATTAGTTCTGTGCGGCCTTATCCAGTAGTTTCCGAACCATCTCAACCATTTTCGACATATTGACCGGTTTCATCAGAAAGCCTTTTATTCCCAGGGCAAAAGCTTTTTCCTTATCCATCCGCGCACTGAATCCTGTACAGAGGATAACCGGAATGTCCCTTCGGATGGAAAGAATGGATACTGCGAGTTCCTCTCCGGTCATATCCTGCATGGTCATATCGGTAATGACAAGGTCATATCCGGCAGGATCGGCCTGAAAGGCCTTCAGGGCTCCTATACTGCTGATGTGGGCGGTTACCCGGTATCCGAAACGTTCGAGCATTTGTTTTTCAAGCTGGGCAATGGCGATTTCATCATCCACCAATAAAATTTTTTCATTGCCGGATTTAAGCGGGACCGCTTCCTTGGTATTGTCAACAGAAGGGGCTGCCCCTGCCAATAAAGGCAGATACACTTTCACAAGGGTTCCTTTTTGTGCCTCGCTTTGGACCGTGATGCCGCCGTTCAAATGTTTCACAATCCCGTAAACCGTACTGAGACCCAAGCCGGTCCCTTTTCCCTGTTCCTTGGTGGTAAAATAGGGCTCAAATATCCTGTCCATGATGGCAGGGTCGATCCCGCAGCCTGTGTCTGAAACAGAGAGCAAGGCATGTTGGCCCGGAAGAAGAGACGTGTCGCTCGGAGCGTCTTCAGCCGTCAGGACGGTTTCCTCAAGGGTTACGGTTATTTTCCCCCTGGTTTTTTCCACGGCATGATACGCATTGGTGATCAGGTTCATGGCGATCTGATGCAGGTCCGACGGGTTTGCCAAGACCATACCACAGTCGGCTGCAATGGAATGGGAGATCGGGATATCCGCAGGAATGGTGGATCGCACCATTTTTAAGGTTTCTTCGAGAATCGGCTGAAGGCTCACCGGTATGGTCTTTCGATCGGATTGACGGCTGAAGGTGAGAATCTGTCTGACCAGTTCGCCTGCCCGTTTGCCGGCCGCTAGAATTTCCCTGGCATTTGCATGGGCCGGGCTGTTTTTGGGAAGATCTTCCAGGAGCAGTTCCGACATGCCGATGATGGGAAATAAAAGATTGTTGAAATCATGGGCAATACCGCCGGCAAGGGTGCCGATGGCCTCCATTTTCTGGGCCTGGCGAAGTTTGTCCTCGGTTCTGATATCTTCGGTAATATCCCGCTTAACGGCAACGAAATTAATGATTTGCCCCTTATCATCCGCCACAGGAGAGATGGAAGCGACTTCAATATAAAGGCTTCCGTCTTTTTTCAGGTTGGTCAGGCGGCCCTGCCAGGTGTCTCCTGCCAGGATGGTCTGCCACAATTGATGATAAAAGGCCTTGTCCTGCTCCCCGCTTTTAAGAAATTTCGGATTTTGTCCCACGACTTCTTCGGCGGTGAATCCGGAGATTCGTTCAAAGGCCGGGTTCACATATTGGATGACGCCTTCGATATCCGTGATGATAACGCTCTCGCTGATATGCTCGATGGCGGATAAAAGCCGGCGCAGCCCCTTTATCGTCTGCTTTTGTTCCGTAATGTTCAGGGCGGTAAAGGTAACGCCTTGGGATAGATCGGTCCGGTCAATGGGAGTGGAGCTGAGGAGCACATCGATGACGGTTCCGTCCTTTCGTTTAAAACGGGTTTCTACGGTCCCGGTTCCTTTTTGACGAATCTGTTCATATTTTTCCTTGCCCACCCACGCATAGTCCTCATCGCTAGGATAGAGCATTCTTGAACTCTGGCCAAGCAATTCCGCTTCCACATATCCTGTTATTTCGCAGAGCCTGGGATTGGCCTGCTTCAGAATACGGTCCACCACCACGCCGATACCAATGGGAGCTGCACTGAAGATGCTGCTCAGATATTGCTCGCGTCTGTAAACAGCCTCTTTCGTCCGGTATTCATCCGTGACATCCCGGAATACCAGTACCACACCGGTGACAACACCGTTACCGTCCTTTATGGGCGCTGCCGAATCGGCAATCTGGTATTCGTCCCCGTTTTTTGACAACAGGATGGTATGGTTGGCAAGACCTATAATCCTGCCGTCCTTTAACACTCGTTCGACCGGATTATCCGCTTGTTTCCGGGTTTCTGCATTGATAATAGGAAAAACCTCGACCAGGGGTTTTTTCAGGGCTTCCTCCTGTTTCCATCCGGTCAGACTCTCAGCCACGGGATTCATCATTTCCACAAGACCTTGGCCATCGGTGGAGATGACGGCGTCCCCGATGGCTTTCAATGTGGTGCTGTGGCGCTCCAGGCTTGTGCGCAGGGCCGTCTCTGAATGGTAAAGGCGTTGGAAATAGAGTTGTTTTTCCCGTTGCCGGACAACCAGGTCTGCAACCCCGATCAGAATCGCTAAACCGGCAATGATCGAAAGTAACAAAAAGGACCGGAAACGCCATTCGGCAAAGGCCTCCTTTATATCCATTTTGGACACCATAAACCAGGGGGAATCGGGAATGGGCAGGATGACGGCCGCTACCTCAACTCCGTGATAGTCCCTGCCCTGAACATAGCCTGCTTTGCCCTGAAGGGCCATGACGGCAGGCACTTCCGTCCGGGTCAGGGGGATACTCAGCCTGAGGGCGGCGTCGGACCGGCGGCGAAGATTGTTGAGAAAGAGGGCCTGGTCCTTGTCCTGCCGGATGAGGAGGGTTTCCCCGGTTTCATCGGCGGTGGGCCAGGACTGGATCAAGGGATAGAGGAAGCTTTCCGGATTATTGATAAACACAAGGGCGGCCATGGGTGAGTCCGGATCTTGCCAAGACCCGGAGAAAAGAGGGCAGATGACCGAGATATGCGGGGGCTGGTCAGGAGATTCCCTGTGCAGGTCCGTAAACACAGGGGTCTTTCCCTTAAAGGCAAGGGCAAGGGCTTTCAAATAACCCTCATGAATTTCACCGACCGGGGAAAGGCTTAACAGTTTTTTGCCGTCCGGCGCCGTCAGAAGGATATCGGCATAATCATGCTGATCGGCTATATTCTGAAAGACCGCCTTGAGTTTTTTTTCATTTTCTTCGTCCGGATCAGCCATGAAGCTCAAAATGTCGGCGATAAGGAGGGGATTCGCCAGCATTCCGGCATCCTCCAGTTGATCTTTCCGCCAATCAATGATCTGGTTTGCCTTGAGTTGGGCAATGGCTGTGAGGTTTTTTTCAACTTCCCTTTGCATGGCTTTTTCCTGGGTTTGATAAAACCATGCGCCAAGGCTTAAGAGAACAGAAAGAATGAACAAAAATAGGATTTTTGAGCGGGTGTTGAAAAAAGCGGTCATTTTTCCGGTATCGGAAAATTCAGTAGTTGGTTTCATTTTTTCCTGTTCGAAAAAACGGTCTTGCGAAATATTTTGCTGAACACGCTTTATTGCACGAAAATTACGGTCCAGTTTATGGAAAGCCTGCCCCATTGTCAAGCATTTTGGCGCTTGTAAATATTTTAATATCATCATACAGTGGGACACAAAACATCATGTCATCCATGATGAAAAAAAAGAACAGGCGTATTTGTGATGACCGGCAACCCCAACGTGATTGAAGTTCGAAACCTGGAAAAGCATTATAACGGCTACACGGCCGTGGACGGAATTTCCCTGGCCATTGCCAAGGGCAGTTGTTTCGGCCTTCTGGGCCCCAACGGCGCCGGAAAGACCACCACCGTGGAGATGATGGAGAATATTATTCCCCCGGATCGCGGGGTCATCCTCTATAAGGGAGGGGAGCGGGACAGGACCTTTAACCAGGAAATCGGCATCCAGTTCCAGCACACGGAACTTCTGGCCTTTCTCACGGTGGAGGAAACCCTGAAAACCTTTGCGGCCTTTTATCATAAACATTTGCCTGTGGAAGAGGTTCTCACCCTCTGTATGCTGGACAATATCCGGAAAAACATGAACCATAAAATCTCCGGGGGCCAGCGCCAGAGGCTTCTCCTGGGCCTTGCTCTTTTGAACGACCCCGAGCTTCTGTTTCTGGATGAGCCGTCCACCGGTCTTGATCCCCAGGCCAGAAAGCATATCTGGGAAATTATCCTGGATATCAATAAAAAAGGGAAAACGATTATCCTCACCACCCATTATATGGAAGAAGCGGAAAATTTATGCGATACCATTGCCATCATGGACAAGGGCCGCATCATTGAACAGGGCTCGCCGAAAAGCCTGATTAAAACCCATTGCCAAGAGGAAGGTTGCCCCAAAAATCTTGAATCCGTATTTTTAAAACTGACCGGCAAGTATTTAAGGGAATAATCCATTGAGTTTCAAAAGAATATGGGCCCTTTTTAAGGCCAGAAATTATGAATTTTTCCGGGACAGGGCCGGATTCGGATGGAATATCCTGTTCCCTTTTCTGATTGTGGCCGGGTTTGGCGTGATTTTCAGTTCCGACTCGGGATCAGACTATAAACTCGGGGTTTTTTCTGTAAAAGAAAATCAAGCGGGTTTGGAGAGCCTGGATCTCCCGGGCAGGCTCAAGACCTATCAGCACATCAAGATCATACCCTTTGAAACCCGGGATGAGGCCCTGGACAAACTGGCCCATCACAAAATAGACCTTCTTCTGGAAAATGCAGGCCCGGAACTGAAATACTGGGTCAATGATTCCTCCCCCAAGGGATATGTTCTGGAAAAAATGGTCAGGGAATCCATGGTTCCTGAAGAATGGTTTGCTTCAAAGGTGATCCGGCAGGAGGTCCGGGGGGAGGGGATCCGCTATATTGACTGGCTTTTTCCGGGAATTCTCGGGATGAATATCATGTTTTCCGCGCTTTTCGGCGTGGGCTATGTCATTGTCCGGTACCGCCGCATCGGGGTCTTGAAGCGTCTTAAGGCAACTCCGGTCACAGCCTTTGAATATTTGACGGCCCAGCTTGTGTCAAGGGTTCTGATCATGCTGATCAGTTCATCCGTGGTCTGGCTGGGCTGTGATCTCCTGTTTTCCTTCAGGATGCACGGGTCCTATCTGGATGTCCTGGCGGTCTTTTTTTCAGGAACCCTCTGCCTGGTCTCCCTAGGGCTGGTCCTGGCCTGCCGGGGAACCAATGAGGAACTGACCAACGGCATCATTAATTTTATTTCCTGGCCCATGATGTTTTTATCGGAAGTCTGGTTTTCCATTGAAGGGGCATCAGGCTTTGTTCAACAGGCAGCCAAGCTGCTGCCGCTGACCCATTTTCTGAATGCCGCAAGAAAGATCATCAATGACGGGGCCACCTTTTCCGATGTATCCTCTGAAGTCGCCATCCTCCTGATCATGAGTTTTGTCTTTCTGACCATTGGTTCAATCCTGTTTTCCTGGACCAAATAAGGCAGGCCGGACCCCATCTTAACTATTTATAAATAATTCAATATATTGTATAAGACAGGCAATATGATGTTTACCTATTTGGAGATTGATGTATGAAACCCGTTGTAGCCCTTCTGGGCCGGCCCAATGTCGGCAAATCCACCCTGTTCAACAGGATCACCCGTTCAAGACAGGCCCTGGTGGATGATTTTCCCGGTGTGACACGGGACCGGCACTATGCCGATACCCAGTGGAACGATATTGAATTCACGGTCATTGACACGGGCGGGTTTCTAAGCTCGGATGATGATTATTTCGCCTCCCAGATCAAGGACCAGTTGACCCTGGCGGCCAATGAGGCCGATGTTCTCATTTTCATCCTGGACGGCCGGGCCGGGCTGTCTCCCTATGACCTTGAGCTGGCGGATTTTCTCCGTCGGATGTCCAAGCCCGTGTTCTACCTGATCAATAAAATTGAAAGTTATAGCCAGCACAACGGCCTTACGGAATTCTATTCCCTGGGCATTGATCAGTTTTACGAGATTTCCGCAGAGCACGGGATCGGCGTGGGGGATTTTCTGGACGATCTGGTTTCCATCCTGCCTCAATATGAACCGGAAGACGAGGAAGAAGATTCAAGGATCAGGATTGCCATTGTGGGCCGGCCCAACGTGGGAAAATCCTCTCTCGCCAACCGGCTTTTCGGGGAAACACGCCTGGTGGTCGATGAAAAGGCAGGAACTACCCGGGATGCCATTGAGCTTGAAATCGAGTATAAGGGCAAAAAATTTGTCCTGGTGGATACGGCCGGCATCCGGCGAAAGGGCAAGGTCACGGAAAAAATAGAAAAATTTTCCATTTTAAAATCTTTGCAAAGCCTGGATGACTGCGATGTGGCCCTGATCCTCATTGATGCGGCCGAAGGCATCACCGACCAGGACATCACCATTGCCGGATATGCCGAAGACAGGGGATGCGGAGCTCTTTTTCTCTTGAATAAATGGGATCTCCTGGACGAAGAGCGCAAAGACGTCAAACACTATATGGAAGAACTGCGGTTTAAATCCAAATTTTTATCCTTTGCCCCGGCCATTACCATTTCCGCCCTAACGGGCCAGCGGTGCCACAAGATCCTGGATGAGGTCGTCAGTATTCATGAAGAATATTGCCACAGGATCAATACCGGGCTTTTGAACCGGATCATCGAGGATGCGGTTCGCCGAACCGAGCCTTCCATGCACAAGGGACGCCGCCTGAAATTTTTCTATTCCACCCAGGTGTCCACAAAACCCCCGACCTTTGTCTGTTTCGTCAATTCACCGGACGGGGTTCATTTTTCCTATAAACGCTATCTTGTCAATCAGTTGCGGGACATGATCCCCCTGAAAAAAACGCCGATTAAACTGTATTTCAGGGAAAAAACCGGGAAAATGGAATTTTCCGGCGGATCAAAGGAAGATGAAAGAATTTTTCAGAAAAAGAAACGGCATATCCGGAAAAAAGGGAAGGAAAGAAAAGAACACAGCAAGAAAAAAAGAGAACGGGATCAGGGGATGAATTAGGCCCATGGATCTTTTTGACTCCGGCCAATATCGGAACAGTTCTTTTTTCCGGCCCCTGGCCGACCGGATGAGGCCTGAAACCCTGGACGAATTTGTGGGCCAGGATCATCTGACGGCCAAAGGAAGTCTCCTGCGCAAAGCCATCGAGGATGACCGGGTCTTTTCCCTGCTGCTCTGGGGTCCGCCCGGATGCGGCAAGACCACTCTGGCCGGGATCATTGCCCGGGCTACCAAGGCGGAATTTGTGGAGATTTCCGCAGTCCTGTCCGGGGTCAAGGATATCCGGGACATCATTGCCCAGGCCAGGGAAAGGCGGACCCTGTATAAAGGCCGCACCCTTTTGTTTGTGGATGAAATCCACCGGTTTAACAAGGCCCAGCAGGATGCCTTTCTCCATCATGTGGAAAACGGCCTCATCGTGCTTGTGGGCGCCACCACGGAAAATCCTTCCTTCGAAGTGATCCCGGCCCTGGTCTCCCGGTGCCGGGTGTTTACCCTGAAAAGCCTTGATCCTCAAAGCATCCTCAGCATTTTGAAACGGGCCTTGACCGATTCCCAAAAGGGCCTGGGCCTTGGGGCAGAAACCCTGACAGATGAGGCCTTGGCACATATCGCAGGGGTCTGTGGCGGAGATGCCAGGATTGCCCTGACCAATCTTGAGACCGTGGTCCTCCATTTTAACGGGAAAACCGGGATTACGGTCCAGGATGTGGAAGAAGCCGTCGAAAAAAAATCCCTTTTGTATGACAAGGTCGGAGAAGAACATTATAACATCATTTCCGCCTTTATCAAAAGCCTTAGGGGCAGTGACCCCGATGCGGCGATCTACTGGCTGGAGCGCATGCTCTCGGCCGGGGATGATCCCTATTATATGCTCAGAAGAATGGTGAGGTTTGCCACGGAAGATATCGGCATGGCCGATCCCGGCGCCCTGACCATGGCCCTGAATGCATCGGAATCCTATCGCATGCTGGGGCCGCCTGAAGGGGAGGATGCTCTTTTCCAGGCTGCCGTATATCTGGCCACGGCGCCCAAGAGCAATTCCGTTTACATGGCCCATAAAGAGGTGAGAAAAAAGGTTCAGGAAACCGGCTATGCCCCGGTTCCCCTCCATATCCGCAATGCCCCGACAAAGCTCATGAAAGAAATGAAATACGGGGAAGGCTACAAATACGCCCATGACCATCAGGATGCCTTTGTTCCCCAGTCCTATCTGCCGGACAAACTGGAGGGCACCCGGTTTTATATCCCCAATGACCGGGGCTATGAGAGAATTGTCAAACAACGGCTGGATGCCTGGATCAGGTTAAAAAAGGAAAACCGTTGACTCCGGCTCAGTTCCGGGCCTTTCTCAATTCTGCGAGTCTTCCCAGGGAAAGGGAATATTCATTCCAGGTGTCCAGATAGGTGCTGAGGGCTTCCCTGTAATGCTGGGCGGCTCGTTCAGGATGGTTTTCCCCTTCGGCCCACAATCCCAGGGCCGTATGAAGGGTGACCAGCTTTTCCGGTTTTTTCTCGGCCAGCCGGATCAAGAGGTCCTCGCCGGTATTTTCGAGAATATGCCGGATGACGGCCCGGTAAAAGGGATCCCGGATGCTTTTGTAAAAGGTATTGAGGTATTCGACGGCAGCCTGTCTCTCCCCGGCCAGGGCCAGGCTTTCCCCCTTGAGGAGTCCAAGGCTTAAACTGAGGCCCGTTTCACGGGCGGACCGGCTGAAATAGCGGTCAACCAGGTCAACCACTTCCCGGCGGTTTCCTTTCTCGGCATGGTAAAAAGCAGCTTTCCCCAGCAGGGTCAAGTTTTCCGGTGAAAGAGCCATGAGCTTTTCCAGGATTTCGACGTTTTCCTCGTGGCTGGGGGTTCCCGATTCAAATTGGTCGATGAGAGCGGCAATGGTTTCCTTGACCTCGGCAGCCTCTTTTCTGTAGTCTTTTGCCCTTTGAATAAAGGCTTCCGTCTCCTTTTGATGGGCCTCTTTGTCTTTTCGGCCTTTGGCGGAATTTTCCCTGATCCGGTTCAGCCGTGAAAAAGAAAGAAAATAGACCCAGTCATTGATATCACAAGTCAGGATGGACTGTTCAAACATTTCCCAGGCATGATCAAGCTCATTGGCCTTTTCCGATATCAGCCCCTCCATAAAGAGACGCCAGCTTTTTTCCGACAGGTTTTCATAGTCTAAAACCGTTTTGTCCATTCTTTTTTTGTCCTTGAGCACACGGGCAAGATATCCCAGATATTCATCCGCATCATACCAGTTCATATCAAAAAGATTGCGGGTCAGGGCGTCGGGTTGATCCTTGTCCGAGAGCCAGGCCATGACATAGAGCATCAGTCTGGACGTATGGTTTTCCGGCTCCATGGAACAAAGCCTTTTGAAAAAAGAAGCGCTTTCCTCAAAATTGTGGTTACAAAATTTCAGCATGGCCGAAGAAAAGAGCAGAATCGGATCATTACTGGTTTTCAGCATGGTTTCCGACAGCTCCTCAGCCTTTTTAAATTCGTTTTCAAGGGCCAGGTTGGTTATTTCTTCAAGCTTTGAGGGCAATGAAAAATCAAGGACTCCATCCCATTGGGGCTGCCCCGCTTTAATGAGGTCAATGAATTTTGCAGGCCTTGAAATGGGCAGAATCAAACCAAAATCCGACAAAGGGGTGGAGCCGGTGAAATTTCCGGAATTCTGATCCGTGACCACCCCCGATGCAATGCCGATGACCCGTCCATTTGAGCTGACGGCCGGCCCCCCGCTGTTTCCCTTGTAGATGGAGGAATCCACCTGAATGATATCCCTTGAAGTCCTCCGGACATGGCCCCGGGTGATGCTGGTATTGATCCTGTCGTACTGGGTCTGGTTTCCCAGGGGGAAGCCCAGGATGACCACCGGGGAAAGCCGTTTGATGTCCTCAGCCTTTAGCCGGGTTTCAAGGGGCAGAGGTTTCAGGCCGGGAGGCGGATTGTCGATTTTCAGAACCGCAAAATCATTGATAAAAGGGGATCGGATCATTTCCGAAGGGCCGGCCAACGTCCGGGGGACGCCGGCGATTCTTAAATTCCCGGGCCCGCCGGTGCTGTAGGCGGAAGACAGATCATACAAATCGTTCAATTCCGGGCTGTCCTGAAAGGCGGGCAGGCGGTTAAAGGCCCTGGCCCCTTCGAACCATAAAAACATCCGATAATCAAAGGTGATATTTTTCGTATACTGGCTGTAATGGTTATAGGCCTTGAACAGCGACCCGTCATCCAGCCAGGGGCAGGCCACGTGGCGGTTGGTGATGAGGTATCCCGCCTTGTCCACCAGAAACGCCGTGCCTTCCACCTTGTTTCTGAAAATAACCCTTCCCTGTTCGGACAACCGGTATTCCACCAGGACAAAGGCCACGGAACCGGCATGGGATTCGACAAATTCCGACAGAACGGTTTCCGCCTGCCGGGTTTCGGATTTCAGGTAGACCCATGAAATGCCGGCTGCGGCAATCATGGCAATAATGATGAAAATCAGAAGAAAGATGACTTTTTTCATCCATTTGAGATCGTTGATGACCCTGTGCTTTTTTCGCTGAACCGGGGGCCTTGCATCGGAATAGGGCAGGCGGTCGAGAATCCGGGCCAGGGCAAAAACGATTTTTTCCATGGTCTGGGGCCTCATATCCGGGTCCTCGGCCAGCATGACCTTGATGAGAACGGCCAGTTCCGGTTCAATGCCTCTGGATTCGGCCGCTTTCAGGGAGAATTCCTTTAGATCGGGATCTTGGGTCATGATTTCCAGGAACACTTTTCCCAGGGACCAGACGCTGCTTTGAAAATCAATGGCCCGTTTATGGATGATGTCCGGATGGCATTCCAGGAGTTTTTCCAGCATGGGGCCGTGGTGGGTGGCCCTGGCGTTGAGGAATCTTGAAAGCTTGTAATTGATTTTAACGTGAAGGTCGTCGGTCCTGTCGGCCGGGATCAGGATATCTTCAAGCACCAGGTAAGGCATGAAATGATCATATTTGTGGAGCAGGTCCAGGGCCGAGGCAATATTGTAAAACAGCTTGACCAGGCTTCTCTGGTCATTGAACCGTCCGGACATGAAGATGGACCCCCAGTCCTCGGCCTCCACCCATTCGCTGACCCGGTACCAGTGGCCGTCACTGGTTTTTTTGACGGCGTAATGGGCCACAAAATGGTCCGGCGGCAGCTTTTTCAGGGCTTCCAGTTCATCCAGGAGCCTTTGGGCCACCGTGTCATCCACGCCCGAGGCATCGGTAAAGAGCCGGATGGTGACAGGGGCCGATTCATCGTCTTTGACGGCCTTGACCACCAGGGAGGAATAGCCTTCATGAATGATGTCCAGGATCTTGTAATCGTCAATATACGTCAATCCTTCGGCCGCATGCCCGCCGCAGGCCGGGCACAGGCTTATTTTTTCAGAAAGAATCTGACCGCAGGACGGACATTGTTTCATGAACGATACTCTTTATTGATTTTATATCTGCATGAAGATGAGCCGCAGACCGTTGTCTTTTATTACCGGATGAGCGATGGTTTGACAATAGGGAATCGCCGGAAAATTGTCAAGAAAATGCCTGTGATCCGTTTTTGGCCCTTTTGTTTGGGGTTGACAAAGGCGAGGGCCCCGGCCTAAAAATAGGGGTAACGATCAATTCCAGGGAATAGAGGGGGAAGCATGCCGCGCATATGGATCATTGCCTGTATCTTTCTGATCACGGGCTGTGCAGCCCGGTCCGGCCCAGGGGTCTTGACCACCATGGGCTCCAAGATAAAGGGGGAATATTATCTGCAAGGGGAAAAATACGACCAGGGCGTGGCCGAGTTCCGGGAGCGGGTAGCCCAAACCCCTTCCGATGCGGCGGCCCATTATTATCTCGGGCGGTTCTACCTGATCCAAAAAAAACCGGCCCCTGCCGTGGAGCATTTGTCCCGGGCGGTTTCACTTGCTCCGGACCAGGCGGATTACCATTTCTGGCAGGGAACGGCCTATGCCGAAGCCAAAAGACCGGCCCTGGAAAGGGATTGCTATATCAGGGCCCTGTCTGTGGACAAACACCATTGGCAGGCCCTTCTTTTTCTTTCCCATAACCGGATGAAGGCCCGTGAATATGAACCTGCCCTGGACGGGTATACCCGGCTGCTGGAAAAGGTCCCGGACAATCCCCAGGCCCTGTATAACCGGGCCCTGATCCTTCGCACCCTGGGCCGCACGGCTGAGGCCAATGAAGCCTGGAGGGGCTATCTCGATCATTACCCCTCCGGGGCTTTTGCCCGGCAGGCAGCCGGCTTTCTCAATGAGGGCCGGGATTTCACCTATCAAAATTATCGGATCGGCAAACGCATCCTGACCCTGAAACAGATATTTTTTGATCCGGAAACCCTGGCCGTTCAAAAAGACTCCTTGCCCGCCCTGACCCTTCTGGGGCGGTTTCTCACGGACAACCCCAAAACCGTCCTCCATGTGGTGGTTTATGAGAAAAATGAGCCGGACCTGTCCGAGAAAAAGGCAAAAGCCGTGAAAAAAGCCCTGCTTTCAACCCATCCCAGGCTTCCTTCAGGTCAGATCCGGGTTTCATGGTTCGGCGCGCCCGGCCGGGTCAAGGTCAATGACCGGATCATCCCTGCCGATCACCTGGTTCATTTTTTCACCCTGGATACCCCATGATCCCGGAAAATTTGTAAATCTGCATTTTTTTGTGACCCTTTCGGGTTCCCGTTCGTATATCCCATTAAAACGAGGATAAGCTTCCTCATGGACAAAACCGGAGCTTCCATGGATGATGGTGTGACAGATGATCAACGGGTAGAGGAAGCCCTTCACGGGGATGTGGACGCCTTTGGATGCCTGATTAAAAAATATGAACGGCCCATCTTCAACCTCATGGCCCGCACCGCAGGCGGTCTGGAAGAGGCGGCGGATTTAAGCCAGGAGGCCTTTTTGAAAGCCTATGAAAAGCTCCATACCTATCATGGCAATAACCAATTTTTTTCCTGGCTCTATGCCGTTTCCCTGAACCTTGCCAGGGATTTTTTGCGAAAGAAGAAAAGAGGGGCCGGGATCTTCCGGGAACCGGACGGCCCGGACCAGTTCCGGGAACCCCAGGTTCCGGATGCGTTGCAGGGGGATCAGGAGGAAGAAATGAAACATATTTATAAAATCCTGGGAACCCTTCCCCTGGAGTACCGGGAAGCCTTGATCCTCCGGTACCGGCAGGACCTGCCCGTGAAAGAGGTGGCCGCCGGCCTCGGCATATCGGTCAGCGGGGCCAAGATGCGGATACATCGGGGATTGGAACAACTCAGGGACAAATTAAGGACATAGAGCGATGAACCCATTTAATAACCATAAACTTCTGCCGGACCGGCAAGCCGTGGACGCCCTGAATGAAATGATCATCCAGGGGATCCGGTCCCTGCCGGACATTTCTGTACCGGCGGATCTGGCAACAAAGATCATGGGACAATTAAGGCCCAGACAGCCCAGCCGGACCCGACGAGTCCTGCGCTTTCTGTTCCGGCCCCAGACCCTTACCTTTACCCCGGTAAAATGGGCTCCGGCCCTGGCAGTCCTTTTGATTCTCGCGGCCGGTCTCTGGGCCGGCCGGGAGCCCTCTCCTCCCTGGAATCCCCTGCTCCAGGAGGCGGAATTCAATTATGTCACGGGCCGTAATTTTCTGGTCCAAAACAACCCGGACCAGGCCCTTTTCCACCTCCGGCGAGCTGTTGAGCAGGTTCCGGACAAAGCAGACTACCATTTTTGGCTGGGCGTGGCCTACTGGGCCGGCCAGGACCCCGAAAGCGAAGAAGCCAGTTATCAAAAGGCCCTGCAACTGGACCCGGAATTTGTTCCGGCCCATCTCTATCTGGGCCATCATTATCTGGAACAGCGAGACTGGCAGGGCGCCCTGGACCGGTATTACAGGGTCCTGGCCAGGGCCCCGGACCAGAAGGAAGCCCTTTTTAACGCCGCCCTGGCCCTTCAGCACCTGGGCCGGGTCCGGGAGGAAAACCGGATGTGGACCGCCTATCTTCAGCATAATCCCTCCGGGACTCTGGCCCTTCAGGCCTTGAATCATCTGACGGCCAACGGCGACCTGGGATTTCAGCCCGTGACCTTGGGCGACCGGATCAGGGTGGCCCCCCGCATCGGGTTTGAGAAAAGCCCTGTGCAACTCACCCCGGCGTCTCTGGCGGTTTTGTCGGAAATCGGCCGGGACCTGTCCGTGACGGACGGTTATATCCTGCACATTGTCGTGTATGTACAAAATGATAGGGCCCTGGCTGAACAGCGGGCCAAAGCCATTAAAAAACAGATTCTGGACCTGAATCCGGGCCTTTCGCCCCACAGGGTCAGGGTAAGCTGGTTCGATCTGGGATCCACCATCCAGGTCAAGGACCAGACCCTTACCCTGCCGGCCGATGTCCGGATATTCACCCAGAAACAACCAGACCATATCAAGGAGGAAATATTATGAAGACCCGTCGATTCAAATTTTACCCGGCCCTAGGCCTTTTCCTGATGATTACCTTTTTCGCCTTCACTGCCCTGGCAGACACAGAGGTGGACGGCGAGGCCCCGGCCTTTAGCAATCCTGCCGAAGCCCAGCGTGTTGAGCAGCTCTCAGCCCTGACGGCTCAGGAGCCCGATGCCGAAGCCCTGGCAGCCGTGGACGCCGCAGAACAGAAGGCGGATGAGGCGGACGCCCTTAAAGCGGCTTATGATGCCTTGTCTGCCGACCCTTCGGCCACCGAAGAGGCCATAGAAGCGGCCCAGACCGCCTATGAAACCGCTCTTGCCGATTATGAAGCGGCCCAGGCCCTGGCCGATGAACGACTGGCCGCCTTTGCCGGGGTATCGCCCGAAGAGATTCAGGCCATGCGGGAAGAAGGTCTGGGATGGGGCCAGATCGCCCATGAACTGGGCATCCATCCCGGCGCCTTGGGGCTGGGTCACACCAAGGGCGTCTTGAACCGGACCCGCACCGCCGCCATGGAAAATGAGGGCTCGGACCTGGAAGCGGCCACGGCCAGGGATCTCAAAACCGGCTGGTCCAAGGGCGCCGGCAGCTCAGCCTCAGGCTCCCAGGGCCAGGGCAAAGGAAAATCCAGTGAGAGCTCCGGCCAGGGCAATTCCGGCGGAAACAGCGGCGGTAATAGCGGCGGTAATAGCGGCGGTAATAGCGGCGGTAACGGAGGCGGCAACAGCGGCGGCAACGGTGGGGGCAATGGCGGCGGTAACGGCGGCGGTAACGGGGGTGGCAAAAAATAAATTCAGGACTGGATAATCCTCCCTGTTTTTGGCATAATGCCCCGTGCATGTAAAAACCTGAAACAGGGATGGATTCCATGGATCTCAGCAGCTCCGGCCTGATCGTGCCGGTCATATACGGCCTGGCCGGAATTGTTCCGGCCTATCTGGCACTCACGCTTTTCCTGACCTATCTGGTCCAGGAGATTCCCAGAAACCCGGTCAAGGACCCGCCGGACTGGGGCAGGGTGACCGACACCCGCATCCCGGCCGTTGACGGCGGGTCCCTGGAAGTTTGGCGCATTGATCCGGAAGGGCCGTCCAAGGGCATCGTGGTCTTTGCCCACGGCTGGGGCCGGAACCGCGACCGGATGGTGAACAGGGCCCGGCAATTCGCCGCATGGGGATTTACCACCGTGATTCACAGCGCCAGGGACCACGGCAATTCCAGCCCCAAAAAATTCATGAATGCCGTCAAATTTGCCGAAGATATCGAGGCGGTCCTGGACTGGGTCAGGGCCCCGGTCCTTTTATACGGCCATTCGGCCGGGTCTGCCGGGGCCATTATCGCCGCCGCCGGGAACCCTGAGAAGGTCCGCCTGCTCTTTCTGGAAGCCTCCTATGCCCACACCCAAGAAGCCCTCCTGAGCCTCTATTGCTGGGTCAATCCCTTTTTCGGAAAACTTTTCGGCCCCATGATCATTTTCTGGATGGGCCTTTTCTACAAAGGTGCCCTTGAAACCTACAGCCCGGCCCGGCTGGCCCAAAGCATTCACATCCCTGTCATGATGATCCACGGCGAAAAAGACCGCCGCTTCCCCCTGTCCTTTGCCTTGAAGCTCAAGCAGAGCTTTCCCCACGACAGGATAGCCTGCTATTTCGCTAAAGAGGCCGGCCACAGCGATTCCAGCCGGACAGAGGGCTATAACCCGGCTGTGAAAGCCTTTATTGATGATTACCTGGACGGGCAGGCCCGTTGACATAACGCCTTGCTTTTAACGATATTGTTTTATACTATCTTTTGTTATGTCTGCTGAATTTTATTAAAACATACCGAAAGAGACATTTATGGATGGAATAATCGAAAAATGGCGATGATGAAAATCTATCTGTGAGGGCTGCATGACAAAATCCATCTACCAGCCCCCCTACACCATCACCCCGGAAATCCTGAACCGGGTCGCAGCCATCAGTGAGGCCGTCGGGAGGCTGACCGTTTTTTCCGGCCAAGCCATGGCACTGCGGCTGCGCCGCATCAACCGCGTCCGCACCATTCACGGATCCCTGGCCATCGAGGGGAACACCCTGAACGAAGAACAGATCACTGCCATTCTGGAAGGCAGGCGGGTCATGGCTCCGCCCCGTGAGGTGCTGGAGGTGAAAAACGCCCTGGCCGCCTATGAGCATTTCGATACATGGAAACCGGAAAGGGAAAAGGATCTTCTTTCGGCGCATCGCATCCTGATGTCCGGCCTGATCGACGAGGCGGGCACGTACCGGAGCGGCGGCGTGGGCGTGATGGAGGGCAAACAGGTGATCCATGTGGCTCCTCAGGCGGGCCGGGTGCCGAAATTGATGGGCGGTCTTTTCGAATGGCTGGCCATAACCGAAGCCCATCCGCTGGTTGCCGGCTCGGTCTTTCATTACGAGTTTGAATTCATCCATCCTTTTGCCGACGGCAACGGACGCATGGGGCGATTGTGGCAGAGCCTGATTTTGGTCCGATGGAACCCCCTGTTCGCCGATATTCCAGTGGAAAGCCTGGTCTTCGAACACCAGGCCGAGTATTATCAATCTTTGCAGGAAAGCACCCGAAAAACCGACTGCGCGCCCTTTATCACCTTCATGCTGCGAATGATCCTGGATGCCGTGACCGTTTCCGCCCCCCAAGTCACCCCCCAAGACACCCCCCAAGTCAGGGAACTGCTGGCGGCCATCCGGGGGGAGATGAGCCGCGAGGCCCTGCAATCCGCCCTTGGCCTGTCGGACCGTAAATCCTTCCGGGCGCGTTACCTCAAACCGGCCCTGGCCGAAGGCCTGATTGAAATGACCATCCCCGAAAAGCCCAACAGCCGCCTGCAGAAATATCGCCTCACCGGCAAGGGACGCCGGTTGCCGGGCGATTAAATCCACTGCGTTGGAAAAACCAAATCATTGCTTGACAGTTTCCGGGAAAAATTTTATTGGCGTAAAGGAAAAAGATTTGTGCGGGAGCATGGAAACATGCTGAGAGGGGCCTGACCCGACCGTTCATCACCTGATCCGGATCATACCGGCGGAGGGAACGAATTTACCTTTGACCATCCTCTGATCTTCAGGCGTTTTATCAGGGAATGGTTTTTTTATTG
>Ga0208373_1000572_pt1 | contig 61868 bp, 63 predicted proteins | sample RifOxyC2_FD_184036 | JGI IMG/M metagenome (GOLD analysis project Ga0208373, IMG submission 184036) | Soil microbial communities from Rifle, Colorado - Rifle Oxygen_injection C2 (SPAdes) | ecosystem: Environmental > Terrestrial > Deep subsurface > Rock core/Sediment | place: Rifle, Colorado...
GGCGGCGGAGAAGAAAGCTCCGCCGATACCGCAGCAAATGGTGACCGCCGACGAAGTAGCCACAACCCTCCAGCACGAGGAGGATGCACAACAGGAAGTGAAAGATCAGGACACTACCCCCCCGAAGACGGAACCCCCTCCGGTTGAGGCTGCACCGGCGGAACCGCCGAAACCTCCGGAAGCCAAGCGAGTGACGGAGGCGGAAGATGTTGCTTCCATCGCGAATGCCACGCTCATGCAGGCGACACCACCGCAGACCAACGCGGCGAAGAAACCGCAGGAAACGCCCGCGGAGGCGTCAGCGGAACCGGAGGCTACACCTCCCGAAAAACCGCGGGGGAAGAAGAAGGGAGAGGGTTAGGGCGAGGGTTAGAAGGGAAAGGAGAATCGACCACCTTCCAGCGCACTTCCGGCTTGAGCTTGCCCGGGAGCGAGAAGCCGGCCGCCCTGCGATGACCGCCACCGGAGAATTTCCCCGCCATCTCGGAAACGTCCACATCGTCGCGCAGTGTTCGCAATGATCCTTTCACTGTCCCGTTGCGTTCGGAGAGAATGAGAGAGAAACGCATGCCGGGCACCGCGTTCACATAGTCGATCGCGCCCGTGAGCTCGGAGTAGTGAGCGCCCGTGGCGCGGAAATCCCCTTCCGTCACGGCTGAGATGGCCCCTCCCTCCTCTGTGAGGGTGATCTTCTCGAGTACGCGACCCCAGAGCTTGAGCGTGCTCATTTGTGCCGTGCGGAAAACCGCCTGCACGACTTCCTGTTGCCGGGCTCCCGCGCGCAGCAAGCGTGCGACCGTGCGGTAGACGGCGGCTGTCGTATTGCTGTGGAGTAGTCCGCCCGTGTCGGTGTATACGCCGGCGAGCAGGCACGTCGCGGCATCCCCGTCGATCTTCCAGCCAAGCTGATCGGCAATCTGCACGATGATCTCGCACGTCGATGCGGCATCGGGGATGATAATGTTCGCCGTCGAGAAGCGCAGGTTGCTGGGATGGTGATCGATATTCACCGCAGGAAAGGAACCGTCGAAGAGCTGCGGACGCGTCTCATGAAGGCCCGTAAGCTTCGGCTCCGCCGTATCCACGAAGAGGAGGACATCACCTTCCAGAAGCGTGCACTCCGTCACCGCACGCGCGGCAGCAGGCAAAAATTGGAATGTCTGCGGAATGGGATCGAGGCAGTACGCTTTCACGGCCAGCTCCGGCAGCAATCGCCCGATGAGCAAGCTCAAACCCAAAAGCGCTCCGACGGCATCCCCATCGGGATTGCGGTGGCAGATGCAGACGGCACGGGACGCTCCGTTGAGGAGCGCGAGCAACCGATCGGCATCTTGCTTGCTGACGGACATGAGGACAAGTGAAAGGAGTGGAGTGTACGGGGCGTCGTACTCCGCCATCAACACCAATGCTGTTGCGCAAAGAGGCGCACTATCACGTGGTAGCACGTTGTCGTACCGACAACACATCAGGGACCTCACAACGATGGCTTCTGTCTCTTCGTCTCCTCATTCAACAGTTCATCGATGCGGTTCGCGTGTTTCGATCTTTCGTCGATACGGAAACGCAGCATCGGCACATGATGACTCGACCATCCGGCAAGGCGTTTCTGCAGATCCCCGCGGCGCGATGCGAAGTATTCGAGGGCCTTCTCATCCGCATGCACGGCACTCAAGTACACCGTTGCATGGGCGAAGTCGGGCGACACCTCAATCTCGGTGATGGAGACGATGCCGCACTCCCGCGGGCAAAGCTTAAGGACCGGGGCGATAATCTCTCGGATGACCGAGGCGGCCATGGCAGGACGGTGAGACATGAGAGGGGGGCTGAAACGGAGCTCTCAGTGTACACTACCTGCGATGCAGCGCCCGCTCTCCGTCGTCTTCTGCGGCACTCCGGCCTTCGCGGTTCCATCCTTGCAGGCCCTGATCGATGATCCTGCATTCCAAGTGAATCTCGTCATTACGCAACCGGACAAACCCGTCGGCAGAGAGAAAATCGTCACGCCTCCCCCGATCAAAACCCTCGCGCTCGGCAGAGGAATTCCCCTCTTCCAACCGCATGATCTCAATGAAGAGTACTTCGCCGCTCCGCAAACGAAAGGAGTGCAGCCGGACTTCCTCGTCATCGTGGCCTACGGGCAACTGCTGAAACAGCCGCTTCTTTCTCTGCCTCTGATCGCCCCGGTGAACGTGCATCCGTCCCTGTTGCCGCGCTGGCGCGGCGCATCACCGATCCAACATGCACTGCTCGCCGGCGACCGTGAGACCGGCGTGACGATCCAGAAGGTCACGATGCGGCTGGACTCCGGCCCTCTCCTCGCTCAGCGCCCCTTCGGCGTTTCGGACCGCGAAACGGCTCAGACTTTGCACGATCGCCTGAGCGAGGAGGGCGCGAAGCTCCTCATCGAGACATTGAAGAAGCCACTCGTACCCCGCGAACAAGATGCGTCCAAAGCAACGGTCTGCCGCAAGCTCACGAGGGCGGACTGCTCTGTGGATCCCGCGACCATGGCGGCGGAAGAGATCGACCGCCGCGTTCGCGCGCTCGTGCCGTGGCCGGGAGTGCGCTGCACAATCGCCGACCGCGAGGTGAAGCTCCTCGAAACATCCCTCGTAGAGACCGTGGAGGCCGTCTCCGTCCCCTGCGCCGTCCATTCCACCCTCTACATTGTCCGTCTCCAGCCACCGGGGAAGAAACCGATGACGGGAAAGGAGTGGGATCGCGGACGCCGATAGGAAGACTTATTATCAAGTAATGAGTGCTTGGCCCTTTTTGCCACCTTTGTCCGGCGACAAAGGTGGCGCCAAAACGCCGGCGCGCCAGAGCCCCTCCTCTTAGGCCCTGTGCCTCCTCGTCGACCCCTCCAAGGATTCGGGGTCGCCTCGTCGGCGCGCCAAAGGCGCAGCAGGGCCTTCCCCTTCACCCCCCGTGGCGCGCCATCCCGCTCATTAGTGTAAGAAGAAGTGATGATGGCCAGTGCGGTTACGTGACGTCGATTGCCGGACACGTCATACTTGAAACCGTGCAGACGCTTCTGAGCATCCTTCTCAGCTTGTCGCTCTCCGTCGCCTCCGCGGCGAGCGGAAGCGTGACGGTGAATCCGTCCACGATCGACTCCGACGGGGACGGCCTCGCGGATCTGCAGGAGGACAGCAACGGAAACGGCAAGGTGGATGAAGGGGAAACGGACCCCCTCAATGCGGATATGGACAGCGGGGGCGAGGCCGACGGATCGGAAATCCAGGCGAACCGCGACCCCTTCGACCGGAAAGACGATTTTACCTACGACCTCGACAGCGACGGCCTCATCAATGGTTCGGAGTGGGAGCTCGGAACGGACCCCGCCAACCCCGACACGGACGGAGACGGCATCAACGATTTCGATGACCCGTTTCCGCTCGATCCTGCCTACCGTCACGATGTCGACAAAGATGGCATCCCCGACGAGTACGAAGCCGTACACAAGCTTTCGACGACGGATGCGACCGAGGCGGCCCAAGACAATGATGATGACGGCCTCGTGAACCTCGATGAATTCATCCAGGGAACGGACCCCAATGTCGCCGACACGGACGGCGACGGCGTCACGGACGGCGAAGAAGTGACGCAAGGAACGGATCCCGAAGAGAATGCCTGCCTGCTCTACGCGAAGCCGCTCGTCTCCTTCTCGGACATCGCGGATCACTGGGCGCAGGAGTACATCCTGCGCCTCCACAAGACGAAAGTCCTTCCCGAGTATGTCCGTATCGCCGACGGTTACGGAGAGGGTTCCGTCCGCGAGTTCCTCCCCGACCGTTCTATCAGCCGGTTCGAGCTCCTCAAGCTCGCCCTCTTGGGAAGCTGTCTGCCACTGGATACCGAGACTACCGGAACCGGAGTGACGATTCTCTTCAGTGATGTTCCCACGATCGCCCGACCGCGCGAGAGCGCGGCCCATCGACAGAGACGCCGTGTCGTCTACACGGCGGCACGGATGCAGATCGTCGAAGGCTACGATGACTCCACATTCCGTCCCGATGATCCGGTGAACCGCGCGGAAGCTCTCAAGATGCTCCTGCTCGCCGCCGGCATCCCCGCCTCCGGGGAACAGACGATCGAGACGTCCTTCACGGATGTCCCCGCGGACGCGTGGTTCAAACCATACGTGGACGAAGGCGTGGAGCTCGGCGTGATCGAAGGGTACGAAGATTCCACCTTCCGTCCCGACCAACCCATCACGCGCGCGGAAGCCGCGAAGATCGTCCAGTTACTCATGGTTTTGAATCCGCGCTTGAACGGCTATGTGATCCCAACGGAGGGAATATGAAAAAATGCAAAAAATGAGAAATGAGAAATGCAAAATGACGGATGAAAAACGAGTGACGATCTGTCACTCATCTTTCATTTTCAATTTTCCATTGTTCAGAGATGAGACTTCATCTCCTGGAACGCCTCGATGAACTTGTCCAAGTCCTCGGCATCGAACATGATCGTCGTCTTCTGTCCGCCGCGGGACTTCTCGGACACTTTGAAGAACATGCCGTTGCCGGACTTCTTCAAGTCCACGTAGAAGGTGCGCTGGCGCGCGTGGATCGTGACGGAGTGGACCTCCTCGGCGAAATTGCCGTCGCGGCGCGGACCGCGGGATGGTTGGTGTTGCGGCTGGGGCTGCTGTGCACCGTCGTCGTCGGCGATGCCTCCCGTGAGATCTGCCATAGGATCAAACATGGATGGATGGGGTAGAAAGTGAAGCTGCTCCCCTCGCCTTGTCCTTCAGCTCATCGCCTCGGATGTACTCTTGAGAGCACGGGAAGTGTAGCGGGGAGCGTTTTAAGAGACAATAAAGAAGAGGAATTTCCTGTAACGCCGCAGCCGGAAACGGCTGCTGCTGAGTTTGAAGGAATGGAAGAAGGAATACGAATAACAACACCACCGAGAGCGCCCCTCCGCGGGCGCGGTTTAGTCCAGCGGCTTGAACAGAATCTCCGGCTCCCCTACTTTCTTCCAATCCTTCTGACTCCCCCACTGCTTCATCTCCTTCGTGATGACAAACTCTCTCGCGAGCATCTTCTCCGCGTACGGAACGTTGAGCTGCTTGGAAATGCGATAAGCGGTGTCGGGTGCGAATGGGAGGAGCATGAGAGCGATATGCCGCAGGTACTCCGAAAAACCACTCAATACATTGATCCTGTATGCAGCATCATCCTTGAATGTCCACGGCGCCGCGGAGTTGAAGCCGGCATTCATGAGCCTCACCCACTCCATGATCAATTTCACCGCCTCGTGCAACGCAAAACCGTCCATGTGTTCTCGGTAGGATTCCCATTTCTGCATCACCTGCTCCGCATCGGACGCTTTCGCATCGATCCGCAGTCCGCTTCCCTCCTTCTTCAGCATCACCAACACACGATTCAAAAGATTCCCGAGATTATTTCTCAGCACCGCATCATAAATCTCCTCAATCCTCTTCCACGAGAAGTCCCCGTCATTGCCCACCGGGATCTCGTGCGAGAGGTAGAACCGAAGCGGATCCGGATTGCCGCCGAACTTCGCAAGAACTTCCTCCGGCTCCACGATATTGCCGATCGATTTGCTCATCTTCTGCCCGTCGCACGTCAGAAATCCGTGGATGAGCAGGCGATCCGGCGTGCGTACGCCGGCGGTCTTGAGCATCGCCGGCCAGATGAGCGCATGGAAGCGCGCGATGTCCTTGCCGATGACATGGGTAACCTCAGCAGGTTTGTCCCACCATTCCTTCTCCTCATGATCCGTGAAGTAGCCGAGACCGGAGATGTAATTGGTGAGCGCGTCGCACCAGACGTACATGGTCTGCCCCTCGTCGCCCGGGACGGGAATGCCCCACTGCAAGCTCGACTTGGGACGGGAGAAGGAAACATCCTCCAATCCCTGCTCTATCAAGGAGAGCGTTTCGTGCGCGCGTGACTGCGGCACGATGTGGTAGCCCCCCTTCTCCTGAGTCAGGAGCTTCTTCAGCCAACCGGATTCCTTCTCCAAGAGAAAGAACCAGTTCTCTTCACTCACCTCCTCCGGGGCGGCGTGATGATCGGGGCACTTGCCATCCACGAGATCCCGCTTGGTCATGAAGCGCTCACACCCCTGACAGTAGAGCCCGGTGTAGGTGCGCTTCTCGAGCATCCCGGCATCTTCGAGCTTCTTCCAGAGAGCCTGCACCGTGGGCCAGTGACGCACCTTGTCCGTCGTGCGGATGAACGGCGCATCGTACGTGATGCCCAGACGATCATAGAGCGCGATGAAATTGGGGACGTTCCGGTCCACGAGCTGCTGCGGCGTGAGTCCCTCCTGCTGAGCCTTACGCTGAATCTTCACTCCATGCTCATCGGTGCCAATCTGGAAGCGCACACTGTCCCCTCTCAATCGAAACCACCGCGCCACAACATCCGCAAGAACCTTTTCCAAAACCTGCCCCATGTGGGGACGCAGAGCGTTGGGGTAATCGATCGCCGTCGTAATGTACTGCCGTGCCACACGCAAATCCTAGCGCAGCTTACCGTCAGGCAGAAGCGCGAAACGTGATCTAAATGGTACCGATGAACGTGCCCACGTACGCAATGATCGCTTCCGCAGCCAGTGCGAGGACCAGCCCAACGATGGCGGTGGTGATGATGGTCTTGGCCTGCTCCTTCCCCTGATCATTCCCTCCGGACATCGAGAGCCTGACACCGGCATAGATGATGGCGAGAACCGAGGCAACCGTGACGAACCCGGCGAAGAAATCGCCGATGCGCCAGAAGAGTCCTGCGAGGCTTGTTGAATCCGCATTGCAGGCATTCGAGTTAATCAAACCGCAATAGAGATTGAATGCCTGATCAAGCGACGCCTGCGCATGAGCGCTCGGGACGAGGAGGCGGCCGGCGGCGGAGAGGAGGGGGAACATTTCTCAGATGGCGATGACTGCCTGGACGAGTGCGTAGGTGATACTCACGACGATCGCTCCGACGATAGCCCACGTGAGCGCCGACTTCGCTTTATTGAATTCGTCGGCCACCCCGCGGGCGTAAACCATGCGGAATCCCGCGAAGATGATGACGAGAACGAAGACCCCTCCGAAGATCCCAAGCATGGCGTTCACCGCTATCGTCATGATGCCGATGACGGGTTGGCTCGACCCGCTCAACCCGACGGAATCGGACTGGCTGATGACGTATGCCACGAGCGTCTGTGAGAGGGAGACGATGAGCAGGCCGGCCAACGCATAGACGACCGACATCTTGCCGCGCGCAAGCATCGACTCATCGAAACCGGAGAGGAGCATCTGCATGGCCCCCGCGATCACGAAGACCACCGAGACACCGGCGCCCAGCGCGATGAAGAAATTCGCGATGAACGGCACTGCGCTCGCAATCGCGTTAACCGCTCCGCAATTACTCTCGAAGAAATAACACGGATCACCATAAGTTGCGAAGGCAATTCCCGGCATCGAGAGCAGGCCAATGAGGAACATCAAGCTTCGCATCGTCAACCGAAGAAAATGCTATTGAGCATCCGCAGGAACGCCCCGAAGAACACGAGGAGGACGAGACCGATCAGGGCACTTATGATGTGCCCCCTGGCCGCCCCCTGCTTGCCGGGATCGCCGAAGGAGAGGATGTACATCCCCGCGGCGATGAGAACCCAGAGTGTGGCGATACCGACGCAGACATTCACCAGCCACTGCATCCCGCAGTTGAAGTAATCGATGAACGCGTACGGACCCGGGTTGATGGTCGTACAACTTGCCTTGAGTGGTTGAAGCATCGTAATCGGCGCCGCATACGCGGTACGCACGAAACACGTCAGCGCCGTCACCGCGCTTAGAAACCCTATGAGCCACTTCTTCAAGATCATCTGAGTATTATACCCTATTTTGAGCCAAAATTTAAGCCCCTTTTGGAGGAGCCGGAGCCAAATATCGACATGGAAGCTCGGTCGCAAAACCCATGAAGTTGGGGGCCTGGCGTTCCAGGCCCCGCAAGAGGCTGGAGTGCGGCTTGGCGGCCCACTCCGGTTATTTTTTCCGTCAGTCGTGCCAGGACGGACACTGGTGGATTTCCCGCAGAAGCGGGCTCCCTGCTTGGACGCCAAGCATTAGTAGTAAGTTAATAATATTTATTATCTCTGTCAATGGAGCGGGATACGGGAATCGAACCCGCGTCTCAAGCTTGGGAAGCTCGCATACTACCACTGTACTAATCCCGCCAAAGATCGATCAATGAGAGTGGAGCGGATGACGGGGTTCGAACCCGCGACCTTCGCCTTGGCAAGGCGACGCTCTAGCCAACTGAGCTACATCCGCTCGTGTGAGCGTCCAGATGCTACGGAGGAACGGAGGCGTTTGCAAGATTCCTCCCTGATAAGAAGAGAAGTCACTGACGTCTTGCCGAATGGAAAGTGCCAGCAATCCTGTTGCACGCGAAGCACTTTCCCCTACCCTTCTCCCACGCTCTTTCCCCTCACAGTCCATAGATACGACTCGGCGCTCCCGAAGGCGGAGCTTCGGGCCGTGTCTATCTCCCATCGTCAGAAGTCCTCTAAGGAAGGAGAGCGCCGATGCTCAGACTGTTCTGTGCTACGGGATGGGTCCTCCTGCGAATCATCGCCGGCTGTGCCATCCTGATCGCGTACGGCGTGGTGCAGATGATCTGCATCGCCCTCAGCGTGATGATCTACGGGGCGATCATCTTCATCGCCCGCGAGCAGTGGGAATACGACCTCCCCATGCCCTTCGGCGGGAACCGCCTCGTGAACGTATGTATCGTTCTCGGAGGCGTCGTCCTCCTCGTCGCATTCCTCTTCCTCGACGGACTCAAGATGCCTTCCCTGCGCCGTCCTCGGAAACAGATCTGAAGACATGGAGCAGGAATCATCGAGGGAGACGGATGCGACCGGCGGCACTGCGTGCCGCCCTTTTCATGCAACGGAAATGTGAGTTGTCCGATTGTTCGTGGTGCCCCAGGCAGGAATTGAACCTGCGTCTCCGGCTTCGGAGGCCGGCGGTCTATCCGTTAGCCTACTGGGGCAACCGAGCAAATCTTACGGAGCGAGGCGGAAGAACGCCACCGCATTTGCCGTCGTCGTGCGATCCACCTCGGCGAAATCGACGTTCTTGATCTTCGCGATCAGCTTGGCGATCTCGACGACGAATGCGGGTTCATTGCGCACAGCGCGCCCCCCCTTCGCGCGAAGCGCTTCGGGGGGCAAATACGGCGCATCCGTCTCGACCATCATCTGAGGAAGCGGGCATTCCCGGATGACGCGGCGGATCTCCTCAGATTGCGGATAGGTGGCGATACCTGTGAAGGAGAGCATGATGCCCCGCGCAACGAGAGGCTCCACGTCCTCCCAGACTTCTGTGCAACAGTGAAACACGATCCTCGAGAGATCCATGTCCTGAAGGATGCGGCGTACATCCATGACGGCCGTGCGGCAATGGATCACCGCGGGAAGCTTCTTCTCCGCGGCGAGACGTAATTGGGCTTCGAACACTTTCCGCTGCACGTCACGCGGGGAGAAATCGTAGTGGTAATCCAGACCGATCTCCCCGATCGCCTTCACCTTCGGAGAAGATTGCACGAGTATTCCCAGCCGCTCCTCATCGCCGTTCTTCCACTCCTTCGCATGATGCGGGTGCACGCCGACCGCGCAGAAGATCTCCGCATGTTTTTGCGCGAGCGCAATGCACTGGGCAGATTCCTCAAGCGAGTCTGCGATGGTCATGATGCACTCCACACCGGCATGTTTCGCACGTTCGAGCACGGCGGATACGTCGCCCGCGAATTTCCGGTCTGTGAGATGGCAGTGGGAATCGATCACCCGCCCACTCTAACACGGCACTTCGAGACGAGATCTTCCTTCTCCGCTTTCGACCATTTCTTCACCTCCGCTTCGCGCCTGCGGGCTGCGGAAAGCGAGCGGTACGCCTCAAAGTAAACGAACTTAACGGGTCGGCGGCTGCGGGTGTACTTGGCTCCGGAACCTCTATTGTGAGCCATTTCTCTTGCTTCGAGGTCGACGCACGTCCCGGCGTAGAGCGAGCCGTCACGGCACCGGGCGAGGTAAAAGTAGTGGTTTTTCCGCATCGGCTACAGCATAACCGAAAAGTCCCCGACACGCTCCTTAGGGAAGGGTTTCGCTGCTAGACTGCCTGTTCCCCTCGAACGCCCATGGTTCTCCGTGTCCCCTATTTTCGGCAACACACCGATTACACGTGCGGCCCCGCATGTGTCCGGATGGTCTTGGCCTTGCACGGCAAACGGGTGAAGGAGCGGACTCTCGCACGCTCCCTCAAGACGAATGCCCGCTGCGGCACATATAACTCCGCCATCACAGCACTCGGACGACGCATCGGTTTCCGATTCCAGACCTCCAGCCGCGCCAAGTGGCGCAATGTCCTCACGCAGATCCGGCACTCACAACCGGTCCTCGTGAACTTCGTCGAGCCGACGAGCGAGGAGGGGCACTACGCGCTCGTCACGGGATACCAGCGCGAGAAAGTACTGCTCCACGATCCGTGGAACGGCAAGTACTTCCGCATTCCCCTGAAAGATTTCAAACGTCGCTGGCTCGGCTACGGCACGCGAAGCGACCGGTGGGGATGGATGGCGGTGTGTGAGAAGAAGGAATGAGTGTGTGCCGGTGGGCCCTTCGACTCGCTTCGCTCGCTCAGGGTCATTCGATTCGGATGAGAATTCGTGGTTTACCATGAGTGAGCCACGTGAACGGAGTGAACGGGACGAATCGAATGGTGGGTCAGGAGGGATTCGAACCCTCGGCCAATGCCTTAAAAGGGCACTGCTCTACCACTGAGCTACTGACCCGAAGAATCAACTATTGTGAAGCGAAAAGATCAGGATCGAGCAATCGTTCTTAGATGACGCCCCGCTTCGCGGGGCTAGGCACTGAGCTACTGACCCGTGGCAGTGACATCATTGTACGCATTCATGGGAGATGGGAATAGTGAACCATGTACAATGCCCCCGATGAAGGTAGCCCTCGTTCACGAATTACTGACGATGCGCGGCGGAGCGGAGCGCGTCCTCAAGATCCTTGCGGACATGTTCCCGGATGCCCCGATCTACACCCTGCTCTTTGACGAGCGAAAGCTCGGCGACTGGTTTCCCCGTGAGCGCATCCGGACAAGCACTCTCCAAAAACATGCCGAACTGATCAATTTTCCATTTTCCATTTTCCATTTTCCATTCGGTTTCAACCATCACCTCTACCTCTCGCGTTTCCCAGGAGCCGTCGAAGCGTGGGATTTCTTTGACTTCGACCTCGTGATCTCCAGCTCCTCCGCCTTCGCGCACGGGATCATCACGAACGGCAAACCCAAGCACCTGTGCTACGTCCACTCTCCCGCCCGCTACCTCTGGGACCGCACGCACGATGTGCTCGAGAGGGCGGACCGGGGACTCTTCGGAGGACTCAAGCGCCGGCACCTCGAGCGCGTCTTCCATGATCTGCGCCTCTGGGACGCGGAAGTGGCCGACCGCCCTGATGCACTCCTCGCGGCTTCGAAGGAAGTGCAACGCCGCATCGCGCTCTACTGGCGAAGGGACTCCGACGTGGTCTACCCACCCATCTCCGACTTCTGGCTGGAGCAAGCACCCGATCGAGGAGGAGCGGAACACCCCTATGCGCTCATTGTCTCTACGCTCGTCCCCTACAAGCGCATCGAGCTGGCCATCGAAGCCTGCAGACGCACGAATACCTCTCTCAAGATCGTCGGCGAAGGACCGGATAGGGCCCGCCTGAAGCGACTTACTCATCCCCTCGTTGAATTCTGCGGCTACCGCACGCAGGAAGAATTGCGCGGGATTTTCGCAAACGCTTCCGTGACCATCGTGCCGGGGGAGGAGGACTTCAACCTCGTTGCATTGGAATCCATGGCCTGCGGCACACCGGTGCTGTCGTACCAAAGCGGCGGCCCGCTCGAGACGATCGTCGAGGGAAAAACCGGGGCGTTCTTCGACGAGCCGACGGCCGACTCCCTCTCCGTGGCTCTTCGCAGCTTCAAGCGCAGTGACTTCGACTCCGATGCCTGCCGCGCGCGGGCAAAGGAATTCTCCCGGGAGAGATTTGAGAAACAGATAGGAGAAGCGATCGCATCGCTCATGCAGTGATACCTCTTACTGAGCAAACATCTGCTTCTGCACGCTCTCCGGCACCTTGAGTCCCAAAAGATCGAATGCGCTCTTCGTGACCGTCCTGCCCTTCGGCGTGCGCTGGAGGTAGCCCTGCTGCAGGAGGTACGGCTCGTACATGTCTTCGATGGTTTGCTCCTCCTCGCTCGTCGCCGCCGCGATGGTCGAGAGTCCCACCGGCCCGCCGCCGAACTTCTCGATGATCGTCCGCAGGATCTGCCGGTCGAGAGCGTCGAGTCCGCGTTCATCCACGCCGAGCGACTGCAGCGTCTCGTGCACGCGTGCGGCCGTCACGCGTTTCTCGCCCGCCACCTGCGCGAAATCCCGCACCGCCCGCACGAGGCGATTGGCGATCCGCGGCGTGGCCCGCGCGCACCCCGCAATGGACTGTGCCACGCCCGCCTCGCACTCGACGGCAAGGATGCGCGCCGTGCGTTCGACGATCTGCTCCATCTCCACCGGCGTGTAGAAGGCGAGGCGGAACTGATGAACGAACCGATCCCGAAGCGGCGCGGAGATGGACCCCGCTTTCGTCGTGGCACCAACGAGGGTGAACGGTTTGAGCTCAAGGCGCATCGAACGGGCCGTCGGCCCCTTGCCGATGACGAGGTCGAGCGCGTACTCCTCCATGGCGCTGTAGAGGACCTCCTCGATGGCAGGGCGCATGCGATGAATCTCGTCGATGAAGAGCACGTCGCCTTCCGCAAGATTGGTGAGAAGTGATGCCAGATCACCCGGCTTCTCGATAGCCGGACCGGAAGTGATGCGGATCTGCGCGCTCATCTCCCGTGCGATGATGTGCGCGAGGGTGGTCTTGCCCAATCCCGGCGGCCCGTGCAGGAGGGTATGGCCCAGCGGCTCGGTACGCTGCCGCGCGGCGGACATGTGCACGATGAGATGCCCCTTGATGGCACTCTGGCCGACGTACTCGGAGAGCTTCTGAGGCCGCAGCTGCTGCTCGAACGCATCCGAGTCGCGGGCCGTGCGCGTCGGTTTCACGATTGGCTGTCCCCGCTCGCTGGTGCGCGTGATCGCCATGGGGAGAGCATAGCATGGAGAGAGGGAACCAAGGAACGAAAAGAAATAGAGGATTGAGAGGAGAAAAAGCTCACAAGCTGAAAAACCGTTTATCCTCTATTGCTTCTATTTCTTCTATTTCCTCTCTTTCTTCTGCAGGTACAATCACTCTGATGTCCGCGCGCTCCGTCCTCTTCGGTATCTTCATCTTGGTCGGCCTTGCCGGCCTCGGAGTCGCCGACGCATTCCTCACGAATGCGCGCACTCCCGCCCTCCCTCCGATCGTGGAAGAACCGTCGAGCGAGCCGACCACCGTTGAGCCACCCGCCGTAGCGGGGAGCGGAGCAGAGCTATCCTCAGCCGCCGCATCCTCCGCATCATCACTCGCCTCCTCCAGTTCCAGCTCATCGGACACCCCGGTTCCCGCTGTACCCGGAGGGGTGCTCAAGGCGAACGGGCCGGACGTGGACCAGACCCTCGCAGCCAACCAGCTGACGGCGAACGAAACGAACGAACGCTCCCTCCTGCAGGGAATCGTGACGGACGGCACCGAGGTCTCTACGCGCGTTCTCATGATCAACGGCGATCGCGCCGGCCTCATCTCCTGGGTCGACTCGCCCAAGGTGAAGCTCTACTTCCTCTCGCTCAAGGAGGCGCTCTCGCAATCCTTCTCGGCGGAGGTCAGAGATCTCGTCGACGAGACGCAGCAGCCCGCTGGCAAGCCCGTCCGCAATCTCCTCTCCTTCTTTGATCCCTCCATCGCCGAGGAGCGCCTCGCCTTCGTGCGCGTCCGCGAGCGCCTCTACGAGTTCCACATCGCTACAGGGTCGGATGACGCGATTTTCGCGCTCATCGACTCTCTGTCGAAATAAGTAAGTATCTTCAGTATATTCACCGGCGCTCTGCGAGCCGCCGTGGTGCAATGTGGCAGGCACCTCTTCATCTTGTGGTGGGCCGGCGCGCCACGGGGGGTGAAGGGGAAGGCCCTGCTGCGAAGCAGCTCGCCGACGAGGCGACCCCGAATCCTTGGAGGGGTCGACGAGGAGGCACAGGGCCGGGTGGAGAGGCTCTGGCGCGCCGGCGTTTTGGCTCCACCTTTGTCGCCGGACAAAGGTGGCAGTTGAATGCAGGCCTTTCAAGAAATCATTCCCTTTCAATTTGACGCAACGCCGAGCGCTCCGTACAGTAGGCCGGCTTTCTTCCATAACGAAACCATGGCGAAAAAGGTCATGAAAATCATCAAGGTGCAGGCGAAAGGCGGGCAGGCCAACCCCGCCCCCCCGCTGGGACCCGTGCTCGGACAGGCAGGCGTGGACATCGGAAAGTTCTGCTCCCAGTTCAACGAGAAGACGAAGAGCCGGATGGGACAGACCGTCCCCGCAGTCGTCACCGTCTACGAGGACCGCAGCTTCACCTTCATTTTGAAGCAGGCCCCCGTCGCCAGCATGATCCTGGAGCGCGCGAAGATCGCCAAGGGCAGCGGCGAACCGAACAAAAACAAAGTCGGCTCCATCACCAAGGCGCAGCTCAAAGAGATCGCACAGACCAAGATGCCCGACCTGAATACGACCACGCTCGAGCAGGCGATGAAGACCGTCGCCGGAACGGCGAGAAGTATGGGCGTCACCGTAGAGTGAGAATCACGCCAGAGCATTGACCAGCCATCAGCGCAACGGCTTTCAAGTGCGCTCTGCAGCCGCAACCCGTACGCTACTATCCAACGTTTCCCTTTTCAATCATGCTCGAGAATCCTCTCGCGATCATGTTCAGCAACGTTGGCGTCTTCTACGGACTGATCATCCCCCTTGTCACGGTCCTCCTCCTCTCGGTGTTCTTCGCCGTGAGCTTCCAGCGCCCGGGGGTGAACCCGAAGGACGTGGCCCAGGCGACCTACTGCTACCTCATGATGGCCACCGGCATCCTCTTCATGACGATCGCCGCCCTGCCAACGGTGACGAGTGTGCTCGCCGGCAAGTCCTACACAAGCGGGACGTACTTCAGTCTGCTCCTCCTCTTCGTCGCTGGCGGCCTGTTGTACCTCATGCATGAACGGCACGTGGAGCGCATCGATACCGCCTCGGCTACCATTCCCTATCTGCTGTATTTCACCATGTTCAAGCTCATCGGCTCCGTCTCGGCGCTGCTTGCGGCTCTCTCGCTCCTGCTCACCGTCACGCTGGGGACGGAGACGGAAGCCGGCTGGTGGCTCATGCCGGTCACGATCCTGCTCTACGGCCTGCTGCTCATGTGGTGCACGAAGACGAGCCGCCCGGCCCCTCTCCCGACGCTCTCCTTCAAGAAACTGGGCTTCGGCAAGGCCGCGGGGAAGCGGAGGAAATAGGGATTAGGATTAGGGTTAGGAGTGAGGATTAGGAAGCTCTTTGAGTGTCCAATAGCGACATCCCTAGCCCTAACCCTAATCTTAGCCCTTTTTCTTGCATCCCTTTTCCTCCTCCTGCACACTGCTGCGGCATCGTGGGAGTCCCATTTGGGACATTTGTACCACGTTCCCCCTCATCATTATGACAAGCAAACGATCACCGGTTGCCCGACGTCACGGGAAGAAGTACGCGGAAGCCGCCGCTCTCCTAGAGAGTAAGCGCTACCCGATCGCCGAAGCGGTCGCCCTCTTACCGAAGCTCTCCACCACGAAATTCGACGCAACCGCGGAGGTGCACATCCGTATCGCCGCCGACACGACGCAGGCCGACCAGCTCGTCCGCACGACGGTCGCCCTTCCCCATGGCACGGGCAAGACGGTCCGCATCGCCGCATTCGTCCCCGATGACCTCGTCTCCACGGCGAAAAAGGCCGGCGCCGTGAAAGCCGGCAACGATGATCTCATCAAGGAGATCGAAGGCGGAAAGATCGACTTCGACATCGCCGTCGCCGTACCGACCATGATGAAGAACCTCGGAAAAATCGCCAAGATCCTCGGCCAGAAGGGACTCATGCCCAACCCCAAGTCCGGCACAGTCACCACCGCCATCGAGAAGACGATCGCCGAACTCATGAAAGGGCGCATCGAGTGCAAGATGGACAAGCAAGGCATCATCCACACCGTTTTCGGCAAGATCTCCTTCGGCGAAGAGAAATTGAAGGAGAACCTCGAGGCGATCATCCAGGCGATCAAGGACGCGCGTCCGAGCGGCATCAAGTCCACGTACATCGTCTCCGTCACGGTCTCGCCCACCATGGGTCCGGGGGTGAAAGTGGAGTACTAAGGCGTGGGAGGTCTGAGTTCTGTCGAAAATAAGATTTGACCGTCCGGCGGAAGCGCGAAGCTTCCACCGGACGTTTTCGTCACGATCCACGGAGCCGCCTCAGAGAGGCGGGAGAGCGACCCCCAAGCCGATGCCAATGAAGGCACCGCCGAGCGAGGTCGCCACCGAGACGTACCACCCACGCGGGCACATAAACGTGCCCACGCCCATTGCGAACACGATCAGAAGCGCCGGCCCCCAGATCGCGGACGGATCGTAGGGAAAGTTCACGAGGTAGTTCGCCCCCGAGAGGGCGAAGAACGCACTCGCCACCAGCGCGACGAACGCCGCGAAGGACCGATCTCCGGCCTGCTCGTAAAACATAAGACACCTCCTACAAGGGGTTGCGGAACATCCGTCCATGGAAAGGAACGACCGTGAGCAGCATGATGCTGCTCAATAAATATTGTAACATATATTATTATATATGCAATCAATCCCCTTCTTTCCTCACTTCGAAAGAATCTTCTCCACTTCCCAGATGTGCTCCACCCGCACGAGCTGCGCGCGCAAATCTTTCGCCCCATCCATCCCCTTCACGTATCCCGCCAAGTGTCGGCGCATCTCGAGCATGCCTTTGCGCTCCCCCTTCAAGGCGACCGCCAGCTCGCAGTGGCGGAGAATGAAGGGGATCTTCTCTTCAAAACTCAACGGATGCGAAGACCGCGCGGCATTTCCCATTTTCCATGTACCATTTTCCATTCGCTCCGCGCCGCGCAGGGCGCCACAGATCTCTTGCATGATCCATGGATTGCCGACCGTCGCGCGGCCGACCATCACACCGTCGAGATTGCCGATCTTCTTCACCGCATCCTGCCCCGACGTGATGTCACCGTTCCCGATGATCGTGACTGCGGGAAGCGCTTGCTTCAATGCATAGAGCGGTTCCCAATCGGCCGCGCCGGAGAACTTCTGCGTGTACGTCCGTGCGTGGATCGCCAACGCATCGGCACCCGCTTCGACCAAACGTCGGCAAAAAGGAATGAGTGCATCCGCATTGTTCCATCCCAACCGCGTCTTCACGCTCACCGGAATGGAAACGGCTTTCTTCGCTGTTGCGACGATCGAGGCAGCGAGGTCGGGATCCTTCATGAGCGCGGAACCGTGACAGGAGGAAACGACGCGCGCCGCGGGGCAGCCCATGTTGATATCGATGCCGTCCGCCCCCGCCTGCTCGACGACTTTCGCCGCCGTGAGGAAGTGATCCGGATCTTTCCCGAAGATCTGCACGATGAACGGGCGCTCACGCTGAGGGTCGAACGCGAGCATCTCCTTCGTCTTCTTCGCTCCGTGGTGGAGCGCATCGGAACTGAGCAGTTCCGTGTACACGATGATCTCCGGAGCGATCTCTTTGAGCAACTGACGATAGGATGCGTCAGTGACCCCGGCCATCGGCGCGAGGGCGACGATCGGACGGCGGGCGGATGGCCACGTGAACGAAGGGGGAGATTCCATAGCCGGAGAATATGCAGACAAGGAGAACACAATTTCGACTCAATGACGAGTCAAAACGGGGAGAGTGTATCGCACAGGATGGCCATCCTGCAGCACAATAGACATCACGATGCTGAAGAAATGTGTTCGGAGAGCCATTCTTGTATTCCCCGCACTGCTCATCGGCAGTGTGATCGTTCCGTATGTGATCGCCGCACCCTCTGTTCCATCCCTCATCTCCTCGGAAGTTCCGGGGTGCGACTTCGCTTCAGGACAGATCAATGCCAACTGCGTCATCAGCTTTATCCAGTATCTCATCGGGCTGATCTTCAGCCTCCTCGGAGCGTTCTTCCTCCTCATGATCGTCATCGGCGGCTACCGGGTCGCCATCGGCTCCGCCCTCGGAGACAAGGAGAGCGGCAAGAAGCAGATCTATTCCGCCATTATCGGCTTCATGATCGCGGCATTCTCCTTCTTCATCATTTCCTTCGTCATCAAAGGTCTCGCAGGTTCCTGATTTCCCCCTCCTCCCCATGCCCAAGAAACCGTCCTCCGCCTTCACGTCGCTTCGCATCGTCGGGAAGAAAGCACAGAAGCTCCTCGAGCGGGCGCGCCTCGGCGCACTGGGAGCCATAGGGAAGAAGGAACGCAGCGTCGGACTTCCGGAAGCGGAACACTACGAAGCTTTCATGGTGCACATTTCCACGGCGAGCGTGGTCCGTGCGGGACTTGCCGTCCTTTGTCTCCTCCTCGGCGCGGTGGCGCTGTACCAGCTTCGGGACAAAATCATCATCTTCATTCTCGGCATCTTCGTTGCCGTGGTCATCGACGCAGGCGTGGACCGTCTGCAACGCTTCGGCATCCCGCGCGGCGTAGGCATCCTCCTCCACTACGTGATCGCTCTCTTCCTCGTCTTCTTCCTCCTCTTCTCCTTCATCCCGATCCTCGCCGCACAGATCCAGCAGATCGCTCTGTTCATCAGCGCCCAAGCGGACTCCTTCCTCTCGAATCCGGAGATCCACTTACCCGTCCTGACCAATGAGTTGAACCAACGGCTCACCATCCTCGTGCAGACGATGCTGCAGAACATGTCCATCCATGAATTCTCGGACGCGCTGCAACAGCTCGGCCAGACGCTCTCCACCACCGCACAGGGCTCTGTCGTCTTCGCCGCCCAGCTCGCAGGGTCGGTCTTGAACTTCTTCGTCAATCTCATCATCGTCCTCGTCTTCGGTTTCTTCATCCAACTGGAGAAGGAGAAGATTCTCCGTTGGACCCTCGGGCTGCTCCCCGTGAAGTATCGCATGTACATGACATCGAAGTCCGAAGCGATCCATCTGAAGATCGGACAGTGGGCCCGCGGGGAACTCCTCCTCATGCTCTCTATCGGCACGATCACGTTCCTGGCCCTCGTCATCCTCCAGATGCCCTATGCCTTGACGCTCGCCGTTCTCGCAGGCTTCTGTGAATTCATTCCCTACATGGGTCCTTTCTTCGCCGCCGTGCCGGCTGTCATCATCGCACTCTCCCAACGCGGCTTCATCTGGGCACTCATCATCGTCGGTATCTATTACGTCATCCAGTGGTGCGAGAATAACCTCTTAGTCCCCCTCATCATGCGCCGTGCTGTGGGCTTATCTCCCATTGCCATCCTCTTCGCCATGATGGTCGGCCTCAGTTTCCCGGACACCATCCACCCGGTCCTCGGCATCATGCTCGCTATTCCCACCACCACCATCCTGGCCCTCTTCATCGAAGACTGGTCGAAGAGGCATTCATGAGGAGGAGGGGGTGCGGCTTATCAGGAACAGAAGGAAGGTAATGTTCATTTGTCATTCAAATAAGAAGATATGATTTAGCTCTTCCGCAAGACCTGATAATTGAACAAATTTAGTGTACAACTAGAATGATGAAGACAGCATTTTTTCCGGAAGGTCACTCCTCAATCTGACGAAAATTTGCTACGATACTATGATCCTTATGGACCTCTTAGCACTCTCTCGTGTAGAGTGCTAACCTCACCTCTCTCCCCCACTCTCCATGCATCCCTTCGACCGCTTCACTCCCAATGCCAAGCTCGCCCTGCAAATTGCGGAGCAGGAGGCGAAGAATCTGAAGTCCAGCTACATCGGAACGGAGCACCTGCTCTTGGGATTACTCTCCATCCCGAAGTCTCTGGGGTTCTCGATCTTCACGGGTGCGGGGGTTACGCAGGAGAACGTCCGCATTCTCCTCAAGGCGATGCGATCCCAGGACGTGGAAGGGAAGCAGGTGAAGCACGGGCTGTCCCTCTTCCTCCACAGCGTCATCGAGCAGAGCGTCATCACGGCACACAAGTTCCGTCATGCGAATGTCGGCACGGAACATTTGCTCCATGCCCTCGTCTCCACCGGTAAGAATGCAGCAACGAGCATCCTCGAACAGATGCAGGTGGACCCGCAGGACCTCAAGGCGCACGTGGAGGAGATGTTCGGACAGATCAGCCAATTCAAGCAGCAAACGCGCAACATGGAGCAATCGCTCGAAGCGTTCTTCCAGGGTCTCCAGGGCGCCATCGTCGGCATGCAGGGTGCAACGGGAGCCGCGCTGGAGCCGGAAGGTCTCAAGCGCCACAAGGCGGAAGGGAAGAGCAAGACACCGGTCCTCGATTACTTCACCGACGACCTCGTCGTCCGCGCGAAGTCCGGAAAGATCGATCCGATCATCGGGCGCGACACAGAGATCGAACGTGTGATTCATATCCTCAATCGCAAGACGAAGAATAACCCCGTGCTCATCGGCGAGCCGGGCGTGGGCAAGACCGCCGTCATCGAGGGGCTCGCCCACCGCATCGCCACGGGCAATGTTCCCACACCTCTCAAACGCAAGCGCGTGCTGGTCCTCAATATGGGCTCGCTCGTCGCCGGCACCAAGTACCGCGGCGAATTCGAGCAGCGCTTCGACGACATCATCAAAGAGGCGGTGCAAAATGAAAACGAGATCATTCTCTTCATCGACGAACTCCACACCGTCGTGGGCGCCGGATCCGCCGAAGGGTCCCTCGATGCGGCGAACATTCTCAAGCCGGCTTTGAGCCGCGGTTCGCTGCAAGTCATCGGCGCGACGACCACCGACGAGTTCCGCACCATCGAGAAGGACCGGGCACTGGAACGCCGCTTCCAGTCGATCCTCATCGAGGAACCGACCGTCGAAGATTCGATAAAGATCCTCCAGGGCCTCAAAGGCACGTTCGAGGAGTTCCATCACCTCACGATCTCCGACGAAGCCATCGAAGCGGCCGTGAACTTGAGCAAGCGCTATATTTCGGACCGGTACCTCCCCGACAAGGCTATCGATGTCCTCGACGAGGCGTCCGCAGGCAAGAGTCTGCAACAGTCGGAAGCCACACCCGAGCTCACGGCGCTGGAAGACAAGCTCGAGAAGATCGTCTTGAAACAGCAGGAAGCCGTCCGGGATCAGAAGTACCACGCGGCACTTAAGCTCAAGCAGGAGCAACACACGCTCCAGGAACAGATCGCCCAGATGAAGAATAACGAGGACGGCGACCGCCGCACGCCGGTGCAGATCAACGCGGACGATATCGCACATGTCATCGGACGGATGACCGGCGTGCCCGTCACCAAGCTGCTCAAGTCCGAACGCAAGCGCCTGCAGAATCTCGAGTTGGTCTTGCGCAAGCGCGTCGTGGGACAGGATGAGTCAATCAAGAAAGTCGCCCGCGCAATCCGCCGCAGCCGCGTGGGCATCTCCGACCAACGTCGTCCCATCGGCTCCTTCCTCTTCATGGGCCCGACGGGCGTGGGGAAGACCGAGCTCGTCCGCGCCATCGCCGAAGAAGTCTTCGGGAAGGAAGACGCCCTCGTGAAGATCGATATGTCGGAATTCATGGAGCGCCACAACGTCTCGCGCCTCATCGGCACGACCGCGGGCTACGTGGGCTACGAGGAGGGCGGCCAGCTCACCGAATCCGTCCGCCGCAAGCCCTATTCCGTCGTGCTTTTCGACGAGATCGAGAAGGCCCATCCCGAATTCTTCAACCTGCTCCTGCAGATCCTCGAGGACGGCGTCCTCACGGACGGGCAGGGCAAGAAGGTGGACTTCACGAACACGATCATCGTCATGACGAGTAATATCGGTGCCGAGAAGCTCACGAAACAGGCTGCGAAAATCGGCTTCAAGCTCGAGAGCGAAGCGGAGCTCGAGGAACGCGCCTACGAAGCGAAACGCGAGGAGGTGCTCAAGGAACTCAAGGACGCGGTGCGGCCGGAATTCTTAAACCGCATCGACAACATCATCGTCTTCAACGCGCTCACGCAGGAGCACATCCGCAAGATCGTCTACATGCACCTCGAGCGCTTCGAGGAAAGACTGAAGAAGCAAGGCTTCACCCTCGATGTTGACGAGAAGGTCATCGATCTGCTCGCCTCCCTGGGCTTCGATCCCGACTATGGCGCCCGGCCGGTGCGCAGGGTCATCCAGGAGCGTATAGAGGATGAGATCGCCGAGCACATGCTCAAGGGCATCTTCTCCGAAGGAGACACCATCCGCATCGTTCGCAAAGGAAAGGATCAGCTGGAGTTCCTGCCGGGGAAGAAGGAGAAGAAGGAAAAGAAGGAACGCGCGGCGGAGAAAACCACGGCAGTTGCATAAATACTATTTAATCTTTGCTGCCACCTTTGTCCGGCGACAAAGGTGGCTCCAAAACGCCGGCGCGCCAGAGCCTCTTCTCCCGGCCCTGAGCCTCCTCGTCGACCCCTCCAGGGATTCGGGGTCGCCTCGTCGGCAAACCCAGCGCCCTTGCTTAGCAAGGGCGCTGGGTAGGGCCTTCCCCTTCACCCCCCGTGGCGCGCCGGCCCACCAAATACGAATGATCGGCGCCCTGCGAGCCGCCGTGGTACGACACGGAGAGTCGAGTGCCCGCAGGGAGCGCCGCATGTCCGACGAGTGAGCGTAAGCAAGCGAGGAGTTTGCGGCGCGACGCGAGACGAGCCGATGTCGTACAGGCGGCGAGCATCAGCGCCGAAACCTTTTTGGCGCCACCTTTTTCAGTTATGAAAAAGGTGGCAAAGCGATGACCACCAATTGAAATGGTGTGGCTTGAATAGGACGAGGAAACGAAGCAATGAACAGCTGCTCCCGCCTCCTTTCAAAACAACCGTTTTTCTGCTATAATTAAACGATTCTGCCCTTATAAACATCCATGCCAATCGAACCCGTCAAAATTCCGCAGAACGTCCAGGTCGAAGACAAGATCGTCGGCCCCGTGAGCTTAAAGCAGATCATTCTGTGCATGATGGGCGGCGGTATCAGTTTCGTCATCTGGAACACCATGAAGAAAGCGGGGATTACCTCCGTTCAATCGACCATTTTCGCGTGGACACCGCTAGCAATCACAGCGGCATTTGCCTTCGTGAAAATCCATGGACTGAGTCTGCTGAGGATCATCCTGCTCTTCATCGAGCGGTCACAAAAACCGATCGCCCGATCTTTCGCGCCGCGCTACGGAACCTCCATCAACATCCGCGCGTTCTATCAGACTCTCCCCGAGAAGGACCTGCCCAAAGGACAGACAAAAGTGGAGATGGACAAGCTCAAAAGTCTTTCCACGCTCCTCGACGACAGCGCCAAGGAGGAGGACACACCGAAGGGTACGGTCAATCTCGCACCGCAGATGACGGAGAAGCCGCCACCGGTGAACACGAGCCGCATCTCGGTGAATCCTCCGGACGCATCGAGCAGCGCTCCCGTGGACAACATTCAGTCCAAACAAACACCAGCCGCGACTCCCACCGTCCAAGATCTCTCCCCCACCCCATGACCGATCCAGAGACTCCCGTACCGGCCACGCCCCCCGCTCCGACGCCCCCGCCGAAGGACGCGAAACCTGCCGGGGAGAAGCTGCCTGCGGATGCCGCTGTCACCGACGAAACAGAGGATGCAACTGAAACAGAAAGCGAAACGGAGAAGCTGAATGGCCCGCAATCGCTTCTGGAAAAGCTCATGAAGAGCACGGTGCGCCAGCGCAAGCGCAATCCCGCCGCGGGAACGCAGCGGTATATTCCCATCGCGGAAATCCGCAACGATACGGTGCTCCTGAAGAACAGCGGCTTGCGTGCCGTACTGCTTGTGGATCCGCTGAACTTCAACCTGAAGAGCGAGACGGAGCAGGAAGGCATCATCGCCGGCTATCAGAACTTTCTCAATACGCTCTCCTTCCCCATCCAAATCATCATCCGATCCACGAAGGTGAACATCGACCCGTACATCAGTCAGATCAAGAGTAAGGCGGAGAAGCACACCAACCCGCTGCTCAAGGAGCAAGCCTACTCCTACGCCGCGTTCGTCGAGAAGCTCGTGGATGTCGCGGACATCATGCAGAAGCGCTTCTACCTCGTCGTGCCGCAGGACGACAAGCCGGCCGCCCAAAACACCCTCTCCCAGTTCTTCGGCTGGATGAACGCCGATGATACTGCGCTCAAGGTGACGGAACGCAACAAGCAATTCCTCGAACGCTCCATCCTGCTGCGAGACCGAGTGAACCTCGTACAGTCCGGTCTCCACAATGTCGGCATCGTTTCGCGCCGGCTCTCGACACACGAGCTCATCGAGCTCTACTACGAGCTCTACAACCCCAAGACCAGCCAGGAACAGAAGCTGCCGGCGACGCTGAATACGGAGAACTACTCGCTGTAACCAGTAAGCTTAGGTGTCATGGTGAGGTGCGAGCGGCGTGCATGGATTCGTGGCCCAGCCCATTCCCAACAAACGGAAGATTTATTGGTGTAATAGGTCACACAAGATCTGCTGTCGTTGGAATGGGCTGGGCACCTCACCTACTTGTCCTGAGCTTGACGAAGGACGCCGCGAGCCACGAACCACCACCTGAGCTTCCTGTCCCTTCAGTTCCCTTTTTCGCGGAACCGTTTGACTTTCCCCCGCAAAGGTACGACAGTATCCCCGACCCGGCTGTTGCTCGTGCAAGGACAGTCGTCGTCCCCCTATCCTTTCCACTTGCACCCCTCTTTCTCTATGACAGTCAGTGCAAAAAAACTCAGTCCCATGGAGGAGCTGCTGCGCTCCGGCCCGCCCATTGTGCGTGTCCGCCCCGGCGAACTTGTCGAAGGTACCGTCGTCTTCCGCGGAAAGAATAAGCTGCTCCTCGACCTGCAGGGCAGCGCCACGGGCATCGTGAGCGGACGGGAACTCCGAGACTCCTTCAATACCTTCAAAAATCTGAAAATTGGCGACGTGGTGTCCGCCATGGTCCTCGAGGAGGAGAACGACGAAGGCATGATCGTCTTAAGCTTGCGCATGGCAAGCCAACAGAAGGTATGGGACCGTTTCCACAAGCTCATCGAAGATCATCGCACCATGGAGTTCACCGCACAGGAAGCGAACAAAGGCGGCCTGCTGGCGAACATCGACGGTATCCGCACCTTCCTGCCCGTGAGCCAGCTCGCTCCGGTGCACTACCCCCGCGTAAACAACGCGGATGCGAGCGAAATCATCCACCGCCTCGGCAAGTATGTCGGCCACACCTTCCTCGTAAAGATCATCACCATGGACGAGGATGCCGGCAAGATCGTCGTGTCGGAACGCGAAGCGATGAGCGAGGAGCGCTCCAAGGCCCTCGAGCACCTGAAGATCGGCGACGCCAAGGAAGGCATCGTCACGGGCGTGGTGAAGTTCGGACTCTTCGTGGCCTTCGACGGCCTCGAGGGTCTCGTGCACATCTCGGAAATCGCCTGGGGACACGTGAAGAATCCCGCCGAGTTCGCCGAAGTCGGCGATAAAGTATCAGTGAAGATCATCGGCGTCGACGGCGACAAACTCTCGTTGTCCATCAAGCAACTCACGCAAGACCCGTGGGAGGAAATCGCCGAACGGTATCCCGTCGGCAAGAAGGTGAAGGGCTCAGTCGTGCGCTTCGCCGACTATGGTGCTTTCATCAAGCTCGAGAAGGACATCAACGGTCTCGTGCACTTGACGGAGCTCGCGCACCACAAGGTGACGGATCCGTCCGAGGTCCTCACCATCGGCCAGAAAGTCGACGCGCAGGTCATCAATATCGACGTCGACGAGCGACGAATCGGGCTCTCCATCAAGGCGCTCAAGCCCATCGACAAGGAGACCCTCGAGCGCATCAAGCGCGAGCGCGAGGAGGAAGAGGCGAAGAGGAAAGAGGAGAAGGCGATGAAGGAGTCAGCGGATGCGAAAGAGAAAGAAGGTGAAACCACCGCCTCCGCCGAGCCTCCCGTAGGCAAGAAGGAATCGAAGGGCAAGACCTCCGATGGTTGGGTCGCCTCGAAGACCGGCAAGAAGTACTACGCAGCCGACTCCGCCGCAGGAAAGAAGATCAAGGAGGAGAACCGCATTTCCTTCGCAACGGAGGAGGAGGCGAAGAAGGCGGGGTATTCAGCTTCTTAGCAGCGAAAATTCTAGAGACACTCCGTCGGGGTGTCTCTACCATGTCCTCACGACTCCTTCACCTTCTGCTCGCTTAAGAAATGCAGGTGCAGGTAGAAGACCTCCTGTCCCCCGCCCTTCCCGACGTGGAAGGTCAACTTGTAGCCGTCGATCCCCTGCTCCTTCGCGAACTTCTGCGCCTTGCGGATGAGCACGAGCGGCACGTGCGCCGTCGCCTCGGTCAGATCGGCGATCGAGGGAACGAAATCCCGGTCCTTCTTGGCGATGAAGAGCAGATGTGTTGCCGCCTTCGGGTGGATGTCCTTGAACGCCATCACCTCGTCATCTTCGAAAACGACTGCCGCAGGGATTTCGCGATCCCGGATTTTGTGGAAGAGCGTGCGTTCATCCATAGCAAGGAGGTGAAATGGGCCTGCAGTGTATCACACCACAAGAGCTCAGGCGCTGCACGGCAAATCGTGGAGGGCATCTGGAAGGGTGTCGAACTTGCAGTAGAGTGATAGACAACATTTCCCCTCTTTTCATGAAATCTCTCGAATCTCTTCTCGCCGACAGCTGGCAACTGCTGAAGCGGTGCTTCGTCGCGATCCTCACCGGTGCCGTCATCTTCGGCCTCCTCTCGGGTCTCGTGAAGGAGGCAGTCAGCCGCAACATGCAAGGTCAAGCGGAGGCGCTCCTCCAAAATGTCGGTATGGACCTGGGAGACTTCCAAGATCTCCAGAAGCGCCTCGAGGCGGGAGATCCGACCGCAGCGGACGAGTTCCAAGCGGAGATGGCGAGACTTCAGGACAAGACAACGCAGCTGGGGGAAGGCCCTGGGGGCATATTTTTCCTCTCGTGGGCTCGCTCACTGGGAACCGCCGCTCTCGGATTCGGGCTCCTCTTCTGGTTCATCGCCAATACGGCTCTCACGTACTTCATCCTCCTCGCGCTGCGCAGCCAAACCGGTAGCTCCGCACTGCTGAAAGACACCATGAAGGTGAGTATTCGCTCCTTCCTGCTCAATGTGTGGATCATGCTGCGAACGTTCGTCTGGATCCCCTTCATCGGAATCATCACCGCCATCATCTTGGGCCCGCGCTTCGCCCTCGCCCCGGTGATCCTCCTCAAGGAAGGAAAGGGCGTCTTCGAAAGCGCCTCCTTAAGCTATGCCCGCTCCAACGGTTTCTGGGGCAAGATCTTCGGCAACACGCTCGTCACCGCCATTGGGGTGTTCCTCGTCCTGTTCGTCGCCACTTTGATCCTCGGCATCCCCCTGATGCTCCTCGGGAGCGCCGGTGCCAGTCTCGTCCTCTCGATCCTGTGGATGTTCGGCTCCGCATTCCTTGCCATCTTCTTGACGAAGCTCGCCGAGACCGTGATGTCGCGCGCCTAAGGAAGCCACTCGACAACGGCCCGAAATTGCTTTCCCCAATGCTCCGCAGAAACTGCGGAGCATTGACTTATTGCCCAAAATAAGAGAAAATAGAGTTACTCATGTCACTGACTCCTCCCTCGAACGAGCGAGAAACACCAACACCCCACGCAGCCGACAAGAAGACGGGGCTCGTCGTGCTGCAGCCGAATAAGCTGGAAGGCATCCTCCAGGAGATCAATTCGCTCAGTATCGATGCTAAGGTGAGTGAACGCTCGAGCGAAGACCGATCGACCGACATGGGAACGGCAGGTACTACCGCAGGGGTACAGACGGGAAACAAGCGACTCTCTGCGCGGGAGGCTGCGATCGCTGCCATGCCGGCCGAGGCGAGAGTCCTGCGCCAGGAATTGGAGAAGCATATCTCTCTTGAAGTGAAATCCCTCCAAAAGGAGATCCGCTTGGCAGCGAAACGCGTCACCAAGCCCGGTGCCGCTTACCGCATGAATCTGCTCTACGCGAGACTGCGCAGATTGGAGGGGCTACTGCGCCAGATTCTCGAGGCATCGTACGATACGCTCAAACGGCTCTTCGTCCGCATCTTCATCGACCAACAGAAAATCACCTGATCACCTTCGCCGCCTCGATCCACGTCACGAGTTTTGTCAGGAAATCTCCGAGGATGGGAATCCATTCGACTGAACGCAGGAGTTCGATGATGAGAGGAATGGCGATGGCCACGGCTGCAATCGCGCCGAACGCATAGGCCATGCCTTGCATGAAGGAAATGCCGAGCCTCCGGAGCGTGCCGTGCGTCGCCGTGTGAGCATGCGAAGTCTGCTGCAGGGTCGCCGTGAGACGTTCGACGGAGCGAATCAGCGTGTCTTCTTTGGAGATGGATGGAGTTTTCGGCATCTATAAGCGGAAATCAGACATCAACGACTTTGACGCCATGCGACTTCTTCTTCCCCTTCCCCTGATCTTGCTCGATGTGGTCGAGGACCCACTGAAGGATATGATCGGCCATGGAGATGGGCTTCATGATCACGCTCTCGATCTGTTCGGTGACGTCATCGACGCGCTTCAGGATCTTGCGCAGATCCACGGCGATGAAGAGCGCGTGGTAGAGGAGGACAATGAGCATGACGGCAACCACTACCTCAAGACCGTTCATGATTTGATCCATCGTGACCATAAGAAGATGGGGACGTGTTATGATGAAGACTACCGTTCCAGATGCCAATGCGCAATCTCCTCCGAACATGCATCCTCCTCCCGCGCAAAGTCGTCGTGCAGCTCATCGTGTTCTACCAGTCCACCCTCTCACCGGATCACGGACCCCTGAAAGCCCTCCACCCGTACGGTTTCTGCCGTCACGCACCCACCTGCTCGCAATTCACGAAGGAGGCGATTGCACGCAAGGGAGTGATCATCGGCGGATTGCTCGGATTTCTGCGTCTGCTCTCCTGTCATCCGTGGAAACGTCCGTCGGCCCGGCGCATTATGGAGACTTCCCACCGCCATCGATCTTCACCCTTCGACTGAGGCACAGTCCTGCGCCTGTGGGACTGCAGAAAGGAGAAGAACATTCTGTCTCCGACGGGCTCAGGGTTCCGCTTGCGTGCAATGGCGCACAGAAAGGAACTACTCGACTATGTCGTCGTAGAGCTTCACAGTGACGGAGACTCTCTCTATGATCTCCGCAGTTCCTTCATAGCACGCGGGCGTCGTATAGTGGCTATTACACCAGCCTTCCAAGCTGGGAAGGGCGGTTCGATTCCGCTCGCCCGCTCCAACCTGCGCAGCAGGTTGCCGGCCGAAGCTCGCCGCAAGCGAGCATAGGCTGGCTCTTCAATTCAGATCCGCTGCTTCGGTCGGCAGAGCCACTTGACAACAACACATATATAAATAAAATACGCATGTGTCCTCACTTGTTATCCGGAACGTCCGTCGCTGCCGCACCCTTTCAGAGGTGACGGCCTAGAGCCATATCTATCCGGAACGTCTCCTCTGAAACATACGCCTTCAGGGTGTTTTTCCTATTCTTCTCATAATTCCTCTCCTCACCACCACAGCGCGTCGATGTCGTATCTCCTCCACGGAGAGAGCGGGCTGATGCATACGCAAAAGCCGACAGCACGCTCTCCGTGGAGACATTCTCTGTGCTGTACACCCGTATTTCCATTCTCCACCTATCATGTCCTCCTCTCCTCCAACACCGATTGCATCATACTTCGAGCACGAGCTCGCGGGACAAGTCGTCGCGCACAAAGTCTCAGGGTCAGGTCTTGAAAATGCAGATATCCGCAGAGAAGTCCTCTGCGGAATCAGCGAACTCATGCGGCATCATGTGCGGTCTCTCCTCATCAGCGGCGCAGGCGGGAGTCTGAATAAAGCTCTCGGCAAAAAACTGGAACACCCCGTCACCCATCTTCGGATTACGCCGAAGAAAGACATCCCGCATATCGAACAGGCGATCCAAACGATCGGCGAAGTGTTCTCTCGCGATTGCCAAGAAATGGGCATTCCTTTTGAGGTTCTGCCGCACTCCGTGACGCATGCGACACGACTGCTGGACGGCCACAAAGAAACGGGCGGAATCGTCGGCATCGATCATGAGGCGATCCGGCATGTTCTTGATCAAGGAAAGCTCGCCATCCTTCCTTTCGGAGGGACAGACTCGGCCGGGAACACATTGAATGTGAATGCTGACGATGTGGCTGCCAGAGCGGCGGCGGCGATGGAAGCAAAAAAGCTGATCATGTATACCAATGCAGAAGGAATCATGAGACCCGGAAAAAACGGAACACTGAAAAAGATCGACTTTTTGGATTTCTATGAGCTCTTTCATTTGATCCGGCTGCAAAACGCGGAAGGACAGTTCGTGATCGACGAAGGAATGTTGCCCAAACTCAAGGCTATTCTCGAGGCGCTGACATACGGAGTACCGCAGGTGCATGTTGTGCGAGCAAAAACAACGGCTCTGCTGGAAGAACTCTTCACGAGAACCGGCAGCGGAACGCTCATCGAAAAGGAGCCGTTTCTTCTGTTGGACTTTCCGGCCGGCACTGAACAACTCAATGAGATCCTCGCACTGAGAGCCGAATGCTCGGAGGCGAAAACCCCCACCGGCGTACCCTTTCTCAAACCTCTCAATCCGCAAGAAATCCACCGACTCCTCCCGACAACTTTGGCTCTCAGACAGAGAGAGCTGCTGGTCGGCGTTGTGTATTTCGATGCACTCAAAGACGACCCTGAAACGGCCATGATCGGCGGTTTCGCCGTCGGAGAGAATCACCAGAACTCGGGCTATGGAAGGATGCTGCTGGAAAACGTACTTGAGCGGATCCAAGAAGCCGGATTCAAACATGCCGTGAGTATCACGGCTGCCGATCCCGTGAAGACTCTCTACGCACAATATGGTTCGACCGCCTCCTCGGATTGGGCGGACCTTCTCCAGACTGCGAAGAAGCGCTATGGAACGGACCACCATCTGGTCGATATCTATTCCTTCGATATATCGGGTTCGTAATTCTTACCACTTTTCCATATGAATCCTATGGCAACCAACGAACGACAGATCGATGTCGCCATCATCGGCACAAGCGGGCATGCGTCCGCTGAACTCATCAAAATCCTCGCATCGCATCCCCATGCGAGGATCACCGCACTCGTAACGGGGAACAAACACTGTGCAGGCACCTCTATCGCACAGCTGCATCCCGATCTTGCCGGCTGCATCGATCGGAAATGCGAGCTCTTGCAGCCGAATGAAATCGCCGAGAGGTGCGACGTTGCCATTGCCGCAACTCCGACTGAAGAATCGTTGCGCTATGTTCCGGAGATCATCGGCGCAGGAAAGAAATGCATCGATCTCAGCGGAGCATACCGCTTACACGATTCGGCTACATTCCGGGAACATTATTCTCTGGAGCATACGGATCCTGCAAATCTGGGCCACGCGGTCTACGGATTGCCTGAACTGTTCCGAGAGAAAATCCGGATGGCAATGCTCATAGCAAACCCCGGCTGTTACCCGACCGCTTCGGCGATCGGGATTGCTCCTGCATTGAAGCGAGGGCTGGTCGATACCCGGCAACCCATCATCATTCGGGCCATCAGCGGATACTCTGGTGCCGGCGTAAAATATCAGCCGACTTCCGGCGTGCGTCCGTATAAGATCGCACGGCATCAGCACACCCCCGAAATCGCACAAGTGTGCATGGACTACCTGCTCGACTGTCATGGAGAAGCAAGGGACATGCAAGTCAGCTTCGCCCCGCGCATCAACGACGACAGTGCCCGGGGCATCGATGCCGACAGTTCGATGATCCTGTCGGGACCATTCGACGAAGATGACATACGAGCGGCGTATGAAGCGTTCTATGCATCCGAACCATTCATCGATGTGCTCCGGACGGAACCTGACGTGAAGAATGTAGTCGGAACAAATGGGGCGCACGTCGCCGTTTGGAAGGAAGGAAATCTGTTGCATGTGATTTCCACCATCGACAATCTCCGCAAAGGAGCGGCGAGTCAGGCGATTCAAAATCTGAATCTCCTGTGCGGATTCGAGGAAACTGCGGGGTTACTGTGACAGAAATTATTTGCAGAGCGGTTCAACCTGCTGTCCATGACCCGGACGGAAGGTTCCGCTCGCCCGCTCCAGACAAAATCGGCATTCGTTGAGGACGCTGATCGAGTATTCCCTCCCTATTCATGACAGTAACCGGGTCCAGGGCTACTATTCCTTTCAGATGCGGAAGTTCACGAGTCCCCTCCGTTCCCTGGCTAGCTACTTCGGCATTGGTTTCCTGCTCCACCTGGCATGGGAGAACCTGCAAGCCCCGCTCTATATCAACTTCCTCTCCTATGCGCAGCACTTCGAAGCTTGTCTGCGCGCCACCGCCACCGGAGACATGTTCGCCATGCTGCTGATCTATCTCTCGTTGGCAATAATCCACCAGCGCCTTTTCTGGCTGACAGACAAGAGTGTCTATCGCCACCCAGCCACATGGATTATTCCCATCTTCATCGGCGTCATGATCGCCGTCATCTTCGAATTACGAGCAGTGTATGCAACGCAGAGCTGGCAGTACACGGACACCATGCCATTGGTTCCCTTCCTCCAAATCGGCATCACGCCTGTCCTCCAAATGATCATCATCCCGCCTCTCACCATTCTCCTTACACGAAAGATTTCCGCCAGCTGACTGTGAACAAAACTTGACAAACATTATTATTAATGTACTCTTAATGTCTTTCTGTTACCCTCTCCTCCGCCCGACGCACGAATAGTTCGGGCACGTTTCTTGTCCCCTCCCCTGAAAGAACCTGATGCCGGAGCGCATGGTCGAATCACCGGATAACCGTGAGTACCTCCTCTCGCTGGCTCTCGAATACCTGCGTGGCCTGCACCAATCCTCGTGCGTACAACCGGATGAATTTCGTACGACGAAGCGTTGGGAAGCGCTCAATCCGCCGGTACGGAAGAATATCGGCCTGCTCCTGCGCGGTTTCCGCCAAAAACTCGAGGAACATGGAAGAGCCTTCGAATGGCCCTCCGGGCGAATCGCAAAGGCATACGGGGCAGCCGAGGAAGGGAAGCTGCAAACCGCCCTGAAAGGGCGATGGCACGATCACATTCTCTCAACTCCCGGCCATCCCATCCAATATCAGCGCTACGGTTCATATGTGCTGACGCAAGAACTGGAGAGGATTGCCATGGATACCTCTTCCCCGGAACAGTTCGGAACGTGTGCATGGCTCTTCTTCGACACCAATCATCTCAAGTCCATCAACGAGTGCATCGGACACCCGAACGGCTGCCGCTTTCTGCAAAGAACCGCGCAGCTGCTACTCGATCCTCAAACGGAAACACGCCAATGGCTCGATAAGTTGGGAATCACCGTTACCGCGTGCTCCGCGGGAGGCGATGAATTCGCACTGCTGCTCCGATCAGGCTCTCCCATTTCCCCCGCACTTCTCCAAGAGATCATACGGCGATACCAAACTGAAATCTCCGCGAGCAAGGAGCTTCGGGCATGCGTGAACTTCGATGACCCAAACGTGCTCATGAACACCGGCCTCTCTGAGAAGGAGCGAAAAAATTTCTTGAAGAACCCGCCAGCAAAGCGGGAGGAGAGGCTTCGCAAAATCCGTGAAGAGCTCCCGGATATCTTCGTTCCATCGGTAGCTGCCGGAGCGGTCCGGCTCGATGAAGCCATCCTCTGGGCAATGAACCATCAGGTGGAAGAGCAGCCCCCTCTCTTCTCGGATGCAAATGAAACGTTCGAGTCCGCCTGTCAGAAGATCATCATTGCCATCGGAAAACTGTCAGAAGCGCGTGAGAAAGCCGACAAGAGCAAACAATTGCAGACATGGGAAAAGACGGATACGAAGCAATGGCTGTTTGCTCAACGCAACAGACAGAATCGCGTGCTCGCAAAACGTACTGCAGGATTCCGGGGGCTCATTGAGAAAATCATCGGCGTACTCGTGGAGAGCAATGCCGTCGCGGAGAGTGAAGATGAAGATGCAGATCGAAGAAATGCAAGCGGCCTCGATGCCCAGCAAACTGCAGAGGCAATTGCACAGATCATCATCGAACACGATGCCGTCCCGGAAGTCCGATCGATGGAAGCTTTCCGCAGAGGGAATAACGGGGGCGATGCAACACCATCTACTCCCCCTGACACTCCTTGAAAATCAGGTATGAGACTGCCCTCCACTGCCCAGTAGACAGAGCTTTTCACGTGTTCGGTGTTCCGATCCCTTCGACTATCTCCATCTTCGAAACGAGATGTAGTCCGATCAGGATGAAAACCGATATACATATGACCGCAAGCCGATAGCGCATCGGGCCGAGATCGACAAGGAGTGATGTGATGAGCCCCCACGTGAGCGGACCGACGAATGTGGAAACCCGTTCAGCGAGCGTGTAGTAGCTGAACCCGAAGTTCAGCTTCTCCTTCGGCGTCAGCGCAGTCATGACCGCGCGCGTCACTGTCCAGATGGAACCGTAGAAGAATCCCATCACTGTCGTGACCGCGACAAATACCGGGAAACTTTTTACGATGCCAAGAACCGGGAAGATGATGGCAAACCCCACCAGAATGATGATGAGGGTCTTCTTGAGACCGATGGTATCCGCCACCCAACCCGAGCAGAGAGCACCTGCGACGGACGTGACGAGGATCCCCACCAAGACAGCAGATTTCGCCGTGTCCGAAACCTCGAACACATTCTGCATGTAGATGGGAAAATTGTTCGCAGCCGTGACGACCGCATCATTGAAGAAGAAGTACGCGAGGAGAAAAAGTCGCATCGCAGGGGCTTTCACAAGCTCCTTCAGTTGACGCCACTGGCTCCTGTACTCCTCCTTCACATCGATACGAACAGGCTGCGATGTGTGTTTGGGCAAGCGAAAGAGCAGAAGCATGGGCAGAGCGAGCACGGTGAAGACGATCACCGACGGGAGGAACGTCTGCGCGCGGCCCGTCGCCCCTACCAGATAGACCGCACCGCTCGCGAACGGCAGAGCGATGAGGAGCCCGATGATTTGTCCGAGCCAGTTGCCCGCCTGACCGATACCCGACACTCTCCCCCACCTCTCACGAGGGGCAATATCGTGGAGGAGCGCGTTGTAGAAGACGAAGGAGAACTGGTAAAAGTAATTCGTGATGAGGAAGAAGAACGCCGCCAGAAATACTTTCTGAGGAAAGAACAGTGCAATGGCTGTCACGACCGACACGGAGAGAATGGTCAGAATGGTAATCACATTCAGGCACCGATGCTGACCTCCTGTCTTATCGGCGATGCTGCCCAAAATCGGCGCGGTCACGAGAAGAAGCACTGAGCCGACGGCAAAGATTGCGTTGTACCAAAAATCCGCCACCCCTTTCTCGACGACGAGCCACTGCGCGAAATACAGGAAGAACACGATCATGAAGATCGAGTTCGCAAAATCGTAGAGAGTCCAGATGAAGATATTCTTCCTGTTCATGCCACAACTCTACCGATAGATACCGGCAAGACCAACTTCTCACATTCTTCAGATCATTCCTGATACGAGAAGCCCCGCTTCCTCCTTGCCAACACCCCCGCCCCTCGGCACAGTGCCTTCATGCGCTCTGTCATGCTCTGCGACGCAAAGGGGCTTCCGTTGAAGGGCGCCTCCATCGAGGAGGCGCATCGAGGCAATGGGAAACTGCATCTTGCATTTTCCATTTTCGTGTTCAACGACGATCACACGAAGGTACTGCTCCAGAAACGAAGCAGCGAAAAGCTCCTCTTCGACGGTCTCTGGGGCAATACGTGTTGCTCCCACCCGCAAAAAGGAGAGCTCATCGAAGATGCGGCACGGAAACGCCTGAAGGAGGAGTGCGGCTTCACGTGCGATCTCACGCCCTTAGGCTCATTTGTGTATCAAGCGAACGATCCTCACGGCAAGGGAGGCGAGCACGAATACGACACCGTGCTGATCGGGAAAGTTGAACAGGACATCGAGACACATCCCGATCCGACTGAAATCGAAGAGTTGAAATGGATGAGCATCGATACGCTACAATCGGATCTTGCCGCCAATCCCGACCGTTACGGCCCGTGGCTGAAGCCCGCTCTGGACATCGTTCTCCGATCCGCACATGGAACAGACTGACAAGCTTCACATCGCCATCATCCCCGACGGTAACCGCCGATGGGCACGCGCACAGGGTCTTCAGCCTTGGAAAGGACACGAACAAGCAATCGAAAATTTCAAGGAGATCACGCAGTGGTGCCGGGAAGATCCGCGCATCGGTATCTTAACCGTCTGGTGCTTCTCCACGGAGAACTGGAAACGCGAGAACGAAGAAGTAGGCAAGCTTATGAGCATGCTCGAGTCCTATCTGCAGAAGGAGTGGAAAGGATTCCTCGAGCGCAAGACGCGATTCGTACATTCCGGGCGACGCGACCGGTTCCCGCCAACCCTCGCGAAGCTCATCGAAAAAGTGGAACGAGAGACAGCGGACCAGAAGGAATTCACCCTCCACCTCGCAATCGATTATGGTGGGAAAGACGAAGTTGTACGTGCGGTGACGAATCTTCAGGGACAAGAAGTGTCCGAAGAATCTATCCGTGCACACCTCGATCACCCGGAACTGAAAGATATGGATCTCATTGTCCGCACTTCGGGGGAGATGCGCACAAGCAATTTCGCGCTCTGGCAGTCCGTGTATGCGGAGTGGGAATTCTCCGAGAAGCTCTTCCCGGATTTTCGCGCGGAAGATCTGAAGAGAGCGGTGGATGCCTTCACTCTGCGCACACGACGATTCGGCGCATGAAACATTCCGCATCCGCTCCCGGCAAGATCATCCTCACCGGCGAGTACGCCGTTCTGCTCGGATATCCGGGAATAGCCCTCCCCTCTCCGCAGCGCCTCCAAGCGACATTCAGCCCGGACGAGAAGCTGCACAGCATCATCACCGATTGGGAGGGGAATAACGATGCCGACAGCCCGTGGAATAAATATCTGCAAGACATCGTGAGCCGCTGCGAGCGCAAGATGGAACCACAGCACGGTGTCCTGACCATCGTGAACGCGATTCCGCTTCAACGCGGAATGGGGTCTTCGACGGCGCTCGTCATCGCCGTTGCCCGCTGCCTCCTCGGTCCCGACTGCAAGGAGGATGCACTTGCGATCGAAGACGAGGTGAATCCCGGCCATAGCGGCATCGATTTCGCCGTCATCTGGCAGGAGCGCGCACTCCTCTACCGTAAAGGCCATGAGCCCGAACCGATCACTCTGCCGCCGGACCTCCTGAAGAACGCGATGCTCATCGACACCGGAAAGCCGGAAGAAACGACGAGCGAGCTCGTCGCATGGGTACGCGGCCGCGCAGAGGATCCGACGGTAAAGCGTGCGTTCGAAACGATCAGCGACTGTACACGGCGACTCCAATCCGTAACCGGAAACAGCGGGCCGCAGCTGCGGAAGATCATCGCTGATCACCACCGCGCCCAGGTCACTCTCGGCATCGTCCCGGCACACGTCCAAGAGCTCATCGCCGATATCGAGAATGCGGGCGGCGCGGCGAAAGTCATCGGCGCGGGAGGCCGCACCGCAGGAGGCGGAATCGTACTCGCCATAGGTGCAACCGAGCAGTCTATCCGATACATTGCACCACACCACGACTCCGCGATCATCTCCATCTACTCCCTTTCCTCTTCGTAAGCATCCTCATGGTCACCGCCCGTTCCACGCCGAACATCGCGCTCATCAAATACTGGGGCAACCGCAATAATGAGCTGCGGCTCCCCGCCGCCGACTCCCTGTCCCTGTCCCTCTCCTCGCCGAGCGTGGAGATCGATGTCGATTTCGCCGACGCACTCAATCTGCGCTCATTCGAGGCGAACGGATCGCCCAAAGAATTGACGGATGCGCATATCAACCGTTTCCGCAAGCACCTGGAACTTACGAAGAATTTCCTCAAGACCCTCGGTGCCGAGCGTGCGATTCCCGCTTCCGTTTCCGTCACGATCCGTTCCGCCATCCCTCCCGCCGTGGGACTCGCCTCCTCCGCCGCCGTCTTCAGCTGCCTGGCCCGCGCATACGCCGCACTCATCGAGCCCGTCATCGCCCTCACTGATACACAAATGAGTGTGATCGGCCGGCTCGGCTCCGGATCCGCGGCACGCAGCATCTTCGGAGGCTATGCGGCGCTATGCGCCGGAACGGGAAACGGGATCGCAAGCGCTATTGCAGAGCAGATCGCACCGGAGGATCACTGGACGCTCCACGATATCGTGATCATCCCCTCGAAAGAAGAGAAGAAAATCGGTTCCACCGAAGGCCACGCTCTCGCTCCCACGAGTCCGTTCTTCGCCGCGCGCGTGGAGGCGATCGGCACACGCAGACAGCAGGAGTGCATCTCCGCGATCCTTGCGCGCGACTTCGAGAAACTGCAAAAGGTTACGGAGGAAGACGCCCTCGACATGCATCACGTGATGGAAACGAGTACGCCGCCCCTTCACTACCTGACCGAAGATACCCATAGAATCATCAAGGCTATCGAGGAATTGCGCGCATCCGAACATATCCCGGTCCTCTACACGATGGATGCGGGACCGACTGTTCACCTGCTCTGCCCCTCCGAGTCCCTGCAACGTATCCGCTCATTCGCCCAGACGCAGAAAGGGTGCACGGTCTTCGAAACGCATGCGGGACCGGGAGCGAGTTTGATCGGATGAGCGGAGTCCTTCCTGTACAATCCTCCTTCGATGGATCTCCGTCACCTCCCTGACCACTTAACGGGTGTCGAGCGCTGCGAGCGGCGGCGGCTCATGATCGAACGCGCCCTGAAAGCAGATCTTTCCGCCGTGCGCGTATCGCAGGATGCTCTCGGCTCGGCGGAGGAAAACAATTGTGAGCAGATGTTCGGACACGTGCCCATACCCGTAGGGGCGGCGGGGCCGCTCACCGTGCGATTCTCCTCCGGACAGAGAGCGGACGTTTTCCTCCCGCTCGCCACGACGGAGGGGGCGCTCGTCGCGAGCGTCAATCGCGGGTGCAAGGCGCTTTCCGAGTGTGACGGCGTACGAACGTCGTCGATCCGCCACGGCGTGACACGCTCCATAGCGCTGCGAATGCAAAATGCAAAATGCAAAATGCAAAATGCCGAGCGGCAACTGCACAAGAGTGCGAAAACGTGGAAAGCCGTCGGTGAGGCCACCAGCAAGCACCTGCACATCCTCTCCTATACTATCGACCGCCATTCCCCCTACCTCTTCCTCACGATCGCTTGCGACACGGACGAGGCGATGGGCATGAACATGGTAACCATCGCCGCCGATGCGATCGGCAAGTGGATCGAGCAGCATATCGGGGAACTGGAGATGGTGACGGTTGCCGGCAACGTGGACTCCGACAAGAAGCCGAGTGAGCGCACCCACCGTCTCGGCCGCGGCTACGAAGCGGGAGCGGAGGCAATTATTTCCGAAGAAGTGCTCTCTTCCCACCTCAAGACCACCGCAAGCGCACTCCTGAAGGTTGCGAAGGCGAAGCTCACTGTCGGATCGAAGGTGGCTCAGGCTATCGGCGCCAATCTCCACGCAGCGAACGTCATCGCGGCCCTCTACCTCGCCACCGGACAGGACGCCGCGCACGTCGTGGAAGGTTCGCTTGCGGACACGGTCGTGACCAAAGCCGATCGGGGGATACGCATCTCCGTCCGACTCCCCTCCCTCCTCGTAGGTGTGCGGGGTGGCGGGACGAGCCTGCCGGCGCAAAATCAGTGTCTGAAGCTTATCCTGAAGCCAAAAACCCGCATCCACCCCTCTGCGCAGCTTGCCGAAATCATCGCAGCCGCCGTACTGGCCGGGGAGCTCTCGCTGCTCGCCGCACAGGCCACACACACCCTTGCGTCTTCCCACAAAAAACTTGCTCGATAGCTTTACGGCGCCCTATTTCTGCTACACTACGACGGATGTCTCAGTCGGCCATCGTTGGTTTTGGCATGTACCTGCCCGCTCGCCGGATCCGCTCGGAAGAAATCGCCCGTCACTGGCAGCAGGAACCTAAAAGTATCGCTCAGGGCTTGGGCGTACACGAGAAGACGGTCCCCGACTCCGGAGAGGATAGCTTCACCATGGCGTGCGAGGCGGGGAAACAGGCGATCGAAACCGCGGGGATCAAACCCTGCCAGATCTCCGCGCTCTTTGTGGGATCGGAGAGTCACCCCTACGCGGTGAAGCCGACGAGCGCGATGGTTGCCTCTGCGCTCTCTCTCGATCCTTTCTCGCACTGTGCGGACCTCGAATTCGCCTGCAAGGCGGGCACCGCCGGCCTCCAGATCATCGATGCATTCGTACGCAGCAAGCAGATCGCCTACGGCATGGCGATCGGAACGGATACGGCGCAGTCCGCGCCGGGCGATGCACTCGAGTACACGGCCGCGGCGGGGGCTGCCGCCATCATCCTCGGAACTGACAAGGCGAAATCTGCTCTCTGCCGGATCGATGCCACACTCTCCTTCACCACCGACACGCCGGATTTCTGGCGTGCGGAGGGAGACATGTACCCGCAGCATGCCGGACGCTTCACGGGAGAGCCCGGCTACTTCCGACACGTCCGGGAAACCGTGAAGGCGATGCTCCACTCTGCCAAAGTGAAGTCACAAGACGTAAGCCACGTCGTCCTCCATATGCCCAATGCCAAGTTTCCCTTGAAAATCGCGAAGGAATTCGGCTTCACGCGCGCGCAGATGGAACACGGTTTCATCGTCGAGCATATCGGGAACACCTACAGCGCTTGTTCGCTCATCGGCCTCGTCTCCGTCTTGCAGAAAGCGAAGAAGGGCGACACAATCCTCCTCGTATCCTACGGTTCGGGCGCCGGTTCCGACGCGTTCCTCCTCACGATGCTCCGCGACGGCGTCCCCCTCCCCGAAGATCCGCGCTCCCTCGAATACCTCTCCTACGCCGACTACATGAAACGTCCCGCCATCCACGCCTGACCGATGCGCGAGCAGATCTCTCTCATCGGCTCCGGCCAAACCCGCTTCTCCGAATGGTGGGGCAAGGGCATCCGCGATCTGATGGATGAAGCGGTGACGAGCGCCATCGACTCTTCTCCCATCACCGCGCTCGACATCGACTTCGTCATCGTGGCGAATATGCTTGGCGAGCGGGTGAATGATCAGGCGCACCTCGGTGCCATCGCCTCGAGTCTGCTTCCCCACCGCCCGCCGGCGCTGCGCACGGAAGCTGCGTGCGCATCCGGGTCAATCGCGATCCACACCGCGTTGAGTTTGCTCGAGAGCGGCCGCGCGGAGAACGTGCTCGTCATCGGCGTGGAGAAGATGACAGATGTGTCCACTTCCGAGATCGCCGCGGCACTCATGGGTGCGGCGGATGCGGAGCGGGATGCCGCCTGTGGCATGACGTTCCCCGGCCTCTTCGGCCTCGTCGCCCGCCGCTACATGCATGACTACGGCCTCACGCGCGCACAATTGAGCCTCGTGAGCGCTCGCCACCACCGCAATGCCGTCTCCAATCCCTTCGCACAGTTCAAGAGTGCCATTGATCCGGAAAGCGTCACCGAGAGTTCTCTCGTCGCGGACCCGCTGCGGCTCCTCGACTGCTCTCCGGTGAGCGACGGCGCCGCCGCGTGCATTCTGTCTTCGAAACACGCTTCCCCCATCCGCTTCGCCGCCTCGCAAGTGAGCACGGATAGCGTCAGTCTCACGGAGCGGCCTTTCCTCACATCCTTCCCGGCAACGAAGGATGCCGCAGAACGCGCGTATGAGGAAGCAGGCATCCGGCCGACGGACATCGCCCACATCGAACTGCACGACTGCTTCTCCATCGCCGCGGTCATCAATCTCGAAGATCTGGGATTCGCCGATCCGGGACGTGGGATCACCTTCTACGAAGAGCAGGAAACCACCCCAACCGTGAATGCAAGCGGTGGCCTCAAGGCCTGCGGCCACCCCGTTGCGGCGACGGGCATCAAGCAAATCCTCGACGTGAGCAAGCAACTGCAAGTATCCGGCCAGCGCTACGGCCTCGCGCACAATTTCGGCGGTGTCGGAGCGACGTGCTGCGTCCACATTCTCGAACACACGCCATGACGCACACTCCCGCCTCCATCGCGCGCGCGCTTCGTTCCCGTTCCGCCCGTGAGCAGGAAGGGGAAATCCTGTCCTTTACGACCGTCACACATCCACCGGCGCGCTTCGGCACTGCCGCACGCACCATCGGGCTCATCGCCCTCGATGACGGAACGAAAGTGATGGGCCGCATCCTCGGGGGAGAGCCTGCGATCGGCCAGCGCGTCCGTTCACGCCTCCGCCTGAGTCACACGACGGAACAGAAACTCAAGGTCTATGACGTCTGCTACGAAGTGCTGGCCAAGAAACCGGCGCCCAAGCCCTTCCCCGGTTACATCCTCGCCCTCACGGGCCCCTCGGGCGTGGGCAAGACCACGATTTCGATGCTGCTCACCACCACCGTCGGCGACTACGCAGAAAAGGTCCCCATCCTCACAACACGGGAATTGAAAAAGGGAGATGAGCAGGAGTACCGCCAAGTGACCGCGCGGGAATTCATCGCACAGATGAAGCGGGGCGAGATCGTCGCCGCCACCAAGATCCCCTCTTCAAGCGAACAGCGCTGGTACGGTTACCGCGCCACGGATATCGAGGCCATCTGGAACGACGGGAAGATCCCCGTCGTCGTCACGGAAATGGGCCTCCTGCAGGGACTCGCGCATCACTACAGCCGACGCTCCATTCTTTCGCTCGGACTCCTCCCGCCCGGGAAGAGCAAGCGCATGATGCTCAGCTGTCTGCTGCATCGCCTTCGCTCCCGCGGCCGCGACTCCGAGGAGAGCATCGTGGACCGCCTGAAGAACGCCGAGCGGGACCTCCAGTTCTTCGAAGATCGCCGTGAGCTCTTCGACCACGTGATCGTGAACGAGAATCTCGATACGGCCTGTTCGAACATCGCGAATCATGTGATGGAATTGGCGAAGTCGTGAAGGAACAGACCTAGCCAATGTTATCAGCATAAATGATAGGTCGTACTTTGACGACGACGGTTTGGCCGTCAGGAGGGTACGGGGGGCGTCGGGGGGCCTTAAGGCCCCGGACAAGGTGCCCTGGCCCCCCGACGAAGGAAAAAGATTCACTTGAAACCGGACCCCCTCTCCCTCACCCTCTCCCGTCGGGAGAGGGAATATTGCACATCACGCTCCGTAGCAGAGTGAAGATTACGATATGACATTTTACTTAATTATTGTTTCATCACTATCCTATTCCTCCAAGAAACACGGTTTTTGTGCTATAATTAGAAGATTTTCCGCCTGCGGGAGGAAATGCAAACAGACCAACAAAAATGGACATCCATACCCTCATGTTCGGCTGGGAATATCCGCCTCACCACTTGGGCGGATTGGGGGTGGCATGCCAGGGTCTTGTGCAGGGACTCCTCGGAAACGGCGTACAAGTGACTCTCGTGCTCCCTCACCCTTCAAACACCGCAGAAACCGCGGACATGCATGTCATCACTCCAACGGAAACACTCCTCAAGACCGTGCACGTCTTAAGTTTTCTCTCGCCCTACGACGGGCATGTGCAATTCCGCAAGCGCGCAGCCAACATGCCACGGGAACTGACCGAAATCTACGGGGCGGATCTTCCGCAGGCCGTTCTGCATTTCACGGCCATGAGCGTGGAAATGACGAAAGATACGAATCCGGACATCGTCCACTGCCACGACTGGATGACATACGGAGCAGCTGCACAGGCAGCCGCATATCATGACGTACCGCTCGTCGCGCACATCCACGCAACGGAACTCGACCGCACGCACTTCCATCCGAATGAGTGGATCTTCGCAGCGGAAAGGCGGGGGCTCCTCGCGGCGGATCGTATCATCGCCGTAAGCAACTACACGAAACAGATCCTCACGACACACTATGGAATCGCACCGGACAAAATCTCTGTCGTACACAACGGATCCGCGACCTGCACGGACACACGCCCTCCTGTCATCGCATCCCAAGCCGGTGAAGGGCGTCCTCCCATGATCCTCTTCCTCGGCCGCCTGACCATTCAGAAGGGGCCGATGCAATTCCTCGATATGGCTGCGAAGGTTCACCAACTCCGACCCGACGTGCAGTTCATCATGGCGGGAGAGGGAGGGATGATCGGCGAAATCATGCGACGCGCCTGTGAGCTCCGCCTTGAGAACGTCGTCGCCTTCGCCGGCAAAGTGTCGAACGACGAGGCGGAGCGCCTCTATCGGCAAGCATCCTGCTTCGTCATGCCATCACTCTCCGAGCCATTCGGACTCGTCGCGCTGGAAGCCATCGCTCACGGAACACCCGCGATCATCTCGAAGCAATCCGGCGTGAGCGAAGTGGTGGGACACGCCTTTAAGGTGGACTTCTGGGATACCGAGAAGATGGCCGACTGCGCACTCACGATCCTGCGCGACGCGCCCCTCGCTCAGCAGCTGACATCGGAAGCGCCGCGCGTGCTCCAGCATCTCACATGGATCAACCAAGCGTCTCAGGTCCGTTCGATTTACCAAGATTTAATCCAGTAACTCTCGTCCTATGTCACACCCTTCTCCGCTTATCTGCCTCTACTTCCAAGTTCACCAGCCCTACCGGTTGAGGGATCTTCGCATCACGGACATCGGCAAGGGCGAAGCCCACTACTTCGACGACGAGAAGAACCGTGCGATCTTCCGCAAAGTTGCAGAGAAATGCTACCTGCCGGCCAATGCTCTCATTCTCGATCTCCTCAAGACTTATCCGCAGTTCTCCGTCTCCTACTGTCTCTCCGGAGTCTTCCTCGACCAGTGCGAAGAGTATGGCACCGATGTGTTGGACTCATTCCATGCTCTTTCGGCAACCGGCAAAGTGGAATTCGTCGCCGAGACGTACTACCACTCCTTAAGTTCGCTCAAATCCCTCGAGGAATTCTGCACACAGGTGACCATGCACACGGAGAAAATCGAGCAACTCTTCGGCAAACGACCAACGGTGCTTCGCAATACCGAGCTCATCTACTCAAATGAGCTCGCACAAGTCGCCCGTCTCATGGGATTTAAGGGTATTCTCGCGGAAGGCGCGGATCATATCCTCGCAGGACGCAGCCCGAATAGCCCTTTCGTCCCGCCGGCATTCCGGCTGCCGCGGAAGGCGGAGGCGCTCATCCGCAAGCACCGCCCCTACCCGCGTGCCGCGAAGGATATCCACGTCCTGCTCAAGAATTACCGCCTCTCCGATGACGTGGCGTTCCGTTTCTCGGACCGCAGTTGGATCGGCTATCCGCTCCTGAGCGAAACGTTCACCGATTGGCTGACCGCAAGCGGCGGGCACAGTGTGAATCTCTTCATGGATTACGAAACTTTCGGCGAACACCAATGGCGCGAGACCGGCATCTTCGATTTCCTCCGATCGCTCCCGAATCTCTGGGAGCAACGCGGAATCAGGGCGGCAACACCGTCGGATGTGATCCAAATGTGGGGAAAGAAACAGACGGAAACATTCGACGCACATCAGTTCATCTCCTGGGCGGACATGGAACGCGATCTCTCCGCTTGGCAGGAGAACCTCATTCAGCGCTCCGCGCTGGACTCGCTCTTCGCTCTGGAGTCCCTCGTGAAGGAGGTGGCGGATCCCGCGCTCACCGCGCTCTGGCGAACGCTCCAGACATCCGACCACTTCTACTACATGTGCACGAAATACTTCTCCGACGGTGACGTACACAAGTACTTCAATCCCTACGACTCCCCCTACGAAGCGTACCGTCGCTTCAGCCACGCCATCTGCGATCTGCGCACGCGCCTCGAAGCCAAACATTCCCCATCCTGATTCTTCCTTTTCCACCCCCATGCCCCGCCCCCTCATCCTCGGCAACGGCACGATGCTCGCCACCTTCGACCGGCATATGCAGATGCGTGATCTCTACTTCCCCTACGTGGGAATGGAGGATCATACGGCATACGGCGACGTGCACCGCGTCGGCATCTGGGTGGAAGGAAAAGGCATCCGTTGGTTCGATGATCCCAGTTGGAAGATGACTATCCGCTACAAACCCGAGACGATCGTATCCGATGCGCTCCTGATCAACGATGATCTGAAGCTGGAAGTCGTCGCGGAGGATTTCGTCCATCCCGTCCACAACGTCCTGCTCAGGCGACTGCACATCCGGAGCACCGACGGAACAGAGAAGCACATCCGCGTTTTCTTCCATCACGATCTCTCGATCTACGGGGACAAGCAGAAGGACACGGCTTTCTACGAGCCTTACACCAACGCCGTGATCCACTACCGACAATCGCGATACTTCCTCGTCGGCGGACTCACCAATAAGTCGACCGAATGCCTCTCGAGCACGAAGGGCGGACGCTATGCATCGGTCCTGCATACGATGGAGAATCTCCTGAGCTGCGGGCTGGCGTCATTTTCCATCGGCAAGAGCCACTACCAAGGATTCGAGGGGACGTGGCGTGATGCGGAAGACGGCATCCTCACGGAGCACTCGATCGAACAGGGTTCCGTGGATTCCACCGTCGCCATCCACTGCAAAACTTCTCCCGGAGAACCGACGGAGGTATGCATGTGGCTCTGCGCAGGGAAGTCGCTCGAGGAAGTGCTGACACTCAATGAAACCGTACTCAAGGAAACACCCGAGCGCCTCCATCGCAACTGCGCGAATTACTGGAAGAGCTGGGTGAACAAACGCTCGGAGCACTTCGGATCGCTCGGAGGGAATCTCTCGAAACTCTACAAGCGCAGTCTCCTCACCATCCGCATGCTCGCGGACAATCACGGCGGGATCGTGGCGGCCGCGGACAGCGACATCATGGCCTTCAACCGCGACACCTACACGTACGTGTGGCCGCGGGACGGCGCCTTCGTTGCGCTCGCGCTCGATCAGGCGGGATACATGGAAGTGACGCGGAGGTTCTTCGACTTCTGCTGCAGAATCCAGACGTCCGACGGCTATCTCATGCCGAAATACAATCCCGACACCTCCATCGGATCATCGTGGCATCCGTGGTACCGCGATGGCAAGGCGCAACTGCCTATCCAGGAAGATGAAACTGCACTCGTTCTCTATGCTCTCTGGAAGCACTTCGAGCGGGTGCAGGATTTCGAATTCCTGCAGACAATGTTCGAACGATTCGCGCGTAAGGCGGCGCAGTTCCTCACGGACTTCCGCGAGGAATCCACCGGCCTCCCCATGGCAAGCTACGATCCATGGGAGGAACACCGCGGCATCTTCACCTACACAACCGCCTGTGTGATCGCCGGTCTGTCCGCCGGAGCACAAATCGCACACGTGCTCGGCCACCACAAACATTCGGAAACGTACCAAACGGCGGCCGATGCCATGAGGCAAGCGATGCTCTTCCACCTCTATGACGAGGGGACAGGCCGCTTCCTCAAGAAGATCAAGCGACACAACGGGACGACTGTGGAGCGCGACGCGACCCCCGACGCAAGCGTCTGCGTCGTCTGGAAATTCGGTATTCTGCCTGCAGATGACCCCCGAATCGTCTCGAGTATGCGCCAGATGCGCGATGCACTCACCGTTCACACGGGCATCGGAGGCATTGCACGCTACGCGAACGACTCCTATCACGCCGTCACTCCCCCGTCGCACGAAGTGCCGGGGAATCCGTGGGTGATCACAACTCTGTGGAATGCCCAGTGGGACATCGTCCGCGCGCAAAGTCCCTCGGAGCTCGATGCTCCCCGTCGGGCACTCGAGTGGGTGCAGAAGTACGCAACGGAAACCGGCATTCTCCCCGAACAATTCAATGCATTCACGGGGGAACACTTATCCGTCGCGCCATTGACGTGGAGCCATGCGACTTTTATCGAAACATTCCTACAATTCCTGGAGAGGGAGAAGGAACTGCGCAACGACCCGCTCCTGAGCAACGCCTCTCTTCCACCTGTGATACAGTAACCGCACTTCCCATGAGTACCTCTCCGTGCTTCATCCGATTCGGCATGATCCTGAGTGTCGCCACTCTCTGCATCACTGCCATCCTCACCACTGGATCGTCATTCGCAGAAAACACTTCAGAAACCGGTGCGCTTCTTTCCGAGAGCGGCGCTCTGCGTGACCCTGCTCTGGAGCGCTCCGCACGTGTCGAAGGATTCATCAAGCAGGCACGAGTGACCAAAAAAGAAACGGACACCCTGCGGACACAAGTCCGTGACCGCCGTTTGAAACGCATCGCGCATAGTGAAGAGTGTCGCAAGCAGATGCGCAAAGAGAATCGCGACTCCCTCTTCCCGATGACGCTCAACTGTCTGCGAGGAGATCTCATGTTCAACCTCGACATCCTGCGCAAGGAACGGACATTCGTCGAAAAGGCAGCGGGGGTACCCGACCTCGTGCGCCAAACCGCACTCTCCGCCATCGATGCGCTCTCAGACGCAATCACCGCCGTGATCGACGGCATCGATACCGGTGTTTATGCTTCTGCAGCCGAACTCACCGAAGCGAAGAAGAATCTGATGGAGCGTTACCGGTCCCCGTACTGGACGGCTATGACACAATTCCGAACCGAACGGCTCCAGACATGGATCGCCCACCTCCTCGTGCAGGCAGACCCGATCCTCGCAAGTGTCTCGGAAGGGAGCGGCGCACTCCTCAAGACATTCGAAGCGTGTCTGATGCAGGAAGAGAAGACACTGACTGCTGCGAGTGCCGCAACCGATCACGCCTCAGCCGAAGCAGGACTTGCAAAAGCCCAAACTGCCCTCGCTGCCTGCGTCCGCGCTTTCCTCCCCGCAAAGAAGATCGAACCGCCGAAGGAAGAGGCTGTTTCCTCTTCGTCTGCTCCGACCTTGCCGCGCCGAGTCCTCCTCCACCAGCGAAGGTGATCGGCGAGCCGCTTCCTTATCGCATCGAGCACACCCGTAACCGTCAATCGCGTGCGGTCTACCTCGATGACACCGTCATCATTCGCTTGGCACACAATCTCCGTCCTGCTGAAGAGCGCCTGCACATCGCTTCGCTGCTCAAGCGCATTTCGCGTCGGGTCGAACGTGAACGATGCAAAGCGCCTATCGACCCTTTCCGCCTGCTCCTCACGGGAGCGAAGGAGTGCCCGGTGACCACCGCTCACGGCTCCCACTATCGCTTTGTCCTTATGAGCGGAGCACATGCGAGGGCGAAGCGATCCCCTGAAGGCTGGACGATTTCGACCGGACCGGAACTCCGTCCTGTTTCACTCCATCGCCTCCTCTGGCGACTGCTCGCCGTCAGTGAAGCATCGTACCTTCAGCACACGGTTGAGGAATGGAACGTGCGTACGCTCCGCGTCCCTCTCAAAGCCGTCCGCTGCCGATTCACTTCCTCGCAGTGGGGCAGCTGCTCACACCGGGGAACGATCACCCTGAACACCGCCCTCCTCTTCCTGCCGCAGCGTCTGCTCACCTATGTCATCGTGCATGAACTCGCACACATCCGACATCGAAACCATTCTTCGGCTTACTGGCGAACGGTCGAAGAGGCGCTCCCCACCGCTCAAGAGGACCGAGCCCTCCTCAAAAACTATCGGCTCCCGTCATTGTCAGCCCATGCATGAATCCCTAGACTGAACACATCTTTCCCCCTCGCGTATGCAGTTCCTGTTCGGCGGCGATGACGATGACGAACCCACGCCCATCAAACCGGACCCGACCGGCGTCACAGGCTCCTACAATGCCGGCGACGACATCGGCGAAGCAGTCGGCGAAGGACACGATCCAATCGAGGATAACGCATGAGATGAGCTTCTTAGGTTGTAGCTTCTTAGCTTCTTAGGAATGGAAGCCTCTCATGACGTGCCCTGCTGCTGAGAAGCTAAGAAGCTAATCAGCTAAGAAGCTGTTCAACACTCCTGCCTCCCGCATCAGCTTGCCGAGCAGGAAGATCGGCAATCCCACCACGCTCGACCAGTCCCCTTCGATCCGTTCGATCATCAGCTGGCCCGGGCCATCGATCTGGAAAGCGCCGCTCCGCCCCTGCCAGAGCCCCGTTTTCATCCACCAGTCGATTTCCGCCTCGGAGAGCTTCTTGAATGTGACGACAGAAGTGGAAACATCTTCAAACACCCCGCCATCCGGAGATTGAAGACACAGGCCGGAGTGCACCAGGCAGGCGCTCCCGCTCAAGCGGGTGATCATCGCCCGAGCTTCCCGTTCGTTTCTCGGCTTCTCAAAGAGGGTCCCATCTGATGCGACCACGAGCGTATCGCAACCGATCACCCACGCATTGCCGTGTGTCGCCGCGATGTTGCCGGCTTTCATGACGGCCAGAGAACGAGCGCGCTGAGCGGGATCAGTCTCGGGGCAATCTGCCTCCTCCACATCACTGGGCGCCACATGGAATGACAAACCCAAGCTCGAGAGAAGTTGTTTCCTCTGAGGGCTTGCCGAAGCGAGGATCAGACGAGTCATCATCTGCCATCTTACCTGAAACAAGCTGCCTGTGAGGAACCTTACTCCGCCGTACTCGCAGCTGACGATGATGTCGGGCGGCCCGGAACGGCAATGTCCGTCCGGCGGTTCGTCCGGTCATACGCCTGCTTGAGCATCTCGAGCCGCAGCTTCGTGGTCGCCTTCGGAGCACCCGAATGCGCCCGCGTCGTCTGCAAGTCATTGAGCAATCCCACACGCGGCTGCTTGGCTGCGTCTTTCGTCACAGTGAGACACAATTCGTAGAATCCGGGAATGTAGCCTTTGAGCGATACAGGACAGGTATTGGTTTTCGAATACCACCGAAGCAAATGCCTGTCGGTCTCGCTCAGATTCTGCACGAGAAGGCTGCTGGCCTGCGTTACCGAAGACGCTTGCGCGCCGCTGCCCTGTGCCTTGACGACATCCCCTCTGATGTACGCTTCAATGGATTCCGCATCATTGGGCGTGGGCGCCACGAGCCCCTTCACCCCATCCCTCACGAGATTCCGATACTGATCGATAGCCTGCCAATACTGCCTGCGCTGCCGGCGCAGGAGAGCCTTGTCGCCCGTCGCCTGCTCCCTGACCTCCGCAGCAACCTCCGCAGCAGTGGTGGAGATAATGGAGGCGGGCAATGGTGTGTCCGTGCCGAAAATCTGCTCCGCTGCGATAGGCACTGCAAGTGCCGTCATGAGGAGAACGACCATAACTTTGGGGCTCGGACAGAGATTCATATGTGTGTGGGAATGTGTCTCTATTGTAGCAGATTTACCGATTTACCGCAATCCTACAGCTTTGCGTACCTGAGCCATCGTTGCGGCAGCCACTGCTTGTGCACGCACGCGACCGGCCTCGAGGGTCTTCGTGGCGTCCTGTGCCGAGAGCTTCGTCCTCTTGGCGCGAATGACTCCGAACGTATCGATGAATGCCTCGAGGAGGCGCTTCTTCGCCTCGCCGTACGCAAGGCCGCGCCGGTATTCCTCCGCGAGCGCTTTCGACTGCTCCTTCGAGAGGAACAGCTTGTGCAGCTGATAGATGGTGCACTGTTCCGGATCCTTCGGATCATTCGCCCCCTTGGAATCCGTCACGATCCCCATGATCGCCTTCTTCACTTCCGCATCCGCTGCGAACAGCGGAATGGTATTCCCGTAGCTCTTGCTCATCTTGCGCCCGTCCGTACCCGGAACCACCGCCACTTCCGCACGGATGGAGGGCTCCGGCACCGTGAACGTCTCCCCGTAGAGATTGTTAAATTTCACAGCGATATCGCGTGCGATCTCCACGTGTTGCTTCTGATCGCGTCCGACCGGAACCGTATCTGCCTGATAGAGGAGGATATCGGCCGCCATGAGGACGGGATAGGTGAAGAGGCCTGCAGACGCCGTCACTCCCTGCTGTACCTTGTCCTTGTAGCTCACAGCGCGTTCCAGAAGCCCCATCGGCGTCACCGTCGAGAGGATCCACATGAGCTCCGTATGCTCAGGAATGCTCGACTGATCGTAGATGGCGGCCTTCTTTGGATCGAACCCGCACGCGAGGTAATCGAGGACGATATCCTCACGCGCTTTACGAAGCGTCTCCGCATCATGCATGGTGGTGAGCGCATGGAGATCCGCAATGAAGAAGAAGCTCTCCTTCGCTTTCCCGATGAATTCGAGATTGGGGAGGATGGAGCCGAAGTAATTCCCGAGATGCAATTGGCCGGATGGCTGGATACCGGAGAGAACGCGCATGGGGGCAGTGTAGCATGAAAAAACCGTGCGCGAGGCCTCGCGACACCTCGTCACCTGCGCCCGGCGAGACCGCGCAATTTCTCCACCACCTCCTCAAACGTCTTCGGCAGCGGCGCCTCGATGGTAAGGGGTGTGCCCGTAACGGGGTGCGGTAACTGCATCTTCTGCGCATGGAGGAAGAAATGACGATAGTGCAGTTCGTGCGTGAAGAGCCGGTTGAATTTGCGGTTCCCGTAGAGATCATCGAGCGCGAGCGGGTGGCCGATGGATGCGAAGTGCCGGCGGATCTGATGATGCCGCCCCGTCTCGATGGTCGCTTCCACCACGCTGGAATTCGCGAAGCGCTCGAGCACGCGATAGCGTGTGACGGCACGCACCTCGCCCTTTCCTCGGGAAGGAAGCGGTACGGTGATCATGCCGCTTGAGCGCGAAACCTGCCCCATGACGAGCGCCCGATACGTCTTCACCCAACTCAAGAACTTGGAGGTGATCACCGTCTCGTACGCGGCCTTCGTACGAGCGAAGAGCACGACCCCCGACGTCTCGAAATCGAGACGGTGCAAGACCCTCAGTCCCGGATGATCCTTGCGCAGGAAATCATAGAGAGGAAGCTTCCCCACCTCGCCGCTCCCGCGCACGACGAGCTCGCCGCTCAATTTGTCGACCGCGAGCAGGTGATCATCGACGTAGAGGATGCGATGCGATGAAACGGACATGCAGGGAAGTCTAACAGATTGTTCGATGGAACGCGCGAACCCGCGCTTTATGTGGTTGCTCCCGTGTTCTTGATGTACTGATTCGACGCGAACGTCATGGAGAGGTAGGGCCTCGCATCGTCGGTGTACTGGGAATCGTGATGCATGTTCTGCGGAAGCCACAAACGCGTCACCTCCGTGGCATCCATCGCACCGTCATATCCGTTGTTCTTATTCTGCACGACGCCGTTTTTCAGCAGCTTGTAGGTCCAATGCAGGTGCGGAGCGGTGGAGCTGCCACTCTTGCCGCTCAAGCCCACGGGATTGCCCTGATAGACCGCCTCTCCGTTCTTCACGAGCGCTTTGCTCAGGTGCGCGAGCAAACTGCGACGCGCGGGCCCGTCGATGACGACGTAGAGTCCATAGCCGTTTGCGCCGTCGTCCTTCACCGTCGCCACCCCGTCATGCGGCGCATAGACTTTCGTTCCCACGGGGGCATTGAAATCGATCCCGTTATGTCCAAGGTAGCCGTACTGGCTGTAGATCTCTGGGTGCTGACCGGTCCCCTGCGTGATGAGGGGGGTGCCGGGGAAGGGGGAGAGAATCATGAAAGCATGGGGGAAACAGTTATGATGCTACCACGATTCACCCACCCTCACTCCCCTTCCCGCTCCGCGCGCTTGCGCTCGTAATCGACGAGGTGCTTCTTGCGCAGACGAATGCTCATCGGCGTCACTTCGACGAGCTCGTCGTCACCGATGTACTCAAGCGCCTGTTCAAGCGTCATCGGCTGCACGGGAGTGAGGGAGAGCGCCTCGTCGGTACCCGATGCACGAACATTCGTGAGCTTCTTGTTCTTGATGGGATTGACCGACATGTCTTCGCTCTTCGATGATTCTCCGATGATCATCCCCTCATAGACTTTCGTTTGTGGCTTCACGAAGAGGCGGCCGCGCTCCTGCAGTTTCCACAGCGAGTACGCCATCGTCTCGCCCGTGATCATGGAGATCATCGCCCCGCGCTGACGCGCGGGAATATCGCCCTTGTACGGCTCGTAGCGCAGGAAGGAGTGCGTGAGAATCCCCTCGCCCCTCGTCTCGATGATGAAATCCCCCTGAATGCCGAGGAGTCCGCGCGTCGGCACCGTGAATTCCATACGCGTGTGCTTCTCGTCCGTGCGCATTTCCACCATCTCACCTTTACGCTGCGAGAGCATCGAGATGACGGTTCCCGCGTAATCCTCCGGCACGTCGATGACCACTTGCTCCACCGGCTCTTGCCGCACGCCGTCTACTTCACGACAGATGACTTCCGGCCGGGATACCTGCAGCTCGAATCCCTCACGCCGCATGTCCTCGATGAGAACCGAGAGGTGCAGCTCTCCCCGTCCCGACACGCGATAGTTGTCCGTACCCGACATTTCCTCTATGTGCAGCCCTACGTTCGTCTCCTTCTCCTTGAGGAGGCGCTCCCGGATGTGCCGGGTGGTCACGAGTTTTCCCTCCCGCCCCGCGAAGGGGGAATCGTTCACGAGGAAATTCATGGAGATCGTCGGCGGGTCGATCCGGATTGCCGGAAGCGCCGGTGCATCGGGATCTGTGGTGATGGTCTCGCCCACGTAAATATCCGGAACGCCCGCGAGCATGACGATGTCGCCGGCGATCGCCTCGCTGACGGAACGCCGCTTGAGGCCCTCATACACGAAGACGCTCGTGATCTTCCCCGTGCGCATACTTCCGTCCGCCGTTTTCACGAACACCTTGTCCCCCACTTTCCCACGCCCCTCGTATACGCGTCCGACGGCAAGACGACCCAAGTAGTTGTCATACCCGAGACTGGACGGCTGCATGCGAAACGGCGCATCAAAGTTCTGAGCGGCCTCGGGGACCCGCTCCATGATAAGCTCGAAGAACGGCTTCAAATCGCGCGAATCGTCGTCGAGCGTCCGCTTGGCGATGCCTTCCCGCGCAACCGTGAAGAGGTAGGGGAAATCGAGCTGCTCATTGTTCGCCTTCAGCGCGACGAAGAGATCGAAGACACGTTCCACCACTTCCATCGGTCGTGCGGCAGGCTTGTCAATCTTGTTGATGAGGACAATGGGTTTGATCCCCAACTCGAGGGACTTCTTCAAGACGAACTTCGTCTGCGGCATGGGACCCTCCTGCGCGTCCACGAGGAGCGCCACGCAGTCGACCGTGCGGAGGATGCGCTCCACCTCGCTGCCGAAATCCGCATGACCGGGCGTGTCCACGATGTTGATCTTGCATTCGCCGTACTGAATGGACGTGTTCTTCGCATAGATGGTGATGCCACGCTCCTTTTCCTGCGCGGCGCTGTCCATGAGCAGCTCTCCGACCTCTTCGTGCGCCGCGAAGGCACCACCCTGTTTCAGGAGAGCATCGACGAGGGTCGTCTTGCCGTGATCAACGTGCGCGATGATGGCGATATTGCGGATACTCACGAAATCCTGAAGTGAATTGACGCGCCACTATAGCGCGCTTTTCATTTTTTTACAGCATTCTGAAGCCTTTTTGCGTCAGTGGTTACACATTCCGAATCATTGTTGAACGATTGAAGACGAACCGCATTCAATGGCCTCCCAGTGATACGGATGTGATGGCTTCCTTGAGGGCAAATCTCACCAATGAGGAGATAAGATGCATGCAACGGTGCGGTTGATTATAATAGAGACACAACGGACGATTGGCTCAATTGGCCTAGCCCCGCGAAGCGGGGCGTGATACAAAAGCGCCACGCGGAGTTCGATACGATCGATCCTTGGATACACTGGACGATTAGCTCAGCTGGTTAGAGCGTGCGGTTCACATCCGCAAGGTCACTGGTTCGAATCCAGTATCGTCCACCATTCGACTCGGCTCTGCGGAGCCTCGCTCATGGCAAGCCACAGGAAGCCATTTTCTTCGGTTCGAGTCGAATGACCCTGAGCGGAGTCGAAGGGCCCTCCTCGTTTGAGTTCGAACTTCATCCAGTTTTGTCCACCACATCATTCTCGGACGGCGTGATACACCACCCTCACTTTTCCGCAAACTCCGGATCCTTATCGAGCCGGCTCTCCTCAGGGAGCATCTGCCCCTGATACTTGCTCCCGGGTTTGAGATGATACGGCTGCTGGGCGGGGCTCGACATCTGCTCGAATGCCAGCTGGCAAACGCGCATGCCCGGATAGAGCGCCACGGGGAGGCGATTCAGATTTGAGATTTCGAGCGTGATCGTCCCGGAGAATCCCGGATCTACGAACCCGGCCGTCGAATGGACGATGATGCCGAGTCTCCCTAAGGAACTGCGCCCTTCCACCCGCACGACGAGGTCATCGGGCACCGTGATCTTCTCCTTCGTCACCCCGAGGACGAACTCGCCCGGCTGCACGATGAACGGGTCTGAGCCGGCCACCGTGATCGTGCGCATATTGCCGAGGAATGATTCGGGTTTCTTCGGATCGAGCACGGCGAATTTGCTGTGTTCGTAGAGTTTGAAGACATTCCCCAGATGCAGATCCATGGAACTCGCATGGACGTGGGCAAGGGCGTCGAAGCCCGGAGCCTCGATCTTCACATGCCCGGAAGCGATCGCCTTCTTGATATCTCGATCAGAAAGAATCATGGGGGAACCGCAGCCTAGCATCTTAAGAAAGATCTGAATAGAAAAAGATGCCTTCGACCATTGCTCCTGCCGGACGAAACCCCGACAATGGAGACCCATGACGCCGCGATCATCATCATCGTACGAACATGCCGTTGAGACGGGATACGGCGAAGGAGCACGGCAGGCGGAGGATTGGCAGGAGTCGCTCGCGCACGAACGATGCGATGAGACGCGACAGGAATGTCTTCAGCGCCTGCGCGGACTCGTCGTTTCATCCAAGTCGGGCATGTACACAGAGCGGGATTTCGCTTTCTACCGCGACGAAGCGCTCTCGGACCGTTCGCTCGCCCTCGCGGGGAAAGAAACGTCCGAGCAGCGCTACGAAGCCCTGTGGGAGAACCTCTCCGAACACATCCCTCAAACCGCCGCACACATCAAAGCGATGGAGAGCACCTTCGACGGCATGATTACGCGCGCAACGGGCCGCCACTGGATTTCCGCCGAGATCGCCGACTACTGGCGCAAGCGATTCGCCTCCAAAGCATACTTCTGGTGGGAAAAGGAGAAATTCCTCACCGAGCGCTTCCCGCGGTACATGCAAAACTGGGAATCACTCTACGGTGACCAGCAGAAACTGAATACGCTCATCCATGAAGTCAGCGATGCCAAGAATCTGCCGGCCGTGAAGCGACTCACATCCATCACCAATGCCAAGAAATTCGAGGAGTGGCGGTCTGCGGTGCACGAAGCGCTCGCCGCCGTGGAAGCGCATCGCAGGAACCGCACCGTGCTGCTCGAAGAGGCGCATAGGAAGCTCGAGGCCGCAGCGCACGATGAAGTCCTGTCGAAGTACAAGGTAGGCACGTGGCTCAAGCGCATCGTTTCGAGCACCGTGGACTCCGACAAGCTCCTCGCGTTTGTGCACGGGGACGGGGCGAACTCCTTGAGCGGTCTCATCGGTCGCTGGGCGGAGGTGCGACACCGCTTCGACAGTATCGAGAAGAAGCGCTCGATAGAGGGCACGCCGCGCGGATTCCACTTCGTGACCACCGACCAGTTCCTCGAGTGGCACTTCGCCCGTCGTCAGGCCTACGTGGAAGAAGCCGAGCGACGATTCACGGACATCGACAAAGAGAACCCGCAGTTGCTCGCCATCCGCCGCGAACTGGATTGCCAGGACTGGGATGAAGCCGCTCACCTGATCGCTCAGGTGCAAGTTGCCGATCTCTCGGAGGAAGATCTTGCGAAGTTCCGCTCCATGAAGCGATATCTCAAGGAGAGCCGTCCGACATCCGCCTCCACGCAGAAGGAGCTGGATCCGGATGCGGCCAACGAGGAACTGAATGCCGTCATCGATTCCATCCCGAGCATCAGTCTCCGCACTCTCTACTGGAAAGCCATCCGCGCGGGGAAAATCCGCTGTCTCATCGCCCTCATGTACAACCGCTGCTGGTGCTGGCGGAACTTCTACCTTAATACAGCGCGGGAGGAGCAGTTGCGTGCAAGCGCGAAAGAGGAGACGGCCATGCGCGTCGAGGAGGGGCACGGAAAGGACTTCGAGAACCAGGATGTGAACAGCTACCAGAAACCGGCCATCCGTTCTTACACGGAAACACGTGCGAATTCCGCACAGGTTCTCCATGTCTCGGAGGAAGGCCACGGTGCCCTCGTCGCGCGGATGCAGGAGGAGGACTGCGAGCGGTTCCGCTACTGGTCGACCCTCATCCCCACAAACGTGGAATACGGCGCGCACGCCTACATCGTGGATTCCCTCCATCCCCGCATGAAGCGGTGCTTGCGCGTCCTGGAGCAGGCGGGGGTTCCTCCAACGGAGCGATACCAAGCCACGGTGAAACAGCCGAGGAAGAAATCCCCCGCGCGAGCATCTGAAACGAATTATGCGATCTCTGCATGAGGAACCCACGCAACCGATTTGCTTGTATGACCTGCCGTCTTTCTGCAAGAGTGATGTCTCATTCCCCCCACCCCCATCCCATGCATACCGCACTCAGACACTTCTGTGTTCTCCTCGTTGGCCCCGCTCTCCTCGCCGGATGCTCCGCTGCGCGGCCGACTCTGAGCGACCACATGACCAATCCCCTGTTCGCGGAACGCTATGGGGAAGAATTGGTGAATCGCATGACCGAGCTGGAGATCCAGAAAGATCCGCTCATCGAAAATGCAGAGAAGAAAGCCGACATCGACCAAGTGCGCGAACAGTGGATGGAAAGGGCGAAGAAAGCTCGTGATGTCCAGCGGGAAGGGGCGACGGGTGAATTCGCGGAGATGAAGGAGTACGTCCGCGGACGAGCGCTCCTGCTCGGAAACACTCTCTACCTCTCCACGACATTTGAATCGGAACCCGGTCCGTCTCTCCATCTCTACCTCACGACCGCCGTCGATCCGCGGGACATCGCATTCCCCGATCCCACGGCTGTCGATCTGGGAGAGCTGCAATCCCCCTACGGAGCGCAGACAGTCGCCGTTCCGAACGTGAAGGACTTCTCAATCCTGCGCACGCTGGTGCTCTGGGACACGACACTCGACCGTCTCTACGGTTTCGCACAGCTAAGCAGGTGAAAGGCAAGAAAACCGCTTGCTAGCCGACTCTCTCCTCTTCGTGGAGAGGGTGGCGCGCCACCCCCCCTCGTGTTTTGTCCTATCCTTCTTCCTTTGGTATGAACGAGGGGGAGTCAGTTCTCTAAAGGAACTTCATGGTATGGCCGTTAGGAGGGATGAGGAGGTGCTGGAGGGGAATGGGAACTTAAGCAAGGTGCCCTTCCCCTCCAGCAAGGAAAATCAAATAACCATGAAAGAGGCCCGAGCCACAAACACGGCACCTCATACCTCACAGCCTCTGCTGATATCCTCCCAATGCTTTGTCCACCGCGGCACTCAGCGTATCGAAACCGGCCTGAACCTGCACACCGTTCACGAAGAACGCCGGCGTACCCTCCACGCCCAGTGCGCGCCCCTCGTTATAATCTGCGAGGACGAGATCCTTCTTGCGACGCGACTTCCAGCAATTCTCGAACTTCGAACCATCCAATTTCAGCTGCTGAGCCCACGCAAGCAATGAAGGATAGCTCAACGCATCCTGCTTCTCGAAGGCGAGATCGATGAATTCCCAGAACTTCCCCTGATCCGCCGCACACTCACTCGATTCCGCGGCATCGAGAGCGTAGCGATGCTGCGCACGCAGCGGAAAATGCTTGAGGTCGAAGCGTATGACCGAGCCGTACTTCGCGAGGAGCGGCTTCACCACCCCGATATGCACCGCACGACAGGCAGGACACTGCAGATCGGTATACTCGACCACTTTCACGACGCCGTCGGGGTTGCCCAGCGGGGGGCGCGTGGTCTCCGTGTCGCTCGGCGTGCACGCCGCGAGCAGAAATGCGACGAGGAAGAGGAAAGAGAGGCGTTTCATAGCCCGCACAGGATGGCAGGAGCATCGGGAAGAATCAACCAGGTCCCCCTTCGATTCCTTTCCGCCGCAAACCGCGTTACACTGTTCTCCCCATGTCCCTCTACCGCACGTACCGGCCGCAGTCCTTCGCTGATGTTGTCGGCCAAGATCCTGTCGTGACGACTCTCGAACAAGCTGCGAAACAAGACAAGCTCAGCCATGCCTACCTGTTCGCCGGCAGCCGCGGCACGGGCAAGACCTCCGTCGCGCGCATCCTCGCGAAGATCCTCATGATTCGCGGAGTCGAGGACGAGAACATCCAGAAGCAGATCATTCGCGGGGTCGAGGACGGCAGCCTCGTCGACCTTCTGGAGATCGACGCCGCGAGCAACACCAGCGTGGACAATATCCGCGAGCTCATCGAGAAAGTGCAATTTTCGCCGGTGGTGGCCGGCGCGAAGGTCTATATCATCGACGAAGTCCACATGCTTTCGAAGAGCGCATTCAACGCGCTGCTCAAGACTCTTGAGGAACCGCCCGCATACGCATATTTCATCCTCGCCACAACGGAGATCAATAAAATTCCGCTGACCATTCAATCACGCTGCCAGTGCTTTCCCTTCCGAGCCATCGACGAAGAGGAGATCGTCCGTCGCCTGCAGTACATCGCCGATCAGGAACACATCGTGATCGACCGCGAGGCTCTGCGCACCATCGCCCACCATGTCCACGGCGGCATGCGCGATGCGATTTCACTCCTCGACCAGATGAGGTCGCTCCCCAAGATCTCCCGTAAGGACGTGGAGCAGCGGATCGGCGCCACGGGAGACGAGCATGTGGAAACAATCATCACCGCCATCGAGAAAAAGGATGCCTCCGCCATCATCGAAGCGGTACGCAAGATCGAAGAAGCGGGCATCGCTCTGGATGTGTTCCTCAGAAAGCTCCTCGACCTCGTCCGCACCCGCCTGCACGAGGCAATCGCATCCAAGCAATCGACGATCGGCATCCAGCGTGTTCTCGACGCACTCCTCGATGCCATTCGCTCTGTCCGCATCGCACCGGTTCCCGGTCTCGTCGTCGAGTCGGCCTTGCTGCACCTCTGCTCGGATGCCGACGGCAAGAAGGAGGAACCGCTCCATCTGGCGGCAAAAGCTGAGCCGCAGAAAGCGAAGACGAAGAAACCGGAAACCGCGAAGCAGGATCCCGAAACAGTCGAAAAGAAGGAGGATGTACAGAGTGCAGCGATCAAGAGTGCAAGCGTCGAAGCGCCTGAGCTCTCACTGGATGCCATCCGGGGAGTCTGGGAGGATATCGTCGCCGAGACCTCCCCCGCGTCCGTGAAGATGTCCCTGAAGAACGGCCGCGTCCTCTCCCTCGAGGAGAAGAAGGTGATCTTGGGATTTTCCTCCTCCTTCCACCGCGACAAGGTGGCGCACCCGGAAGCGAGCCGCACCATCGAGGAGATCATGCAACGCATCTTCAAGCGCTCTCTGAAAGTGGAGTGCGTGGTGGGAGATGGAGGGAACAACGATGCCGTTCATGAGGAAGCTGCAGTGGATCTGGCTGAAGCGGCTGCGGAGGTTTTTTGAGAAAGAGTGTTGTAGTAGTTCCCGCGGACGCTTTTGCGTGGTTATGGAATTTTCCTTGCTGGAGGGGAAGGGCACCTTGTTCGGTTCCCTTCCCCTCCAGCGCCTCCTCATCCCTCCTAACAGCCATACCCTGAAGAGCATTTCTATACATCGTAGTATTTCTCTGGGCATACCCTCGAAAGGGAAGGGTGGGATGGGAGGGAGGGAAACCGTAGGTTTCCCTCCCAGCTTGGAGTTAGGAGGG
>Ga0208373_1000575_pt1 | contig 61495 bp, 65 predicted proteins | sample RifOxyC2_FD_184036 | JGI IMG/M metagenome (GOLD analysis project Ga0208373, IMG submission 184036) | Soil microbial communities from Rifle, Colorado - Rifle Oxygen_injection C2 (SPAdes) | ecosystem: Environmental > Terrestrial > Deep subsurface > Rock core/Sediment | place: Rifle, Colorado...
CCCGACTCCATGAAGACGGAATCGCTAGTAACGGCGGATCAGCTACGCCGCCGTGAATACGTTCCCGGACCTTGTACACACCGCCCGTCAAGCGATGGGAGCCGGGGGTACCCGAAATCTTGCGCAAGCAGGCCTAAGGTAAAATCGGTGACTGGCGCTAAGTCGTAACAAGGTAGCCGTATCGGAAGATGCGGCTGGATCACCTCCTTTCTAAAATATTTTTGCTGTCGCAAAAACATTTTAGAATATGTAGTTTCTTTGAGAAACTATGAATCATTAGCTATTTACCAGTAGCTAATTTTGGATTCAGACTCTCGATAAAATGGGCTTATCGATGAGCTTGGCTATTTTTTTTAAATTGGAAGCAATATCTTCCAGCACTAATAATGAGTTAAAAGGCTTCCAGTTTATAGTGTAGCGTGTGATGTCCCGCTTTAAAAAAGCGGGAAGTGTAATGAATCAGGGCATTACATAGTACACATTTGTCCCGCATTGCGTGTTCATCCGTGATAATGATTAAGAAAGCGGGAGATATTACACATAAATTGGGCCCATAGCTCAGTTGGTTAGAGCACAGCCCTGATAAGACTGGGGTCAGTGGTTCGAATCCACTTGGGCCCACTAATACAGAGTGAAGAGGTAAGAGTGAAGAGTAAAGAAGATGGAAAAGCCGAAAATTATTTTTCTTTACTCTTAAATCTTTACTCTTAACTCTGCTTTTCAGGGGCAGTAGCTCAGCTGGGAGAGCGCCTGATTTGCATTCAGGAGGTCGGGAGTTCGATCCTCCTCTGCTCCACTTAAAAATTCCGACAAGGAATTTTTAAGTGGCACTAAAGCGAGCGTAATGCCGCGACAAGCGGCATAGAGAGCGTAGTGCAACAGAAGAGATTCCGACAAGGAATTTTTAAGTGGCACTAAAGCAGCACCGCGCCAAAGCGCGGTGTAATTCACCGACAAGATAGAGAGGGTGAATTAAGCGTTAAAAGTCGCGACAAGCGGCATAGTGAGCGTGGCGGTGCGACCAATAAATCAAGCAAACTCAAGTATATTCAAGATAAAATAATACTTAGCATGTTTGAATAAATATTTTCTTCGCGGCACGTTCCGCGATTGTAGGTTCTTTGACAACTTATATAATCAAGTAACATGAGTCTTTTCTAAAGAAAAGATTCGGGTAAAACTACATAATTTTGCCAATAATGGTTCTCGGAAGGATTTTATATGTGATGTATAAAATCGTTTAAAGAATGGAAAAACTTTTGGTCAAGCTACAAAGGGTTTATGAAGGCTGACTTGGTTATGCCAGGCGATGAAGGACGCGGTAAGCGGCGATACTGCTTGGGGTAGCTGCAAACAAGCGTTAATCCCAAGATTTCCGAATGGGGCAACCCATCCTGAGTCATATCAGGATACGCAAGCCTAAAATTTAAAATAGGGTTTGCGGGCGATACCTAGAGAATTGAAACATCTAAGTAACTAGTGGAAAAGAAAACGAATGTGATTTCCCCAGTAGTGGCGAGCGAAAAGGAAAGAGCCTAAACCCTTGACGCGCAAGTGTCAGGGGGGTTGTGGGACCTCACTGTGGTAGGTTAAGGGATAGCAGAAGTGCATGGAAAGGCACGCAATATAGAGTAAAAGCCTCGTATGCGAAATTCCAAGACCGCCTAGAGGTATCCCAAGTACTACGGGACACGTGAAACCCTGTAGGAATCCAGGCCGACCATGGCCTAAGGCTAAATACTAGGCATAGACCGATAGCGCACAAGTACCGTGAGGGAAAGTTGAAAAGAACCCCGGCTAGGGGAGTGAAATAGAACCTAAAATCATAAACCTACAAGCTGTTGAAGGGCTATGTCCCGTCGTAAGGCGGGAAATGCCTGACAGCGTACCTTTTGTATAATGGCCCGGCGAGTTACTGTATGGTGCAAGCTTAAGCCTTTCATGAAAGTGCATGGCGATGGCGAAGCGAAAGCGAGTCCTAAATGGGCGTCCATAGTACCATATAGTAGACCCGAAACTGAGTGATCTACCCATGGCCAGAGTGAGCCCCGACGAAAGTCGGGGGGAGGCTCGAACCCATCGGCGTTGAAAAACCGTGGGATGAGCTATGGGTCGGAGCGAAAGACTAAACAAACTCAGAAATTGCTGGTTCTCCTCGAAATAGTTTTAGGACTAGCCTTGTGCCACTACATCGTAGGGGTAGAGTGCTGAATGGACTAGGGACCTTACCAGGTTGCCAAATCCAACCAAACTCCGAATACTACGATGACTATCACAGGAGTCAGACGGTGGGGGCTAAGCTTCATCGTCAAAAGAGAAACAGCTCAGACCTCCAGTTAAGGTCCCTAAATATAGGCTAAGTGGTAAAGGATGTAAAATCGCATAGACAATCAGGATGTTGGCTCAGAGGCAGCCATCATTTAAAGAGTGCGTAACAGCTCACTGGTCGAGCGGTTTTGCGCCGAAGATGATCGGGGCTTAAGCCTATTACCGAAGCTGAGGATTTATTTTGGATTCGTCCAAAATAAGTGGTAGAGGAGCGTTCTGTCATTTCGTTGAAGGCGTACCGTAAGGAGCGCTGGAGAAGACAGAAGTGAATATGTCGGGATGAGTAGCGAAAAGATCTGCGAGAAACAGATCCACCGAAAGCCTAAGGTTTCCTGGGGAAGGTTAATCCACCCAGGGTTAGTCGATCCTAAGCTGAGGCTAAACAGCGTAAGCGATGGATATGCCGTTAATATTCGGCAACTGGTTAAATGGTGCTTGAAGTTAGTGAGTGACGCGGAAGGCATGGGTCTGCCGAGTGTTGGATGTCTCGGTTCTTGTCTCGGGGACGGGATGAGGGGACCCTGAGGTTTCCGATGGGGAAGTGATTCAATGTTCATGTCGCCAAGAAAAGCTTATTAACTAAATCATTTAGCCACTCGTACCGTAACCCGACACAGGTAGGCCTCCAGAGAATGGTAAGGTGCTCGAGAGAACCCTCGTTAAGGAACTCGGCAATCTAGCCTCGTAACTTCGGGAGAAGAGGTACCTCAGATGGTAAGTTCATCAGAATGAAGCTGTCTGAGGTCACAGTAAAGGGGCCCGTGTGACTGTTTAGTAAAAACACAGCACTCTGCGAACTCGAAAGAGGATGTATAGGGTGTGATACCTGCCCGGTGCTGGAAGGTTAAGGGGAGTTGTCATCCGCCGTAAGGTGGAGAAGCGGCGAACTGAAGCCCCAGTAAACGGCGGCCGTAACTATAACGGTCCTAAGGTAGCGAAATTCCTTGTGGGGTAAGTTCCCACGCGCACGAATGGTTTAACAACATGGGCGCTGTCTCGACGAGGGGCTCGGCGAAATTGTAGTGGCGGTGAAGATGCCGTCTACCCGCATCAAGACGAAAAGACCCCGGAACTTTTACTGTAACCTGGTATTGGATTTTGGTTCAATCTGCGTAGTATAGGTGGGAGGCTTTGAAGCCTTGGTTTTGGCTGGGGCTGAGCCGCAATGTGAAATACCACCCTTATTGAATTAAGGTTCTAACTTTGACCTCTCTATCGAGGCAGAAGACAGTGCCAGGCGGGCAGTTTGACTGGGGCGGTTCCCCTCTAAAATGTAACGAGGGGGTTCCAAGGTTGGCTCACTGCGGTCGGCAATCGCAGGTGGAGTGCAAAAGCATAAGCCAGCTTAACTGCGCATCCGACAGGACAAGCAGATACGAAAGTAGGATTTAGTGATCCGGTGGTTGAATATGGGATCGCCATCGCTCAACGAATAATAAGTACTCCGGGGATAACAGGCTGATCGCGCTCGAGAGTTCATATCGACAGCGCGGTTTGGCACCTCGATGTCGGCTCATCCTATCCTGGGGCTGGATAAGGTCCCAAGGGTCCGGCTGTTCGCCGGTTAAAAGGGTACGCGAGCTGGGTTTAGAACGTCGTGAGACAGTAAAATGACCGTTGCTGTCTAAAAATCTGGCTAATTGCTGGAAAATCTGAGTATCCCGTATTACTACTTGACGATTTAGTCTCTATATGAGATCATAATCTAAAGGAGTGAAAATATATGGGTGCAGACAATCAGCAGGAAAGGCCTTAAGCACGAAGATGCACGAATAAAATAACGAATACACACTAATTTATTTGTGTTAATTCGATAAAAATTCGTGATAATTTGTGCTCAAGGAATCTTCAGAGACTATACGCCAGACTCTCCAAAAGGAGAAGAAGATATAGTCCGAACTGTATAGCGATATGCAGAGACGGACAGAAATGTGCCGTCCACCTAAGATGTTTTACGGCTTAGGGAGTAACAGAATTGTCGGTCTCTATCTGATGTGGGTGTAAGGATACTTGAAGAGGAGCTCCCTATAGTACGAGAGGACCTGGGGAGACGAACCTCTGGTGTTTCAGTTGTCCTGCCAAGGGCAGAAGCTGAGTAGCCATGTTCGGAAGGGATAAGCGCTGAAAGCATCTAAGTGCCAAGCCCCCCTCGAAAATAGGTATCCCTGTCCGCAAGGACTGAAGGCTGGTCGTAGACTACGACCTTGATAGGCGCAGGGTGTAAGATCCGTAAGGATTTCAGCTGATGCGTACTAATAGCCAATCGGCTTGACCTTATATATAGCGAAAGAGCGTATAGCGTGTAGCGTATAGGAAACTGTATGCTATTCGTTATACGCTACTAGCTACGTAGGGAATTATAACTATAAACTGGTATTTTAGTTTTACCGTATTTGATTATATAAGTTGTCATATACATTTGGGGTGTCTTTACCAGAGGGGCCACACCCGTTCCCATTCCGAACACGGTAGTTAAGCCCTCTAGGGCCGATGGTACTGTAGTAGCAATGCTATGGGAGAGTAGGACGATGCTCCATTTATTTAAAAAATCCCTATAGATAACTGTAGGGATTTTTTATTAGTAGAGAGTAGATAGTAGTAAGTAGTTAGTAGAAAAGAAATCGGGCTATTTTTGTTGTCTTGACACATGGTAAGAATATGTTAATATTTAAAGAATATAGAAGAATAAAGAGGAATCTATCTATGTCTAAAGTGGTGACATTACGGTTGTCGGAAGAGGAATATAAAAAGATATCAGCCGCGGCGGGAATTGAGCATCGGCCAATTTCTAATTTTATCACAACCGGGATTCTTAAAGAAATAGAGGAGTCTTACTATGTGGACTCTATTGAGATGGCTCAGCTAAGATCGGATAAACGGTTGCAGGAGAAGTTAAAGGCGGGCCATAACGACGTAAAGCGGGGGAAGGGTAGGAATTAATATGGCTTATCTGACGGTTTTTGAGAGAAAATTAGACCAGTTGTTTCTTGATAGGACATTCAATTTGAGGTGTATGCTTGGTTTAAAAAAGCGTGGACCTAAGCCTCAAATTACACGCAAGAAAATTAATAAAGCTATTGAAGATTTGCAAGGTTTGGCATCAAGAATTTTGGCAAGTGGATTAGCAAAAAAGGAGTTTGAGGAAAATGCTGGCCCGAAAAAAGGAAGGAAAATAACTGGTAGAGGTTGGAAACCACAGAAAGAAAAATTTGACAGATGGTTTAACAAAGAGTTTCCAAATCAAGATGAACTTGTATATGTATTCTGGAATAAGGATAAATGCCTTTACGTCGGGAGAACAGGAAATGGCGGTTCTCGCCCATCTTCGCACTTTAATAGAAAAGATATCCCGAAAATAACGCGGATCGATATTTATCCTGCTAAATCAAAAGTTTATACCCCAAAATTAGAATGTCTTGCTGTTCACCATTTTGAACCTAGAGCAAACGCTTATAAGCCATCAGAAAAGAAATGGACCAAGAAATGTCCATTGTGCGCTATACATAAGCAAATAACAGCCGAGTTAAGAAAAATTTTCAGAATGAAATAGGAGAAGGTTACAAATAGTAAGCGAAGAAGTCAGTGCGATTTTTCTTGTGTATCATTATTATGGCTTTAGATAAGCAAAAGCAAAGAAAGGGGAGGGTATGACTATTTCAAGAAAAGGGTTTTTGAAGTCTTCGCTTGCGGCGGCAGCGGGGCTTTTAGTGAGCGGTGTAGCCGGTAAGGCAAAATTATTTGCTGATGCCGAAGTAGCTAAAGAACAGGAACAAATGTATAAAGTTGGCGATACGGTCACTCAAGCCGGCAGATATCAGTGCGCGGTGTGCGGGTTTATTGTGGAATACTTGCCTAAGCATATTGAAAAGGGAGTGACTTTCGGGATGTGCACGGTTTGTAAGTCAGGAACTGAAGATGGGCCTAAAAAAGCAAGTGAGGAATTTTGGAAATATATTGGAGCCTGTAAGTAAAAAATACATAAAAACGCGGCCTTCGTGTTATTTTGTGTAGATAGAATTATTCAGGTTTTCAAAAAACATTTGAAATCCAGCGGCAAAAGAGTACAATAGGTCATTGTGTTTTATCTTGTCTATCCAGCGTAAAAAAACACAATGGCCTATTATCTTTTATAGAGAAAAGGAGTAAAGGGTGTATGTTGTATCCAAAGCTATTTACCACACTAAAAGGTTATACTAAAGAGCAGTTTTTATCTGATTCGATAGCCGGGATAATTGTAGGGATAGTGGCGATCCCCTTGGCAATCGCCTTTGCCATTGCCTCAGGCTTATCTCCGGAAAAAGGGTTGTTTACCGCTATCATCGGTGGTTTTTTGATTTCAGCCCTTGGCGGCAGCCGGGTGCAGATTGGCGGGCCGACAGGAGCATTTGTGATTATTGTCTACGCGATGGTGCAGAAGTACGGGGTTGACGCGTTGGTTGTGGCTACCCTGATGGCTGGATGCATTCTTGTGGTAATGGGTTTTGCCGGTTTTGGGACAATTATCAAATTTATTCCTTATTCCGTAGTCGTGGGTTTTACCAGCGGCATCGCGGTAGTAATATTTTCCTCGCAAGTCAAAGACTTTTTTGGGTTAGCTATCGACAAGGTTCCTGCTGAGTTTATAGAAAAATTGAGGGTGTTCTTTGAGTTTTTTGGCACGGTTAATCTTTACGCGTTGGCGCTTGCATTAGTAACAGTCTTACTTATTGCTATCTGGCCAAGGCGTTTGAGAAAAGTGCCGGGTTCTCTTTTTGCTTTATTGCTCACATCGCTACTGGTTAAGCTTTTTCATCTGCCGGTTGAAACGATAGGAAGCCGTTTTGGCGAACTTCCTCATACGCTGCCCTTGCCGAAGTTTCACCCCATGGATATAAAAACCATTCAGCATCTATTTCAGCCCGCATTCACAATAGCTGTTTTGGGCGCTATTGAGTCTCTATTGTCGTGCGTGGTTTCAGATGGCATGATTGGGGGAAAGCACCGTTCGAATATGGAGCTTATCGGCCAAGGCGCGGCTAATATCGGTTCGGCTATCTTTGGAGGGATGCCGGCAACTGGGGCCATTGCCCGCACGGTAACTAATATTAAAAATGGCGGCAGGACGCCTGTAGCGGGCATGATGCACGCGGTGACTATTCTTATTATAATGCTCTTTTTGGGGCGATGGATAAAGCTTGTGCCTCTTGCGTGTTTGGCAGGGATTCTTGTGGTGGTGGCATATCATATGAGCGAATGGCGTTCTTTTCGCGACCTTCTCAAAGGGCCCCGAGGGGATGTGGTTGTGCTCTTAGCCACTTTTCTGGTTACCATTTTTATTGACCTTACCGCCGCTATTCAACTGGGCGCTGTTTTATCAGCCTTTATATTTATGAAACGAATGTCGGATGTCCCGCATATTAAGGTTATTGCTAAGGAAATCGAGGAAGACGCGCGGGAAATAGATTTGCCGATAAATTACAAGGCGGCGATTCCAAAGGGCGTAGAAATTTATGAAATCAACGGGCCGCTTTTCTTTGGGGTGGCTAATCAGCTGGATGAGACAGACAGGATAATCGGGGAAAAGCCCTTGGTTCGTATCTTAAGGTTCAGGGACGTGCCGCTTATTGATTCCACCGGCCTGCGCGCCTTAACGAATTTTTATCATAAGTGTAAAAAGAGCGGTATCCAGCTTATAATTACAGGCTTGCATATTCAGCCGCTTAATGAGATGGTTAAGTCTAATCTTTACGATTTGATCGGGGAAGATAATGTTTTCTCAAATATGAATGACGCGCTTACGCGCGCGCGGGAATTTTTAGCGAAAAAATAACAGAAATAGTATATTTGCCAGAAATGTCCTCACGAACAAAATTTATTGAATTAAAAAAAGTTTTTGAGATTCTCCACGGCCCCAAAGGCTGCCTTTGGGATAAAAAGCAGACCCATACAACGCTTATTCCCTATTTACGTGAAGAGTCTAAGGAGTTCATTGAAACGGTTAAAAATAATACCTATTCCCATATGAAAGAAGAATTGGGCGACTTACTGTTACAGGTGATGTTTCACGCCCAGATAGCCAAGAAAAAAGGCAAGTTTGATATTGAAGATGTCATTGACTCTCTGGTAAAAAAATTAAAACGCCGCCATCCTCATGTGTTTGGGAACGTCAAGGTACACTCGGTTCAAGAAATTAAGGATAATTGGGATAACATTAAGAAATTAGAAAAAACCAGCGCAACCGCGTAGGTTGCGGAAATTCTCCGTCGACACTTTTCCGCAACCTACGCGGTTGAATTGGAAGGTTATGGAAATAAAGGTTGAAAGGTTGGCTCAGGAAGAGCTTAAAATAAGATGTTTACAGGAAGAATAAAAGGCATTAATATAGGATCGTGGCTTCTGATGGAAGGATATATTTTAGGCGGCAGAAATATTCCTGAGAGCCGCTTTAAACAAGATTTCAGGAAATCCTATGGCCTTCGGGGATTGCAGGAATTTGAGGAGATTTTCAGGAATACCTATATCACTGAAGATGATTTTCAAAACATAGCGGCGATTTCAGCCAATGCCATAAGGCTACCCTTTAATTGCCGTCTTATTGAAACAAAACCGTATACGTATACAGAGAGAGGTTTTATATTTTTGGATAAGGCTTTTGCCTGGGCCAAAAAACATAACCTTGGGGTAATCCTTGATTTGCACGCCGCCAGAGGCGCGCAAAACTGCGATTGGCATGGTGATAGCGACGGAAAGGCTCATTTCTGGGAGAATGCTGAGTTTAGGGATAGAACCTGCGCGCTTTGGGAGAAGGTAGCGGATAGATATAAGTCACACCCGGCATTAATTGGCTACGATGTTTTGAACGAACCTGTTATAGCCAAGGAACGGGAAGACGCTCTAAGGAAATTTTACGCGAAAGCCGTAAAAAGGATCAGGGCTGTTGACAAAAAACACCGTATCTTTTTGGAAGGCAACCTGTGGGCTACGCGGATAGATTTTTTATCAGATTTGCTGCTGGATGATGAGATAACCATCAGTATCCATGCTTACGAGCCGCTTTCGTACACGTTTAATTTTACTCCTTTTTTAAGGTTTCCCGGAACAATGGATGCTGAAACCTGGGATGCTACGCGTATCGCGCGTTACTTGACTACTTATGCTGATTTTGCCAGGAAGCATAAAACAAGAATTTTTGTGGGAGAGTTTGGCATAAACTGGCGGGGAGGCTTCTGGGGTGAAGCGCAATGGCTTGAGGCTATGTTAGAGGCATTTGATAGCTGGGGATTTGAGTATACCTATTGGACGTACAAGGCTGTAGCCGGCCATGCATTTCCTGATGGGCTGTATCAATTCTTGCCTAATAATAAGTATGTAAGAAGAGAAGGCCCTGTGTTTGGCTGGGAGAATTATATAACTCTCTGGAAAAAAGAAAGAAGCCAGATTATCGATTCCTGGAAAACCTGGAACTTTACCCCTAACCAGGAAATCATCGCCAGTTTAAGGCGACATTTTAAAGGATAACCTATGGACTTTAGTGAGTTAAAAAAACAAGTACAAGGTGTCAATTTCGGGGAAATTCGTGTTGACGCGGAGAATTGTTTTGAAGCGGTGACGACGAATGAGGATATGGGGACTCTTACTGCTCTTATGGAGAAATTCTTAGGCCCGCCTGCTTTTCCTTCCGCGGCCCCCTTATCATCGGCAATGCAAACTACGATTAAAAACTATGGCGGCATTAGTGATGGGCAAACACTCTATTACTTAAGTCAGGGCAACAGTGCCGTTTTTGCCATGTTTTGGCCTTGGGGCGATAAGACCCATGTTACCTTAAAGCTTGTCCAGCAACGCGGGTGAGGTTATGATAAAAATAAGCGATAAGCTTATCAGGCAGGTAGCGGCTAAGGCAAGAAATTCAAAAAGGAAGAGGCTCAATTATAACTTTCATAAAAGTTATAATGAAAAAGTCCAGCGCCTGCTGAATGTGGCGTATCCGGGAACCTACATCCGTCCCCACAAACATGAAAATCCCGATAAGGTAGAAGTTTTTATTATTTTAAAAGGCAAGGTTCTGATTGTAGAATTCTCTGATAAAGGTAAGGCCAGAGATTATTGTATTTTAGACGCAAAGAAGGGTAGCAGGGGAGTTGAGATTCCCGCGAGAGTGTGGCATTCGTTTATATGTTTAGAGGCAGGTTCCTGCCTGTATGAGCTAAAAGAAGGGCCTTATGAACCTATAAGCGATAAAAACTTTGCCTTATGGGCACCTGTGGAAGGAACAAAGGAGGCAACGGTATTTAATGAAAGGATAGTGGAGTCATTATCCATATAAACAAAAAACCCCGTTATTCGGGGATTTTTGTAGGTGATAGGCCTGTGTTGCTTTCGCTATCCTATTGCCTCCTTGTTCTAATTAAAGTATACCACATTGTAAACAAATTTCAAGAGCTGAGGTAATCTGGCAGTTACAGGGGGATGAAGAAAATTGGCCTTGTCCCCGCCGCAGGCGGGGCCACCCATTTCCCCCGTTTAGTGACCGATTACGAGTTGCGCGCATTTTTTCTTTACAAAGAATATAAATGTGCTTATAATTAATCGAGATTGATAAACACGTAATTTTTATACTATATCTAAGGAGAAGAAGATGAGAAAAAATGCCTTTTTGAGTCTCGGGATTGTAGGGCTAATGGTTTTTGTGGCTGGTTGTAGTGAGAAAATACAGGAGGCTGTTCCTTCAGGGCTTGCTCCTATTAATGAGACATCACTTACTCAGGGCGTAACCTTATCTCCTGAGGTCATGCCTCAGCTTCAGAATGCTTCGGTTCAGACTCCCCAGGCTCTCGGCGGACAAACGATAAGTGTTCAGCCCGCAGAAAGCGTTTCAGGCGCGGGAATGTTTTCCGCGAAAGAGATACAACATGCCCTTAAAAATGCGGGGCTCTATGATGGAGCGATTGACGGGAAAATCGGCCCACAGTCAAAGAAAGCCATTGAGGAATTCCAGGCGAAAAACGGTTTAAAAGCTGACGGTAAAGTAGGGCCCATGACTTGGGAAAAGCTTAAAGCCTACTTGGAAACAGTCCCTGAGGCCTCTTCTTTGGATATCAAGAATTAATTTTTTTCAGGCCAGGGATAGTCTTATAATAAAAAGCCACGACTAAAGGAATAGCGGTTGTGGTTTTTTTGTTTCTTACAGCTTCGCGCATTGTGCTTAGAGAGATGGCTTTACAGATAAGTTTGGCCATTGTATAATTACTATAGTCGGTTTTTTGCCTGTCGAAGGCGTGCGGAATGTGGGTTTTTTTATGACGCGTAAAACTCTTACTACTGATATTCGTTACCTCAAAGGTATCGGCGAAAAAAGGCGCGCTGTATTCCATGGCCTGGGCATAGAGACTATCGATGACCTTGTCTATTATTTCCCGCGCCGCTATGAAGATAGAACGCATAGTACGTCCATAGCCAAACTTAAGGCAGGGGAGTGTCAAATAATCAAAGGCAAGGTCTTAGGGTTTGGCCAGCGCCGGAGTTTCAGGCGGCGCTCATTTTCTATCTTTGAGGCTATCATTGACGATGGCAGCGGCAGGCTTGAGTGTGTCTGGTTTAATCAGCCGTATCTGAAGCAGTATTTTAAGAGGGGTGAAGAAGTTGTGTTATATGGTAAGGTAGAGCCTCATGGAACGTCCCTGCAAATGCAAAACCCCGAGTATGAAATCACGGCCGAGAAGCCGCCGCAAGAAAGCCTTAATTATGGCAGGATTGTTCCTGTTTATTCATCCGCAGAGAAGCTAAGCCAGCGGATGTTTCGCCGTATCATAAAAACCTGCATGGATGAATATGTCCCGTCGTTAGTTGATGTTGTGCCTTATGACATCAGAGAGCGGCATCATCTGCTTAATATCGCAAGCAGTATCGTGAATATGCATTTTCCTCACGATGCGCCAACGCAAGCATTAGCCTACAAAAGAATACTCTTTGAAGAGGGTTTTTTATTACAGCTGTTGTTTGGCTTGAAACGCCTTAAAAAAAACAGGATGATAGGTATCAAGCATTCTTTGTGCCTGGAATCTTTAAACAGCTTTGAAAAGAGCCTCAGCTTTACCTTGACTTCTTCCCAGCGAAGCGTGATCGAAGAAATAAAACAGGATATGGTTTCTGGCAGGCAGATGCAGCGTTTGCTGCAGGGTGATGTGGGTTCAGGGAAAACCATAGTGGCAGTATATGCCTGTCTTATCGCTGTCTCATCAGGCTTTCAGGCAGCGTTTATGGTGCCTACGGAGCTTCTGGCTCAGCAGCACTTTGGTGTTATCAGCCAGCAGCTTTCAGCCTTCAGCTTAAAGGGGCGTACCCTTACGCCAGCCTTACTGACGAGCAGCCTTAGAAAAAAAGAGAAAGAGAAAATTTACGCGGAAGTAGAAAAGGGCGGCATAGATATCCTTATCGGCACCCACGCCATTATCCAGGAAAACCTTATCTTTAAGAAACTCGGGTTAGCCGTGATTGATGAACAGCATAAATTCGGGGTGCATCAGCGCTTAAGCCTGTTGGCTAAGGGAATAAATCCCGATTGCTTGATTATGACCGCAACGCCTATTCCGCGCACCTTAGCCATGACTATTTATTCAGACCTGGATATTTCGACGATGAGGGAATTGCCCGCGGGAAGGAAGCCTGTAGAGACGTATTGTGTGGATGAATCTAAAAGACAGTGGGTTTATGATTTTATAAGGGATCATCTAAGCGCGGGGCGCCAGGCATATATAGTGTATCCTCTGATTGACGAGTCGGAAAATATGGAAGTGAAAGCCGCGTCTGTAATGTATGAAGGATTAAAAGATGTTTTTCATGATTTCAGTGTGGGGCTTATTCACGGGCGCTTGAAGCAGTCCCAGCGCGATAGCATTATGGAGTCATTCAAAAATGCCCAGATAGATATTTTAGTCTCAACAGTGGTGATTGAGGTGGGTATTGACATCCCGAATGCCGCGGTCATGGTCATTGAGCAGGCAGAACGCTTTGGGCTTTCGCAGTTACATCAGTTGCGCGGCAGAATCGGCAGGGGGAGCTTTTCCTCTTTTTGTATTCTTATTAGCGCTACCCAGGATAGTGAATCTTTAAAGAGGCTTCAGGTTATGGTTGAAGAAAGTGACGGGTTTGTTATTGCTGAGCGGGATTTGGCGTTGCGCGGGCCGGGAGAATTCTTCGGTGTGCGCCAGCACGGGATTCCTGAGATGCGGCTTAATCCCCTGGAGAATTTAGAGCTCCTGAATACGGCTAAGGAAGAGGCCTCGCGATTACTTGAAAAAGACGCGTTATTAAGCTCCAGGCAAAATGCTGCCCTAGCCGAGGCATTAAAAACGAGATTCCCCGAATATGAGCGTTTGATGGAGGCAGGATGAAACTTTTGGCGATAGATAGCTCATCGCGCTATTTTTCAATGGGTATAGAAAAAAATGATTGCCTGTTGGTACGTGTTTTGAAACCCTTTGGTAGAGAGCTATCCCGGAAGATCATGCCGTCAGTTGAGAGCGCTTTAAAGAAAGCGAACATTCCCCTTGCTCAATTCGATTGTTTTGGCATAGGGCTTGGCCCGGGGTCTTTTACGGGATTACGTATTGGGCTGGCAACATTGAAAGGGTTATTGTTTTCGCTTAACAAGCCTGTCGTCAGTATCCCGAGTTTAGATATTCTGGCATATGCTCTGCGCGGGCATTCTGGAGTGGTATGTCCTGTTATCGACGCAAAGAGGGGGTTAGTATACTGCGCGCTTTATGAAGCCAAGCAGGGGAAGATACAGCGAAAGAGCCGGTATCTTTTGGTGCCAATAAAAGAGGTAGTTGAGAAAGTAAAGGCAAAAGAAGCGGTTTTTTTCTTAGGAGACGGGTTGACACTGTATCAGAATACACTTGAGAAGGGTTTAGGCAAAAGGGCGCGGTTTATCCTTGAGGAGAAGCTGTGGTATCCGCAACCGGAAAATCTCCTGGCACTGATTAAGGAAAAATATAAAAGAAGAGAATTCTCAGATATCGAGGCCTTAGTTCCCCTTTATTTATACCCTAAAGAATGTCAAATCACACGATAACGATGAAGCCATTAACCTATAGGCCTACCTGGGCGGAAATAAACCTGAAAAATCTGGATTACAATTTTAAACTTGTTAAAAAGCTTGCGGGAAGAGAAGTGAAAATACTGGTTCCGGTGAAAGCCGATGGCTATGGCCATGGGATAGTGGCTGTTTCAAAGCGCCTGGAAAGGTTGGGGGTTGATTATTTAGGTATCGCGAGTATTGATGAAGGAATTACCTTGCGTAACGCTGGAATCAAAACCCCACTATTAGTCTTAAGCACGGTTTTACCGGCTGACGCGAAGCCGGTGATTGCCTATAACCTTACGCAAACTATTTGCACAAAAGAATTAGCCATGGCGTTATCCTTAGAAGCAGTGAAAAAAAATAAGGCAGTAAAGGTTCATGTGAAAATTGATACCGGCATGCATCGAATCGGAGTCGCCTATGGCAGCGCCTATGCCTTTATCAAGGAGATTGGCAAGCTAAAAAATCTTATTATTGAGGGGATATTCACGCATTTTCCTTGCGCGGATACCAAGAGCGGCTTTACGAAAGGACAAATTAAGGAGTTTGATGATCTTATCGATACATTAGAAGGCGAGGGTAATGTTATTACCTTAAAGCACGCGCAGAATAGTTTAGGGGTTATTGGGTACCCCAAAGGACTTTGCACTATGGTACGTCCCGGGCTTATGCTCTACGGCCTGTATCCTAAGCAGCGTCTCAAAATAAAGCTTAAGCCGCTTCTAAGCTTAAAAACAAAGATTGTTTTTATTAAAACTATTGCCAAAGGCAAAGGTGTCAGCTATGGCCATAGTTATATCAGCGGACGCGCGATGAAGGTTGCTACGCTGCCTATTGGTTATGGAGACGGCTATCCGCGCGCTCTCTCAAATAAGGCGTATTGCCTTGTTAACGGAAAGAAAGCGAAAATAATCGGCAGGATCTGCATGGACCAGACAATGATCGATATCACTAAAATCGAAGGTGTATCCGTGGGGCAGGAGGTTGTCTTGATTGGAAAACAAAAAGGCGAGAACGTTACCGCGGAGCAATTAGCACGATTGGCGGATACGATACCTTATGAAATTATCTGTAATTTAGGGGGGCGTATACGGCGGGTGTATATACGTTGATGGATATGAAGTAGGTAGGAGCATGTTAAAAACGGATACTAGTGCGCTGTGACATTAGATTCTGACATTACGCTATCATGTTTGAATATAGGGCGGAGGTCCTGTCAAGGTTATGTTTTCGCGGGGACGTTCGGCCTGCTCCTGCGGCAGGCCTCACTCGGCGTAAATTTTCGCGCTCCGCCTGCGGCGGAGTCCAAGCCGCGAAAATTTCCGTACGCCCCGCTCAAACACAACCTTGCCACCCCCGCTCAGCAAGTGAAGTGTTGCAGATAGCAAAAATTTATGTCACGAAGCACTAAGGTATCAAGGAATTAGGATTTTCCCGCAATAGTCTTTGATGAGGCGGGATCCCTCCTGATTTTCTGATTGCCGCATTTAAGATGGCAAAATCACAAATATTATATGACAGGAGTATGAAAAGATTTAATACGCAAAGCATGGGAGTATTTATTATTTTTTATTTTTTTGCTTTGAGAGTGGCCTATGCGCAAGATGCACTCCATCAGCAATGTCCCTTAGAGTGGCACAAGCGTAATGGCCATCTTATTCCTGATGCTCCGGAATCAGAAGCTATTAAAAAACTAAACCAGGATTACAGTAAGCCCTGGCGTAGCGAGGCCGACGCGGATGGTGACGGAGTGGAAAATGAATATGATCCCTCTCCGTACGATTGGAGGGAGTGCGGGTATAACCCTTTTGGGACCTTGGAATTTTTAAGCTGGAATCATTCGTGGAACAACTACAAATACAATAACGAAAGGTTAGAAAAGATTGTAAGGCTTTTAAAAGAAGCCGGGGTAAGCTATGTGCGGGTGGATATGCTTTGGCAGGATATGGAGCCTGAGCCTAATAATTGGAATTTTAAAAAATATGATTATCTCGTTAATCTGCTAACACAAAACCACATAAGGATTTTAGGGCTTTTAAGCTATTCTGTTTCCTGGGCAGGAAAGGATTGGAATTACCCTCCTTATGATAACGCGACTTTTGTCAATTACGCGAAGCGGGTTGTGTCGCGTTATAAGGATAAGGTAAAGTATTGGGAAATCTGGAATGAGCCTGATTCTCCCGTTTATTGGGTAGAGCGTGACGAGATGAAAGGGTACGCGCAGCTTTTAAAAGAATCATATCAGGTAATCAAAGAGTCTGATCCGTCGGCGAAGGTAGTGTTGGGAGGGCTTACTTCAGAGGCATTGTTTCCGCTTAAGAATATCTATAGAAATGGCGGAAAGGATTATTTTGATGTGGTGAATATCCACCCCTTTACTAACCCGTTAGCGCCGGGGCGGCTGCAAAGGGTAAAAGTGATTTATAAAAATATTAGAAAAGAAATGGTTAAAAACGGCGACGGCCATAAGAAGATTTGGTTTACCGAAATCGGCTGCCCTGGCGTCAAGGAAGCGGTAAAAGCGAATGGGTGGTGGGAAGGAAAAAGCCCTACCGAGAAACAGCAGGCACGATGGGTAAGAGAGATTTACAGTGAGCTTCTTTCTTTAGAAGATGTGGAAAAGATTTTCTGGGCGTTTTTTCGCGACACCAAGGAGCATTTTAAAAACGGGGTGGATTATTTCGGGCTGGTGCGTTGGGATTTTTCTAAGAAGCCGGGGGTTTCGGCGTATAAAAAATGCGTTCGGAAATGGGAACACACTAAGCAGCCTCGGTGATTGCTTTGAGGCTCAGGCTAAAAAAGAGCGCGGGGATAATCCAGGCTGCCAGGAAAGGAAAAAGTACTCCGCTTTTACCTAATGCTAAGCTAACTGAAGTCAAGATAAAATAGAGGAAGCTTATCGCGATACAAATTCCGAAAGAACTGAAGATATTGGCCCTCCGGCGGATGACAAACGAAAAAGGTATTCCCACCAAGATTAATATCAGGCAGGAAACCGCGCTTGCATAGCGGTTGTAAAGGTCCACCGATAAGCTTCTGATGGCCGCTGTGGCTGAGCTTTTCTTGAGCCTCCAGATATAGTCTTCAAGCTGGCTGACGGTCATAAACTCAGGGTGTTGCCTTTGCTGAAGGAAATCCTGCGGGCTTTCTGTTATAGCCAGGATCTGTTCCTCGCTGTAATAGGTGTCATCTGTTATTTGGTCGTATCGGTCAAAATAAAACTTGGTAAGCTCGTAGAATGTCCAGATACTATTTTTATAGGCAGCCTTTGAGGCAACAATTTTTGCTTTAAGATTTTGTTCTTCATCATGTTCAAGAATAGTAATTCCCTTCATGACACTATTTTTAGTATCAAAGGAGTTTACGAAAAACAAGCGGTTTTCCAATCCGTAGAACGTTAAGTTATTGATGATTTCGTCTTTAGCCTCGGTATTTTTTCCCCCCTCAATTTTTACCTTCATTCTTTCAGCCTGGAGCTTTGCCTGCGGGACAAATTTTTCATTCGTAAAGAATATGGCAATGCTAAGGATAGCCCCTAGGATAACCAGGGGAGCGCTTAATTGCCACAGGCTTAAGCCTCCGGAGCGCATCGCGATGAGTTCATTGTTGCGGTTAAGCTTGCCATAGGTAAATATAGTTGCTAACAATATGGCAATAGGCGAGGTTTGCGTGAAGATTACGGGAAAATAAGTGGAATAGTAGTGATAAATAAAAAGTACGCTGACATGGTTTTTAAGTATGTCGTCAAGGTGGCTTAAGACATCAGCAAGGACATAGAGGAAGATAAAGACAAAGAGGCATCCAGCGAAGGTTGCTACAATAGGTTTGAGTATATATCGTTCTAAGATACGCATAGCTTTATAAGCAGCACAATCCCTATAACGGTGAAGATAATGTTGGGCATCCACATGCCAAGCGCAGGGTTAATATGTCCCTGGAGGCTCAATGCTTCGCAGCCAATAAGCAGAAGGTAGTAGATGATTACGATGCCAAACGCAAGCACGAAGTTCAAGGCTTTTTCCTTGCGGTGGGTAATGATTGCCATCGGCGAGGCAATAAGGATAAATATGAAAGCGGAAAAGGCGAGCGCTAATTTCTGGTGTAAGTGGGCGCTCAAGGGAACGGTGTCTATGCCTTTGGCTTTGTACTCCTGGATTTCTTGTTTTAGCTCATTCATGGTCATGTCTTTTGGCTTTTTCTCAATATCTCTGTTTTCATTTTGGTCTGCAAGGCTAAGGGTCATGTAATATGTCTTAAACTTAAGTTTATAGAATTCTCCGGGTTTTTTTAGGTCAGGCTCATCGGAAGTGCCGTCAATCAGTTTGAGCTTGACGATTCTTTTCTCCGGAAGAGAAACAAATTCTCCTCGCCGAGCCACGATAATGCGGGAAGGTTTGTCTTTACCCTGAGGTTCGTAGATGCGCACATTATTAAGGATATTGCGTTCACCGGTTTGCTTGTTACGCTCTATCGAATATACGAATAACACATATTTCTGGAATGCGTTTATAAAAGTGCCGGGCTCTAGGGCCGCGGTCGGATTTTTAATTCCTATATCAACCAGTGTTTTCCTCGTAGCGTAATGCGCTTTAGGTATGACGCGGTCGTTTAAAATTATCAGCGATAGGCTTATAATCACACCGGTTATCATTAATGGCATGATGAGTTTAAACACATTAATTCCGCTGGCGCGGATAGCTAAGATCTCGTTATCTGAAGAAAGCCTGCCTAAGGAAAGCAGGACTGCCGCTAATACGGCAATAGGGATGGTATAGGTCAAGAGATAGGGAATAAGGTAAAGGAATAATTTTAATACGCTCAAGAAGCTGACCCCCTTGGTAATGACTAATTCCGCAAGCTTAATGAGGTTTCCTACAAGCATGACGAAGATAAGTATCGCCAGCGATAAGATGAAGGGGACAGTGAATTCCTTAAAAATATAGTTACGTAATATTTTCATAGTGTCAGCCGGCAATCGTTACGACAAAAACCGCCTGTGCTCCCGCGCCTTTGAGCGCTCTTGCCGCTTCTGAAGCAGTGGCTCCGGTAGTGAGCACGTCATCGACCAGGAGGACGCGTTTGTTTTTGACTGCTTCCTGGTTGTTTACCCCAAAGGCGCCTTGGATATTTTTCCATCGGGAGCTTCTATCAAGCCCTGTCTGTGACGCGGTATTGCGCCTGCGATACAAAGCGTTATCTACTACCGGCAGCCCGAAGTGCCGGCTGAGATTAATTGCTAAAACGCGCGCCTGATTGAATTCTCTTTCTCTCAGCTTAGCCTGAGCAAGAGGAATAGGGATAAGGTAATCGCACTGGGTAAGAGGAATATGGTAATCGCTTACAAAACGGATAAGAAGGCCTGATAAGAAACTTCCTAAGGAGGGCTTATGGTTATATTTAAAGTGATGAATAGCTTCTTTCAATGTATCCTCATAAGGATATCCTGTCCATGCCCGCTCGAAGAAAAAGTGTATTGTTTCGCATTCTCCGCACAGGTTTTCTCCGAAAGCGGCTTTTTTAATAGTCCTGCCGCACTTCCGGCAGAAGGGAGGGTTAAACGGAATTATGGAGTCACGGCATCGCTGGCAGATGCTTCCCTTAGAATCTCCCATCGGAATCTTCACATGGCATACGAGGCAGTAGCTGGGATAGAGTATTTCCCTGAAGGCTTGGAGTAGTCGGTTTCTCATTGAAGCATTACTATAACAATAAATATATCCCTTGTCAAATGCAGTTGACAGAAGCGCTTGGACACGCTACAATATTTTCATGAATAAAAAAACCGAAAAACTCAAGAAGCAGCTATTGGCATTGCTTAAAAAGGAGGCCTTCCGTGAAGGCGAGATTGTATTGTCTTCTGGTAAAACAAGCCCCTTTTATATCGACGGCCGCTGTGTTACTTTGAATGCCGAAGGCGCGTATTTGACCGCGGCCCTTATGTTTGATATTCTTAAAAAAGAAAAGTTCGAAGCAGCCGGAGGGCTTACCTTGGGGGCGGACCCAATCGTCGGGGCTTTAGCGGCAGTAAGTTTTATCAAAAAAAAGCCGTTTAAAACGTTTATTATCCGTAAAACCCCAAAAGCCCATGGCAGGCGCCGGCAGATAGAAGGCCCTTCCCTAAAGGCTGGTTCCCGCGTGATTTTGGTTGATGATGTGGCAACGTCTGGAAAATCTTTTGTTGAGTCAATTGAGATCCTGCGCCAGGAAGGTTTTCTGGTGGATACCGCTCTTTGTATAGTCGATCGCCAGGAAGGGGCCGCGGGAGCCCTCGCCCAAAAGAACTGCCAGCTTATTTCTCTTTTCACGCCGCAAGACCTCGGAATTAACCTTTAAACCCGGAATTTGCATTAGGATTTTGGTAAAATGTCTCTAACTCTTTGCCATAACTGCGTTTTACTCGCAAAAGTGTCCTCGCCGTACTACACCGAGTACGGCTGTGGTACTTTTGCTCGTAAGCCTTGTTCTGACAAAGATTTAGGCCATTTTCCTCAAAACCTAATGCAAAATCCGGGTTAATATTTTATGCAGGTATATGACATCGCAATAATAGGCGCGGGCCCTGCCGGTACCATGGCCGCTATACGCTCGGGCCAGCTTGAAAAAAACATACTCTTGATAGAAAGAAACAATTCTATCGGCAGGAAGATTTTGCTCAGCGGTAAAGGCAGATGCAATGTTACGAATATCCTTTCGTTAGAGGAATTTATTACTAAATTCGGCAGGCGGGGGGCTTTTTTGAGGTCGGCCTTCTCAAAATTCTTCAATCAGGAGCTGATAGATTTTTTTAAAGCCAAGGGGCTGGATTTAAAAGTAGAAAGGCAGGGCAGGGTTTTTCCTGTAACCGACAGGGCAGCTTCAATTGTTGAAGTTTTAATGAGGTATCTTCTGGAGAACAAGGTTACCATAGTATATGCTACAGAGGTAATAGAGATAAAAAAGGAGAAAAATAGTTTCCGCCTATTTTTCGCGGGCGGCCGGCAAACAGCGGCAAGGAGAGTAATCCTGGCAACCGGCGGCTCGTCATTTAGTTTTACCGGTTCAAGGGGAAACGGCTTTACTATCGCCAGGAAAGTAGGCCATACCATTGTTCCTTTGATGCCAGGCTTGGTCCCTTTAAGAACTGAGGAGGCATGGGTAAAAGGCCTTCAGGGGTTGACTTTGAAAAATATACGCCTTACTTTTACAGCGGGGAATAAAAAAATAACCTCGGATATCGGAGAATTGCTTTTTACTCATTTCGGAGTTTCCGGGCCTTTGATTTTGGATTTAAGCAGTTCAGTGCTTGAGTTGTTTGAGAGGGATAAGAAAGTTTCTCTTTGTATTGACCTCAAGCCCGGGTTAACTCCCGTGCAGCTTGAGGATAGGCTATTACGCGAGTTTAGGGATAGTGGGGGCAAGAATATAAAGAACGTCCTTAAAGGCATACTGCCGCTTAAACTCATTGAGGTATTTGTAAATTTGCTTAGGTTAGATTATAATAAGAAATCCAATCAGGTAACTAAAGAAGAAAGGCGCGCTATGGTAAGCTTATTAAAGTCCTTTTGCCTGCGTATTACCGGCTCTTTGCCGATAGAAGAGGCAATGGTTACCTGCGGAGGAGTCTCTACTAAAGAAATTGACCCCAGGACTATGGAATCAAGGTTTGTGGCTGGATTATATTTCGCGGGGGAAATAATTGATGCTTCTGCCTCAAGCGGAGGCTATAATTTACAGCAGGCGTTTTCTACAGGGTATTTGGCGGGAGAATCGGCAGCAGTTTCAATGAAGACATCCGGGCACCAGGACACCAGGACACCAGGTCACCAGGACACCAGGACACCAGGACACCAGGACACCAGGACACCAGGACACCAGGACACCAGGACACCAGGACACCAGGTCACCAGGACACCAGGACACCAGGATACCAGGTCACCAGGACACCAGGTCACAAGAAAAAGAACAAGCCCTTTTTTTTCACTGGTGACATTGTGACTTGGTGACTTTGTGACTTAATGTATGCGTAAGATTATTTTGGCATCGCAATCTAAGGCAAGGCGGGAACTGCTTAAGCAAATAGGGCTTACGTTTCAAGTAGCAGGCGCCCATGTTAAAGAAGAACACCGTCAGAGGGGTGGTTGCGCTCGTTTGGTAACGCGCAACGCGCTTCTTAAGGCTCAGGATGTAGCGAAAGGATGTCAATCTGGTGTGGTTATTGGCGCGGACACGGTAATTTTCGCGGGAGGGAAAATAATCGGTAAGCCGAAAAATGTATCAGACGCTTTTCGAACCTTAAAACTGCTTTCTCAAAAACCCCAGTGGGTCTATACAGGGCTCGCAGTCATTGATATAGAAAATAGCAGAGTCTATACTGATTATGAAAAAACAAAGATTTATATGTATCGTTTGACGGATAGCCAGATAAGGAACTATTTTAAAAAGGTTTCTCCCCTTGATAAGGCGGGCAGTTTTGATATCCAGGGCTTAGGAAGCGTGTTTATTGACCGTATTGAGGGTTGTTTTTATAATGTCGTAGGCCTCCCCTTGGCAAAATTGGCAAAGTTATTAAGGAAAGCAGGTATTGATGTTTTTTAAGAAATCGTTTACTTTCTACTTTCTACTCTCTACTCTCTACTTTATGGCCGGTTGCGCTACCGAATATAATACCGCGACGCAATCCGAGGAGTGGATATTTCATTCCGTTAATAAAGAAATAAAGATAGGAAAATCCGTGGCTATGCAGATTGAGCGCACGTATAAAGTAAGCGAAAATTCTTACCTGCAGGCAAGGGTTAAGGCTATAGGGGAAAAGATTGTCGGCGTTTGTGACCGGAAAGAGCTTGTCTATTATTTTAATGTCCTTGAGGCTCGGGATGAAAAAGACAGAAAGGATATTGACGAGGAAGTGAATGCCATGGCGCTTCCCGGAGGCTATATCTATTGTTTTAAAGGCTTGTTTAACGTCGCGAATCCGACAGATGATGAGTTAGCTTGTGTTTTGGCGCACGAAGTCGGGCATATCGTGGCAAAGCATTCGCTTAAGAAGTTGCAGGGTTCAATGGCGTATATGGTAATGAGAATCCTTTCTATGCAAGTACCGAACGCTCCCGAAGTTGGCTATGGGCTGGATGCGGCATTCTATGAATTGATGATGGGTTATTCCCGGGAGGATGAATTGCTGGCAGATAGGCTGGGAGTGCGCTATGCGAAGGCGGCAGGCTATGACCCTCAAGGAATGATTACCTTTCTAGAGAAATTGCAGGCAATAAACCGTAAAAAACCGCTGCGCCCGTTTTCGTATGGGAAGACCCATCCCTATGCCCCGGATAGAATTCGGGTGGTGAAAGAAGAATTAGGAGAGGGAATAAGCTTTAAGGATTACATTAATATAGAAAGCAGAGAACACGGAAGGTAGGGGCGGCCCTCTGTGGCCGCCTGAACAATTATGCATATTCCTGACGGTTTTTTAAGTGATAAGGTCTGCGCGGCCACATGGATAATCTCGGCCGCAGGAATGGGGTATTATCTAAAAAAAACAGCGCTGACCCTTAAGGATAAAATGATTCCTTTGATGGGGGTAATGAGCGCTTTTATCTTTGTCGCGCAGATGCTTAATTTCCCTGTATTTGGCGGAACTTCAGGCCACCTTCTGGGCGCGGCCTTGGCAGCGATACTCTTAGGCCCCTATGCCGCGGCAATAGTTTTAACCTGTGTTTTGGTAATTCAGTGTTTGCTTTTTCAGGATGGCGGCATCACCGCGTTAGGGGCCAATATCCTGAATATGGCTTTACTGGCAACACTCAGCGGGTATGCGGTGTATCGGTTAATACTCGCTGTGGTTAAAAAGCCTTCGGCAACGCTCTTTGCGGCTATGTTCGCGGCATGGGTATCGGTTGTTATTGCTTCTTTTAGCTGCGCTTTAGAATTAGCCCTATCCCAGACAGCGCCGGCAAAGATAGTATTTACTGCCATGGTTGGGATGCATTCACTCACTGGGCTTATCGAAGCGGCCATTACCAGCCTTGTGGTAAGCTTTATTTTAAAGGTGAGGCCGGATGTACTCTATAAACCATGAATAAGAAACAGATGCTTATTGGTTTAATGGTGGCATTTGCGACGCTCCTTATTTTTTCTCTCTTTGCCTCAAAGCTTCCGGATAGCCTAGAGCGATTGGCAGAAAGCAGGCATTTCTCGGGTAAAGAGAAAGTAGTAGCCAATGCTCTCCTTGCCGACTATTCACTGCCCGGGCTAAAAAATAAGAAATTAGCGCTCGCCTCTGCCGCGATAGCGGGTGCGGTTATCGCGTTTTTGCTAAGCTATTGGCTCGCGTTTTTACTAAAGAGAAAGAATAAAAACTAATGGAACACGCGTTTCTCGATGAGTACAGCCATAGCGATAGTTTTATCCATCGCTTGGAGCCAAGAATTAAAATAGCCTGTTTCTTTTTATTCGTTTTTTATGTGGCTTTCCAGAGAAGTTGTAATATATATGTTTATGGCGCGTACGCCATCGTGATGATGTCTCTGGTCAGGGTTTCTCGGATTCCCCTGGCTTTTGTTTTTAGGCGTGTTGTATCGGTGCTCCCTTTTATCGTGATGATCGCGCTCTCTATTCCTTTCATGAAGGCTGGGCAGGAAGGAGCGACGATTGCCTTGGGCAGCCTGAAGCTGTCGGTAAGTTTTGAGGGAATCGTGTTATTTGTAAATATAGTGATCAAAGCCTGTTTAAGTATTATCGCGATGACCTTGCTTATGGCAAGCACAGATTTTTCGCAGCTATTGAAGGCATTTGAAAAATTACATGTGCCGGGAGTTCTGCTTATGGTACTATCGTTTATGTACCGCTACCTCTTTGTGATTGAGGATGAGCTGATGAAGATGAGGCTGGCAAAAGACTCCCGCACTATAGGAGGCTCGAAGTGGTTTCATCTTAAGGCGCAGGCGAATATGCTTGGCGTGTTATTTATCCGTGCCTATGAACGCGCGGAAAAGGTGTATTTAGCGATGTGCGCGAGGGGGTATGAAGGCAAGATGCGCACGCTATATGATGCCAAAGTAACTTTACGGGATGTGTTGTTTTGTGTTGTTTTTTTCGGGGTGATGACGATTATTAAACTTAATGGCTAAGAAAGCGATAGAAATAAAAAATCTAAATTTTACCTACCCTGACGGTACCCAGGCATTGAAAGATGTCAGCCTTGATATTTTAGAGGGTGAAGCCGTAGGAATCATAGGGCCCAATGGAGCGGGAAAATCAACGCTCCTGCTTCATTTTAACGGCATTTTATCGGGAAATAATCATATCAGGATTTTTGATATACCGATAAGCGATAAGACCCTGCCTCAGATTAGAAGGAAGGTGGGGCTTATTTTCCAAGATCCCAATAATCAGCTTTTTATGCCGACGGTTTTTGATGATGTTGCCTTCGGCCCGCTAACTATGGGTTTATCTAAGGACAAGGTGCAAACAGCAGTGGATGAGGCATTAGGGGAAGTAGACCTTTTGAACTGCCGTAGGCGCTCTTCGCATCATTTGAGTTCAGGGCAGAAAAAGAGGGTTGCCCTTGCTACGGTGCTGTCAATGAACCCTGAAATTTTGGTTTTGGATGAGCCATCGAGTGATTTGGACCCTAAGCACAGGCGTGATTTAATCGTTATACTCAAAAGGCTCACGGCAACCAAAATAATTGCTACCCACGATTTGGATTTAGTGCTGGAAGTCTGTTCGCGAGTTGTTATTATTGATGAGGGTAAGGTGGTAGCTATCGGCGATGCCAGGGAAGTGTTTAACAATAAGCAGCTTCTTGAAAGCCATAATTTAGGGGTTCCTTCGGCATTATGCCGGATAGGATAGTGTACTGTTATTGAGAATTAAGTTAACAGAGCACTATCGAAGGATTTTATGGCGTGGTCGTAGAGTAAGGATTACTCTGCGAGAGTACATACCGTAGGATGCGTTTTCTGTTATTGACGCCAACTCGGATAAATTGCACGCCTGTTTCATAGAAAAGAGTGTTTGTTTTATCTTTTACCGCTGCATCATGCTGCCAGGCAATTTTTGCTAAACCAAAAAAAGGTTCTTTGTCTTCCGGCAAGGAGATCTGCAATTCGATGAGTGTGCCTGCTTTTATTTTTTCTTTTAATGGTAAACGCACACCTCCGGCGCTTATATCGAGCACGTGCAGGGGGTACTCTCCCATAACGCCCATAGTTTTATAGATAACCGTTGCCCCGTCTTTCACCCGTAAATATGTTCGCTTTTCAGCCATTGTATTATTTGGAGTATGCTGTTTATTTAAACTCCGCTTTTGTTCAACTCTTAAAATTAAATGCGGAAGGAGGGAGTTGAACCCTCAAGGGTTACCCCATACGCTTCTGAGACGTACGCGTATGCCAGTTCCGCCACTTCCGCATATTGTGTACAAGATAGTACCTTACAAAAAGACCGCTGTCAATAAAGAACATGGTATGATATAATTAAAATCCAATATAACAGCAGCGGTAACTAATTGATAGAGTAACGGTTAAATCCTATGGATGTCAGTCTCTATTTTAAATCTATAACTCAAGCAATACTCCAGATATTTCTTTTGGGGTTATTAGGTTTTATGTTGGTCAGAAGGAAAGCCCTAAGCAGTGAGGGGCTCAATGGATTGACTAATTTTTTTATCAACATTGTTTTTCCCGTTTTGATTTTTTGGCAGATTGTTACTAAGTTTAAGTTTGAAGTATATCCGAATTGGTGGATGTTTCCTCTGGCGAGTTTTGGCATTACGTTGGTAGGATTGTTGATTGGTTTTCTATCCAGTTTTTCAGTAAAAGACATTCAAACCAGGCGCGAGTTTATCTGTTTAACCGGGTTTCAAAATTCAGGATATCTGCCTTTAGTGTTATTAGGCTGGATTATCCCGCGAGAGCATTTGAGCGCCGTACTCATTTATCTTTTTTTATTTCTTTTGGGATTTAATCTGGTGATATGGTCATGGGGAGTGTTTTTCCTATCGGCGCGCAAGGCCCAGCGATTTTCTTGGAGGAGTTTATTCAGCCCTCCGGTAGCCGCGATGCTTGCGGGATTTGGGTTTGTCGTTTTAAAGATAAATACTCTTATCCCTCACTTTATCCTTTCTCCTCTTGAGAGCCTGGGTAATTGCAGTTTCCCCTTGGCAATCGTGGTGGTAGGGGGGAGTTTAGCTGAACTTTATTCGCTGGAAAGGCCAGATAAAAAAACTATTGCCATGCTCGTTTTTGCTAAGCTGTTCGTGATGCCGCTTGTAGGGTTATTGTTCCTTAGCCTTGTGAGGCTGCCTTATTTTATCGGGTTGTTGATTATTTTAGAGTTAGCGGTGCCTTCGGCAACTAATTTAGCGATTATCAGCAGAAAATATTCCCAAGCTGAGAAACTTATTGGGCAGGGTGTTTTTTTTACCCACATCGTAAGCTTGGTGACATTGCCGTTATTCTTATCCGCTTTTAATCTTATTGTGATGAGGCAATAATCGTGCTATAATTTTTATGGAACCCATTGATATTACGACAAATAGGAAGGCTTTTCGGGATTATGAAATCTTAGAGCGCCTTGAGACAGGCATAGCGCTTGTAGGCAGTGAGGTAAAGTCTTTACGCCATGCAAAGGCAAGCCTTGACGACGCCTTCGCGCGGATAGACGAAGGGCAGATCTTTCTACACAACGCCTATATCGCTCCTTATGAACAGGCAAGTTATTTTAATGTTGAGTCTAAAAGAATTCGCAAGCTTCTTTTACATCGCGGCCAGATAGTTAAACTGGAGAGTAAAATTGTCCAAAGAGGTTTTTCCCTGATACCTTTAAAGATGTATTTTAATAGCCGCGGGTTTGTGAAGATGGAATTGGCGCTGGCGCGTGGTAAAAAACTGTATGATAAGCGGGAAGATGTTAAGAAACGGGAAGTTGAATTACAGATGCGAAAAATGTTGAAGAATAGGAGAAATCGCTAGAACTATGCGCGGAGGGAAAAGTTATAATGACATGTCCTTCGCTCCGCCTATTCGGCGGTGCTCAGGATCAATTTTCCTGAGGTAAAATGAACGAAAATTGAGGGGGTGAAAGGTCTCGACTTAGGTGGGCGAGTAATGGTGGCATGCCGCGGAAGCAATGACGGCCGCGATAACAATCATTGCACAATACAAATGCTGATAAACCATCAGTATTAACCTTCAACGGGTTAATGAGAACTATGCAAGTAGTTCCTAGCCCGATGATGGCTCCAGTCTTCGTTCGCTAATCCGAACGAAGCCTCAAACCGATCTGCCTAAGGGTTGGATTTGAGCACTTAGTTTAGGCTAGTCCTTTATCTTGCCTTGAGTTAAAGGATGAGATTTATGAAAAGGGTAGTCCCTTTAAAATCCCGTTTACCGGAGAGTTTAGGGATGAAGTTTAAAAGGTATCCTACGCATGTAGAGGCTTTTATTCAAGCGCTTAAGGACGCGGGTTCAATTCCCGCCACCTCCACCAACCATTTCATTAATGAAATGGTTGGTGGATGCCGAAATAATGTATTTCGGCGCCACCATTCTGCTACGCTCTTTAGAAGCTAAATAGTTACCACTGCAGAATTAGCATAAAGAATATTTGTAAAAAGAGAACGATGGTTCGAATAGGATGATAGAGAAGAGCAAGAACAACCCGTAGTGCTTATGGGTTTATATTTTTGGAGAGGCAATGGTTAAGGTAAAAAGCAAAAAAAATATCCCATAATTCAAAGGATATTAAAAAAGATACAAAAAGAATATCAACCAGAGAAAGTAATCCTTTTTGGTTCATATGCATGGGGCAAACCAAGCAAACACAGCGATATTGATTTGTTTATTGTTAAAAAGACAAATGCGCGGCATATTGACCGTTCAGTAGAGATAAGAAAGATAGTTGATAAGGAAAACGGAATGGTTGCGTTAGACCCAATAGTTTATACTCCTGATGAAACCGAATATAGGCTTAAGCTGGGGGATGACTTTATTAAGAAGATTCTGACAAAAGGAGTTGTGTTGTATGGATAAACCAGAAATAGTCAAGGAATGGTTTAGTAAAGGCAATAAGGATATAAACGACGCGGAATTCCTTTTTTAAAGAAAAAACAAAATAATATCGGGTGCCTTCTATCCCCGCTCCACCAAATTTTTATGCAAAAAACTGATAACCAGAAAAAGATGGATAGCCCGCCGTTGAACAGGCTTTATATCGGGTTGGTTTTAGCTATACTTGTGACAGAGACAGCGGTTATGCTGGTTTTTCATGTATTTCTGGAGACTTGGCATCTTTCGCCATTAGCTGAAGGGTTGACCAACAGCCTGGTTTTAGTTATTTTTTTACTTCCTGTACTGCATTTCTCATTCTATCGTCCTGTATCTTCGCAAATCGCCAGGTATAAACAGGCTTTAGAATCAATACAGGAATTACAGACCATCTATGGCGTCATCATTCGTACGGCAATGGATGGTTTCTGGCTTATCGATATCATGGGGCGCATTTTGGAGGTTAACGATTCTTACTGCCGTTTAACCGGTTACAGCCGTCAGGAGCTGTTAGCTATGTCTGTATTTGATTTAAGAGCGCAGGAAAAACCCGAAGATACCAAAAGGCATATCCAGCGGATAATAGAATCCGGCGGTGACCGCTTTGAAAGCCATCATCGCTGTAAAGACGGCAGAATTGTGGATTTGGAGGTCAGCGTTAATTATTTAGATGTTGATGGCGGCCGGCTCTTCGCCTTTCTACGCGATATTACTGAGCGCAAGCTTGTTGAGAGGGAAATGACAGAGTTGAACATATTAAATCAAGTGCTTGTCAAAACCATTCCTTTTGGAATGGATGTTGTGGATGCTGAGGGGAACGTTTTGTATCTTAGCCCGAGGTTAGAGGCTCTTTTTGGCAAGGAGGCAATAGGCAAAAAGTGCTGGGAGCTGTACAAGGATGATAAAATTCAATGCAAAGATTGCCCTTTAAAATCAACAACTGCAGCGGGGCTAACAGATACTATAGAAACCTTTGGCGTATTTGGGGGAAGGAGTGTGCAAATCAGCCATACCAGTATGGAATATCAGGGGAAAAAAGTCCTCCTGGAAATTTTTCAGGACATCACCGAGCGCAAGCGTTACGAAGAGGAGCTGATAGCGGCAAACCATGAGCTGGTGAAGCTGGAGAGGATGAAGACTGAATTTATCACCACAGTGTCTCATGAGCTAAGGACGCCCTTAGGGATAATGCGCGAAGGGGTGAGCCAGGTGGTTGAAGGCCTCCACGGCGAGATAACCGAGGGGCAGAGGCAGTATTTGGGGAAATCATTGGGCCATATGGAGCGCCTGACCAGGATAGTCAATAGTATTTTAGAGATAGCCAACCTTGAGGCGGGAAAGATTGGCCTGCGGATGGAATCGGTGGATATTGCGGCATTAGCGCGGGAGATGATACGCATGTTTGAACCCGCGGCCCAGAACAAAAATGTAGAGATACGGGCACATTTTTCGAGTAGGGGCGAACCCCTGTGTTCGCCCGAAAAGATAGTGTTGCGGGGGGACAGGAATAAGCTTGGGCAGGTGTTTATCCATTTGATAGATAACGCGGTAAAATTTAGTGAAAAAGGGCATATAGAGATTCAGATTCAGGAAACAGCGGATACCGTGGAATGTGTGGTGAGTGATACAGGCAGAGGGATGACGAAAGAGGCTTCGGCGAATGTGTTTGATAAATTCCAGCAGTTTGGCAGGGAATACGGGCCCGGGCAAAAAGGGGTAGGCTTAGGCTTAGCGATAACCAAGGGTATTATAGAGTTGCATAAAGGCAGGATTTGGATTGAGAGCGAGTTTGGCAAAGGCACGAAGGTGAGTTTTAGCCTGCCGAAGGGATAGCCGAATGGCCAAAAATAAAAACCGTATACATGGAATCATATCAATTGTAGGGGCGAACCCAGGTGTTCGCCCGAATAACGATAACGGGCAAAACGATAACGGGCAGACACATGGGTCTGCCCCTACATTCCCGACATTCGTATTTTAATAGGTGTTTAATTAATGGCCAAAGACCAAAATAAACCATGCGATTTACCAAAACGCAGACAATTAAGGTTGAAAGGGTATGATTATTCACAGAGCAATGCGTATTATATAACCGTATGCACAAGGGACAGGGAAATGTATTTCAAAAATGAAGAGGCAAGGAAATTAATAAAAGATATATGGAATAAATTGCCGGATAAATATAATGGTATCTATACGGATGAATGCATAATTATGCCAAATCATATACATGGAATCATATCAATTGTAGGGGCGAACCCAGGTGTTCGCCCGAATAACGATAACGGGCAGACACATGGGTCTGCCCCTACGTTAGGGAGAATTGTTCAATGGTTCAAAACATTGACGACGAATTATTACATAAAAGGTGTTAGGAATAATAATTGGAAACCGTTTTCGGGCAAATTATGGCAACGCAATTATTATGAGCATATTATCAGAAATGATGGGGACTTGAATAAAATCCGTGAATACATCAGAAATAATCCGGTAAATTGGGAAAATGATTCTGAAAATATTACACGTAGACGTGAATCCATGTGTTTGCCTGAATAGCGATAGCGGGCAGACACATGGGTCTGCCCCTACATGCGTATATTTGTGTATACGAGGAGACCTAACAATGGACAAGAAAAAAATTTTATTAGTTGACGATGAGCCGGATTTTGTGGAGTTGATAAAAAAAAGGCTGGAATTAAATGGGTATGAGGTTGCTTCAGCCGTAAACGGCAAAGAGGCATTGGAAATGATAACGGGCAGACACGTGGGCCTGCCCCTACTTAAGAATGAGCGCTTTGATGCGGTTTTGCTTGATATCCTGATGCCTGAGATGGACGGGCTTAATGCGCTTAAGGCAATACGCAGGCACAATAAAAATTTGCCTGTGTTTATGCTCACTGCCCATTCCGACGAGGAGCAGTTCCAGGAGGCAAACCGCCTGGGCGCGTCAGGATTCATTGTCAAGACCGCCGACTTGCAAAAGGAAATAGAGAATATTACCAGTATCCTGCGTCTTTCAAGCAAATTTCATCCAGAGAAATAGGGCTATGGCAGAAAATACCTCAGGACAAAAAACAGCTTCTCAAATGCTTTGCACCGGAGAAGAACATCCCGTCTGGAAGACAGTCTACCATTCTCCTGTAAAACTTATTTTGATTGTAGGTATTTCACTATTCGTCTATGAGGCTCTGATAATGGCGGTTATCCGCTATCTTCCGCCGCTTCCTGAATGGGTTTTGATAGTTCTTGATCCGGCGCTTTTGCTTATTTTATTGTCTCCTACCTTGTTTTTCTTCTTTCTTAAACCCCTGCTTATGAATCTCTCAGTGTTAAGAAAAGAAGAAGAGGAAATCCATACGCTTAATGAAGCATGCGAACGCAAGGTTATTGAAAGGACTGCGCAATTTGAGTTAGCGAATAAAAAATTGGAGGAAATAAATGCGCTGAATCAGGCAATTTTTCAAGCTATACCTTTTGGTATGGATATTGTGGATACGGATTACAATATCCTTTTCTTAAGCCCTAAGCTTGAAGCTGTTTTTGGCGAGGAGGCAATCGGGAAAAAATGCTGGGAGGTATACCGGGATAGTAAAGCCCCCTGCACCGAGTGCCCTTTAAACAAGGGCATTGAGCCCTGTGAATCCGTGACTATAGAGACTGAAGGATTTTTTGGAGGGAAGGTATTTCAGATTAGCCACACGGCGATGATGTATCAGGGCAAGAAAGCGGTTTTAGAGATTTTTGAGGATATTACCGCGCGCAAACTGCTAGAGGTGGAGCAGATTAAATTGTCCGCGGTAATACGGCAGGCCGCGGATTTGGTAATGATTACTGATACCAACGGCATTATCGAGTATGTAAATAACGCCTTTGAGGAATTGACAGGATATAAAAGAGATGAGATAATCGGAAAAACTCCGGATGTCCTCTCTTCCGGCGTTCAGAGGAAAGAATTTTATAATAATTTATGGATAACAATTAAAAGGGGCGAAGTTTTCCGGGGGATTCTTGTAAACAGGAAGAAGAACGGAGAGTTTTACTATTCTGAAAAGACCATAACTCCGATCAAAGGCCCTCAAGGAAATATTATTAGTTTTGTTTCCACAGATAAAGACATCACCGAGCGCAAGCGTTACGAAGAAGAGCTGATAGCGGCAAACCGGGAGCTGGTGAAGCTTGAGAGGCTGAAGAGTGAATTTATCACCACAGTGTCTCATGAGCTGAGGACGCCCATAGGGATAATGCGCGAAGGGGTAAGCCAGGTGTTGGAGGGGCTGCATGGGGAGATAAGCGAGGGGCAGAGGCAGTATTTGGGGAAGTCTTTGAGCCATATGGAGCGCTTGACTAAGATAGTCAACAGTATCTTAGAGATAGCTAACCTTGAGGCGGGAAAGATTGGCCCGCGGATGGAAGAGGTTGATATCGCGGTAATAGCGCGGGAAATGATACGCATGTTTGAACCTTCAGCCCAGAATAAAAACGTAGAGATACGGGCACATTTTTCGAGTAGGGGCGAACCCCTGTGTTCGCCCGAAAAGATAGTACTGCGGGGAGACAGGAATAAGCTTGGGCAGGTGTTTACCAGTGTGATAGATAACGCGGTAAAATTCACCGAAAAAGGGCATATTGAGGTGCAGATTCAGGAAACAGCGGATACCGTGGAATGTGTGGTGAGCGATACCGGCCGAGGGATGACGAAAGAGGCTTCGGCGAATGTGTTTGATAAATTCCAGCAGTTTGGCAGGGAATACGGGCCAGGGCAAAAAGGGGTAGGCTTAGGCTTAGCGATAACCAAGGGTATTATAGAGTTGCACAAAGGCAAGATTTGGATTGAGAGCGAGCTGGGAAAAGGGACACGGGTGAGTTTTAGCCTGCCGAAGGGATAAAAAAACGGATGCAGACGGATGATGGCGGATGTCGCGGATAAATAACAGGTGAAATAATCGAAAATGAGTGATAAAATAAATAACAGCAATGAAGTAATAGAAATAAGGAGGATTTTTAGGATGAGCAGGAAAAGGATTTTGTGTGTTGAAGATGAGGCGGATATGCTGGAGATGGTGCGCTTCCGCCTTGAGCAGGAGGGATATGAAGTTATCTCCGCGGCAAATGGTAAAGAAGGCTTGGATAAAGCGTATAAGGACAAGCCTGATTTGATATTGCTTGATCTGATGCTTCCGGAGAAAAGCGGCTATGAGGTGTGCCGTATCCTGAAATCTGATACGCAATTTAAAGTAATTCCTATTGTTATCTTTACTGCCAGGGCTTCCGTAAGCGAGGAACAGCTTGGATATGAGTGCGGCGCTGATGACTATATTACCAAGCCGTTTATGCCGGATGATTTCATCAATAGAATCAAAAAGCTGCTGAAAGAAGAATTGTAGGGGCGAACCCATTGGAGAGCCAGGTAATGGCAAAGAAACGCATATTGGTGGTAGATGATGAGGTGGATTTAGCCGAGATGATACGCTTTCGCCTGCAGGCAAACGGATATGAAATCCTGCTTGCCCATGACGGACAGCAGGCATTGGAGGTGGCGCGAAAAGAAAGGCCGGATTTGATTATCCTTGATTTAATGCTTCCCAAGATGGACGGATACAAAGTCTGCGGCCTGTTGAAAATTGATTCGCGCTACGCGGATATTCCCATTATTATTTTTACTGCCAAGGCTCAAGGAGAAGATATAAAGCTTGGCGAAGAAGTCGGGGCGAATGCCTATCTGTTAAAGCCGTTTGAGCCAAAAGTGTTATTGGATAAAATAAAAGAGCTTATTAAAGAATGAAAGCGCAAAAGCAAAAAAAATCCTTAGCCGAAACACTGGTTGAAATCGGCCTTTTAAGCAATGAGCAGGTAAAGGAGGCTCAAAACCAGGAGCGTGAAAGCGGCCAGCCGTTTCGCAGAATCATTGTTCAAAAGGGCTATGTCAGCGAAGAAGATTTAATCTCTTTTATGGCCGCCCATATGGGCCTGCCGCGGATTGAGCTCAGGAATTATATTATTGACGCCAAGGTTATTGGCCTTATCACTGAGGAACTGGCGCGTAAACATCACATCATCCCGATTTTAAAAATCGGTAATAGCCTTACCTGCGCGATGTTTGACCCTCTCAACATCTTTGCCATAGATGAATTACGCAACAGGACAGGCTTTGATATTGAGCCCGCGGTAGCCACAGAGCAGGAAATCAAGGAAGCGCTCAATCAATATTACAGCGTTAAAGGAAGCATTGATGAAATAGTCAAAACTATTGATAAGGAGCGTGTTGGGCTTAAGAAGGGTGAGGAATTTGACCTTAAGAAACTGCAGGAGGTCTCGGGAGAACCCCCTGTAGTAAGGCTGGTGAATTTGACGATTATGCAGGCAGTTAAAGAAGGCGCAAGCGATATCCATATTGAACCTGAAGAGGATACTGTAAGGATTAGATACCGTATTGACGGTATTTTGTATGACCGTTCGCCGATTCCCAAGTACCTTCAGTCAGCGATTATCTCTCGTATTAAAATACTTTCCGAGCTTAACATTGCCGAGCATAGGGCATCTCAAGATGGCCGTTTTCAGATTAAAATAGAGAGCCGCCAGATAGATATACGCGTCTCGGTGGTAGCGACTATTTTTGGGGAGAATGTGGTGTTACGGCTTTTGGATAGAAGCAGTTCAATCTTAAGTTTAAGCCAGTTGGGTTTTTCTAAAGAGATTTTAGGCAAATATGAGAAGCTCATCCTGCGGCCCTTTGGCATAATCTTGGTAACCGGCCCTACGGGCTCAGGAAAGACCACGACGTTGTACGCGTCCCTCAACCTTATCAACTCAAGCCAGAAGAATATTATTACTATTGAGGACCCTGTTGAATATCATCTTGACGGGATACGCCAAATACAGGTAGAGCCTAAGGCAGGCACCACCTTTGCCACAGGCCTGCGTTCTATCCTTCGGCAGGACCCTGATGTGATTATGGTAGGAGAGATACGCGATAGGGAAACCGCGGAGATTGCCATTCAGGCTTCTTTAACCGGCCATCTGGTATTTTCAACCCTGCATACCAACGATGCCTCAAGCGCCGTAAGCAGGCTGATTGATATGGGGGTTGAGCCTTTTTTGGTATCCTCGGCGCTTATCGGAGTATTAGCCCAAAGATTGGTGAGGGCGATTTGCAAAGAGTGCAAAGAAGAATATATCCCTTCCGAAGAATTGATGAATGATATAGGATACAAAGATAATGGCCAAGGCGCGGGAATTAAATTTTTTAAGGGAAAAGGCTGCCCTAAGTGCTCGCAGTCAGGCTACCGGGGGAGAATCGGCATTTTTGAATTGATGCCGGTGGATGACGCTCTCAGGAGCCATATTACGGCTAAGGCTCCACGAGAAGAAATAAAAAAGCAGGCAGAGGCCATGGGTATCGTCAGTTTAAAGGCCGACGGCCTGCGCAAGGCCAAAGATGGAATTACAACGGTAGAAGAGGTGCTACGGCTAACGCAGGAGGAGTAAAGGAGTAGAGAGTAGTAAGTAGAAAGTAGATAGTAGGGATGGAAGAGAAAAAGAAGATACAAAGGGTGGAAGATTTTATAGTGTATCAAAAGGCAATGAAGCTTTTTGATGATTTTATAAACGAAGATATAGGCATCTTAAAGGAACACTTCGGAGCCAGAGAATTAGCAAGGCAGCAAATAAGGAGCTTAGATTCCATATGTGCAAATATGGAAGAAGGGTATGGGAGAAAAGCAGGAAAAGAATTAAAGCAATTCTTTAGAATCTCACGAGGTTCTGCTAATGAAAGCAAGGGAAGATATGTTAGGTGCAGGAAATTTTTAACCCAAGAAGTAGTTGATAAAAGAGTGGCGCAGCTAAATGAGATTCATGCTATGCTGCATTCTTTAATTGGTAAACTTTCTGATTAGTCAGCGTACTTACTACTCACTACTATCTACTTACTACTCTTAAAATATGTTAACGTAAAACGGTAAACGGTTGGCGGTAAACGGTACACGAAACGGAGGTTTGTTTGCCTACGTATACTTACAGGGCAAGAGATGATCGGGGGCAGTTAGTAAGAGGCACCATGGATGCCTTATCAGGCGATGAGGTAACTGCCAAGCTGCGTGTCATGGGCTATATGGCAACCCATATCGCTTTGGCAAGCAGGGGAATAAAGGTTGGTGATTTTGCCGAGAGGATTCGGCCAATAAAACAGCAGGATCTCATTGTTTTTTATTTCCAGCTGTCCAATCTGATAGGCGCGGGCATTCCTATTTTGACCGCCTTAAAGACTATTGAAACGCAGGTAGAGCACAGGAAATTAAAAAAGGTTATCGGTGATACGCGCAGAAGTATTGAGGCGGGGAGTTTGTTTTCGGCGAGCCTTGATCGTTACGCGGGGATTTTCGGGAAATTATTTATCAGTATGGTAAAGGCAGGCGAGGAATCCGGCAGGCTGGACAAGGTACTGCGCAGTTATGCCGCTTATGCCGAGGGCCAGCAGGAATTAAGGGAAAAGGTTAAAGGGGCATTGTTTTATCCGGCAATCCTGTTTATCGCTTCTATTATAGTTATTCTGTTTATTGTGACGTTTCTTATCCCGCAGTTTGTTGATTTGTTTTCAAAAGCAGGGCTCAGGCTGCCTTTTATCACTCAAATGCTCTATACCGCGGGCTTAATGCTCAAGAACTATTGGTATTTTTTTATGCTGTTTCTTGCGGCTTTGATTTTTAGCGCGAAGCAATACGCCAGGACAAAAACAGGAAGGCTTTATTGTGACCGGCTTTTGCTAAAGATTCCAGTTGTAGGTGTTCTTATGCGTAAAGTCTATGTGTCAAGGTTCTCCCGCACCTTAGCGACGCTGCAGATAAGCGGAGTATCTATTTTACAGTCATTAGATATCACAAAGGAGGTTATTGGTAACAAGGTAATGTCTGAAGTAGTTTTTAAGGCAAGGCAGGCAGTTGAGCAGGGGCAGAAAATATCCGATCCCTTGAAGGTAAGCAAGGAATTTCCCCTTGACGCTGTAGAGATGATCGCTGTAGGCGAAGAAACGGGGAATTTAGAGGAGATGCTTAACAAAATTGCCGATTTTTACGATATGTCTATAGGGTTTGCGGTCAAGAAACTCACGGTTATTATTGAGCCTGTATTTTTGGTAATAATGGGCAGTATTATTGCTTTTATTATGGCTTCAATGCTTATTCCGGTTTTTGATATGGTGAAATTGTTGCGGCATTAAATAACAGCTGTCAGCTTTCGGCTTTCAGCTATCTGCTTTTAGCTGAGCGCTGATAGCTGAAGGCTTTTAAAAAGGAGGTTGTAGAATGAAAAAAGGGTTTACTTTAATAGAACTTTTGATTGTAATCGCGGTGATTTCAATATTGATTGGTATTGCCTTGCCGCGCTTTAAGGGTATGCAGGATGAAGGAAATATTGCCAAGGCAAAGGGCGAGTTAAGGACGCTTAAGACCGCGGTAGAGAGTTATTATATTCATAATAATAGCACGTATCCTACCGCCTTAAGCAGTTTGACCTCAGCGTCACCGAATATTGTAAGCGCGATTCCCAACGACCCCTTTTCCAATGCGACGTATGGATACGTCAGGGGAGGCACAAATAACAAGTTTTACGTGATTTACTCTGTGGGCGCCGCGGCAACCGGAAGCGCGACGATTACCAATGATACGGTTGTTGAGACAAGCGGCACAAGCTGTATCTACGCGGCAAATACTGGTGAGGATACTCAACCTTAAGAGAGTAGTAAGTAGAAAGTAGTAAGTAGAGAGTAGGGCGAATGGGAAGAAGAGGGGTTAGCTTACTTGAGGTGTTGATAGCGTTGATTATCCTCACCGTGGGCACGTTTGCTATAAGCCAGGCGTTTAGCTCCGGGCTTTTGGCGTCTGCGGATGTTGAAAACGTGGATTTGGCATTAAACATCGCTCAGGCGAAAATGGAGCAGATAAAGAATACAAGCTTCGCGAGTTTGGTAGATATCTCTCCTACCGCGGACGCGAATTTTCCGGATTTTACTGTGGCACTCAATGTCGCGGAAAGCCAGAATCCGATGCGCTTAGATGTAACGGTTGCCTGGAACGTGAAGGGTGGACAAGCAAATGTTACGCTTACGAGCCTGGTTACTAATTATTAACGGCTGATGCAAGGCAAAAAGGGGTTTACCCCGTTAGAAAGCCCCGCCATTTATGGCGGGGATGAAAGATGTGAAAGTTTAATTCCTTATAGAAAGGGCAGGGTAAAAGCCCCGTTCTTTCTAACGGGGTTTACTTTGATAGAGTTGAGTATCAGTGTGAGCATGTTTATTATTATAATGTTGGTTGCCGCGTATGTTTTTCGTTCGGTGCTCATAAGCTGGTCAAGCCAGGAAACAAGGACAGGCCTGGCTATAGGCCTTGACAGGGCTGTTGAGGAGATGTCAAGGGATTTACGTAAGGCTCGGGCTGTCCAGGCAGTCAATGATGAAATAAGGTTTAGGCAGGGTGTCAGCAGTTATTATATCTATTATTTTTATAACCCGAATGATGCATACCCTCTTGCTTTTTCACAAGGGCTGTATCAGTTAAAGAAGGAGGCCTTATCCGGAGGGATAGACGGAAACTTTACCTATGGCGCGGGCCAGCCAATACTTAATGATGTACTTGCTCCTGTGACATCAGATTTATCTATGAGCGGTAACCTGACAACCATAGATGTAAGCGTAAGAAGGCACGATGAAACAATAAGGGCCAGGACTCAGGTTCGGCCGAGGAATTTTTAAGGTGAGCAGGATGAAATTGTCATGGCCAGGCCAACGCGGGGCAGTAATGCTTTTTACTTTCATTGTGATGACAACCCTTACCGCTGTTACCGTTACTTTTTTATCAATGAGCGCAATTCAAATTAAAGCAAAAGGCGATGATATCGCAAGCTCAAAGGCATTGTGGCTGGCGGAGGCAGGATTGCAAAAGGCGGCCTGGAATTTAAAAACCCCTGTAGCCAGCGGCGGACAGGGAGAGGATTGGGTGAGCCCGGGGACGACTGAAAATTTGGGGAATGGAAGTTATACGATGGCTGTGGCTCGATGGGATTTCGCGTTAGCAGTTAACGGTTCATCCGCGGCGGCTACCTCAGAGCAAGGCGCTAATGTCGCCGCGAATGCTATTGACGCCAGTGACGCGACCTATTGGGAATCGGTGAATCAGCCTACGCCGGCAAATCCCGAAGAAATTATTATAACTTTTCCCTATACGCTTATTCTTAATAAGGCGCGTTTCTTAATTCCTTCAGCCACTAACCGTGTGCCAAGAAACTATTCTTGGCAAGTATCCACTGACGGCATTACGTATACAACAGTAGTGAATGTGGTAAATAATGAAAACCCTGACGTCACGGATAGCTTTAGCGCTGTTTCTAACGTGAATTATCTTAAGCTTAAAGTTACCTCGGTAGGCATTGTTACTCCTCCTCGGGGAGGGCCTGGGGTGCCGCGGGTTTTCATAGCGGCCTTGGAGGCTCTGGGGTCAAAGATTACTCTAACGGCAAGCGTGAACGGGCTAAACAGAAGAATAGAGCAGACAGTGGTAGCCGATGACGCGACCCAGACAGCGTTTGATCAGATTGACTGGAATGAGATATTCCCCGCGAGTTAAAATATGAATAAGACGCTCAATTTTGATTTCTTTCCTAAGGAAAAATATATTGTAGGCTTGGATATTGGCAATAGCTCAATTAAATTAGCCCACTTTAGAGCGGACGATGGCATAGGGCATTTACTAGCTGTTCGTTCTATAGAGGTTTCTAAGGAGAAAGGCGCCTGCTTTGCCATAAAGGAGATTCTTTCCGGAATTGACATTCCTCATACGCGGTTTGTTACCCTGCTTAATTCCCCACAGGCAATGGTCAAAAGAATAGTGGTTCCCCCCATGCCGCAGGCTGAATTAAAGGATGCGCTGGCCTTAGAAGTAAAGAATTACTTTCCATTTCCCGTGAATGATTGCCAGATTGATTTTGAGGTTGTTGGCGAGGTATTGGAAAAAGGCGCGACGAAAATAGAGCTTCTTCTGGCGGTATGCCCTCATCAGGCAATTAAGGAGCATATCGCCTTATTGCATCAGGCAGGTGTAAACCCCGCGCAGATAATTCATCCCAGTCTTGCTCTTTATAACCTCCTAAGGCGCTCTTTTGTAAAAGAGGCTTTAAGCTTCGCGGTGATTGATATCGGTAAAATATTCAGTGAGCTTGTTATCGTAAGGGATGGAAAATTTGTTTTTAGCCGTAAAATCCCTATTTCCGGCGATGATTTTACGAAGGCGTTAACCGCGACTTTATTTTCCGAACATGGGAAGATTCAATTAAGCTATGAAGACGCGGAGAGGATAAAATGTGACTATGGCATACCCGCGGAAAATAGCACGCAGTTTATTGAAAATCTTATTGCCATAAGCCAGGTGCGTTTTTTACTCAGGCCATTGGCTGAGAAGCTGGCGCATGAAATTGAGCGTTCCTTTGATTCTTACCAGGAAGAGTCATATGGCCAAAGAGTGGAGAAGCTTATCCTTATGGGTGGGGCAAGCCGCCTTAAGGGATTAGACGCGTTTCTTAGAGAAACCTTGGAGCTTGAGACAATCATGTATAGCGCGCTCGATGGAATAAGCGTTGATAGCCATGCGCTTAACGAAAAGGTGAACATCAATTGTTTTGCGGGTGCTCTTGGCTGCGGAATGCAGAGTCCCACAGGAATTAACCTTTTACCTTTAGAAATGAAACAGGCGATGCAGCGCTTAGTGCTTCGAGGCCTTATAAAGGCCGCGGTAACCGGTTGTGTAACGTTGGTTATCCTTTTATTTGTCGGCCTGCGTATTCAGGCTGTTGTCTTAAACAAAAAGATCGCCAGCGCGGAGTTTCAGTTGCAGGCCTTGGAGCGGGAAATCGGAGAAATGAAAAGTTGGGGGGTCTTCAAGGATTTTTTCAACGCGCAAATTTACGGTGAAGACATAATGAAAGAGATCAGTAACCGTATACCGGATGGGCTTTGTTTAAGGGAAATTACTCTTAACCGTAATGCCCTTGAGATACGAGGAATAATACCTGTTGCCTATCGGGACAAAGAAGGCCTGCTTTCAGGTTTTATCCGTTCCTTGGAAGCAGGGATATTTAAAAATGTAAGGCTTAATGCTATTTCCGAAACAGCCGGCGTCAAGGAATTTAAGCTTATGGTGGAGCTAAAAGAGTGAAAAATGTAAACGCCATGTTTACTAAGAGGAATGCCTTGATTATTGTGGCATCAGGAAGCGCGCTGTGCTTGACAGTGGCAACGCTATTTTTATTTCTTCCGCTTGTCAGGGAAAACAGGAAAAAAAGCATTGGCTTGGCGGCACTTACGAAGGAGCTTGCCTACGGCTATCACTATGTAGCAATGGTACAAAGAAGCGGCGCCGCTAAGAAACTTATCCCGCAGGCGGATGTTTCCTGGGCCATTGATGCTATTACAAAAGAGGCAAGGAAGCACAGGCTTATTGTTAAAACAGCCAGCCAGAAAGATGTTGTGGATACGGGAAATTTCTATTGCCTGCTTCCTTTGGAAATAGAATTAGAAGGCGGGTATAGGGATATAGGGCTTTTTTTTCACGCCCTTGAAGTGATCCCCGGTGTTTTTGTGAATGTGGATACGTTCACCCTGCGCTATGACGAAGCTATTGCTCCGAGGCTTTCATTGCGGCTTATACTGCAGCTCTACGTTAGCAAGGGATAAAAATGAACAAGCAAAAAATAGTCTTCATCGTTTTAATCGTGATATCGTGCTTAGTCTGGAGTAGAAACCTGAAACTACAAACTGCCAGTAAGAGGCCGGGCGCGGCTGGTAACAAAAATGTAGTTTCTCTTGAGGGCCTCGCTCAGATGCCGGCGCGTTCTTCATACGCGGCGTGGGTACGGGATCCTTTTACTGTAGACAAGAAAATAGATAAGTCATCAAGCGATATTCAGCTTAAGGGGATTATGTTTGATCCTTCCGACTGCTATGCTTTAATTAACGATCAGGTAGCCCACATTGGAGATGTGGTTCAAGGTGCTCGAATTATCAACATAACCAAGGATACGGTGATTTTAAATGACGGCGGAGAGGATTTTGAATTAAAACTTTCTGACTAGCACTTTTTGGGGGGATTGTTCTGCTTGTAAAATTATTCCGCGGGTATTTCGCGCGGCATGGTTACCTAAAAAAAGAGTATTTTTCCGATTATATAATTCGTGCTACAATTATGCCTATGTATAGAAGCGGCAGAAAAACGTTTAACCAGGTGTTCCTGAGCCTAACGAGGTACGCTACTGTTGGTTTCAGCCTTGCCTTGGCACTGGCTATGAATGGCTGCGCCACCGTTTCCCACCGTCAGGACAAGGTGGCGGGATTTCCGTTGCAAACCTTATCGGTTAAGGGCAAGGTTTATTTTCCCTTGGTAGATGTCTGTTCTTATCTGAAGATTGAGTGCGACTATGATGCTTTAGGCAGGCAGATAAGTTTAAGAAAAGCGGATACCGAAGTAAAGCTTCTCCTGGACAGTTCGATGATTTTAGTTAATGGCTCAGCCCTTGATATTGAAGAACCCGTTGTGCTTACCGAAAATGGAGTCGCGGCAGTTCCTTTGCAATTTAAGGCCAGGGTGCTTGATAGGTTTTATTGCCAACTGCCTCTTAACGAGCCTCAGGAATCGGTTTTGCCGCTTAGGATTAGGCGCGTGGTGGTGGATGCCGGCCATGGCGGCCATGATCCCGGAGCAATCGGGAGGACGGGGTTACGTGAAAAAGATGTTAATTTGGATATTGCAAAGCGCCTTTCCAGCCTTTTACGTACCAGGGGAATAGATGTGGTGATGACCCGGCCTATAGATACATTTATTTCCTTAGAAAAAAGAGCTGATATCGCCAACCGCGCGAACGCGGATCTTTTTATCAGCGTTCATTCAAATTCAGCGCGTACTTCAGGGCTCAATGGTTTTGAGGTTTATTATGTCAGCGAGAAAATGAATGATGTCTCTCGTGCGCTGGCCGCGGCTAAAACCGCTTCTTTGGATTTTTCTCCGGGTTCTTTTTATAATAGCTCTTTGGATTTAAAAGTAACCCTGTGGGATATTCTCTATACCCAGAATCGGGCGGAATCTATCGTATTGGCTCAGAATATATGCCAGGAAGCCAACCGCGGCATTGGCGTAAAGATTTTGGGTGTCAAGGGGGCACGGTTTTCGGTGTTGCGGGGAACACGGATTCCCGGGGTGCTGGTTGAGGTAGGATTTCTCTCGCATCCTACCGAAGAGCGCCGCTTAAGAAATGGTTTCTACCGCCAGCAGGTCGCTGAGGCATTGTGCTCCGGAATCATTAATTACGGCAGGCAATATGACCTGGCGAGCGCTACCTATAAATAAGAGAAAGAAAAATCTAACAATGCAGAAAGCAATCGGTGTTTTTGATTCCGGAGTCGGCGGTTTAACTGTAGTTAAAGAGCTTATCCATCAACTGCCGAACGAAGATATTATCTATTTTGGAGATACGGCGCGGGTTCCTTACGGTATAAAGTCAAAGGAAACGATTATCCGCTTTTCAATTGAGAATATCCTGTTTCTTTTAAAGCAGGAGGTAAAACTTATTTGTGTTGCCTGTAACACCGTCTCAAGCATCGCCCTGCCGGCAATTAAGAATCATTTTCGCGTGCCTATTGTCGGGGTTTTGTCTCCCGGAGCCCGAGAGGCCGTGTATGCCACCAAGAATAAACGTATTGGTGTCATCGGGACAAAGGCTACTATTACTAGCCAGGCCTACGAAAAGGAAATCCGGATGCTTGACCCAACCATCAGGATTGTTTCTCAGGCCTGTCCTTTGTTTGTTCCCTTTGTTGAGGAGGGCTGGCTTAATGGCCGGGCGGTTGAGGATGTGGCAAAAGTTTACCTGACATCTCTTAAGAAGGCTGGGGTTGATACTATTATTTTAGGATGCACCCATTATCCCTTGCTAAAGCCTGTCATCAGAAAGGTGATGGGGCAGGCCGTTGTATTGATAGACTCAGCAAAACAGGTAGCCACAGAGGTAAAGCAGATTTTGGCAAATGAAGCCCTGCTTGAGGCTAAGAGCCATAGGCCGGACAGGGCATTTTATGTTTCTGACGGCCCGGCATGGTTTAGCGGGCTGGCGAAAAGATTTTTGGGATATTCTTTAAAAACAGTTACCAAGGTTGACCCGATTGTTTAGGGATGGCGCGCTATGTATAAATTAAGGGTTACATCAGAATTCAGCGCCGCGCACAATTTGCGCGAGTATAAAGGTAAATGTGAAGCCCTGCACGGCCATAACTGGAAAGTAGAGGTTGTTATTGCCGCAAAGAATGCCAATAGGCAAGGACTGGTAGTTGATTTTCATGAAATAAAGAAAATGGTAAAGGCAGTTTTAGAAGAGCTTGACCATAGCTATTTGAATCAGCGTGACTATTTTAAAAAGCATAATCCCACCTCAGAGAATCTTGCCAAATATATCTTTGATGAAATCAAGGCTCAGATACCATCAAAAAAAATCAGGCTGCAGGAAGTCACGGTCTGGGAATCGGATCAATGCTCGGCAACCTATTCTAGGTAATGAAGAAGGCCGTGGTTCTTTTATCCGGAGGCCTGGATTCTGCTACGTCCTTGTATTTCGCCAAGAATAAGGGATTTGAGTGTGTTTGCCTTATTTTCCGTTATGGCCAACGCCATGTAAAGGAGATAGCTGCCGCAAAGAAGATAGCGCGGCGCGCGCGGTGCCGATGGCAGGTAGTGACACTATCGTTACCGTGGAAGGGCTCGAGCTTATTAGACAGAGAGATGAAGATACCTGTGGCCACCACGTCACAAGGCCACCATGTCACTAGTGTCCCCAACACCTATGTGCCCGCGCGGAACATCATTTTTTTGAGTTTCGCGTTATCCTATGCCGAAGCGAGCGGGGCAAGAACCATATTTATCGGGGCTAATGCCATAGATTACAGCGGCTATCCGGATTGCCGGCCGGAATTTTATCGGGCATTTGTGAAAGCGGCTCAATTAGGAACGAAGACTGGAATTGAAGGGTTTCCTATTAAGATTATAACTCCCCTTATTACTAAAACCAAGGCGCGGATAATAAAGCTTGGTATGAAATTAGGGGTGCCCTATGAGTTAACATGGTCGTGTTATAAAGGCGCTCTAGTACCCTGTGGCGAGTGCGAGAGCTGTAGGTTTAGGGAAAAAGGATTTAGCGAAGCAGGTATCGAGGACCCTGTACTCCGGAGTAGAAAGTAGTAAGTAGAAAGTAGTGAGTAAATTGACGAGGGACGATGGACGATGGACGATAGACGATAGACGATAGACGATAGACGATAGACGATAGACGATAGACGATAGACGATAGACGATAGACGATAGACGATAGACGATAGACGATAGTGTGGGGTATTACAGTATGACAGGAAAGATTACAGAAATATTTGAGAGCATCCAGGGCGAAGGGGTTTATTTCGGCAAGAAACAGGTATTTGTGCGTTTTGCCCAATGTAACCTGCAGTGCAGCTATTGCGATACCGAGTTCAATCATTTCCGGGAATATGGCGTAGATGAGCTTTTATCCGCGATTGCATCATATGAGGGAAACTACCATTCTATTTCTTTTACCGGTGGCGAACCTCTCTTACAGAAGGATTTCTTAAGAGAAAACTTATTGTTGCTAAAGCAGGCAGGAAATAAAACCTATTTGGAAACTAACGGAACGCTCCCTGAGGCCTTAGATGAGGTTATTGAGTTTGTTGACATTATCGCCATGGACATAAAGCTGCCCAGTTCAGGCAAGAGCTCTGGCGTTTATTGGGATGAACATCGCCGCTTTCTAAAAACCGCAAGCCAAAAAGAGGTTTTTATTAAAGCTGTTATAAGCACTGCTACTACAGAAGAAGATTGTAAGGTAATGCTGGATTTGCTTAATGGAGAGAAGTATCTCGGAGTTCTGGTGTTACAGCCAAACAGTTTGGAAGATGGGCGGCAATTAGAAGAGAAATTAACTCTGTTTAAAAATTGGGGGGCACACTATCCTTTTTCGGTATGTGTTATGCCCCAGATGCATAAGCTATGGGGAGTACGATGAGACGAGGGGCGAACGACGTCCGCCACAAAGCGTTGGCGGACGCCCGCCAAAGCAGTATGGCGGGCGAGGGACGAGGGACGACGGACGAGAAAATCATATGAGGGATTACAAACGAATATAAGAAGCTTAAAGACGCCAAAGATTGAAGTTTGGAAAAATCAGTATTCGGATAAGGATTATGTCATCAATTTAGATATTCCGGAGTTTACCTGCATTTGCCCGAAGACAGGCCTGCCGGATTTCGCCGATATAACAATTGAATATTCCCCGGATACATATTGTATTGAGCTTAAGTCTTTTAAAATGTATACCATTTTTTATCGCAGCATAGGGATTTTTCATGAGCATTGTATCAATAAAATTTTAGATGATTTTGTGTCCGCGGTAAAGCCGAAATGGGCTAACATTACAGGCGTTTTTAACCCCCGCGGCGGCATTACCACCACCGTAAGCGCGCAGTGGAAAAAGCCCCTCGAGCACATCGATGCCTGACACCAAATAAGATATGCGTGAAATAGAAGCGGAATCAGTAAGAAGCATAATAGCCGAATTGGCGCAAGAAGCGAATTTCGCGTTGCGAAAGGATGTTCTGGCGGCTTTAGGGGCTGCCTTAAAAAGAGAGACTAATGTTCAGGCAAGGAAAATCCTTTCCGCAATCATAGAAAACGCGGATATTGCCAATAACGATAGGCTTGCTCTATGCCAGGATACCGGCCTGCCGGTTGTCTTTGTGGAAATTGGACAGGATGTGCACATTAGCGGCGGTTCTCTTGTAAGGGCCATCAATCAGGGAATACAACGCGGGTATACGCGGGGATATTTGCGTAATTCAATAATTAAGCAGCCTCTTTTTCGAGGCAGGCCTGAATTTTCACCGGCGATAATCCATACCGAGATAATTTCCGGAGAAAAGCTAAAGCTTACTGTTTTACCGAAAGGATTTGGCTGTGAGAATAAGTCTCAGGTGAAGATGTTTAATCCTACGGCAGGAATTGAAGAAATAAGGAAGTTTATTATCGGCGTTGTGAAAAATGCCGGCCCCGATGCCTGTCCGCCTTTTGTGGTAGGCGTTGGAATAGGAGGCACCCAGGATTACGCCTGCTTACTGGCGAAAAAAGCCTTGTTAAGAAAAATCGTCTCTCGTCCTTCGTCAATCACCCCTTGTATTAGTAGAATAGAAGAGAGTTTGTTAAAGGATATTAATCGTTTAAATATCGGGCCGATGGGGCTGGGGGGTAAGGCTACGTGCTTAGGTGTTACCATTGAAACCTATCCTACGCATATCGCCGGGTTGCCGGTTGCGGTAAATATCAGTTGCCATGCCCTGCGCAGCGCGCGCAAGGTGTTTTAAAATGGCAATACACGCGGGAGATGAGATTGTCTATAGCGGTAAGCTTTATACCGCGCGGGACCAGGCGCATAAGAGGTTAGCAGAGGCAATTACAAAAGGCAAAAAACTGCCTCTTGATCTAAAAGGGAAAATTATTTATTACTGTGGCCCAACCAAGACTCCTAAAGGCGCGGTAATCGGTTCTTGCGGCCCTACTACAAGTTCGCGTATGGATGTGTTCACGCCGCTCTTGCTTAAAGCGGGGCTCAAAGGTATGATCGGCAAGGGGAGCCGCAGCCAGGAGGTGCGGTTGGCAATAAAGAAATACAAGGCGGTGTATTATCTTACCTTCGCAGGCTGCGGGGCATTGCTTGCAAGGTATGTGAAGAAAAAAAGGCTGGTAGCGTATCCGGAATTAGGGCCTGAGGCAATCTATGAATTAGAGGTAAGTGATTTTCCTCTTATTGTGGCAATTGATGCTAAGGGAAGAAGTATTTATAAAGGGAAATAAAGTTAATAGTCTCAGCCGTAGGCTGATCCGCCTGCGGCGGAGATAGTCGATGGCCGATAGTCAATTGATACAGGAGAGGAAAGTATGATTCGTTTAGATGGCAGGGAAGCAAATAAATTAAGAAAGATTACCATTACCAGGAATTTTACTAAGTATGCCGAAGGCTCTTGTTTGATAGAGTTCGGTAACACCAAGGTTATCTGCACTGCTTCATTTGAAGAGAGTGTTCCCCCTTTTCTGAAAGGAAAGGGAAGCGGCTGGCTGACAGCGGAATACGGCATGCTCCCGCGTTCGACGCATACCAGGATGAATAGGGAGAGAGAAAAAGTTTCAGGCAGGACCTTTGAAATTCAGCGTTTAATCGGCAGGTCGCTTCGGGCTGTATTTGACCCAAAGGATATCGGTGAACGCACGATAAAGATTGACTGTGATGTGATTCAGGCAGACGGAGGCACGCGTACCGCTTCAATTACCGGCAGTTTTATCGCCCTCGCGGATTGTCTGATAAAGCTAAAAAAGGATGCCCTGCTTTCATCAATTCCCGTTAAGGATTATGTCGCGGCGGTGAGTGTGGGAATTTTACGGGGTGAGCCTATTATGGATTTGACCTATGCTGAAGATTCAAAGGCAGAGGTGGATATGAATGTAGTGATGACTGGAAGCGGAAAGTTTATTGAAGTCCAGGGCACGGGTGAGGGGGGAACCTTTAGCAAGGATGATATGGATGAGCTGCTCATCCTTGGGCAGGAGGGAATAGAAAAACTTATTGATATGCAGCGCTCTCTCTATAAAGATATACTATGAAAAGGCAGAAAATAGAGGATAGAAAGGGGAAGATAGAAAATAAAAGAATACGGGAAATTATCGTTGCCACGCGTAACAAAAAAAAGTTGGAAGAAATAAAAGAGATTACCAGCGGCTTAAAACTTAAGATTGTAAGCCCGGATGATTTTTCCGATACTCCTTATATAAAGGAAGATGGGAAGACCTTTTTGGAAAACGCGCGGAAAAAAGCCCTGAAAACAGCCAGGTTTACTCATAAGCTCACCTTAGGCGAAGATTCCGGATTATGTGTTGATGCTTTGTTGGGAGCGCCGGGGATTTATTCTTCACGTTTTTCCGGAAAGGGTAAAAGCGACGTAAAAAATAACCAGAAGCTCTTAAGGCTTCTTAAGGATGTGCCTTTTAAGAAACGCACCGCGCATTATGTTTGTGCCGTGGCGCTTGCGGATAAGGACGGCCTCATTGGCGCAGTGAGCGGAAAATGTAACGGCCTGATCGCTTTTGAGCCGCAAGGCAGCCATGGTTTTGGTTATGACCCTCTTTTCTTTATTCCGAAATATAAAAAGACTTTTGCCCAACTCGGGGAAAAGGTCAAGCATGCGATGAGCCACCGGTACAAGGCGCTTAAGAAAACAAAAGCGCTTCTTGAAAAATACTATAGAAATGGCAGATGAGTTGAATATAGAAAAGTATATATATTCTACCCGGGAAAAAGTCGATTCCCATCTTAAACGTATCCTGGGACAGGGTAAGAGCGGCATTGACAAGGCCATGCGTTATGCGGTTTTAAATGGCGGCAAGCGTCTACGCCCTATACTGCTGATTGCAACCTATCAGGCTTTGGGTGGGTCGCTTGACCGGAGGATCGTGAATATCAGCGCAAGCATAGAGTTTATTCACGCCTTTAGCCTGATTCAGGATGATTTACCGGCTCTGGATGACGATGATTTTAGACGTGGCCTACCTACGACGCATAAGGCGTTTGGGGAAGATGTTGCTATTTTAGCTTCAGATCTTTTGCTTAACCAGGCATATGCAGTAATAGCGAAAGAACCCTCTCTGAACCCGGAGTTAAAAATCGGCATTCTTTTGGAATTAAGCACCGCGGTAAAAGATTTAATTGAGGGGCAGGGAAAAGATCTAGGTTTATGTAAAGAGAAAAAAATAACCCTGGATACTTTAAATAAAATTAACACAGGTAAAACCGCGGCATTGCTTGTTGCTTGTGTAAAAATAGCGGGGAGAGTCAGAAAAGTAAGCCCTAAAGAATTGGGGAATCTGCGTTCTTTCGGTGAAAAATTAGGATTAGCATATCAAATCGTTGATGATGTCCTGAATGTAACCAGCGATAAGAAAATGTTCCAAGGCAAACGCTTTAGCGACAGGCAAAAGGGAAAAAAAACCTATGTAACTGTTGTTGGTATTAAAAGGTCCGAGGAAATTGCGGGCTCTTTAATCGCGCGGGCAAGAAAAGACCTTAGCAAAGTAAAGAACCTGGATACAACAATATTATTTGAGCTAAGCAGTTTCCTCATGAACCGCCGGTACTAATCAGAGAGTATGAGCCAGGGTACGCTTGTTTTGACAAGGCAGGATGTGGAAAAATGTATTGCCATGCCACAGGCCATAGAAATCGTAGAAAATGCCTTTAAGGCGCATGGGCAGGGTTTGACTCAGATGCCGGCAAAGATTTACCTTCATTTGGATAAATATAATGGTGATTTTAGGGCAATGCCAGCGTATGTTAAGGAACCGGAGGCTTGCGGGATAAAGTGGGTAAACGTTCATCCTGACAACAAGAAATATGGCTTACCATCGGTGATGGCGCTAATAATCCTGAGTGATTCCAAGACCGGATTCCCTCTGGCAATAATGGATGGCACTAGTATTACCAATCTGAGGACTGGGGCAGCAGGCGCGGTAGCTGCGAAATACCTTGCCAGGACTGATAGTAAGCGAATAGCCCTCATTGGCTGCGGTGTTCAGGCCACGACCCAGTTAATGGCATTGCGCGAGGTTTTTCCCATTAGTACCGTTTCGGTTTTCGACTCTTTAGAGCCGCAGGCTAACGCCTTTATAAAGAAAACGCGTTCGTTAGTTCCTAAGATAAAAAAGCACGCGACTATTGCTGAGTGCCTTAACGGCGCGGATATTATTGTTACCACTACCCCTTCTCGAGAGCCGATTGTGCAATCTCAGTGGGTAGCAAAAGGAGCGCATATCAACGCGATAGGCGCTGACGCTAAAGGTAAAGAAGAGCTAGACCCGAAAATTCTTACAAGAGCAAAGGTGGTGGTAGACGATATAACGCAGGCCCTTCATAGCGGGGAAATAAATGTGCCGGTTGCAAAGAACTTATTTAGGAAAAGTCAGATTTACGCTGATTTAGGCGAGATTGTTACGGAAAAAAAGGCAGGCAGGCAAGCCAGGGATGAGATAACTCTCTTTGATTCTACGGGCCTTGCCATTTTAGATATAGCATTAGCCCAGTACGCCTACCTGCAGGCAGTAAGCGTTAACCGAAGAAAGCTTAGGAAAATCAAATTTTATTAAAGCCATCTTTTCTTATGCGAACATGTTGGCTCATAAGAAGCGATAATGCTATTTGATAGTCAGGGCCTGATTGTTAGCATGCTTTAGGGAGGTGTGGTATGGGAACAGGAAAAGAAACAATTCTTATCGTAAACGGAAATATCAATGTGCGTAATGATCTGCGTCAAAGCTTAAGCCATGACTTTAACGTAGAGACTTCTCTTACGTTTCAGGAAGCGCTTAAGCTTATCAGAGAAAAATCGTATGACGCGGTTATCGCTGAATTGGATATCCCGGAAATTAAGGGCATCGAGGTTTTGCGGAAATTGAAGGAATCAAAATCGGAGACTCCAGTTATTGTGGTGACAACCTATAAATCTGTGTCATTGGCGGTTGAGGCAATGAAGTCGGGAGCGTATGATTATATTACGAAGCCTTTTAATACCGATGAATTGAAATTAGTCATTCATCATGCTTTGGATATGAGGAAACTGGCTGAGGAAGCCAAAGAAAAGAAGATTTATCAGGAATTAGCCCTTACTGACGCGCTCACCCAGATTTACAACCGGCGTTATTTTGAGGAGCTTTTGCGCCGGGAGACAGAAAGGGCAAGCCGCTACCGTCAGAAGTTCTCCTTGATGATGATTGATGTGGATGATTTTAAAAAATATAACGATACCTATGGCCATGTAGGAGGCGATAAGGTTTTAAAGGATATGGCATCTGCTGTCTTATACCGGATACGGAGTACCGATTATGTCGCTCGCTACGGAGGCGAGGAATTTGCCGTGATAGCTCCCCAGACCGATAAGGAGGGGGCGTCGGTGTTAGCGGCACGGTTAATTGATTTAATCGCAAGCAAAGAATTCCTTTTAGATAACGCCGAGAAGACGAAAATCAGTATCAGCGCGGGAGTCGCTACCTTCAACGAGGATGCCCAGACAAAAGAAGAGTTAGTCAAGCGCGCGGATGAGGCATTATACCAGGCGAAAAAATTAGGGAAAAACAGGGTGTGTTTGTTTTGTAAGACTTAAAATGGTATCCCTGAATATTTGTTGATGGATAAGGTGGCTCCTGCTCAAGAGGCTCTGTCTTCTAGGTGAGGCGGAGTTTTTTGGTATGGGTACCCTTAATTTTTAAAAACCGGTTGCGTGAAAAAAGAGATGATATGAAGAACCTCGCTGTATCAATCGTCATGCTTTTAGTAACCTGCTGTTTAGTGTGTGCCGATAATAAAAAGGAGGAAAGCCTTATGCGTATAGCCAGCCCGGCCTTTGGGCATAATGTAGGGATTCCTAAAAAATATACCTGTGATGGCGGGGATATCAATCCGCCGCTTGAGATTTCTGATGTTCCGGCTAATGCCCGGAGCTTAGCCTTAATTGTGGATGACCCGGACGCGCCGATGGGGATATGGGTGCATTGGGTGGTTTATGATATCCCTGTAGTCTCGCGTATTGATGAAAATAACGTCCCCGGGATTCAGGGAGCAAATGATTTTGGCCGTCAAGATTACGGCGGCCCCTGCCCGCCATCGGGAAGGCATCGTTATTTTTTTAAGGTGTATGCCTTGGACATAAAACTCAACGTACAGGAAGGGGTAGCAAAACAGGATTTGGAAAAGATGATGGAAGGCCACATCGTGGCAAAGGCAGAATTGGTAGGGCTTTATGAAAGGAAGAGGTAGCGAGGAGTATTCTGTAGAGTGGCTTTGCTGGTAGCCCAAAAATTAGTGTTAAACGTCATTGGCTAAGCAAGTGGCGGATTTTAAATATGTTACAGTGATGTATCTATTTTAGAATAGAGATATGAGGAGATAGCCATGCATTTAAAAGATATCCTTAAGCGATTCTTCCTGTCGGCAGGACCAGTATTATTTCTTTTCAACTTTTTTGCTGGTGTTTTATTCCTGAATGAAGGGCTTTTTCATCATGACAGTGTGGTCTTAGCGCAAGCAGTAGAGCAAGCCTATCAGACTGGGCACTTGCAGCCTTCAATAAGAGGCAGGTATGGAGCAGTGATTATTAATAGTTTGTTGTATCTCCCCTTTTTTCTTCTAGGGCTTAATGCTGATTTGATGCTGAGGCTTTCCAGTGTGCTTTTTCACGCGCTTTCTGTTTGTATGCTATTTTATTTTGTCAAGGCATTCTTAGAGAATGAAACAAAGGCTTTTTTTGCCGCGTTTCTGTTTTCTTTTATACCTGTGTACTTTATTCCTAATACCTATGGTAAGGAACATGGTATGAGTATGTTTTTTTTGCTGCTTTCATTTTATTTAGTTTACTGTGGCAGCAAGAAAGGTAATCTTTTATTTTTATCGCTTTCTGGTTTCTTTTTCATCTTTTCTATAACGGTAAGGGAAAGCATGTTGATAACAGCGTCGCTCTATGTTCTGCTTTATTTTTCTCCTGTGATTACCCTGCGGCCATTGAAATTTTCTTTACAGAAAGAAAAGGTATCCAAGGCAAGGCTTATCGCCTGGTGTATTCCGTTTGCGATATCCTTCTTAACAGTATATTGTACGTATCTAAAAAGGGAGTTTTATCAGGCGATATATGTCGGTGATTTTAGCGATACGCAATTCTTAGGGCTGCTTTCTTCGGTACTGCCAAGGGCGCTTGCTGACATTTATACGAGTGTGCCTACTATGCTGTTAGTCTTTTTTATTATAGGGGCTGATATACTATTGCGGCAGCAGAAAGCCTTTCAGGCTTTATGCTTGCTTCTATGGTCTCTATTGATTTTTTATCTAGGTAATGTGATTTCCTATTGTCCTCGTTATCTTGATCTGGTATTTGTTCCTATCTGTATTTTGGCTGCGGAAAGCCTCTATGCCATATACGCTCAGGAAAAATTGCTCTGCTATGGGATACTTATTTATTTTGTAATGGCTCTGTTTAATTTCATGTATCCACTCTTGTCTTTCCGGCATATCTATAACGGCGAAAAACAATTTGCGCTGTATGTTCGTGAAAAAACTCCAGAAAACTCAATTGTTGTGGCTATAGATGACGCCCCTTTTATGGAGTATTACGGCCACAGGGCTACGAGTGTTATTCCCGTGAATGCTCCTGAAAGTATGGAGAAATTCATGAAGCAACTGAAGGACTCTATGAAACGTGGTATCCCTGTCTATATGATGGAATCAGCTTTCTATATGATGGAAGCAGCTTTCATCTATGATTCCAAATACGAATTCACAAAAAAGTTTTTTACCGAATTTAGCGTTAATGTTGTGGGAGAAAAATTATCAGAAGATTACCATCGCCCGGAATTAAGTCTTAATACTTACATGCAAAAATTATTCAAGCTTGAACTGAAAAGAGAGGGCCAGCAATGAATATACTTGCGTGTTCGATACAATAGCGAGGCAGTAGTAAGTATGATACTGTAGGTAATGGCATGCTGGGTAATGTTCTGTGCTTCAAGAATGCTAGGCTTAAATTAAAGGTCCGGGTTTTTGATGAGTGTATTTATCCTCAGCAGAGTAACTTTTGTTTTATCTTAGGTAAACTCTATGGATTCGATACTACAAGATAAGAGTATGTTGTACAGGAAAAGTGGCAGAGATAGCCGCAAGGCGCGCATGAGAATTTCTGTGATTATCCCGGTTTATAATGAAGAGAAGGTACTCAAGGAAATAATTGATAGGGTTAAGTCAGTAACTATAGTTGATGAGATAGTTGTCGTTGATGATTGTTCCAGCCAGGGAACGCAGGATGTCCTCGATCTAATACAGGATGCTTCCATAAAAATCATCAAGCATCCTTATAATAGGGGAAAGGGTGCGGCAATCAGAACGGGGTTGGCTCATATAACAGGTGATATTGTTATTATACAGGATGCCGATTTGGAGTATGACCCGAGGGACTATAAGAATCTGGTTGAGCCGATAGAAAATGGAAAAGCGGATGTGGTTTATGGTTCGCGTTTTTTATTGAAGAAATGGAAGGCCTCTACCATGTTTCACTGCCTGGTAAACCAGTTTTTGACTTCTCTTACCAATATGCTGTTTTTCTCTCATCTCTCAGATATGGAAACATGCTATAAAGTATTCAGGACTGAAATTATCAGGTCTTTGGGATTAACGTCAGACCGCTTTGAGATTGAACCTGAAATTACCATCAGGACTTTAAAGCGCGGCCATAGAATATACGAAGTCCCTGTTTCCTATAGGCCCCGATCCTATGGTGAGGGAAATAAAATCGGATGGCTTGACGGCTTAAAGGCCGTCTACGCAATTTTAAAATATAGAATAAAGAAATAGGGGTCCAGGCCTTGAAACGTGAAGGGTATATAAATTAATTGCAGGAAAAAGAGAGTTGCATTACTAGAAAATTAACCAAGGAAAAGTAAGCGGCCTAATGGAGCGGCACTTTAAAATGAGGTAATACTATGCAGAGCACAATTGATAAAGCTATCGGTTATTTGATGCAATACGGTTTAAGTTTGCTCTACGCCATCCTTATTTTTATCATAGGAAAATGGCTGGCCCGTCTTGCTTCAAGGATTGCAACTGTTACTATGAAAAAGGCAAATTTAAACGAAACCCTTGCCTCTTTTTTAAGGAATATAGTTTATTACACGCTGCTTATTTTTGTAGCTATCGCGGCATTGAATAAGATTGGTATTGAAACGACGTCGTTTGTCGCGCTTGTAGGAGCTGCGGGCTTAGCAATAGGCCTTGCGCTTCAGGGGTCGTTAGCTAATTTTGCCGCAGGAGTTATGTTGATTTTTTTTCAGCCTTTTAAAGTAGGAGATGATGTTGAAGCAGGTGGCGCAAGCGGTACTGTGAAAGAAATACAGATTTTTAGCACGATAATCGATGCGAAAGATAAAAAGACGATTATCGTTCCAAATGCTAAAATTACCGCGGATAAAATAATTATCAATCATGCATGAAAGATGGGGATAGGATGGGAGCAGATGGTTCGGTATTTTTTTTCGCAACGTTGTTATTAAAAGGCGTATCCGAATTTCAAAAGCGTATACTGTGTTTTTATAGTGAGACAAGTTATTGATTTTAGGGCTCAGTAAAGGAAGTGGTGACAAAAGTAAAGAGGTGCCCTTGGGCAGAGTCTGACCCGTTTTCCTGCGCTTATCATGACCAGGAGTGGGGTATTCCTATCCATGATGATAAAAAGCTGTTTGAATTCCTTCTGCTTGAAGGGGCGCAGGCAGGGTTGAGCTGGAGTACTGTTTTAAAAAAGAGAGCGCATTATGAAAAAGTGTTTGATGGCTTTGACCCTCGTAAAGTATCTTTGTATGATTATAGAAAAATTGAGAAATTACTATCGGACCCAGGGATTATACGGAATCGTTTAAAGATAGAAGCGGCGATTTCCAATGCGAAGTGTTTTCTTGCGATTCAAAAGGAGTTTGGAACGTTCGATACCTATATCTATCAGTTTACCTCTTACAAAACTAAGAAGAATACGTGGAAAACTATAAGTGAAGTCCCCGCATCAACCCCTGAATCAGATGCCATGAGCAAAGAGCTGAAGAGAAGGGGTTTTCGTTTCGTAGGTTCGACAATTTGCTACGCTTTTATGCAGGCGGTAGGGATGGTCAACGACCATATAACTTCTTGCTATCGTTATAAAGCTGTAGCTAGATAAAAGCACATCCCTTCCTGATAGTCACACCCCTAAGATATAAATAGTGTCGTTTCTGCGTAACGCTATTATTTTGATAAAGTTACAAACAAATTGACAATATTAGCTTATTATGCTAATTTGCTTTTATGTCGAGAGCGCCCAGAATCTCCCTGGAAGGATTAGTTTATCATGTTATTAACCGGGGCAATAATCGTCAGGATGTTTTTAGGGACGAAGAAGATTTCGATACCTACCTGAAAACCATAATCAGGTTCAAGAAAAAATATTCTTTTAAGCTGTATGGTTATTGTCTGATGAAAAACCATACTCACTTATTACTTGAGCCGGTCAAGCCAGGCACCCTTTCAAAGATTATTCAATCCATTACCTTAAGCCACATTCGGCTTTATCATTCTAAATACAAATCTTCTGGCCATCTTTGGCAGGGCAGATTCAAGAATCCCATTATCCAGACAGATGAATATCTGTTGCAGTGCTTAAAATATATTGAGTTGAATCCGGTAAGAGCCAATATAGTTGCCAGGCCTCAAGATTACAGGTGGTCAAGCTATAAGTTCCACGCCTTTGACAAAGACGAGTATAGGCTTCTAGATAAGGATCCCGCGTATTTATCTTTGGCTGATACTGATACTGCCCGGCAAAAAGCATATCAGAGTTTTATGGGATTAAAACAGGATGAAAGTATCGTTGGGCGTATAAGAAAATCGATTACCAGTGATTCTGTTTTAGGTTCGGATGATTTTGTTGATAGTTTGAGAGAGAGATTAGACTTGGCAACACCCAGACCCAGAGGCAGGCCAAGAAGAAGATAATTATATCATAACATGCTGTTATGGTTATTGTTACGCAGAAACGACACTATTTTTTCCTATTTTTTCCGAAATTAAAACAAAAAAATAAAAGCACAAATAAATAGCAAATGAGAAATAAACGGTGTCGTTTTTTTAGCGAAATTATTGTTTTTAGCGCACTATTTTTGTTGATTAACTTTAATAGTGTTGTGTATGGATGTAGTTGTAGCTGGGGTGGGCATTTTCTTAAAGTTTCTTCTAATTCGGAAGTGATAGTCAGAGGCAAGGTTCTTGGTTATCACGGAGAGGCAAGAGGCATAAAATTGTCTATGGATATTGAGATATTTGAGGTTATGAAAGGTAAGTTAAATAAAAAGGTAATTCGTGTATGGGGAGATAGCGGGGCATTATGCCGTCCGTATGTAACACAGTTTCCAATTGGCACTGAGTGGATACTTGCCTTAAACGGAACCGGCAGTAAGCCCGGGGTAGAGTCAGGTTATGCAATCTCTATTTGTGGGACATATTGGTTAAGGGTTGAGGAAGGTATAATTTCCGGTAATATTGACAATGAAAATAATATGGATTCTGTTAAAGAATTGCCGTTAAAGGATTTCCGGCAGTATTTCGCTTCTGAGTAGTGGGTGGCCCGTATGTTTTTTTAGAAACGGCCCTGTTTTCTATTAATCGTTAGGAGAAGATCAATATGTTTGAAACGTTGCTCTCAAAAACTTTTGTAATTTTATCACTTCAATTCTTTATAACATGGTTAACAACCGTATATACTATCGGCTGGTTTAGGAATTTATATTTCCAAAAAAGAGTGGATGCCACTGCGACAAAAAATGAAGCAGGTGAACTTGACCTGCATCTTAATTTTTCAATAATAAAACCATATTTTTGGGCATTATTGATAATTGACATAATTGTTTTTCTTTTTTTGATATTTGTCGGAAAAAATAATTTATCAATAGGCATTCCTCTATTCTGTGTTTGGTCAATTATAACCGGTTTAGAGCTTGCTTTATGCTTGTTATCAGTTGATGAAAATTTAGGGGGAAAGATTTTAGCTATTACTTCTTGTATTTCCGCCAGCGCTGCAACAATCGGCATGTATTCAGGAATAAATTTTATGTTTTTAGGGCCCTTTCTTTTCTGGGCACTCATCCTTCTTATAATAGGTAATATTATCAGATTAATCATCTCCATTCCAAGGGTTTCTCAGCGAATTATGGCTTTCTTTGGATGCATTATTTTTACCGGATATCTTTTATTTGATTTCAACCGTCTTGCTGAAGCTGGGAAAGATAAAATATATAATACTTGGCCAACAGCAATGGACTTTTCTATTGATATCTATCTGGATGTAATAAACTTATTTTTAGAATTGCTTGATTTATTAAGCGATTAAACTAATTGTCTACGAATTAATCCAGCCGGCCAATTTGCGACTGCGCCACATAAGGGCGGTTGATTAGAGCGTTATGAGACAGAAGAGGAAACTAATAAAAAATGAGCCAACAACGCCTGCAGGCGCTTCTGGCCGTGGGTGAGGATAGCACAGAAGCAAAATTTTATCTATATACTTGACAAATCAACTATTGCATGGTAAACTATATTTAGAAAGAGAGAAAGGGGAAGCTATGCAGCCGCTTGAGCGTTTTGGAATAGAGATAGGAAAGGATAATCTTGCTGAGGGGGCAATCTATGGAGTTGCCTCTGTATACCTTACCATTGAAAAGCAGATTTCGGATTATTTACGGCCTTTTGATATGAGCCCGGCAAAGTTTAATGCGCTTATGGTATTACAGCATAAGGGGCAAAAAAAAGGATTGAGCCAGGTTGATATAGGAAGGCATTTGATTGTCACTGCCTCTAATATGACCAGGCTTTTGGATAGATTACATAAAGAAGGCTTCATTGAACGTTATGCCCAGGAAGGAGACAGAAGGGTAAACCTGATTAAAATTACTCAAAAAGGCTCACAGATACTGGATAAGGCATGGCCCGGCTATTATAGGAAGTTAAGCCAGATTGCCGGGCAGTTACATGCCCAAGAGTTAAAACTGCTTTCAGAAATGATGATTCATTGGTTTGCACGATTAGAAAAACTTCCTGCTAGAAAAAAGGGGTCAAAAAAAGTGGTCGGACCTCAACTTTAGAATTTGATTGACAAGTAAGTATGAAATTTACTGCAGTTCGCAAAGGGCGATAAGTTTTGAGTTAGAGATAAAAATTGACATGACTTTGATAAAAAGGCATACGAGATAAGTTCTAAGGTTGAGGTCTGATAGTATGTGAGATAACAAAAAAATAGGTGGCTCCTCAAGAAAGCGGTTATAATAGGTTTGTGCGTTAACCCAAACCAATAACCCTTTAAAAAAGGAGGCAGCCACCATGTATTATGTCG
>Ga0208373_1000578_pt1 | contig 61278 bp, 53 predicted proteins | sample RifOxyC2_FD_184036 | JGI IMG/M metagenome (GOLD analysis project Ga0208373, IMG submission 184036) | Soil microbial communities from Rifle, Colorado - Rifle Oxygen_injection C2 (SPAdes) | ecosystem: Environmental > Terrestrial > Deep subsurface > Rock core/Sediment | place: Rifle, Colorado...
CTTACGACGAATCGGGCCATTTATCACGACTGCCGCGTCGGAGAAATCCGTGTCGAAAAAGGAAACGAGTTCATGGAGCTGCGCGTTCCAGGCAGCGAACATTTTCTGCGGATCGGCCAGGCTTTCGGCGACGTGGACGCGCTGGCGGTGCAGCGGGAGATGATCCGCCGAACCATCAAGGAGCATTTGGACAAGGAAAAACGCCTCCGGCCCCAGGGGATCAAGGTCTTGAGCCTGTTTTTTATCGATGTCGTCGAGAAGTACCGTAAGTACAACGCTGAAGGCAACCCGATCAAAAGCGATTATGCCCTCATCTTTGCGGAAGAGTACCAGCGCTGGGCCAAACACCCTGACTACCAGACGCTGTTTCACGAAGTCGATCTTTCCGCAACGGTCGAACAGGTTCACGACGGCTATTTTTCCATAGACAGGAAGGACGGCATCAAATACCAGCGCCTGGGGGACGATTGCTATTACGCCCAGGAACTGTTCGAGCAGAAAGAATTGACGGGATACTTGAAGAACATGCTCACCGACATGCAGAAGTCGGTATTCGAACATGTGGTGTACGATTCAAACACCGAGGCCAACTTTGCCGTGCAATTGGAGAACAACGAAGCGGTCAAGGTATATGCCAAGCTGCCCGGCTGGTTCAAGGTGCCGACGCCACTGGGCACGTACAACCTCGACTGGGCGGTTCTGGTAGAGCTGGATGGAACCGAGCGTCTTTACTTCGTTGTCGAAACCAAGAGCAGCCTGCTCATCGACGACCTGCGCGAACGGGAAAATGCAAAAATTACCTGCGGTCAAGCGCACTTCAATGCCTTGGAAAGCGGAGACAATCCTGCCAGGTTTAGAAAGGCGTCAACAGTGGAGGATTTGCTGATATGAGCTCGGAAAAACAGGATTCTCCCGCCGGGGGGAAAGAACGCGATCCGGATTTCATCAATGCGGAAATCGCATTAAAGCGCGCGGCGAGAAAGGCTCGTGAGCTCGCCCAGCAGGCAGGTATCGGCGTCATCGTGCTTCAGGATGGCAAGATCATGGAGGAACGACTGGATCAAGGGTATTGAAAACGTGAGGCATTCATGGAACAAGATACCGGAACCAGAAAAAGCGCTGTGCCGACGGCCGTGGTAAATTCGGACGGCTTGCTGGGGCAGGCGCACACGTTTCTGAAAAGGTTACTCGAACCACTCCGGCTGCATGTTCACGGTCAGGCCGTCCGCGCTTTCCCGCAGGCGGGGGGCGATGCCTTTGATTTTCGGAAGCTCGTAGGCAAAAAAGTAGCGGCAGGTGTGCAGCTTACCCCGGTAGAAATTAATGTCCTCTTCCGTGATCGCTTTCCCGAGCGCCTCGGTTGCCTTCAGGGCCTGCAGCAGCCACTGCCAGGCGATCGTTACGATGCCGAACATCTCGAGATAAAGGGTCGCGTCGGCCAGAAACAGTTCTATCTCGCCTTTCAGCGCCATGCCTGACAGAGATACGGTAATTTCTTTTAGAATTTCCACTGCATCGTCAAGCGATCCGGCGAATTGTTCGCACTCGGGAACGGCCTTGCCGGCGGCGATTGTCTTTTCCAGTTCGGCAAGAAACAAAAGAAACGCCTTCCCGTTTTTCATGATCACCTTGCGTCCCAGCAGATCCATTCCCTGGATGCCGGTTGTTCCCTCGTGGATCGGGTGGATCCGGACGTCCCGGTAGTACTGCTCCAGCGGAAACTCATCGCAGTAGCCGTATCCGCCGAGGCACTGCAAGCCCTGGTTGACCGAGAGGATTCCCATCTCCGAAGGATAGCTTTTGGCGATCGGGGTGAGGAGGTCGAGGAGGAGGTCGCAGCGTTCCCTTTCTTCGCCCCCAGTGGCCATCGAGAGATCGACATACAGGGAGCACTGGAAAATGAGGGAAAGGGCGCCTTCGACCACGGCGCGCTGGAAGAGGAGCATCCTCTTGACATCGGCATGTTCGATGATCGGCGCCTGCGGCGTCAGGGGGTCTTTCGCCTGCACCGGACGGCCTTGCGGCCTCTGCCGGGCGTATTCCAGGGACGCATGGTAGGCCGCCGAAGCGATTGCTGCCGCGCCCATGCCGACGTCAATTCTTGCCTCGTTCATCATCTGGAACATGCAGGAGAGTCCCCGGTTGGGTTCGCCGACCAGCCAGCCGCGGCAGTCGTCGTTATCGCCGAAGACAAGCTGGGTAATCGGGGCGCCGCGGTAGCCAAGCTTGTGATAGATGCCGATGCAGGTCACATCGTTCGCGGCCAGCCCGCCTTTTTTATCCGGTCGCAGTTTGGGGACGACGAAGAGCGAGACTCCCTTCACGCCGGGAGGCGCCCCCTCGATCCGGCCGAGGAGCAGGTGAATGATGTTTTCCGTTGATTCGTACTCGGAGCAGGAGATAAAGATTTTCTGCCCCTTGATCTTGTAGAACCCCTCCGAGGTCGGAAAGGCAGTGGTCGCGATGTCCGTCAGGGAGGATCCGGCCTGCGGCTCCGTCAGTGCCATAGTTCCCTGCCATTCCCCTGCGAACATTTTGGGCACGTATGTTTCAAAAAGCTCCGGCGAGCCGAAGGAGGCGATCAGGCCGGCGGCGCCGGTCGTGAGAAATGGATACACGGAGGCCGAGTAGTTCGCCGCGCCGAAGATTCCCCGAAAGGCGGTCATGATCATGTTGGGGATCTGCTGCCCCCCGTGTTCGTACGAAGCCTGCGCGCCGATCCAGCCCCCCTCGCCGCAGGCTTTCATGATCTGCGCGGCCAGGGGATGCACAAAAACCTTGCCATCCCTGAATTCCGGCGGCTTTTTGTCCATCTCACTGAAAACCGGGAAAAGCATCTCTTTACCCATTCTCATTGCCGTATCGACAACCATGTCAAAGGTTTCCTTGCCATGATCCTCGAAATACGGGTATTTTGTCAGGGCAACCACGTCGAACACCTCATACAGCAAAAAATGCAGATTTCGGAGACTTATGAATTTTTCGGCCATGATGGAATTTCCCCTCCTTAAGATTTAAGATCAGATCTTTCCGAACGGCGATTCTTTTGCCCCCTAACACGGCGTCATGCGCGGAGCAAGTCGTTTTTGACGTTTTTTTCTTGACATGTTCGTATGGGCGGTGCTATTAGCCTGCCCACGCTGCTATTCGCAGCAGCGTGCTTCACGCCATTTACATACGTTGAACGGAAAAAGGCATTATGTCGCCATAACTGCCTTGAATGGGGACCGCTGTAATGGATTTCTCTATACTGCTCCAGATTGTCGTTGTCGGCATTGCCGCAGGCGGGGTGTATGGGCTGATCGCCCTGGGTTTTGTGCTCATTTACAAGGCTACCAGCATTCTCAATCTGGCCATGGGCGAATTCATGACCCTCGGGGCTTTTGTCTGCTTCACCGCCCTCACCTCTTTGCACTTGCCGTTCTACATCGCCTTTATAATTACGCTCGCCTTTGCGGTGCTCCTCGGCGTGATCATCGAGCCGCTTATCCTGCGGCCCATGATCGGAGAACCGGTTATTTCGGTCGTTATGGTCACGATCGGCCTGGGGGTAATCCTCAAGGGATTGACCTATATGATTTGGGGGCCGGTTTACCGGGCCTTTCCCCCCATATTTCCGCCTAAGCCGCTGTTGCTCGGCCCGATTGTCGTTCCCTCGGGGCTTTTGTGGGGGTTCCTGTTCGCGATAGCGACGATGGCGGTTTTTATTATGATTTTCAAATTCTCCCGCACCGGCGTGGCGATGAGGGCGGCCGCGTTCGATCAGCAGGCGGCCCTTTCGATGGGCGTCAGCGTCAGGAAGGTGTTTGCCCTGTCGTGGAGCTTCGGAGCGATCGCCGCCGTCATCAGCGGGGTCGTGATCGGCAACATGAGCGGCCTCAACATCTACATGGGCGATATCGGTCTGGCCGTTCTTTCGGTCATTATCCTGGGAGGACTGGACAGCATTGGCGGGGCGATACTGGGCGGTTTTATCGTCGGCATCCTGCAGAACCTGACGGGTTTTTATATCGACCCGCTGGTCGGAGGCGGCGCGAAGGACATCGCGCCCTACGTTATCCTCCTTTTGATCATCATGATCCGTCCGTATGGACTGTTCGGAAAAGTTACAATCGAGCGGGTGTAAAGGGGGGGTATGCGTTCCGGAGATTTCAAGGAAAACTACATCAGTGACGAGGCGATCTTCCCGTCCCTTTTCGCCAGGTTCTGGGTCGCGGCGCTGCTTGTATTTCTGCTGGTTTTTCCCTTTATCGCCAACAACCATCTGCTGTACATAGCCAACATGATCGGTTTCGCGGTGATCGGCGCGGTCGGCCTCAATCTGCTGACGGGTTTCACCGGCCAGATTTCCCTCGGACACGCGGCGTTCATCGGCGTGGGCGCCTATACATCCGCCATTCTCGTCACCCGCTACGGTTTTTCCTTCTGGCTTTCAATTCCGCTGGCCGGAATGGCTTCCGCGCTGGCCGGCGCCTTGATCGGCATCCCGTCGCTCCGGGTCAAGGGTCTGTATCTCTGCATCGCCACCCTCGCCTCCCAGTTCATCTTCGGCTTTATCTTCGTCCACTGGGAATCGATGACCAAAGGGATCACCGGCATCCACATCCCGCCTCCGGCGATCGGCGCCCTGCATTTTGACAACGAACGGAAATTTTACTGGATTACCCTATTCTTTGTCTTGCTGGGGGTCGGATACGCGCGAAACCTGATCCGCTCCAAAATGGGCAGGGCCTTCATGGCGGTGCGTGACCGGGATTTGGCCGCTGAGATCATGGGGATCAACCTGTTTCGCTACAAATTGAGCGCCTTTGCGATCAGCTCGTTTTACGCCGGCGTGACGGGGGCCCTCCTGGTAAACTTCCTGAAGGTGGTGGTGCCGGAACAGTTTTCGTTCATGGTCTGCATCGAGTATCTGGCGATGGTAATCGTCGGGGGACTGGGGAGCGTCATCGGTTCGGTTTTCGGCGCCGTATTCATGACGCTGGTTCCGGAGGTTCTCAGCGTCCTTTCCGATATCGTCAAGGAAGCCGCGCCGGAGATGGCGAGTCTGATTGTGCCGTTCAAACAGGTGGTCTTTGGCTTTTTGATCGTCAGTTTTCTTATTTTTGAACCGCGGGGTCTGGTGGAAATCTGGAACAGGATAAAGAAATTCTTTCTATTATGGCCTTTTTCTTATTGAGGTTGCAGGGTGAAGTGATGTTGGGAAACTTAAAATAACGGGGAAGTTAATTTTTTGATTGATTGAAGGAGGGGACCGATGATGAAGAAAACAGTTTTTTGCGTTATCAGTGTATTTTTGTTCCTCGGCATAATGGGTGTGGCGATAGCCGAGCAGTTGCCGACGATCTGCGCCGTGCACCCCTATACCGGGCGTTTTGCGTTCGCCGGGATCGAGGGCGCCGCCGCCATGCAGGACGTGGTCGACATGACCAATGAAGCCGGCGGGATAAACGGGAAAAAACTTCAGTATTTCTGGGCCGACGGCGAGTACAAGGATGATGTCGGGATCGCCGCCTTCAAGCGTTTGTACGCCCAGCATAAGCCGCAGATTACGTTCGGCCAGAGCACCGGCATGACGAAGGCGCTGGGCCCCGAGATAAAGGATCGCTACAAGACGCTCTACAGCGCCTATACCTTTGCCGAGGAAGCGGCCAACCCCAAGGTAAACCCGTATCTTTTCCTTCCCGGACCCACCTATGTTGACCAGTTCGGCGTTATCCTGAAATACATCGCCAAGGAAAAACCGGGCGCGAATCTTGCGTTTTTTTACAGCGATACGGAATTCGGCAGGGAGCCGATCGCGGCAGGCAGGGAGATGGCTAAAAAACTGGGGCTGAAAGTGGTTGCCGAGGAGATTTCCCAGGTTGGCGGCGTCGATCTGGCCACGCAGATCCTCGACATGAAGGCCAAAAAGGTTGAGTACTGCATATTCCAGGGTTTCGTCAGCAACCCGATCGCCTCGGTCGTGAAGCAGAGCAAGGATTACGGCATGAACATCAAGTTCATGGGGACGTTCTGGTCAACCGAGCAGCAGCTTCTCAATGAACTGGGGCCGCTCGCCGGTGAGTACACGGGCGTGTCAGCTTATTCTTTCTACTATCAGAACGATCTTCCCGAGATCAAGAAGATCCAGGCGTGGACGAAAAATAAGTTCCCCAAGGTCCAGTACCGCTCGCAGTCCTACATGGCGGTTTACATGTCAACCCTTCTGTTCGTCGAGAGCTTCAAGCGCGCGGACAAGATGCCGGGCGGGTTCAACAAGCCGGAGAACCTGGTCAAGGCGTTCCAGTCGATCAAGAACTTCGATGTCGGCGGGTTGATGCCTCCCGTAACGATCAATGATAACAGCATTCCCGTCGGCAGGGTGTACCGGGGGAATCCGTCAACATTGAAATTTGACCCGATCTCGGATTGGGTCCGGTTGGAATAGGAGATTGTCGTAGGGGCACGGCATGCCGTGCCCCTACATAATTAAACGGTACGGCAGGATAAAAACGGATAAATGGAAAACGTAACGCTTCCGGTATTATTGAAAAAAAATGCCCTTCGTTTCGGCGACGGGAGGGTGGCCCTCCGCGAGAAGGAGTTTGGCATCTGGCAGACTGTTACCTGGCGTAAATACTGGGAAAATGTAAAAAATATTGCCTTGGGGCTCCATCAGCTCGGGTTCCGGAAAGGGGACAAGCTTTCGATCATCGGCGATAACCGGCCCGAATGGTTCTACGCGGAACTGGCCGCACAGTCCCTGGGCGGGGTGGTGGTCGGCATCTATCCGGACAGCCATCTCGAGCAGGTTGAATACATCATCAATCACTCCGATTCGATATTCGTCGTGGCGGGGGATCAGGAACAGGCCGACAAAATTCTGGCGATCAAGGATAAATGCCCCGGAATCACAAGGCTCATTGTCGATGATCCGAAGGGAATGAGGAGCTATGACGACCCCCGGATCGTTTTTTTAAAGGACCTTCAGAAGGCCGGCGTTAATCTGGCTGAAAAAGAGCCGCATCTTTTTGACGCCCTTCTGGACGGCGTTTCTCCGGATGATGTCGGCCTGCTCATCTACACCTCCGGGACAACCGGTATGCCCAAGGGAAGCATGATCACCCACCGGAGCATGACCGCGGCCGGGTTGCTGCTCGATGAGGTAGATCAGGCGCGGGAAAAGGACAACTACGTCTCGTTTCTTCCCCTCTCCTGGATCGGGGAGCAGCATTATGCGATTTACTGGAGTCTGGCAGCGGGATTCACGGTGAATTTTCCGGAGAAGGTCGAGACGACGCAGGCCGATATGCGCGAAATATCCCCGGATATCATGCTCGCGCCGCCGCGAATTTGGGAGAAGATGTGCTCCGATGTGCAGGTGAAAATCCAGGATGCCGCCTGGATCAAGCGCAAGGCCTACCAGTTTTTACTGCCCATCGGCTACAAGGTGGTTGATTGCAAGTTGAAAGGTGAAAAGCCTCCGCTCTCTCTCGGGTTTCTTAAATGGGTTGCCTACTGGCTTTTATTCCGGTCGCTGAAGAACTACCTGGGGCTTGCCCGGGTGCGCAATGTTTACACGGGCGGGGCGCCGCTTGGTCCGGAAATATTCAAGATGTTCCAAGCCCTTGACGTCAATATCAAGCAGGCCTACGGAATGACGGAACTCGCCGGCGGCGTCATTATTCACCGCACGGACGCCATCCGTCTGGACACGGTCGGGAAGCCCCTCCCCGGCCTTGAGGTCATGATCTCGGACGAAGGCGAGATGCTCGTGAAGGGGGAGACGAATTTCATCGGGTATTACAAAAACCCCGAGGCGACCCAAAAGGCGTTGACCGACGGCTGGTTTCATACCGGCGATGCGGCGATTGTCGATGAAGACGGCCAGATCGTTATCATCGACCGCATGGCCGATGTGATGAAACTTGCCGACGGCAGCCGGTTTTCTCCCCAGTTGATCGAAAACAAGCTCAAGTTCAGCCCCTATATCATTGATGCGATCGTGATCGGGCAGGACAGGCCTTTCATCACGGGGATGATCAGCATCGACATGAGCAATGTCGGCAAATGGGCGGAGAACAACCAGCTTCCCTATACGACCTTCGCGGATCTGTCCCAGAAAGAACGGGTCTATGAACTAATCGCCAAAGAGGCGGCAAAGATCAATAAGACCCTTCCCAAGGTCGCCCGGGTAAGAAGGTTCGTGTTGCTGTACAAGGAGCTGGACGCGGATGACGAGGAACTTACCCGTACCCGCAAGGTAAGACGGAGCTTTGTCTCCGAGAAATACAAGGATCTGATCGCCGCCCTGTACGGCGACCTTAAGGAGCTGGAAGTGGAGTCCAATATCCGCTACCGGGACGGCAAGGAATTTCAGATGAAGACAAGGGTCAGGGTCCAGCATGTTGAGAGTTGACAGATGACAGAACCCGAAGAAGGCGGCATTCAACTTCAGATAGAGGATATCCACCTCAGTTTCGGCGGCCTGAACGTCCTCGACGGCGTCAGCACGAACATCCGGAAGGGGGAGATTTTTTCGATCATCGGACCGAACGGGGCCGGCAAGACCAGTCTTCTGAACTGCATCAACCGGTTTTACAAGCCATCCCAGGGAAAAATCATCTTCGAAGGACAGGATATCCTTACTTTCAAACCGCATCAGATCGCCGCTTTGGGAATCGCCCGAACATTTCAGAACGTGGAGCTTTTCAAGCACATGACCGTGCTCGACAATATCAAGCTGGGCCACCATATCCACCTCAAATCGGGCTTTATGTCCGGGGGACTATATTACGGAAAAACCCGCCGCGAAGAGATGGCCCTGCGCCAGGAGGTTGAGGAGCGGATCGTCGATTTTCTCGAGATCGAGCAGATCCGCAAAAGTGTCGTCCATACCCTGCCGTTCGGGCTGCAAAAAAGGGTTGAGCTGGCGCGGGCCCTGGCGATGAAGCCGAAGCTGCTCTTGCTCGACGAACCGGCGGCGGGGATGAACCTCGAAGAGACGGAGGATATCGTCCGCTTTGTCCTCGACATCAACGAGGAATGGGGCGTGACCATCATTTTGATCGAACACGACATGGGGGTGGTGATGGATATTTCCGACCGGGTTTGCGTGCTCGATTTCGGGGAAAAAATCGCCGAAGGAAAACCCGAGGAGGTGCGCCGGAACGAACAGGTGATCAAGGCCTACCTCGGGCAGGCCGATCTGGCGCTTTCCAGACTGGGGGCATAGGTGGAGCCGTTACTGTTTGTCAACAACATTGAGGTGATCTACCATAACGTCATTCTGGTGCTGAAGGGGATGTCCCTGCAGGTAGGCGAGGGGCAAATTGTGACGATTCTCGGGAACAACGGCGCCGGCAAGACCACGACGCTCAAGGCCATCTCCGGTCTCCTTTCCTCCGAGAACGGCAAGGTGACGGACGGGTTCATCAATTTTCGGGGGGAGAGGATCGACCGCACCTCGCCGGAGAAGATCGTCCGCAAGGGAATCTTTCAGGTGATGGAAGGAAGACGGGTGTTCGGCGATCTGACGGTCGAGGAGAACCTGATCGTCGGGGGGCATACCAACAAAAGCACCCGCAGGATGAAAGAGGATATTGAGAAGGTGTACAATTACTTTCCTCGTCTGGCGCAGCGGAAAGAGACGCTGGCCGGCTACATCAGCGGGGGGGAGCAGCAGATGCTCGTGATCGGCCGGGGACTGATGGCGCAGCCCAGACTGATGCTGCTCGACGAACCGTCGATGGGTCTTTCCCCATTGCTCGTTGCCGAAATATTCGAGATCATCAGAAAGATCAACAAGGAAGAGGGGATGACGATCCTCCTCGTCGAGCAGAACGCGCGGCTTGCCCTGTCGATCGCCGATCATGGCTATGTCATGGAGAACGGCCGGATCGTCCTCGACGATGAGGCCTCCAAACTGGAGCAGAATGCCGACATTCAGGAGTTCTATCTGGGCTTGACGGAAGTCGGCAAGAAAAGCTACAGGGACGTGAAGCACTATAAGCGGCGGAAGCGCTGGCTGACATAAACAAATATAAGGGGTGGAGCGATGGGACTGAGGGGTTTTACCATTTACGATGTGTACAGAAGGAATGCCGATTTGTTCGGAAACAAACCGGCGGTTATTTTTGAGGAGCGGGAAATAACATTCGGGGCCCTGCTGACGATGGTCGATCGTGCGGCGGGCTGGTTTGCCCTGGCGGGGATTAAAAAAGGCGACCGGGTTGCCGTCCTGAGCAAGAACTGCCCGGAGTTTATGGTGCTGGCGGGGGCCATTGCTTCATCCGGGGCGATTATGGTCCCGATCAATTTTCGCCTTTCGGTTGAGGAAATCGGGTACAATATCGAGAATACAAAACCCGCAGCCGTTTTTGTCGATCCCGATTATCACGAAACGATCAACGGCATCAAGGCGGGTTTCCCTGCGGTGCGAACCTGGATGAGCATGGGTGCGGACGGGAACAAGGGGTTTCCCCCCTTTTCGGTTCTTTTGGACAGCCAACCCGCGCCGGCCGCCGCTGTGAACGGCGATGATCCCTTTGTCATCATCCACACCGCGGCGGTGCAGGGGAAGCCACGCGGGGCGATGCTGAGCCATGGCAACATGATTTACGGCGGGCTGCAGAGCATGGCAGCGATTGGCCTGTCGCACGGCGACATTTACCTGAACATTCTGCCCCTGTTCCATATAGGCGGCCTGATTGCCGCGTTTATGACCATGCATGCGGGTGGGGTAAATTTGATCGTTCCGAAATACGATCCGGTGGAGTGCGGCAAGGTCATTGACAAGAAGCAGGTGACCGTCATCGGCAATTTTCCCCCGATCCTGGCCCAACTGCTCGATGCCAGGGACGCCGGTCACTGCACGCTTGCCTCGCTGAAGAATGTCTATGGACTGGAACGCCCGGAGACGATCAGGCGCTTCGAGGATCTGGGGTTCGGCAGCTTCTGGCTGATCTATGGTCAGACGGAGACGATGGGAATCACCTGTCTGGCCAAAAACACCGACAAGCCTGGCTCCGCCGGCCGACCGGGGTTGTTGTCGGATATTATGATCGCCGACGAATTCGACCGCCCGGTCGAGACTGGAAAACCGGGGGAGATCCTGATCCGTGGGCCGCTCGTATTTCTGGGCTACTGGGGCGAAGAGGAGCTGACGGCGCTAACGTTCCGGGAGGGGTGGCACCATACCGGGGATCTGGGCCGTCTCGACGCGGAGGGGTTCCTCTGGTTTGTCGGCCGCAAGGCGGAAAAGGAGCTGATCAAGCCGGGCGGAGAGAATGTTTACCCGATCGAAGTGGAAAAGGTTGTCCTTGAACATCCCGATGTTCTTGAGGTTTCCGTCATCGGCGTGCCCGATCCGAAATTCGGGGAAGGGATCAAGGCGATCTGCGTTGTAAAGACGGGCGCCGATCTGACTAAACAGGGGCTGATCGACTTTGTCGCCGCCCGGATCGCCCGTTATAAAAAGCCGAATTATGTCGAGTTTGTCGAGTCGCTGCCGAAGAAGGAGGACGGTTCGATCGACCGGGTCAAGGTAAAGGAACTCTACGGGTAGCGGGAATGACAGAATGGGGAGTTTTGCAATTACCTCGCCAGTCAAAACAAAACGCCCCTCCGGGGAAAGCGGTAAAAAACCGCCCTTCCCGGAGGGGCGTTCGTCAGTTGCTATTTATTGACATCCGCTTCAGCCGTGTTCCGCAAGTGCCAGGGATTGCTTACCCGCCGCAGACTGACGTGTGGCGCCTTCTCTTTTCTTCAGCGAGCTGACAACATCGGAAGTGATGAACTCAATCGCGTTTACTTCACAGAAACGCACACATTGAGGCTCTCCATCACACAAATCACATTTGAAGACCTTGCGCGTCGTCTTGTTGTAATTCATCGCACCGAAGGGGCAGATGCTGACACACAGACGACAGCCGATACAGACATCGTAATCGACTTTTAAAAATCCGAATTCCCTATCCCGGGAAATGGCGCCCACCGGGCAGACACTTTGGCAGGGGGCATCTTCGCACTGCTGGCAGATCATCGGAATATATCGGCCTTCATCCTCCCACTTGACTATTTGAACCCTGCTTTTTGCCGGGTTTGACGACCCCTCATGCATAACGGAACAAACGAGCTCGCAGAGGCGACAGCCGGTGCATTTGTCAGAATTAACCGTCAGAAATTTCTCCATTATTCTCTCCTCTGTTTTTATCTAAAGCAAATGGGTCGGTTCTTTGTCCAGACCCAAACGTGTCAAGGTTTCTGCCGTCGGGACGCCGTCTTTATCCCAGCCGTGATGTCCATAGAATTCATCCACCATAGTGTTGAACTTGTCCCGATCGATCTTGGCGCCGATAACATCCGGCGCTCCCCGGCGGCAGGGTTCATCAAAATAACGGTGATTCAGCATGTCGCCCTTGACCAGGTCGTAGCGGGTAAGACCCTCTCTCAGGTTGAAAAGTCTCTCGAGGTTGTTGCACCTCTCGGCAGCATCCCAAATCTCCCTGGGGGTAAACTCCATCCCGGTGTTGAGGTAAATTGCCTGGGGCCAATCCTCGAAATTGGGCAATGTCGCTCCCAAAAACACGGTGTGATATTTGCAGATTCCCAGACAGTCAACCGCCATGTAGCAGTTTTCCTGCCAGAAAACCTGCCATGGTTTCCCAATATACTCCATGTGCTCCGAAGACAGAGGGCCCTCGTAGGGAACCGGACTGCTGTAAATCTTGCGCAGCACACTCTCGGGAAGGTGGTACAGATCGATGGCCGGCCGGCTCCGCAAATGGTCGGAGCCGCGGGAAGCGGTTGCTATATTCAGGGCCAGACCGGGCGTTGCCCGCTCATCGGAATGAAGATTGTTCATCCCCTTGACCTGAATGAGATAATCGAAAGAATTTTTACCTATTTTTTCTGATGCCGGGATTCCCCCGTCGGCCAGGGCATTGGCTAACCACCCCTTGCGGTTGCAGATGTCGTGCATCATCGCCAGTAAGGCTTCACCGCTTCCGAAACGCAGATCCAGGCCATCGGTTTCCTTGCTGGTGAGGATTCCCAGTTCGTAAAGTTCCATGGCCCAGGAGATCATGCTGCCTATTTCCAGGTTATCAACGCCGTACTGATTCGACAGATAGTTGGCGGTCAGGACCGTCTCGGCGCTCCCGCAATCCGGCTCACTGCCGAAGGCGCCCAGTGATGTATATTCCGGACCCTCATCATATCTCCCGGCATAAGGGCCGGACGGGATTCTGTACTTGGCACGGCAATGGACCTGGCAGCCAAAACAGCCCGTCATGTGATGCGGTCCCATGGTTTCGGTGGCGATATCGTCAATTGCTTCCGGTTCGATCTCATCGGCGTTCTCCATCTGGTTGAACTGGAAGTTGCGGGTGCGGACGCCGCCCCAGCAATTGGTTGCTCCCCAGATAAAAGGGGTCCCCAATGTGCCCTGGGTTTGATTAACCTTGGCGGAGGTAATCTGTTCGATGAATTTTTTGTTGAATTCCAGGGCCTCCAGGGGATGGGCTAATTTAATGTCCAGCGTGCCGCGTACCGCAATTGCCTTGAGATTTTTCGAGCCCATCACACATCCCATGCCGGTGCGCCCGCCGGCATTTTTAATGCCGGTCATTACATTGGCATAGCGGACAAGATTTTCCCCGGCCGGGCCGATGACGGCGCTTTTAATTTCCTGATCCCCCAGCTCTTCACGAATTGCCCATTGGGTTTCCGTGGTTGTTTTCCCCCAAAGATTTGCCGCATCGCGGATTTCAATCTGACCGTTATGTATCCACAGATAAACAGGTTTCTCCGCCTTACCCTTGATAACCAGGTGATGGAATCCGGCCCACGCCAGTTCCGGGGCGAAAAACCCCCCCATATTGGCGCTGCCCAAAAGACCGGTAAGGGGTGATTTGGCCATAATGTGCGTTCGCGATGTAGCGGAAGCGCAGGTGGCCGTCAGAAAGCCGCCGCTGACCATCAGCGGGTTTTCCGGTCCGAGCGGGTCGCATCCTTGCGGCGCGTTGTTGTAAAGCAGATAGGCATCCAAGCCACGTCCACCGATGAATTTCTTTCTCAACTCCAAAGGGATTGGTTTGATCTCAATTTTGCCGGTAGTGAGATCAATGTATGCAATTTTCCGTTCCAATGCCATTTCGCGTTCCTCCTCTATATGGAACCGTCTTTAGACGTTTCTAATTTGTTTTTCAGTATTTCTTCGGCTAATTTGCGGTTAACGTCCCAGACAGGACCGCGAATCCTCGGCAGCTCCGGTGTTATCCAGAAAAGTCGATAAGTCATTCCACAGGTCGGGCAGGCAATCAGCTTACTTCCAGGGGCAGGCTCCATTCGCCCCATGCAACTGGGGTTATGGCATCTGACCTTGCCGTACGTTCTTGTTTTGCGAAGCGATTCCGACGAGGAAACTTTTTCATTCTCTACGCCCATGATTATACTCCTCAAAATTGTGGTTAGTTTTGTTGAAACTTCAATCGCGAGGTTATCTATATAAGAGGCACCCCCATGTCAAGCCATATTTGCACCTTGACTAATCAGCCCTTCGGGGACATCGCCCTCCGGGCAACGGCATCCGTTAGCTTCTGCAAGCCATATTTGTTTGCCAATGATTCCAATCCTGTTTTCAACTCTTCTAATTTTTCTTTTGCCATTTCCCCTTCCTCCTCCGTCTCTTCATAAGTGAGGGCGTCAAAGGTACACGCCTGTACGCACATCGGCTCTGACAGGGGCGGTTCTTCTTCACACATATCGCATTTCAGGGGGAGATCGGAGTCGGGTTCCTTAAAATAATCCCTTGATGGGCAAGAAGCACCGCAGAAGATGCACGGGCTGTATACTTTTTCATTAATAATATAAGCTTGTCTGCCACTACATTCGGCTGGAGTATAATTGGCGGCACGTAACGGAAGATACAAATCACTCCGTTCATCAATAAAAACCCGGATCCTTGCCCTCGCCGGGTTAATGCTGCTATATTTCGGCGTAGCGTGAAAGGCGGCGCAGGCCATTTCACATGCCCGGCAGCCAGTGCATTTATCAATATTAACCTTTATTTTCTTAACTATTTTCTTTTTTGCCCCGCCATTCACGGTCAGCACCCCCATCGCCTTTATTGATGAACATTAAGCTCCGCTTTTTTCTTTTCCCCTCGGAATCTCTTTGCTGAAAGCATCTTCATTATCCGTGAGGATCCCCCTCCGTATAAAGTCTTCGCTAACGTAGTCCAAGCCAAGTTTGTCCAACGTCTCCCTGGTGGGAATACCGTCATTATTCCATCCCTTGAATTCATAATAATCGTCAAGCAGCTTTTGTTCAAACTCATGGTCTCTAACCGCCCAATGGTCCTCGGGAGGCTTCTCATCAATTCTTCTCATACCCCTTCTTACATTGAGGGCCCTGACCAGGTTCCGGTTCCTTTGAAAAATTTTCCATAATCCGGCTTCATCAAGCTTCATGCCGGTCGCAAGTGATATCAAGGGCGGCATATTGTGTATGTGGTAGGCAGACCTTCCGCCAAACTGACCTCCCCGGAATGATGACAGAAATCCGCAGATCCCGGTGGCGTCATCAAGGTAATGCATCGCCTCGTTCCAATCACAAATGGCACAAGAGGCTTCATTGGATATTTCCTCGCGTTTGTTCCATTCCAGAAAATATTTTTTAAACTTTTCATCAGGCACGGCGGTCCAACCTTTCACAAACTCTTCTCTCTGCTCCATGTTAGGAAGGGGATCCTGAGGAAAGGCCCCTTCAATCTGCGTGATGGTCATCTTTTCCCCCGTGGCCAGCATGAGAAAATAAGGAGGGTTCAGTTTTCCCAGCTTGATGGGAAGCTGCTCAAATTTTTTGACAGTATTATGATCATACACTTCCGCGCCCTTGCCAATCAGACGGGCCGCCTCAGAGACGCCATTGGCCAGAATATCGCCGATCCCTTCCCGGTGAACGATTTTTTCCAACAGGTAGAAAAATCTTCCCCTGACCTCGGACGGCATTCCCGGAAAATCCTGGTCCGTCAAAATGCCGGCTTCATGGAGCTCAAGCGCAAAGGCGATAACCTGCGGTGTTGAGTAGGAGTCCAGTCCATACTCCTGGGAAACGCCCAGTATGTCATAACTAAAGTCCAGTTCCTGGAAGGCCGCCATGTGGTAGGTGTCTTTACCAAAGCACTTATATGAAAAGGTCGGCCTTCCCGGGGAGGAGATCACATTATGGCATACCTTCGGACAATTATAGCAACTTGTTTGTCGGGTCATATACGTCTGTTTCAGAACCCGCCACCTTTCTTCGAGTTCTTTGCTCCAAAAATTTCTTCTCCTTACCCGCGCATTGCCCCAGGCAAAATTGTTGTGGTGGAAACTGTCATCCTCATCAGTTGCCATCCAATCCCCGACATACGGGTTATCAGAAATTTCCTTCCTCATGCTCTGGCATATCTCAAAAAGTTCCTCCGGTCTGGCGATATGGATGTCTTTTGTGCCGCGAACGGCAATCGCCTTTAACCTTTTGGATCCCATTATCGAGCCTACTCCCCGAGACGCGCTGGAGTGACTGTGATCGATGGAAGCCATATTGACCCTGTTTTCACCGGCAGGGCCGATAGCGGCTACCTGAACCTTGTCGCCCTTTAAATCCCTTTTAAGGTGTTCCGCTGTTTCCTGGCAGCCTTTTCCCCGGAGATGGCGGGCATCACGTATCTCCACCTTGTCGTTGTTTATCCACAAATAAACCAGATCGGGGGACTGGCCGCGAATCACTATCTTGTCATAACCGGCATGTTTAAGTTCCGCTCCAAAATATCCCCCCAATAATGAATGCGCATGCAAGTTTGTCTGGGAGGAAAAGGTGTTCACAATGGTGCGATTGGCGCCGGGAACAGGTGTGGCATCCAAAAGGCCTGCGCTGAAAATGAGTATATTGTCGGGAGAAAAGGGTTCAACTTCAGGGGGAACCCTATCCCACAGTATCCTGTCGGCAGTGCCCTGACCGCCCAGATGCAGTTCGGTTAATTGCGGGTCAGTTTCCACCCTCTCAATGCTTCCCCGGGATAGATCAATTTCCAAATTAAATCCTGTCTCTGCGTACCTCATTTTTCCCCCTTCCGGATTGTCTGAACCCGTGGTAAACTTCCTGCTCTCTGATATGCCGCTATTTTCTCTCCCTTCATGCTTGGAGTTCTGAGCCGCCTGCGGGGCAAATATCACAACCTCTGCGGCATTTCAAGCTTGGCCTGCTGCCTCCGGATAGGGGGAACCATGGGAGCCGAACGATTGGCGTCTTACCTGAAGATTGATATTCTGAATACCCGCTGGTTCATTTTGGTGGAATGTGTTAGGCTGGCGGCGTATCTGACTTCAAGGAAAAGAAACGTTGCCTAATAGGCTGTCCCGGCAAGGTCTTTGTTTGGAGAAGCTTTTCTCTTGCCGGTTTTGGAAACCGAGATAGAAAGGAGACAAGAAATGGCGCAAAAAATTGAAGTGCTTACTGATTGCAGCCTATGCTACCATAGTTGCGGGTGTCGGGTCACCGTAGAGGATGGCCGGGCCGTAAAGGTTGAGGGCCTGGAGTCGCACCCTCTCAATAAAGGCCAACTCTGCCCGAAGGGATTGGGAGTCCTGGAGAATGTGTACAGCCCGGAGCGGCTAAGGCGCCCGCTGAAGAAGGTTGGAGGAGTTTTTCAGGAAATTTCCTGGGATCAAGCCCTGGACGAAATTGCGGGAAAACTGAAGGAACTCAAAGAGCAATTTGGCCCTCAGGTTCTGGGTGTATTTTCAGGTTCCATCGGTGTGGAGAATCTGGAGATGGCAAGCCTTGTCCAGTTGTTTAAGGCCGCTTTCGGATCGCCCAATTTTTTCTCCGTGGAAAGCGTCTGCTACCGCATGCGTATCCGCACCCGTCAGATTACCTTTGGCAAATACCCTACAGAGGAATTGGATTCCAGGCTTTACATTATTTGGGGTCACAACCCCGAGCAATCGGATTTTCCCCTCGAAATTGCTCTTGAGGAGAACCTGAGCAAGGGCGCCAAGCTGGTGGTCATCGATCCTCGGCGAATCAAGCTTGCCGACCGGGCAGACATGTATCTGCGAATCAGGCCGGGGACAGATGGCGCCCTGGCCCTGGCGATGATGAATGTAATCGTCAATGAGAATCTTTATGACAAGGAATTCATAGAAAAATACACGATGGGTTTCGACAAGCTTGTTCCGCACGTACAGAAATATACCCCCGAATGGGCCGAGGAGATTACCTGGGTTGCGGCGCAGGATATCCGCAAGTTGGCCCGATTGTTTGCCAGTACAAAAGGGGCGAGTATTTTTCAGGGTACCTGCACTCAGGATCAGACGGCTAACGGTACGCAAAACAGTCGCGCCTTCTCAATACTGCAGATCATTACGGGCAACATCAATGTTCCCGGTTCCTGGACAATCAGCCCTCGCGTTGCTTTTGGAAACGCGGGAATTGCCGTGGAAGGAGAGCCGATAGGTTCAGATAAATATCCCCTGTTTTTTGAGGTATGGGGCCGCAAGAGTCCATACGGCGTTGTGACCCTGGTTCCCGAAAGCATCCCCGACAAGCTGAAGGCTTTTCTGGTGGTGGGCGGCAATCCTCTTGTCTCCATGCCCGACACAAACGCTTTCACGGAAGCATTCCGGAAACTTGATCTTCTGGTTGTCCATGACCTTTTCATGACTGATACCGCCCGGGAGGCCCATTATGTGCTCCCCGCCTGCTCCCATCTGGAAAAATGGGGAGTGGCTTATACCTACAACGTTTGCCACTGCCTGCCCTTCCTGATGCTGCGGAAAAAATGCATTGAGCCGTTTTATGAGAGTTGGTCGGAGTGGAAGCTTTTGACGGAGCTTGCCAAAAGGCTGGGGTTGAGCGAATTTTTCCCCTGGAAAACGGAAGAAGAGCTTGTGGCGTTTGAGCTTGCTACTACAGGCCTTTCCTTCGACTACCTTCTCAAGGAGAAGCCCGAAGGGGATTATTATCAGCAGAAGCAATACGGCATTCCCAGCGCTCAGTTTTCAACTCCCTCCCGAAAAATAGAGATATACAGTGAGGCTTTGGAGAAGGTCGGGTTCGACCCGCTGCCTACTTATCTGGAACCTGCGAGAAGTCCGGCGAAAAGTTCCAGGGAATTTCTGGATAAATACCCTTTGATTCTATCAACCGGAATGAGAAGTTTTTATTACACGCACAGCCAGTATCGAGGGATTGCGGCCCTGCACGAAATGGACCCGGAGCCCTTTCTTGAGGTAGGTCCTTCTACCGCGCAGAAATATGGGATCAAGGATGGCGATGGCGTGGTTGTCAAGACGAATCGTGGTAAAGTGAAAATGAAAGCCCGGGTAGATGAAAGGGTCTCGGAAGGTGTGGTGCTGGCGCCGCATGGCTGGACCGGGGAAGCCAATGTCAATCTGCTTACGGATGTTAATTGCCTGGAGCCCATCATGGGATACCCGGATATGAAATCACTGATGTGCTCAATAAGAAAGGCATAGTAGGTAGAACATGGATGCTTCCGAGCTGTTCAGACTTGATGGTCGGGTGGCGCTGGTTACAGGGGGTGCGCAGGGACTGGGAAAGGATATTGCCCTGACACTTGCCCGGAATGGGGCCTCCTTGATCATTGTTGACTTGGTGTTTGCGGAAGAAACATTAAAACAGGTTGAGGCTATGGGGTCGCGATGCATTGCGATCAAAGCAGACATATCCGCTGAGAAAGCTGTAAAGAATGTGGTGCGGCAGGCAATAAGCGAATACGGAAAGGTCGATGTGCTTGTAAACAATGCGGGGATTGCCCAGCTTGGCTTCGTGCCGACAGAAGATGCCTCGCTCGAAGAATGGGATAAAGTCATTGCCGTCAATCTGCGCGGAACGTTTTTGTGTTGCAAGTACATCGGGAAAGAGATGATAAAAAGTGGCGGCGGCAGTATCGTCAACATATCAACCACAGCCGGGATAACGGGCGTATCCCGGGCGCCTGCCTACTGCGCCTCCAAGGCGGGGGTGATACTCCTGACGAAGAGCCTCGCCCTGGAATGGGCTCGCCACAATATCCGCGTCAATGCTATCGCCCTTCACTATATAGAAACGGCACTATCAGAGGGATTGAGAGCGTCGGAAAAGATTTACAACGGCCTGATAAAACAAATACCCCTCCGGCGGTTTGGTAAAACTTCCGAGATTGTCGGAGTGGCTCTGTTATTGGCGTCGGGTGCGTCCAGTTATATGACCGGAAGCGTTGTTGCCGTCGATGGAGGATATCTGGCCCAGTAGTTATTTATTGTCTGTTTGCTGAGTTTTTAGACCTTGCCTAAGGCTGTAATGCGACATGAATTGGATTAAAATAAATGGATTTTGAATTATCTGAAGAACACAAAATGCTGAAGGATATGACGGCCAAGTTTGCCCAAGTGGAATTTTCTCCTTATGTGCACGAATGCGACCAGAAAGAGAAGTACACGCCGGAGCTTCGCCAGAAGGCTGCGGCAAATGGTCTGATCGGCGCCTGGATTCCGGAAGAATATGGCGGAGCAGGCGTTGGCATACTGGGAAACACACTCATAACCGAGGAGTACTGCAAGGTGGACATGGGTATCTGCATTAGTCTTTTGTCCTCTTTTGGCTGCGAAATCATCTTCCAGAACGGAACCGAGGAGCAGAAAAAGACCTTGCTTCCCCCCGTCTGTTCAGGCGAACAAATAAGTGCGGGCGCATTTACCGAGCCTAATGCCGGTACGGATGTTGCCGGCTATGGCACGCGAGCTGTCAAGGATGGCAGCGACTATGTGATCAACGGCAACAAGATGTTTATCACCAACGGCACTGTCTGTGATTTCATGCTGACTTCCTGCATCACCAATCCAGGCGATAAAAAACACAAAAGATTCAGTATAATAATAATTCCGGCAACTGCAAAGGGAATAACCAGAACCAAGATTCACGGGAAAATGGGAATCCGCACTACCGATACTGCGGAAATTGCCTTCGAGGATGTCAGGGTTCCCCAGTCCAATCTGATCGGAGAGGCCGAGGGACTTGGCTTTTATCAGCTTATGCATTTCTTCGACACGACCCGCATTCAGGTCGCTGGTCAGGCGCTGGGGCTCTCCGAGGCATGTTTGGCGGAGAGTATAAAATATGTAAAGGAGCGAACAGCTTTCGGGGCGCCGCTGGGCTCCTATCAGCTTACCCAGAAGAAGCTTGCCGAGATGGCGATCCGCATTGAAGCGCTCCGGGGAATGACCTATAAGGCGGCTTGGTTGATGGATCAGGGACGTCCCGATTACACGCTCGCGGCAATGGCAAAGTTTTTTGGAGGCGAAACCGCGGTCTTCTGCGCGAATTATGCCGTCGAACTCCATGGGGGCTATGGCTATATTAATGAATATGTAGTAGAAAAGCTCTACCGTGACGCCAAAGTACTGGAACTCTTCGAAGGAACGAAGGAAGCAGAAATCATGACAATCGGCCGGATTCTCCAGGCTTGATGCCGGGATAGTCATTTGTTTCAACCAGAAATACCCGACGAAAAGGTGACAAAAAAATGAATGTTGCAAGAAATCTGGAATATTCAGCATACTGTTTTCCCGACAGGCCGGCCCTCAGCGAGGACGCGTCCGAAACAAGCTATGCCCAACTTAATGAACAGGTCAACCGTGTGGCAACGGCGCTAATCAATATGGGCGTTAAGCCCGGCGACCATATCGGGCTCTGCGCGCCGAATTCCAGTGAATGGATTGCCTTTTATTACGGCGTGCTTAAGACCGGCGCTGTGGCCGTGACCCTCTCCAGCATGCTGAAGCGTGATGAGTTGTCTCTATTGGCATTCCACAGCCAGCCCAAGATCATTTATACTTTTGACGAGAAACTGAATGATTTAGCCGAATTTCGTGGTAAAGAATGGCTGGACAAAGTGATCAGCCCCCAGGGTGACATGGATTTTAAGCAACTGTCAAGCATGGGGTCCGTGTCATTTAAGGCGATCGATCGCAACCGCTCTGACACAGCCGCCATTCTCTATACGGGAGGGACAACGGGAACGCCGAAAGGGGTGATGCTTTCTCACGAAAACATCAATACGGCCATCCAGAGCGTCATTTTCCATGAACGATCCAATGAAAGAGACAGGGGGCTGCTTTTTTTACCCCTCAACCACGTCTTCGGCCAGATGCACATTATGAATGCTACCGTCTTGAGCGCCGGCTGTCTGGAAATGATTCCCGCCTTTGACATGGAACAGGTCTTATATCTCATGGCAAAAGGTCGCGTGACCAAGCTCTTCGCGGTTCCCACGCTTTATGTTCGTCTGCTTGCGGAGAAGGGACTCAAGGAAAAACTTGGGGCCGTGCGCTATTGTTTTTCGGCTGCTGCCAGCATGGCGGCAGAGGTTGTGCGGCAGTGGCAGGAACAAACCGGGCTGGCGATTTATGAAAGCTACGGCATGACCGAATCGGCCTCCATGATTACTTATAATCACTATCACAGACATATTGCCGGTTCAGTAGGGACAGCGGTGACCGGAGCGGAAGTTCAAATCAGAGACGAAAGCGGCAGGCAAGTGGATGTGGGCGAGCGGGGTGAAATTTGCATCAGGGCTCGTAATATTATGAAGGGCTATCTGAATAATCCCGAAGCCAACGAAACTGCTTTCTGGAATGGGGAATGGTTCCGTTCCGGCGACATCGGTCTCTTTGATGAGGATGGCTATCTGTATATAGTGGATCGACTCAAGGATATGATTATAACCGGCGGAGAAAACGTCTACTCCCGGGAAGTGGAGGAGGTTCTTTATACCAGACCTGAAATCCAGGAATGCGCGGTCGTAGGACTTCCGGACAGGGAGTGGGGTGAGCGGGTAGCGGCCTTTCTGACATTGAAGCCCGAGATGGTTCTTGATAGGGACGAGTTGCGCGCCTACCTGAAATCTCGTCTGGCGACATTCAAGGTTCCCAAAGAGTACGTGACGGTTAACGATTTTCCCAGAAGCCCGGCCGGAAAGCTGCTGAAGCGGGAATTGAAGAAGCAGTTTTTAGGGAAGTCATGAGATTATGCAGACTAACGGCGATAGAATTCAATCCATAGATTAAAACGAGAGGCGCTTTGTCCTGAGGAGGAGATCGCAACAGGTGGAAACTGACAGTGAAGTTACATTACGGATTGACAAACTCTCGCTCAGCTTTGGCGGTGTCAGGGCCTTAAACAGCGTGAGCGTGGATGTCAGGAATAAGGAGATACTTGCTCTCATTGGTCCCAATGGCGCCGGCAAGACCGCATTGCTCAACTGCATCAGCGGTTTTTACAAACCTCAACAGGGAGAAATTTATTACAATGGGCAAAGGATCACCCGCATGCGGCCGGATAAGCTGGCTAAAATCGGCATCGCCAGAACCTTCCAAAACATTGAACTGTACACAGGCCTCAGCACTCAAGACAACATCATGGCTGCCCGCCACGTGCTTATGAAGCAAAACTTTGTTACGGGCGGACTTTATCTTGGGCCGGCGCTGAAAGAGGAAATTGAACACCGCCAGGTAGTGGAAGAAATTATTGACTTTCTTGAAATCGCGTCCATTAGAAAGAAGATAGTTGGTCTTCTTCCCTATGGCATGAGAAAAAGGGTTGAACTGGCAAGGGCGCTGGCGCTCGAACCGAAGGTGCTGCTTCTTGACGAACCCATGGCCGGAATGAACCTGGAGGAAAAAGAAGATATTGCCCGCTTCATCATTGATCTTTTTGAAGGCCAGGGGGCTACCTATCCGGATACGGCTGTTCTCAGAGACGGCATAGGCTGCATTATCCTGGTCGAGCATGATATGGGAGTGGTAATGGACATTGCCAACCGGGTGGTCGTCCTCGATTTTGGGTGTAAAATTGGAGAGGGAACCCCTGAAGAGATAAGCACTAATCCCGAGGTGATAAAGGCCTACCTGGGAAAAGAAAAATAAGGATCTGAAATAATGTTGCAGATAAACAATATTGAAGTTGTGTATATGAATGTTATTCAGGTGTTACGCGGCGTATCGCTGGAGGTTGGCGACGGCAGGATTGTTGCCCTGCTGGGGGCAAATGGCGCTGGCAAGACGACTACGCTGAAGGCTGTGTCGGGGATGTTAAAGACCGAAGAAGGCAATGTGAGCGAAGGCAGCATTGAATTTGACGGGAAGAGAATAGATCGATTCGGCCCCGAGAGCATTGCCACCATGGGAATCAGTCAGGCTATGGAAGGGCGAAGGGTTCTCGAACATCTCAGTGTTGAGGAAAATCTGATCATCGGCGCTTATCACCGCAAAGATCGGCCTGAGGTCAAGCGAGACCTCGAAATGATGTTTTCCTGGCTGCCCAAACTTAAACAACTCCGCCGGCAGATGAGCGGCTATCTGTCCGGCGGCGAACAGCAGATGCTGGTGATTGGCAGGGCCTTTATGGCCCGTCCCAAGCTGATGCTTCTCGATGAACCTTCCCTGGGGCTAGCCCCTTTGCTGGTGGAGGAGATCTATGACATCATCAAGAAAATCAACGTGGAACAAAAGCTGGCCATCCTCCTCGTGGAGCAAAATGTCAGGGCTGCCCTGGGGATCGCCGATTATGGCTATATCATGGAGAATGGCAGAATAGTTCTGGAAGGCCCGGCTGAAACGCTGAAGGATAACGAAAACATTCAGGAGTTTTATATGGGACTCTCCACGGCCGGCTCCAAAAAGAGTTATCGCGACATCAAACACTACCGGAAAAAGAAGAGATGGCTTACCTAATAAAAATGTAAAGGCACAGAGAATGACTATCGTGACAGAGCCGGCCTATAGCGAAAAGGGCGATACCTGGCCAAAAATACTTAGATATAATTATGAGAGATATGGCGATAAGCATAAGGCCATGCGGCATAAAAATCTTGGTATATGGAAGCCTTGTACGTGGAAGGACTACTATCTTAATGTTAAATATCTGGCGCTGGGGCTCTCCGCAATAGGTTTCGAACCGGGCGATAAACTGTTGATTGTTGGGGACAATGCGCCCCAATGGTATTATGCTGAGCTTGCTGCCCAGGCAAACCACGGAGTTTCCGTGGGGGCGTATTCAGATTTAACTCCGCAAGAGATTAAATACATTGCGGAAAATTGCGAGGCAAGCTTTGCCGTCGTTGAAGATCAGGAGCAGGCAGACAAGCTCCTGCAAATCAAGGATGAACTGCCTCTGCTTAAAAAGATTATTTACTGGAACTATAAGGGGTTGGCCCATTACAATGACGCTATTTTGATAGGATACAGGGAGATCCTGCAGGCAGGTGAAAAATATGAGAAGGAGCGCCCCGGTTTCTTTGAACAGAATGTCGATACAGGAAAAGAGGATGATGTCTGCGCCATCGTTTACACATCGGGTACCTCTGGAATTGCGCCCAGGGGTGCCGTTCACACCTATCGAACAATGAAAGCGGGCGCCTGCTATCATTTGCGTCTTGATCCCTGGCAGGAAAATGATAACGTTGTCCCCTATCTTCCTCCCGCCTGGATGATTGAACAATGGTTCGGGATTGGTTGTCACCTGTTGTCAGGCTGTATCCTGAATTTTGCTGAGGCTTCAGACACCCAGCAGCGGGATACCAATGAAATCCAGCCGAATATTGTATTCTACAGCTCCCGGCTGTGGCAGAATCTGGCCTCTGCTGTCCAGGCTCGGATTCAAAGCGCCAGCGCCGTAAAGAGGTTTGCCTACCGCAAGCTCATGCCCATTGGTTACCAAATGGCCGACTTGAGGCATAAAAAGACCCTCCCCGGGTTATTCCTGAAAATGCTCTATGCCTTTGCTGATATATCTCTGTTTAAGTCCCTCCGGAGCAGTCTTGGTTTGTCAAATTCCAGAATATGCTATACTGCCGGTTCCATACTGAGTAGGGATGCTTGCAAATTTTACCATGCCATAAATATTCCGCTGAAAAGCCTGTATGGAACGACAGAAGGCGGGGCTCTAACCGGCGCCGGAAACGATGATATTTGTCTGGAAACGGTTGGACCCGCTCACAAGGGAACTGAGGTGAAAATAACCGCTGAAGGCGAGCTTGTTTATCGGCAGCCGGGGTTGTTCGTCGGTTACTACAAGGACCAGGAAAAGACTGACGAAGTTATTAAGGAAGGATGGTTTTACAGCGGAGATAGCGGTTTCATCAGGGAGGACGGACACATTGTCTTTGTTGATAGACTAAAGTCTCTTGTTGCGTTGCCCGATGGTCGTAAGCTTGCGCCCCAATTCATTGAGAGTCAACTGACTTTCAATCCTTATATCAAGGATGCCTGGGTAATAGCCGGGAAAGAAAAAACCTATATCTCCGCAATTATCGTTATTAATTATAATACCGTCGGCCGGTGGGCAGGCCAAAGAAAGGTGCCTTATTCCACCTTTGCCGAGCTTTCCCAGAGGCCGGAGGTTAAGGAGCTCGTTAATCAGGCCATTGACCGAATTAATGTTACGTTGCCAGTACATTCCCGGGTGATCAAATATGTTAATCTGCACAGGGAGTTTGATCCGGATGAGGGTGAGCTGACAAGGAGCAGGAAGCTGAGGAGGGCGGTTTTGGAAGAGCGCTATCAGGGGCTTATCGAGGCAATTTATGCAGGCAAAGCAGATGTTCCGATCGAAGCTATGGTCAGATACCGGGACGGACGGACTGGGATGACCCAGACAACTCTAAGCATCAAGTCTGTTGAAGGAGCGGCTTTATGATTTTCTTAATACAATTGTTGGTAACCGGTTTTGCCCTCGGCATGGTCTATGCCTTGGTCGCCATAGGTTTTGTAATTATTCTCAAGTGTTCCAATGTGTTTAATATTGCTCAGGGGCACTTTGTCTTAATTGGCGGTTACCTGGGCTATACTTTTCTGGTGACGTTTGGACTATCGGTGTGGGTCAGCCTGCTGTTTTCGGTAGGAGTCGCTATTTTATTGGGCCTGTTAATAGAACGCTTTGCTCTGCGCCCTTTGATTGGTCAACCGGAGCTTGCCGTCATCATGATGACAATAGCTCTGGCCTCTGTACTGGAAGGATTCGTAACCCTGATCTGGGGAGCCCAGTATAAAACCTACCACGGGGTATTGCCGACCCTGAACCTTAACCTTGGCCAAATATCGATACCTTCGGAGTCATTGATTGGACTGATCGTCTCTATTGTTGCCGTGGGAATATTTGCGCTTCTGTTCCGCTATACCAAGATCGGGTTGGCAATGAGGGCCACTGCCGAGGATTTGCAGGTTGTGCAGAGTCTCGGCATCAAGGCTACCACAGTCTATGCCGCATCATGGATAATTGCCTGTGTTGTCGGGGTGATCGGCGGTATTCTGTTGGGCGGCGTATCCGGGGTTTCGATACCACTTGCTGAAGTTGGCATGAAGGCATTCGCGGTGGTGCTCTTGGGGGGAGCAAACTCAATTGGAGGGGCTATTGTGGCCGGAGTAATACTGGGGATGCTGGAGAATGTGGCTTCCGGCTATCTGGACCCGCTCCTGCCGGGCGGCGGATTGTCGCAGATATTCCCCTTTTTGGTGATGCTTATTGTGCTTATTTTTAGGCCATATGGTCTGTTTGGAATGGTCAGAATAGAGAGGGTTTAATAAATGGGTTTGCGCAGCGAAACCTTTCACGAAAACTATGCGCAGGATACGGCTATCTATAAAACTCGGCTGCATTCAGGGGCGCTTTTTGTTTTTCTTGTCCTTCTTGCAGTCTGCCCCCTGTTTTTAAGCGACAGGATAGTGACCATAATGACAATGATTGGAATTGCCATCATCAGTGTCCATGGTCTCAATATCCTGACCGGATACAGCGGCCAAATCTCCATAGGCCATGTTGGCTTTATGGCTGTCGGCGCCTATACTTCAGCTTTCCTGACTGTCCATTGGGGATGGTCATTCTGGGCGGCGCTTCCCTGTGCCGCCCTGGCTGCGGGAATCGCCGGTTTGATCTTTGGCTTGCCCTCCTTAAAAATCAAGGGCTTCTATCTTATTATGGCAACCATCGCCGCACATTTCATTATTATCTGGCTGATAATTCAGCTCCGGGACATTACCGGCGGCACCGATGGCATGGCTGTGCCAAAACCCAGGGTAGGCAGTTTCGTGTTTGATTCCAAGGCCAGTTTTTACTATCTGGTTATGACAATCGCATGTTTTGCCACGCTTCTGGCTGTAAACATCGTCAGAACGAGGGCGGGCAGGGCTTTTGTTGCAATCAGGGATAACGATCTTGCGGCTGAGGTCATGGGAATCAGTCTGTGGAGCTACAAACTGCAGGCATTTTTTATCGGCTGTGTTTATGCGGGCGTTGCCGGAGCGCTGCTGGTTCACTATTTCGGCTTCGCCAGTATCGATCAGTTCCCGTTCATGGATTCAGTCTGGTATTTGGGCATGCTGATTGTCGGGGGCATGGGCAGCACTATGGGGGCTATCTTGGGCGCCATATTTCTCAAGTTGCTCGATGAGCTGGTAACTTTTTTCGGTCCGATCTTGTCTGCGTTCATTGCGGCGCAGGCCGCCGCTTCAATGGCCCTGATTGCGCGTGGCTTGGTCATCATTATCTTTCTTATTATTGAACCGAGAGGCCTCGCTCACCTGTGGGGAAGCGTCAAAGCTTATTTCAAGCTATGGCCTTTCTCCCATGAAGAATGAATTTAAGGGAGACGCTTCATTTCCAAACAGCATCTGCTGCAGACCTGATAAATTGTTTGATTGAATTTAGAAGGTGTCCCTTAATAAACCGCCCCGCAGGGCGGGAAATGTTAACCACAATCAAGAAAGGAGAGAGGTAAATGAACAAAATTAAGATGTTGTCAACGGGTTTAATGGTTCTCATGAGTGCGGCTTTGTTACTGTTGCCAGCCAGCGCTCAAGCCGAGAAAAAGCTGTATATCTCCGGCACACAGTCTCTTACAGGCCCATTTGCGGAGGATTCGGCAGCGGTTCTGGCCGCCTTTGAGGACTATGCCAAATATGTAAATGAGACAAAAAACATGGCGCCCTGGCGCAAGGAAAAGTGGCCGGCCGATATCACCTTGGAGGTACTCTGGCGGGATGATGAGCTCAAGCCGGCGAAGGCCCTGACAATTTATGAGGAGCTCAAGGCCAAGGGAATACTGGTTTACAGATGTTCCGGTTCTCCGATAGCCTTGGCGCTGAAGGACAGGTTGAAGGCAGATAATATGGGCGCAACCACAATGGCCACAGGTCCTTTTCTGCTGACGCCGCCAGGTACTGTCTTTACATATTATCCCCTCTACACCGATGAACTGGCGGCAATCGCCGATTGGTTCAAGGAGAACTGGAAGGAAACAAGAAAACCAAGGGTTGCCTACCTTACCGCCGATAACGCCATGGGCAGGTCAATTGAAATACCGGAGATGAAGGCATATCTCGAGAAAATAGGTTACGAGTTTGTAGGCACCCAGTATGTGCCGCTCGTGCCAACCGCTCCTCCTACCACCCAGCTTATGTGGCTGAAGAACAATAAAGTTGACCTTGCGCTGGGCACGATGATTAATCCAGGCTCACAGCCGACGGTAAAGGAAATGGTCCGGCTGGGAATGGGGCCCCATCTGCCCTATAAGATGACCTTTGGCGTCAGTGCGCCGGGGCACGCCGCCGTCTTCGCTCCCGCCATGGGCGAGCTTGGCGAGGGTTATGTCTGCGCCGGCAGTTTCCCCAACTGGGATGAACCCAGTCCCGGGGTAAAGTTCCAAATCGATATCCAGAATAAGTATCATCCTAACAAATTTGTTAAACACATCCAGTATATGGGAGGCATGCTCGAGGCCATGATCCAGGTTGAGGCTCTGCGGCTTGCCATGGAAAAGGTGCCTTTTGAGAAGCTGAAGCCGGTCGATGTTCTCGAACAGGGTTTTTACCGGATCAAGAACCTAGATACCGGGAGCATAAGCAGCGTGCCGATAACTTATGGCCCAGGCAAAATCGAGGGGGTTGATAAGGTGCGTGTGGATCAGGTGCAGAAGGGAAAGGTTGTCAAGTTAGGCGTTTGGCCATATCGCAACATCTATAAACATTGATGATTATTACACGGAGGGCTTTTGCCCTCCGTGTTTTTTCTTCCCAATAGGGGATAAAATGATTATTACTGAAAAAGACTATGCAATTCTGACCAAATTTGCATTCCCGGTACAGCCAGTGGGTGTTAAGTTTCTTGTCAAACGACCGGGAAATATTGAGAGATTGAACGAAAACATGGCCTTATGCGAGATGCTCAAAAAGGCGCAGGCAGGGCAGATCTTTTATGCCGACAAGGAAAACCATACCTGCGAAGCCGGAACGTATGTATTAGGGCAGGCGGATGCGCCCGAGCCTTTCGTCAGCGGACAATTTGGCGCCGGGCTGCAAATCTTCGATCAGCCGCGCTCCGCAAGCAGACTGTACTCATATATACCGAGAATAAAAGAAAATGTGGTTCACTATGTTGCGTTTTCTCCGCTTGACAAACTTTCCTTCGACCCGGATATTTTGATTATCCTTGCCGCGACCGGTCAATCTGAAATTCTGCTCCGCGCAATGAGCTATAAAACCGGGGAAATGTGGTCGAGCAAGACTTCGGCTGCAATCGGGTGCGCATGGCTTTATGCCTATCCCTACTTGACCGGTAAGCTGAACTATACAACATGCGGTTTTGGCCATGGCATGAAGCGCCGGGATCTGTTTCCGGAAGGTCATCAACTTATTGCGATCCCTTTTGACCTGTTACCTTCCATTCTGCAGAACTTGCGGGAAATGCCATGGGTCCTGCCGGCATATAAACCGGACGGAAACGAATTTGTCAAAAACGTGTTCATGCAGGTAAAAGCAACAATTTGATAACGGGAGGCGCATTAAGATGGCTGGAGATTTGATCAGTTTGATGGCGGAACTCAGGGAAGATGAGGTCTTGAAGATTGTAGCAGACCGTCTTAAAACTAATGAAGACCCTGTTAAAATTCTGAATGATGCCCGCAGTGCGATGGAAATCGTCGGTAAGCGCTTTGCTGATGGGGAATATTTCATCCCCGATTTGGTTTATTCCGGCGAGATTCTCAAGGAGGTAACGGAGCTGGTTAAGCCCAAACTGACGGGGGCCGCCGAGGTGAAAAGGCTGGGGAAGGTTATTGTCGGCACGGTTGCCGGCGATATACATGATATCGGCAAGGACATCGTTGTCTTTATGCTCGATGTCAACGGCTTTGAGGTTTTGGATCTGGGAGTGGATGTGCCGGCGGAGAAGTTTATCGAAATGATCAAGGAGAGCGGCGCCCGCATTGTTGCTTTAAGCGGGTTTTTGACACTTTCCTATGACTCTATGAAGGCGACTATTGAGGCCATAAAAGAGGCCGGTTTGCGCGATCAGGTAAAAATCATGATTGGCGGCGGCCAGATAAATGAAGATATAAGAAAATATACCCTTGCGGATGCCTATGGAAAGGATGCCATGGCGGGTGTGAAACTCTCTAAGGAGTGGTTAACCGCCGCATAAGATCTTTTAAATAACGGGGCAGGAGGGAAATCATGGAACGTCAGTGGAAGGATTTATCAGCAGATGAAAAGCAGGAGGCGCAGTTTCAGAAATTGCTTGCGCCGAAGGACCCGGAGGGGAAAGACTTTAAATTCGAGGGCCCTGAAGCGGAGAAGTTGTATAAGGAAAAATTGACAAGGATAAAGGATGCCATTCAGTTGAAAAAGCAGCCCGACCGGGTGCCGGTATGTCCGCTACCCGGTATGTTCCCTTTTAATTATGCCGGGTTCACCATTCAAGAGGTCATGTATGACTATGATAAATGTGTTTCCGCCTTTAAAAAATTCGTTCTGGACTTTGAGCCGGATATGCATATAGGGGCTGCCGGGCCGGGCCCCGGCAAATTTTTCGAGACCCTTGACTACAAGCTTTACGCCTGGGCAGGCCACGGGGTTTCACCCACAAGCAGCTACCAATGCCATGAGGGTGAGTACATGAAGGCCGAAGAATATGACCTTTTGATCACTGACCCGTCGTTTTTCTTCAGCAATGTTTACCTGCCGCGCGTATTCGGAGCATTGGAGCCCTGGAGAATGCTTCCGCTGCTCCCCGGCATCGTTGAAATGTACGGGGTTGCCTTCAATTTTATACCTTTTGGTCTGCCGCCCGTTCAAGCCACCTATAAAGCCCTCTTTGAGGCTGGGGCTGAAGCCTTGAAATGGGCAACGGCTGTGGGCGGAGTCAATGGAGAGTTGACGGCATCAGGATTCCCGAATATCCTCGGCGGGTTCACAAAGGCGCCCTTCGACATAATCGGAGACACCCTCAGAGGCACCAAAGGGATAATGACAGACCTGTACCGTCGGCCCGAGAAGCTCCTCGAAGCCATGGAAAAGATAACGCCCATCATGATTAACATGGGGGTGGCCGCTTCGCGCCATACCGGAAATCCCCTCATCTTCATGCCGCTGCACAAGGGAGCTGACGGATTCATGTCCGATGCTCAGTATAAGAAATTCTACTGGCCAACCCTCAAACGGGTCATACTGGGGTTAATCGAGGAGGGATGCATCCCGATGCTTGCCGCCGAGGGAGGATATAACACCCGGCTGGAAATAATCAAAGACCTCCCCCAAGGCAAGACCTTATGGATGTTCGACGAGACCGATCTGGTTAAGGCAAAGGATATAGTAGGCGATACATTTTGCATCCTCGGCAATGTCCCCTCCTCCCTGTTGATCGTAGGCACGCCTCAGGATGTAAGAGATTATTGCCGCAATCTTATCGATAATGTCGGCAAAGGGGGCGGTTTTATTATGGCCAACGGGGCATTTTTCGACGAGGCTAAACCTGAGAATGTGAAGGCGATGGTTGACTTCACCAAGGAATATGGGGTCTATAAATAGTCAATCAGCGGGGAAATTGCTTCCGGATATAATGACAGACCATATAATTATCTATGAGCCGGCGGGGCGCAGGGGAAAATGTCATGATCAGGAATCGCTTTTGGCCGGTGCCCGTCGGTCAGAAATTGGCATAAACAGTATATGCGGAGGCGCAGGTGTATGTCATGCCTGCAAAATAATAGTTCTGGACGGGATTGTCTCACCCCCAACATCAAACGAGTTGGAAACCTTCACAACAGAGGAATTGAAGGATGGCGGGCGCCTTGCTTGTCATACTTATCCTCAGGGCAACTGCAAGCTGTACATTCCTGCCGAATCAATGACATCTACACAACGAATGCAACTGGAAGGAATAGAGTTAAAAGTTCCTTTGGAACCACCCGTCAAGGCGTATCACCTGTCGCTTGCGGAACCTTCTCTTGCCGACATGCGTGCCGATGCCGGTCGCCTGCTGGAGGCGATTAACCGGCAGGCTCAATCAAGCTGTGACAGGCTGGACATAGATGTTCTGCGTCTATTATCACCACAGCTTAGAACCGGTAACTGGGATTGCCAGGCTATTGTCCGCGAAAATGAAGTAATAGCTGTGGGCCCCTCCCATGGTCGCCAGTTGGGGTTGGCCGTAGATCTGGGCAGCACCAAAATCGCCGCTTATCTTGTGGATTTAACCGACGGGAAAACTGTAACCGCCAAAGGCGCTATGAACCCTCAGATAAGCTATGGAGAGGATATCGTCAGCCGCATAATCAGCGCCATAAAAAATCCTGACGATGGGGTAAGGATGCGTAACCTGGTTACGGAGGCAATCAACCAGTTAACTTCCGAAATGTGTCGGGAAGTAGGTCTTAATACAAATGAAATTGTAGAAGCCGTAACAGTCGGCAACACTGCGATGCACCACCTTTTTCTGGGACTGGCGGTAAAACAACTGGCATTGGCTCCCTTTATGTCTGCTGTTAATCAGCCTCTGGATGTTAAGGCTCGAGACATTGGCATAAACATTTCTCCAGGCGCATATATGCACATGCTGCCCAATATTGCCGGTTTTGTAGGCGCCGACCATGTTGCGATGATGCTGGCCACTGACGTCTGGCAGGCCGAAGGCTCTGTTCTGGCTCTGGATATCGGCACTAATACGGAGATTTCCTTTATAAATAACGGAAAGATATCAAGCGTATCGTGTGCTTCCGGCCCCGCCTTCGAAGGTGGGCACATCAAAGACGGCATGAGGGCGACCAGCGGAGCTATCGAGCGAATGCAGATATTTGGCAACACTGTTCACTATCAGACCATAGAGGGAGTGCGGCCGACGGGAATTTGCGGCTCCGGAATTGTGGACGCCCTGGCGCAATTATATAAATCAGGAATCATTGATAAAGGCGGCCGGATGACAGCCGATCATCCCCGGATCAATATCAAGGGAAAACAACGGGAGTTTGTACTGGTTAGCAAAAAGGAGAGGGGCGGCAATCCGGCTATCTCTATAACTCAGAAAGATATCAGACAGTTACAGTTGGCCAAGGCGGCCATCAGGACCGGCATCCAGGCGCTCTTGGAGAATCAAGGCAAAAGTGAGGAAGAAATTGACAGAGTCATTATTGCAGGGGCCTTCGGCAGTTATATTGATGTTGCCAGCGCTGTAACCGTCGGCATGCTGCCTTCGCTGCCATTGAACCGTTTCGAACAGGTCGGAAATGCCGCCGGTTTGGGGGCCAAGTTAGCCCTGATTTCCCTCAAGAAGCGAGTTGAAGCAAAAAGGATTGCCGGCATGATCAATTATATCGAACTTGCCGGCGTCCCCCATTTTAACGAGACGTTTGTTCAAGCAAACTATCTAGGTAAATACCGAATTGTTAATGGCAAAAGAAAGGATATTTAAAGCAATGTTGACCAAAGTAGCAAGCACTGCAAGGGAGGTTATCATTGGCGATAACAGGCCTACGGTGATTATCGGCGAGCGCATTAATCCCACAGGGAAAAAGAAATTCCAGGAGGAATTGCAAGCTGGCAACCTGGAGACAGTGCGGAGGGAGGCGTTGTCGCAAACAGCGGCCGGCGCCGATATCCTCGATGTCAATGTAGGGGCTTTCGGTATAAATGAGGTAGAGCTGCTTCCCCAAGTGGTGCAGGAAATAGCTGCACTGGTTGATATCCCGCTCTGCATAGACAGCGCCAATCATGAAGCCCTGGAAACGGCCCTTAAGGTTTACAGAGGCAAGCCTCTTGTTAACTCGGTTTCCGGCGAAGAGCGCTCCCTAAGCAGGGTGCTGCCGCTGATAAAACAATATGGAGCAGCCGTTATCGGATTAGTGCAGGATGACGAAGGCATCCCGCAGAGTGCCGAACGGCGTGTTTCCATCGCTCGCAAAATAGTGGAGCGAGCCGAAGAGATGGGCATTCCGCGCGAAGATATCCTGATTGATGTCGCGACGTTTTCCGTGGGCGCCGACGCAACTGCCGGCCCCAAAATAATAGAGGCGATAAGCCGGATCAAAATGGAATTAGGTGTAAATGTGACGCTGGCCGTAAGCAACGTTTCTTTTGGACTTCCGGAGCGGATTCTGCTTAATAATGCTTTCGTGGCTATGGCTATAGCTGCCGGCGCTACCTGCTTTATCGCCGATATAGCAAAAATACAACCCGCGGTTTTGGCTTCTGATTTAATTTTCAGTCGCGACAGGCGAGCCAGACGCTATATTGAAGCGCATCGCCAAAGACTGCAAAAAACAGAGGGTACACTCACTTGATAAACCAGGTGATCGTTACATTTTTAAGCAAATTGTCATTACGTTGAATAAAGGAGGCTCAATGAATACTTACGATAATATGTCTACTGGCCAAATTCTTGAATTGGGTGCAAAAGAGGCGCCTTCGAAAATAGCAGTAGTAGACGGTGAGCGTCGTGTTACCTATCAAGAGCTGAACGACCTGGCAGATGCACTTGCCGCGTGTCTCTCTGAGGAAGGATACAAAAAGGGCGACCGGGTCGTCATGTACATGAAGAATTCCCTGGAGTTCATAGTCACTTTTTATGCCCTCCAGAAACTCGGGGTCATTGTGGCCTGGGCCAATCCCAGCTACCGAAAGAGCGAGGCCCGTTTCATACTTACGAATTCAGAGGCTAAGGCGGCCTTTATTTTCAGGGAATGGGAAGGCTATAATTATCTCGACTCCTTATTGGAACTCAAAGAAGAACTCCCGCTGCTCCAGTCCATTTTTCTGGCAGGAGAAGGAGACGGTCCCGGGATATATAATCTCGAAGCAATGATCAAAAAGGGACGGGGACGAAAATATCTCAAACCTGAGATCAACCCCCAGGAAGACCTTTCCATGCTGATTTACACTTCAGGAACAACGGGAATGCCCAAGGGGACCATGATCACCCAAGCCCAAGCCGTTAAAGCAGGCTTGCAGTACTCCTTTGGTGTCGGCGCTTCTTCAGAGGATGTCTTCATCGGCTTCCTGCCCATGTGTCACTCCTACGGGTGCGGGGCCATCCTCATTCAGCCGTTTTTGCTTATGGCCAGCGTAGTTTTGATGGACAAGTTCAGCCCCAGGGATGCTTTCGAAATCATCCAGAAGGAGCGAGTAACGCTGCAGCTTGGCTCACCGGCCCATTACATTCTGGAGTTGAATAACCCGGATATTGGGAACTATGACCTTACCTCCCTCCGAGCCGGTTTAATCGCCGGGCAGATTGCGCCGGAGGGGTTGATCGCCAGGGTGCAGAATGAGATGGGCGTTTATCTTACCACCTTCTGGGGGGCTTCCGAAGTGGGACCAGGATTGGGCATCATCTGTCCGTATCCTTCACCCCTGGAGATAAGGGAAAAATATATCGGCCTGCCTGTCGCCGGCACAGCCGTGCGCGTGGTGGATCCAATGACCAAAAAGGATATGCCTGCGGGAGAAATCGGCGAACTGGCCTTGTCCGGATGGCACGTGATGAAAGGATACTGGAAAAACCCCGAAGAAACCAGAAAGCAGATCGTGGACGGCTGGCTTTTCATGGGCGACCTCGTTTCCAGAACAAAGGACGGTTACCTCAAAATCCACGGAAGAATTAAGGATTTGATCAATCGCGGCGGTTTCAAAATCTCCCCCTATGAATTGGAATCCATTATGATCGAGCATCCCGCTGTGGAGCAGGCTTGCGTTGTCGCCACCTCGAATCCCGTTCTTGGAGAAAGCATTTGTGCGTGTGTCATTACCAGGCGGGAAAGAACCGTGTCTCTGCAGGAACTGAGGGAATTTCTCAAAGGCAAAGTCGCCCCCTACAAGCTTCCTGACGAGCTTTGCCTGTTGAACGATTTTCCCCGTCTCTCCGGAGGCGTCAAGATCAACAAGTTTGGAAACGGCGGTCTCGTAGAACTGGCCCAAAAGGATACAAACCGTCAGAAGGCCAGGAATTAGAAATGGAGAAACGGGGACGGGAAAAAATCAATGGCTGCAAACATTCTCGGATTGCCAGGATCCAATTTTTCCGGGCTGCTCAAGTCCCCGAATCTTTGACCAAATTATAAATTGTAAGGCGAGAAGGGAGGCATCCTGCTCCCGGGGTCTAACACCCAAAATGAACGCATTTGTCTTGACAATCGGAACATCTTCATTGTAGTTTCTCCCCCGGCGTAAAATGGCATTGTGCGGACACGTCCGGCCCGAAAGTGTTAAATGTGTAAACAATAGAGCGATTTTGTTGAATTTTACAAAGGCGGAAGAATGGCAATAAGGCGTGAACAATTGGTAGTCGATCCCCAAAAATGTACCGGGTGTCAACAATGTTTGATTGCCTGTTCGATGCAACATCAAGGCAATATTAATCCAAAGTTAGCAATGCTTAAAATCCTCAGACTGGAAAGCCAGGAGCTTGACATTCCCGTCATTTGCATGGCTTGCGATAACGCCCCCTGCATCAAGGTGTGCCCCATGAATGCGCGGGTGCGACAGGAAAACGGAACGGTTATAACAAATACGGATGTCTGCATAGGGTGCCGGGCGTGCGTTTATATATGCCCGGTCGGCAGCCCGGCGGTAAACCCTTACACGGGCCAGACGATGACCTGCGATATGTGCAAAGACGATAATGCCGGACCCTGGTGTGTTACCGCCTGTCGCGAAGGGGCGCTGAATGTCAGTAAATACGACATGTTGACAAGGGAAGTCGTAAGAGAGCGGGCGGGGCGATCGCGGGCGATTTATCCCAATATAGGATGAGTATGCAATGAAGGTAGTTATTGTTGGAAACGGAATTGCCGGCAATCGGGTGGCCACTGAACTTCGGGAAAGGGACAAGGAAATCGGAATTTGCATCCTTTCCGCCGAGGCGGTTCCGGAATATGATCCTTGTTCGCTGCCATATTTTCTTGCCGGCAATATTGGGAAAAAGGATGTTTTCAAAAAAACCGTCGAGGATTACCAACGCCTTGACATTGATATTGTGTTCAACAGCAATGTCGTTGCCATTGATCCGGAGGCAAAGCGCGTCAAGACCGACGAGGGAGTGGAGAGCGGCTACGATAAACTCGTGCTGGCCCATGGCGGCGCCCTCTTCATTCCGCCGATTGAGGGGATTCGCAGCGCGGGCGTATTCAGTTGCAAGCAACTGCTGGAAACGGAAAAGCTGGAAGCTCACAACGGCAGCAAAGCGGTTGTGATCGGATCCGGCGCTATCGGGATAGAGGCGGCTGAGGCATTAAAGAAAAAAGGATATGCGGTTCATATCATTGAGCTTTTGGGATGGGTTCTCCCGGTTCTGTTTGATGAGCCCACCGCCCGGATACTGGAAGCGGCGCTGGAAGAGAACGGTATTCATGTTCATACCGGCGAGAAGGTTCTCCAGATTAAAGGAGAGGGAACGGTTACCAGCGTTGTAACGGACAAACGGGAGATCGAATGCGACACGGTTGTAGTTGCAACGGGCGTGGTTCCGGGAACGGCGCTGGCCAAAACCGCGCTTATCGAAACGGGGCGCGGCATCAAGGTCAACAGGAAAATGGAAACCTCCGTTTCCGATATCTATGCCTGCGGGGACTGTGTGGAAACCTTTGATTCCTGCACCGAAGAGACGGTCATGTTTCAGTTGAAGCATAACGCGATCGAGCAGGCTCAAATCGTGGCCAGAAACATTCTGGGAGATAACGCCAGATACCTTGGCGCCTATGCGTTTGCGCGAGTGCATTTTTTTGATACCCATGCGTCCACCTTCGGTAAAACCATGCGGGCGACCGAGTGCATGCTGGGGAAATCCGAGCTTATCGAGAAACAGGACGGGGATGATTATTTGCGTGTTGTTTTACTGGACGGCAAGGTGCTGGGCGGTCAAGCCGTCGGCAGGTATGCCGACGCCATTGGATTATTGATAGGGGCCATGTGGCGAAAAGAGGATATGGGGCGAGTGAGGGACAAATGGAACAAAATCCCGCAGTCCGGCGCCGCCTGTTTGTGGCCCCTGATCCGGCTGGGTCAGCTTATCGGTCCCGCGGCCCAGGGCAGTCACCCTTAAGTCAGACAAACCAACCTTTGAGAAAGAGGAGTTATCTATGAAACTTAAAGACAAGATCGCGTTGATAACGGGGGGCAGCCGCGGGGTGGGCCGGTCCATTGCCCTCGCCTACGGAAAAGAAGGGGCCAAGGTCATCGTCAATTATACCTCCAACGAAAAGGCGGCCCAGGAGGTAGTTGAAGCCATAGTGGCCATGGGAAGCGAGGCCATTGCCGTCAAGGCGGATATTGCTTGCATGGCCGACGTGGAGGGCCTTTTTGCCGCGGGCATGGAGAGGTTCGGCAGACTGGATATCCTGGTCAATAATGCGGGATTTACCCGGCCCGCCATGCTGCTCAAGATGACGGAAGATCAGTGGGATCAGGTGGTTGACATCCACCTGAAGGGGGCCTTCCTCTGTTCCCAGGCCGCAGCCAACCTGATGAAGGGACAAAACAGCGGGAAGATCATCAATGTCATGTCGGTCGCCGGCCTGGTGGGAACCGTGGGCCAGATCAATTACAGCGCCGCCAAGGGGGGTATCCTGAGCATGACCAAATCCATCGCCCGGGAACTGGCCCGCTACAGCATCTGCGCCAATGTCATTTCTCTGGGAATCGTGGCTACGGACATGACCGAAAAGATCAGATCCGACGAGAAGCTGGCGGAGATTTACATGAACAGGATTTTGCTCAAACGCTTTGCTGAGGCCGAAGACATAGCGCCCGCCTTTGTCTTTCTGGCCTCAGACGACGCCAATTACATTACCGGTCAGCTCCTCTGTGTCGATGGGGGTTACGGTATGATCTGAGATGTTTTCCTGACGGATTATTCAACGAATCAAGAAAAGATGGACCATTATGGCCACCAATGACTTGATAAAAAACATAAGGAGGAAAAAATGGCAGGCGTACCAGAGAAAATAAAGACTTGGCAGATGGTTCAACCGACCGTCTTCAACAGGGAAACCAAGGAGTCCACCCCTGGCAAACTGCAGAAGACGGAAATTCCGGCGCCGGAGTTGAAGGCCGGGGAAGTGCTGGTGGAGGTGGCGGGTTGCGGGGTGTGTCACACGGACCTGGGATATTTCTATGATGGCGTTCCCACGGTCTCCAAACCGCCGTTAACCCTGGGGCACGAGATCTCGGGGACAGTGGTTGCCGGGGATGCAAAATGGATAGGAAAAGAGGTTATCATTCCGGCGGTTATGCCGTGCCGTCAGTGCTATCTCTGCAAAACGGGGCGGGGGAACCGGTGCCTCGACCAGAAGATGCCCGGAAACAGCATCGGTCTTTATGGCGGTTTTTCAAGCCATATCCCTGTTCCCAGCGTTGATCTGTGCGAGGTAAAGAACCGGGGGAACATTCCGTTGTCCCATCTTGCCGTCGTGGCCGATGCCGCCACCACGCCCTATCAGGCCGCCAAAAGGGCCGACCTGCAGCCGGGAGACAATGTGATAGTGCTCGGCATTACCGGGGGAGTAGGGCAGTATATGGGGCAGGTCGCCAAGGCCCTGGGCGCCAAGACGGTCATCGGCATCGCCCGCAATCAGGAAAAGCTGGATAAGGCGCTGAAATTCGGAGCGGACTTTGTCATCAACACAACGGGCAAGGACACCGGGGCCATCGTCAAAGAATACCGGGGACTCTGCAAGGCAAACGGTCTTCCCAACACCGGCTGGAAGATATTCGAGGTAACGGGAGCCAGGGCCGGCCAGGAAATCGCCCTGGCCCTGCTTAGTTTTACGGGTAAATTGCTGGTCTTGGGATACGGTGTCAGCACGATAGAGTACAACATCAGCCGTCTCATGGCCTTTGACGCGGAGATTATTGGAACCTGGGGATGTCTCCCCGAGTATTACCCGATTGTTCTGGACATGATCCTGAGCGGAAAGGTCAATCTCGAAGAGTTCGTGGAGACACGCCCCATGAGCACAATCGAGCAGACCTTTGCCGAGAACCATAAGGTGCCGCCCATGAAACGGATTGTACTGACCCCCGATTTCTGATTTTTGCCGGGGCAGCGTTTACCGGAAAAAGGGGAAGAAGAACAAAACACGAAAAAACGAAGCTTAATGTTCATAAATTGAGAGAAGGAGGAAATAGACGCTATGGCATTAAAAGGTTTGGAGTGGTTGCCGAGAGAAGACGGCATAAAGGATCACGCGTTGCATACGGACCTGCACTGGGGGACGGAAGCGCCCTGTACGGTCTACGAGAAAAAACCCCTTATGGATCCCAACGGAAAAGTGGTGGATGGCCTCTTTACCGCGTGGATTCGCCTCAACAACCCCAAACAGTACAATTCCTACACAACGGAAATGGTCAAAGGGGTAATTGCCGGTTTTGAAAATGCCTCCCTGGACAGGAGCGTTGTGGCCGTGATTTTTACGGGCACCGGCCCCTACGCGTTCTGCACCGGCGGGAACACCAAGGAGTACAGCGAATACTACAGCATGAGGCCCGATGAGTACGGACAATACATGGAACTCTTCAACCACATGGTTGATTCCATCCTCTTCTGCAAGAAACCGGTCATCTGCCGGGTGAACGGCATGAGGGTGGCCGGCGGTCAGGAGATCGGAATGGCGTGCGACCTTGCCGTATCCTCGGATCTGGCGATCTACGGTCAGGCGGGGCCGCGTCACGGATCCGCCCCGGTAGGCGGCGCCTCGGACTTTCTTCCCTGGTACCTCGGCATTGAGGATGCCATGTGGAACTGCATCTCCTGCGAGATGTGGTCAGCCTACAAGATGAAAGCCAAAAACCTCCTCAGCAAGGTTGTTCCCGTTCTGAAGGTGGATGGAAAATGGGTGCGCAACCCCCAGGTTATCACGGATACCTACGTGCAGGATGGGGAAATCGTCTATGGCGAAAACAAGTCCGGCGCCGCAGGCAAGGAGGCGCGTGAATTCGTCAAGTTGCATCAACCCAACGCCGATTTCGAACTTCTCGACAAGGAAGTTGACAAGATCGTCTGGACATTCGCCAACCTGTTCCCCGGTTGTTTGATGGAATCGATTGACAGCGTCCGCCAGAAGAAGAAATTCTTCTGGGATACCATGAAGAATGCCCATCGCCACTGGCTGGCCGCGAATATGGGCGGCGAGGCCTTCCTCGGCTTCGGGGCCTTCAACAGCAAGAAGATCACCGGCAAGGACACCATTGATTTCATCAAGTTACGGCAGGATATTGTAGAAGGCAAGGCCTGGGATATGGAGATGTTCTCGGGAGTTCTGGGAAAACCTCTTTAACAGGGGTTTTTAAAGACGCACTATGAACAGCAAGAGGCAGGCATGTCCCCGAACAAGAGACCTGCCTGCCTCTTTTTTATGGAAAAAGGAGCGTGCAGATCATGAGCTACGAGCATATTGAAGCGGTTGTCGAGGATGGCCTTGGCACCATAACCCTCAACCGTCCGCCGGTTAACGTCCTGAATATCGCCATGATGAAGGAGATCAATGGAGTACTGGACTCATGGAGAGGCCTGAAAGATTTGAAGGTGGTTCTGTTTCAGGCAAAAGGCAAGTGTTTTTCCGCAGGTGTGGATGTGGGAGAACATATCGGCGATCTGGCGCCGAAGATGATCGATGCCTTTCACGGCATGTTTCGCCGGATGGAAGTCCTCGGCGTCCCGACGGTGGCCTCGGTTTACGGCTCCTGTCTGGGAGGCGGATGTGAACTTGCCATTTTCTGTGATCTGGTCATCGCCGCCGATGATGCCAAGTTCGGCCAGCCGGAAATCATGGTCGGCGTCTTTCCTCCCATTGCGGCTCAGATAATGCCCCGCATAATCGGGCAGAAGGCGGCGATGGAGCTGATCCTTTCCGGGAAAAGCATCTCTGCCCAGGATGCCAAAATTATGGGGCTTGTCAATCAGGTGGTGGGACGAGACGGTCTGGAAGCGGCGACCACGGCCTTTCTGAAACCCTACCTGAATCTGAGCGCCGAGGTGCTCCGCTTGACAAAAAAAGCCGTTAAATCAGGACTTATGGACCCTCTGGAACCGGCTTTGCGGATTATCGAGGACATCTACCTGAAGGAACTGCTGAAGACCGCGGATGCTCAGGAAGGACTAACCGCCTTTCTCGAAAAGAGAAAACCCCAATGGCGCAATGAATAAGTTTGCAGAGGGCTGCATCCCACGCCAACAGCCATGAAGCCGGGAGTGTACTTTCTGGCAGCCGTTTGCTGGAATGCCGGGCGTGTCAGCCCTCCAACTGGTCCATAACCTGAGGCGGGAACAGCAGCGGAAAGGCGTCTCCATTGTCCCGGCCGGGAAATGGCTTGCCGGTTTGTCGGCATGATGCGGCTGATGAACAGTAATCGCTGGAGCGCCGCCGCAAACCGCTGCCTGAGGGAGGATGATATCCGCCCTTGCCTGCCCTTGATGGACAAGCAGTTAAATAATTGTCAATATAGGGTTCCTGAGACCAGAAAAAACAAAATTTTTCATGTTCATCCGGTTGATGCGTACTTTCGTGAAAAAAGAAGAGATCATATCCCTATAGCAAGCAATTTCATTGTCATCTGATCGACGAAATCGAATAATCAGGTGCTTGTCGATATTTTATTGTAGTCAGCGAAGGAGGTCGGTTCGATTTTGTAGCAGAGTACAACCCGTAATGCTCAGCCCAAAAGACATGTGCTGGTCATGATAACATCTACAACTCAATACTACGAACTTTATTCAGGAATTGAAGGATACTGGTTGTAAGTAAGCATAACGCCTGCGCTCAGCGGGCGAGGGCAAATAATACAGGCCCCCTGTCCACTGGAGTGCGCTGATAGGCTGCGCAAATTCACTCACCTTCCAGATTGCAAAAACTGCTTGACCTCCTCCCATGCTGCTGCGGCGGCTTGTGGATGGTGGCCGATTGTGCCGAATGCATAATCCATTTTAGGCGGTAGTTCCGAGAAATCAAAGCAGTGCTGCGCTCCAGGATAGTCGATGATCTTGACGTTTGCCGTTCCCGATCCAGTCTCAAGTGCGGATTTACAGTAATGGTGGGGCGCCACGTTATCAGAACCGGCACGCAGCACCAAGACGGGGATCGGATTTGACCATGGTTTCACGCCTTCACAGTGCGGGTAGTAGACAATGGCCCGAGTAAAGATTAGTTGATCAGCGCTATGGCTGCCCAAAGCTGCAAAAACACCGCCGCCCCCGTAAGACCATCCCAATGCAGTGATGCGTTTCGCGTCGACGTGCGGCTGCGACCGGAGCCACGACGCGGCTGCAACTGCGTCTCGGCCGGCTTCCTTCTGTGTGATGGGCTCATACATGCAGCTTTTCAGGTTGCGCCGGCCTAAATAATCCGCCCACACCACGACAAATCCCAGCCCGCGCAATTGCTCCGCCAGACGCTCATAGGCCTTAGGAGCAAATGCTGGTGTAAATCCGCTGCAGCCGGAAACGAATACAACTGCTGGATACGGGCCGGGACCATCGGGCCGGAATATTCGGTACCCTCCATCTGTGACTTGGGAAACGACTGTAGTCGATATCAACAAAACCAAAGAAATACCTGCAACAAACAAAATTGCTTTCTTCGGAATCATAATCGTTTTCTCCCTTTCTTGCTTTGAGAATCAGATGAAATAAAGCACGGTGCCAGAGCGCAAGATATCATTTTTTCGGTAATCCTTTAGATATGGTCTTATACACAATCCAGTCCCTTATTCTCCCAGGCAGACGTTCTGTAAATGCCAGAAATTTTGCATCACTCCCGACAAGATAATGATACTTAGGTTTTGGGGCCGTGAATGCGTGATATACGCTGTCAGCGACTGCTTCAGGAGGAAGGTATTTCTGTTTTTCCATACTGTTTTGATAAGACAGTGCTAAGGGAGCATAAAGCTTAAATATATCAGGGTTCGCATTTAATATGAGCTCTTTGACTTTAGCCGTTCCTTTTTCCCAAATCTCTGTCGCTATTAATCCTGGCTCTATTACTGATACTGATATTCCGAAGGGACGAAGCTCCACCCTCAGGGATTCGGTGATTGCCTCAACGGCATATTTTGAAGCTGCATAAACGCTCATGCCGGGGAGAGCGGTTAATCCGGATACCGATCCGGTATTGATGACGCGTCCCCTGCTTTTTCTAAGCAAAGGGAGAAACGCCTGCGTTACGGCAAAAACGCCTATCACATTTACATCAAGAACATGCCGTAACGCAGAGATCGGAGTTAGTTCTACCGTGAATCCGGCGGAAACACCCGCATTGTTCATCAGTCCGTATAACTCACCATTTGTTTTTTCTGAAACTGTCTTCACAGCGTTCGTGATTGATTCCGGTTCTGTGACGTCGAGAATTACAGGGATCAATCTTCCAGATGAGGCACTTTTTAATGCATCCCCATCGCTTGATTTCCGCACTCCGGCAAATACCTGAAACCCCTCCTTGTCAAGACGAAGCGCACTTGCCCTGCCAATTCCAGTAGATGACCCTGTTATCAATACAGATTTATCGCCCTCCATAACCCCTCCTTTCTCTTTCAATAGGCTGGAAAGTATATTGGCTTGAATTAAAAGACAAAAAACCTCCACAAGGGTCTAATCCCCTATGGAGGATCGTATCGGCACCTTCCGGGAACTCCTTTTCACGGTGGACTCCAGAGGGCTAAAGGGTCGGTTGATGAGTTTACTGAGCTAAAAGAGAAACGTTGCTTATTATTACTTCGGCAACAATTAATGCCGATAGTGTCATTCCCGCGAAAGTGGAAAGCCAGAAGAGGACTGGATGCCGGATCAAGTCCGGCATGACAACCTTTGACATGTTTACTTGCCGGAGTAATAAATGCTCTTATGCGAATGGAAAGTCAAGAGAGAAATAGCCTCTGGAGTAACGTTTCATCCGAAATTGATGACTTGCGTTCGAAATGTGGCATCCCTCGGAGAAACCCCAAAAACAACAGTACAGGAAGCACATCCCACGCCCGATCATCCCCCAGAATTGCCATGTTTCGACCAGTTATCAATAAATTGAACGGAAAAGTCAGCCTGTATCTTTGTATTTCGAAGTGTTACGCGCTCGCAATAAAGGTCGATCCAAGGAGGAAGTACGCTTTAGTCGGATGAACCATTTTTCAAATATTTATGGATGCTCGGAAACAGAGGCATCCTTTCCACGCAGGGTTTCCCGGATTTTCACCGTAAGATCCTTGATGGTGAAGGGTTTATGCAGGAAGGATGTTCCCGATTCGTGGGCGCCCTGGCCGATGATTGTATCTTCCGCGTATCCCGACATGTAAATTACCTTGAGGGTGGGGCGATTTCTCCGAAGCCGATCGACGAGCACGACGCCCGCCGCGATTCTTCCGGCAGGGATGCTCCAGGGAACAGCGTCCAAGACGTTAGAGGAGACGACGAAACAGATGCGGCTGCTGTTTTCCTTTGCCTGCTATTTGACTATTGGGCTGGCATGGTTAGATTAGCGCAGAAGTGGAGCAGATAGGTCAGGTCGGGAAAGGAGAAAAATGATGAAGAAGCGGTTAATTTACCTGCTTTTATTTGGTATTATGCTGGGGTGCAATCAACCGGAGGTTAATGTTCATAAAACGGAGGCAGAAAGCCAGGAGGGTGGAAAAAATATGCAAAAAAGTACTGAAATAGCTGAAATAGCTACCTTTGCGGGTGGGTGTTTCTGGTGCGTGGAAGCGGATTTTGAAAAGATCCCCGGGGTGGTGGGCGTCGTGTCCGGTTATACGGGCGGAAAAACGGATAATCCCTCTTATGAAGAGGTATCCTCCGGGCGAACCGGCCATGTAGAAGCCGTCCAGGTGCGGTATGACCCCGCGCAGGTTACATTCGAGAAGCTTCTCGCCGTTTTCTGGAGTCATATTGATCCGACCGACGCCGGCGGGCAATTTGTCGATCGCGGTTCCCAGTATGCAAGCGCGATTTTCTACCACGATGACAAGCAGAGGCTAAGTGCGCTGAAATCTAAAGAAGAACTGCAGAAAGCGGGCCGTTTTCGAGACCCCCTGGTGACTGAAATCAGGAAATTTGAGCGATTTTACGAGGCGGAGGGTTATCATCAGAATTACTGCAAAACCAGCCCTTCCCGGTATCAGAATTACCGGTTGGGGTCCGGCCGCGATCAGTTTTTGAAAAAGGTGTGGGGGAGCGCTGACGTCGGCATCAACCCGGCGGCCGCTTCCGCCGCTCAAAAAGCGGACCGGGAGCTGTTGAAGAAAAAGCTGACGCCGCTGCAGTACGATGTCACCCAGAACTGCGGCACGGAGCCGTCTTTTCGAAATGAATACTGGAACAACAAGCAGGCGGGAATTTATGTGGATATTATTTCGGGAGAACCCCTCTTTTCTTCGCTGGACAAATTCGATTCCGGGACTGGGTGGCCGAGCTTTACCAGGCCGCTTGAGGATGGCAACATAACGGAAAAAAATGACGGCAGATTTTCTATGCAACGAACCGAAGTCAGGAGCAAGAAGGGTGATTCCCATCTTGGTCACCTCTTTTCCGATGGCCCTAAGCCAACGGGACTTCGCTATTGTATAAACTCTGCGGCGTTGCGCTTTATTCCTAAAGAGGATATGGAAAAGGCGGGCTATGGCCGGCATCTTGAAATGTTTGAGAAAAAATAGTTTAAGCCGGGACGTCCGCTGGGGAGAGGAAGGCAGCTGTGGCGCCACTCTTGGATAATATGTTAAACGCGCAAGGGAATTGGAAATTTGACAACGGGGAGAGGGAACCGGGCATGCAGGCAGGAATCGTTATGCCGTCTCAGGCGCAACTGAAGGGCTGGAAAAAGCTGTCTCTGGAGAAATACCGCCGTCAGGAAAAGACCTTCCTTGCCGAGGGCGAGAAGGTTGTCGGGGAACTGCTGCGGAGCAACTGGCCGGTAAAGGGCATTCTGCTTTGTGATGAGATTGCCGGATGCAGCTATCCCGACATTATCGCCGGGGTACCGGGAGGGATTCCTGTTTACGGACTGACGAAGCGCCAATGGGGAACGCTCAGCCAGGACAAGTCGTCGGAAGGGGTTATGGCGATCGCTGCCTGGACGGGGGCGCTTCCTGCAGACGGCGATGCTGAGGAGTCACGCCTTATCGAGGCACTGAAAAAAGTCTCCGGGCCCATCCTGATGCTTTACCAGGTGAGCAACCCCAACAATCTGGGCGCCCTGCTGCGTACCGCTTACTGGTTCGGCTTCTCCACCATTATCCTCAGCAAGAATTCCTGTGAGGCGACAAACCCGAAGGTCGTGCGCACCTCAATGGGAAGCATCTTCCATCTGAATATTATTGAAGGGGTCGATCTCGAAGAGGTTATCTCAGATATTTCGGGGCGCTTTTCGGTTGTCGGCAGCGATGTCCGCCAAGGTGTCGCGCCCCATCCCCGCAGCCGCAAGACGGCCCTGCTCCTCGGCAGCGAGAGTCACGGCCTGCCGGAGGCTCTCCTGGCGCTAACAAACGAAACGTGGAAAATTCCCGGCACGGGGGGCGGGGAGTCGCTGAGCCTGCCCCAGGCGGGGGCGATCATGATGTACGAATGCGTCCGGGGAAACATTATCTAATTAAAGCAACCGCAACCTTTGCTCATTACCCCCTGCCGGCGCCAGCCTGACAGGACTTACTTGCTTCCCGTTTTTGCCTCTTTCAGCCGCAGTTTCAGACTCTCCTTACGGCGCTTGCGCTTTCTGTCTATCTCTTTTTCACGATTGATCTTTTTGTGTCTGCTCATATAACCTCCTTGTTGTTCGGAATAAAAACAGGTTTTGTCCATTCATTACCTGCGGGCGATCAGGCGCTCCTCTTCCCTCCTCACATTCACAAAACTGATATGGATGAGGCCTGCCCTCTCGGGGCGGGGGTATACGATGAAACCGGGGGTGAGTCAAGGAACTTGTTGCCGCCTGCCTCGGCAATGCCCTGTGTCAGAAGCGGCTGTAATTTAAAATGGTGGCTGACACCCCTCTTTTCTGATAAAGGCAAGAAAACTCGATATCGGTTCTTACCGTAATAATAACGGACGCGTTATGATTTTCCAATCTTGCTCGATGGCTTCGAAAATAACAAGACGCCTGCATCTCCTTACGGCGCCTGCAGCTTTTTTATTCATGATTGTTTGCCTGGCGGCGCTTGCACAACTGTCAGCGCCCGAAAGCATCCTGGCGGCGCGAACGATCCGCGATCTTTCCGCCCTCAGTCAGAATCCGCTTTCCTACATAGATGCGGCAACCGCGGATAAACCGTTGCTGCCGCCGGGGGAGCAGGAGCGCCTGAACAGGGAATCAAACCGTACGTTTTTCAATCCCTGGCACCGTCAACAACCGCACCACAACCGGGAAACGGCAACCTGGGGGGTGCAAAAATATGAAAACAACCCTGGTTATGGAAGCAACGGACGTCTGCACAGCCGAAACTGGATACGGGAAATCATTCAAAATATCCCTGCCGAACACTATCCGCAAGGGATGTTTCCCGCAATAACGTTAAAGAGAACCGACTCCCGAATGCTTCCGACCACGGAGAGCCATTCGAATTATCCGACGTCTCCGGGGGGAAGAAACTCGTTCGACAACTTCCAGCAGTCCTCCATCCCGGCAGGAACCCCTGTTTTTGTCACGCTGATCAGCCGGGACAAAAAATGGTTCCTTGCGGAAACCGACCACCTTGTCGGCTGGGTTCCGGCAGCCGATATCGCCGCCGTGGCGCCTGATTTCATGGCGTCATGGGAAAATGGAATGTACGTAGCCATTGTGCGGGACAAGACACCGGTTTCAGTCAACGGAAATGTTCTGTTCTTTGCGCCGCTGGGGGCCGTTTTCCCAAAATTCGGGGGCAATAGCGAAAGACTGCGCATCGGGGTTGCACAACGGGGCGCCGATGGCAAGGCCTCGTCAGCGGAAGGAAGCGTGCCGGCAGACGCGGCGGTTGAAAAGCCGCTCCCGTTTACCGCACGTAACGTGGCGCGCCTTGCCGGCGAACTCGCCGGCGGGAAATACGGATGGGGGGGGGTACAGGGAAGGAGGGACTGTTCCTCAACAACCAGGAATCTGTTCACCCCTTTCGGCCTTCTGCTGCCGCGTAACTCCATCGACCAGGCCGGCGCCGGTCGGTTCGTTTCGCTGCTCGGACTTTCTCCCGACAAAAAAGAGGCGATTATTATCCAACAAGGCGTCCCGTGGCGGACTTTGCTCTGGACGCCGGGGCATATCATGCTGTATATCGGAACGCACCGGGGTAATCCACTGATCTTCCACAATTTCTGGAAAGTAGGGACAAAAGGGGCCAATGGCGTAAAAGGTCGGGTTATCGTTGGAAAAACGGTTATTACGACGCTTCACCCCGGCAGCGAACTCCCGCGCAACCTGCCCGACGCCGACATCCTTTTTGGTCTGCAGGGCATGGTTTTTCTCGGGGAAAGTAACCAGCAACTGTCGCCGGCGCCGCCGCTGAAATAAAAAGCGGCAGAGCAGACGCCGGTTTGCAAACAATTAACTATGAATCTGAAGGGACAACATGAACGAAAAAAATACGCCGCCGCGCCAGAAAAAAACAGGCCCGTCTTTTTGCTGCAAATACAAGCTTACCCTGGAGTACGACGGAACCGGCTACCGCGGCTGGCAAACGCAGAAAAACGCCCGGAGCGTCCAGGGGACGCTGATCGATTCAGCATCGAAATTGTTTGGTCAGGGGGTGGAAATTCAGGGGGCCGGACGCACCGACGCCGGCGTTCACGCGATGGCCCAGGTCGCCCACCTCGAAGCCCCGCGCCGGCTTCCGCCGCAGAAGATACTTTTCGAACTGAACGATCTGCTTCCCGCCTCGATTAACATTCTCAAGGTCGAGGAGACGTCGGACAAATTTCACGCCCGCCACACGGCGCTCTCCAGAAGTTACCTTTACCTGTTGTCCTGCCGCCGTACCGCCTTTCTGAAGCGGTATGTCTGGTGGGTAAAAGATGAGCTTGACTTGGAAAAAATGCAGAAAGCAATGAAAATATTCAGCGGTTTCCACGATTTTTCATCATTTGCCGATAAAAGGATCGATAAAAATCTTTCGACGGAGGTTCAGATTGAACGGCTGGAACTGAGCAGTTGGGGAGACATGATTGTCTTTCGGATCGCAGGGTCCCATTTTTTGTGGAAAATGGTGCGGAGAATAGTCGGCATCCTGGTCGAGGCGGGGCGGGGAAACATCTCGCCTTACGATGTGGAGAAGTTGCTTAATAGCCATTCCGATGTCCCGGCGCATTACACCGCGCCTCCTTCCGGTCTTTTTCTGGAAAAAGTTATCTATCCGGGAGACTCGCTGGCGCCTCTGGCGCCACCGTCCCTGTTGTTCTCCGGACAACATTAGACAAGAAGGCGTTCAGCCCTTGCCCGCAGCCGGGGAGTCTGGATGTTATCCCTGCATGCATGATGGCTAAGGGATTTTTACTGAATCAGGATATCCAGTATCTCTGAACCAAAGCGTTGCGCCCCCGCTGAAGAGAGAAGCCCCGGCCCGACTATTTTCCCCGCGGAGACTTCGTCAACACGGGCAAGCGAGACAAGCTGCTGATCCGACAAAAGCATGAAGCAGGCGCGATCTGTCTTTTGCGCCTTATCAAAGCGCCAACCGTACAACAACTTGAGTTTATCCTTCTGGGCGGGGGTAAGTTGCCGGTAGCCGGGGAGTTTACGGTGACCATCCTGATCGATATCCCGTGGCCGCCAGACGACCTCCGTCACCCCGGCAAAAATGCGCTCCGCCTCCCTTTCCATCCCCTTTTCGATCAGCTCCGCATTCAGTTTTCGATAAAGAAGGGGCAGATAAACCGTATCCAGCGCGGCGTAATTCAACTGTTCGATGCTCAAGGGACGCCGATCCCAGCGGGATCGCTGCATCTTTTTTTCAAGAACAACCCCCAGATAGCCTTCGAGCAACCGGGAAAGGGCAAGCTGGCGAACCCCCAGAAGAGCTGCGGCGCGATGGGTGTCGAAGATGTTGCGAAAGGAAAAGGAGTAATCGCGTTTGAGAATTCGGATATCGTTATCCCCGGCATGAAAAATTTTCAAAACATCCGGATTGTCAAAAACCTTGTTCAAAAAAGTCATGTCGAGACCGGCCATCTGGTCGATAAGCCAGGTTTCTGCGCCGGTTTGAACCTGAAGCAGGCACAATTTCTCGAAAAAATAGCGGAAGGAGTCGTACTCCGTGTCGACGGCGACAACGGCAGCGGCATTGATTTTCTTTGCGGCGATTTCAAGGTTTTTCCTGTTATCTACAAGCATCCATCTGTTTTCCATTGATTCTTCTTTCTTTTTTCCATATATTTTCAAAGAAATTTTTTCTGGTTTTGCCCCGGGAGAAAAAATTATCGCGTTCCAGTTGACTCATACTGCTATCAGCGCCAATTTACAATCCTTAATGTCCTCAAGAAGCGGCATTTGTAAAAACGGCGCTCAAAAAATTTATAGACAGACACTGTCAATTGTATTAATGAAACGCAAAATCTAACTTGCGGGAAAGTTAATATGAGGGGATTATGAGATTCGATATTGCCCGGAGCGGAAACGGGCTCGTTTATGAAATCCGCAACATTGTCAATGTGGCCAACCGCCTGAAGAAATCGGGGGTGGAGGTGGTATGGGAAAATATCGGCGATCCGATCCAGAAGGGGGAAAAAGTCCCCGAATGGATGAAGAAAGTGCTGACGGATTTGCTGCACGAAGATGCAACCTATGGCTATTCCCCGACTAAAGGAATGGACGCGACCAGGGAATTCCTCGCCCAAAGGGTAAACAGCCGCGGCAAGACACAGATCACGCCGGACAATATACTTTTTTTCAACGGTCTGGGCGATGCCATCGCCCGCGCCTACGGGGCCATCCGTGTCGATGCCAGAATCATCATGCCGGAGCCGACCTATTCGACACACTTGCTGGCCGAGGTGCTGCACGCCTCTTTCCCTCCGAACACCTACCGGATGAACCCTTACTGCGACTGGTCGCCCGATCTCAACGAGCTGGAAAGAAAGGTAAAGAGTCACCGGTCGATTGTCGGCATCCTCGTCATCAATCCCGATAATCCCACCGGCTACGTATATCCGGAGGAGGCCCTCCGGCGTATCGTGGAAATCGCCCGCATCTACGACCTCTTCCTGATCTTCGACGAGACGTACCAGAACATCGTTTACAACGGGAAGAAGACGTTGCCTTTATCGGACATTATCGGCGATGTCCCCGGCATTTCCATGAAGGGGATATCAAAGGAGTTTCCGTGGCCAGGCTCCCGCTGCGGATGGATGGAGTTCTACAACGCCGACAAGGATGAAACATTCGCCCGCTATATTGACGCAATTCTCACCCAGAAGATGTCGGAAGTCTGCTCGACAACACTTCCGCAACTGGCGATCCCCAAGGTTATGGCCCACCCGAAGTATCAGCCATACCTGCGAGAAAGGGTTATTCATTATGAAAAGCTCTCCAACATCGCCTATGAAATTCTGAAGGACCTGCCCTATGTTATGGTAAACAGGACCTGCGGCGCCTTTTATATGACGGTGGTTTTCAACGAGGCGGTGCTCAACAACAACCAGCGTCTGGCAATCGCCCAGAAAGACGTCCGAACCTACATAGAAGGGCTTGTTGCCGAACCGATCGAACAGGACAAGCGTTTCGTCTATTACCTGCTGGGGGCGACCGGGATCTGCGTTATTCCGCTTACCTCGTTCTTCACCGATCTGCCGGGCTTTCGCATGACGCTCCTGGACCGCGACGAACAGAAATTCGAGCATGTTGTCAAAACGATTGGAGAAAAGATTGTGGCCTATGTGGAATCGGCCCGCTGAAGCCAGCACGGGCCGATTATTTCGGAAAGGATGAGTAACGCCTTGCGGATCTAAGCTCCCTTTTTACCGGGGACAACAAGAACAGGAACTGGAGACTGACGGATGATTTTTTCGGCCACGCTTCCCACAACTGCGTGCCTTATTCCCGTTCTGCCGTGTGTGCCGACCACAATAATGTCAATGTCTTCTTTTTTAACGAATTCTATGACTTCTTCATCTTCGCGGCCTGAGCGGGTTACTGTGAAAACTCTGGACTTGTCTTTGATCTTGCTTAGATACATCTCTTCAAAATTTTTATCGATCGCCTTACGGGCGGATTCCTCTACCTTCTTCCATTCCTCGGTGCTCAGATAGCCTTCTATATAATGCGGATAATTATTCGGGTATGCCATTACATGCATAATATACAAGGCACTCCCGTCCCGCCGCGATATCCCGAACGCGTAACTGAAAGCATGGTCTGAATTTTTGGAAAAATCCGTACAGAAAAGCACCCTGTCATATCTCGGATATTCAACCATTTCCTGTTCCTCCTTTCGCTGGGTTAAGGGTTTCAAACTTTCTCCATGAAAACTGCCGCGGCGGGATACACGATAAAGCAGAAGGCGTTGGTAGTCAACAAAAAACATTGACGGTGACAAAAATATGGGTAAATGGCTGACAAAGTTAATCTGTTCCGCTATGACTTGACCGCATTTTCACACACTCGGTGATTTCTTCCTGATTGACAAGGGGTTACCCCCCATGCTATACGTCCGCCGCGATCAGGAGGGACTAATGTTGGCAATCAGGCTTCCCGAAGAAATTGAGAAACGGTTGACTGTGCTGGCGAAGGAAACCGGGGGCGCAAAGACCTTCCATGTCCGCGGGGCTCTTCCTGAATATCTTGACATCGAAGATATTTCTCTTGCTGAAAAGCGACTAACAGATATTCGAACCAAGCGTAGCAAACTCATAATATAGTGGGGCTTGAGTCACTATGTTCACGAATCACGTCTGAGATCTTACCACCATTATCTACCTCATCGGAGGCAACTTAGAATTCAGGTTAACCACATGAACCAGCGAGGATCCTTGGTAATGAATGGCGAAAACGCCGAACCGGATGAATTGAGCCTGATAAAGAAACGCTTGAATCAGATGGAGGCCGTGTTCGAGCACTCCTGCGATGGAATGAGCATAGTTGACAAACACGGAAATATAGTTTTAACAAATCCGGCCATGACGAGGCTATACAGATTGTCCGAGGAGGATTTAGTCGGAAGAAATGTAAACGATTTGGTGCACGAGGGCCTCTTCAATGCCAGCGTAAGCAAGAGGGTTGTAGCCACCGGACACACCGTATCCCTGTTTCAGGAGATCAGAACAGGAGTCAGATGCTTGACTACAGGGGTACCCATATTTGGAAAAGACGGTGGGCTGGAAATGATTGTGGTCAGCAGCCATGATGTAACAGAACTTTATGCTTTGAAAGAAAAGCTGCGAAGGTCGAAAATACCAGATAGCGACTATCTTGCCGATTTTCCTGACATAAATCAGATGCAGAGTGAGGGCGTCGTTGTCAGAAGTAAAAAGATGCTTGATGTATTAAACCTTGCCCACAGGCTCGCATTGCTGGACGCCACAGTACTGATTACGGGCGAGTCAGGAGTGGGTAAGGAGGTGATAGCCACTATATTGCACAAATATAACCCCCGACGTTCAGGGAAATCGTTTGTGAAGATTAACTGCGGGGCAATTCCACCGAATTTACTGGAATCGGAGTTTTTCGGTTATGAATGCGGCGCCTTTACAGGGGCATCCAGGGATGGCCGGACGGGACTGTTCGAACTCGCCGCCGGCGGCAGCATTTTTTTAGACGAGATCAGCGAATTACCTTCAGATTTACAGGTTAAACTTTTAAGAGTTCTCCAGGAGAGGGAATTGACCCGGATTGGGGGTTCCAAGGTAATAAAGGTTGATGTCCGGGTGATTGCCGCTACCAACAAAAACCTGCTGGAGCTTGTAAATGGCGGAAGTTTCAGGCAGGACCTCTATTACAGGCTTAATGTCGTACCTCTAAATATTCCCCCTCTTCGTGAGCGCAAGGAAGACATAGTTGCACTGGCTCAGCATTACGTTAAGCATTTCAATAAATTGTATGGGTTTGAAAAATTTCTGCAGGCTGAACTCATCGATATGATGGAAAGCTATGTCTGGCCGGGAAATGTCCGGGAACTTATCAACTTTGTGGAAAGGATGGTGGTAACAAGCCGGGGAAATATCCTGAAAATTGAGGACTTCTCTTTCGAAATGCCGGAATCGGGTGATACACCCGTTCTGGGGGCAAATGTTTTTAATGACAGAAATATGCAGCAAATCATCGATGAAACTGAAAGACGCGTCATTATAAACGTTTTAAAAAAAAGCACGAACGCTACAAAAGCCGCAAAAAGTTTGGGCGTAAGCCGGGCCACGTTTGCCAGGAAGATGCGCAAGTACGGCATCAGAATACGTCAAGTATCATAACTGACACATGGTATCAGTTATGAGCGCTGTTTTGTGTCGATATTGATACAAAGCAGTGATGAGCAGTTTATTTTACCCAAATATAAACGTAAAATTAGTGGTTTGTATTAATGGCATATATGTTGCTCATCTGTTGAAGCACAAATAGAAATACTCGCGCTTGAAAAGCACCAAAATTGATAGAAATATATAATTTGCAATAGAGTACTTATAGCAACCGCCAAAATCTGTTTTCATTAAAACTTTGACAATCAAGGGAGGAATAATAATGGCTTTGCTTTCCGAGGTGAAAAAACATTACGGGGAACAGGAACTGTTCATAAATGGTGAATGGATAAGGTCAAAATCGGCTGTCGTGACCGAAAATCGCAATCCCGCAACCGGCGAAGTGATTTCGGAGTTTCCTGAGGCGACAAAAGAGGAAGCGAGAGCTGCTGTTGATGCCGCGAATCAGGCTTCTAAAAAATGGCGCGAAATCTCCATGCGCGACAGAGCCAAGCTTCTCTTTGATATGCGGGAAAAATTTGAACAGCACTTTGATGAGCTGTGCTTGGTTCTTGTACAGGATCATGGACGGACTATCGGTGAAGCAAAAGGTTCCGTGCGCAGGGTTATAGAGAATATTGAATCGGCCTGCTCCGCCGTTTATGGTCTGGTAAAAGAAAATGAACACATGGACCAGGTTGCCGGAGGAATCGATCAATATCTTGTATGGGAACCTCTTGGAGCTTTTCTCATTGTCACACCGGGAAACATTCCCATGCATGCATGGTCGTCTTTTGTTCCCTATGCCTTGGCTTCAGGATGCACCGTTGTGGTCAGCCCAAGCAGGCAGGATCCTGTCGCAGCAGAATATATGTGCAGGGTGGCTCAGGAAACCGGTTTTCCTGACGGGGTCATCAACCTTATTCATGGCGGAAGAAAGATCAACCAGGAAATATTGATGCAGCCGGAAATTCAGGGGGTCGGTTTCATCGGCTCCAATAGAGCGGGCAAGGAACTTTTTGAACAATGCGGACGGCTGGGCAAGAAAGCCTCGATAAACGGGAACGGTAAAAATCACGTAGTTATTATGCCCGGCACGAATTTGAAGGAGGTAAGCCAGTTGCTTCTTCGCTCCTGTTTCGGTATGTCAGGACAGCGCTGTCTGGGGACGGATAATATCCTGGTTGTTGGAGACGCATATGACGAGATGAAAAACGAGCTTAAACTGGCATCCCAGAGCATGAAGATCGGTTACGGACTTGACGAGAGCACCGATCTCGGCCCGATGTCCACCCTGGCAGGGAAAGAAACGGTGTTGAATTGGATAGAGCAGTCTCTGGCCGAAGGCGCCCGGATGGTATTGGACGGCAGAACAGTGAAGGTTGAAAATTATCCGGCAGGGTATTTCCTGGGACCAACCATTCTGAGCGATGTCGATGTGGACATGAAAATGGCAAAAGAGGAGGCTTTTGGCCCGGTTGCTTCGCTGATCAGATGCAGCAGCCTGGAACAGTCACTGGAATGGATCAATACCAAGACAAACCTCGGACATTCGGCATGCATCATCACTACCAGCGGTAAGGACGCCCGCAAATTTACCCGTGAAGCCAATGTGGGCAATGTCGGTGTGAATATTGCGGTACCTCAACCGTATGCATTTTTCCCTCTGGGCTCCAAAAGAGAATCCTTCCTGGGCGCGGCGAAATCAAGGATGGGCTCGATGAAACTGTTCATGGACGAGAAAACGGTTTGCACGCGCTGGGCGTAATTTTTCGTATTTTCCAAGTCGCGGATGGATTCAGTGCAGATGTTTCTCGAAGAGAAGACCCTAACGGTGAGGTAGGTGTAACCAAAACGAAAGGAGGGAGGATTATGAGAAACATGGGCATTTTCATTAGAACTTTACTGTTTCTGACAATGCTGTTCTGCGTGGTTCCCCTGTCAGCGGTTGTAGCCGGGGAGAAGGCGGCTGTGATCGTAGTCGACATGCAGGGTGATTTCACCGCGTGGAAGAACGGTACCTTGGCGGTCAATGGGGCGGACAAAGCGTACATCAGAAGGGTTGCGGACGCCACGGCCCTTTTCAAAAAGGATGGGTTTGTCATTTACGGCACCCAGGACTGGCATCCGAGCAATCATGTTTCCTTCGCCAGTAACCATTCAGGGAAGAAGCCTTTCGAGGTCATCCAGGTAGACGGCAGGACCCAGGTGCTGTGGCCGAACCATTGTGTGCAGGGTACTGATGGCGCCAGGGTTCTTCTCGACAACAATACCTTTCAGGCAATCGTCAAGAAGGGGCAAAACCCGAAATTCGACAGCTACTCGGGTTTTCAGGATGACGGCGGCGCCAGTACCGAGATGGATGCCATCCTCAAGGCTGAGGGCATTAAGAAACTTGTGGTTTACGGGCTTGCTACGGATTACTGCGTCATGGCAACCGCCATCGATGCTGCAGCAAATGGGTACAAAGTTGTTGTAATCGAAGGTCTGAGCAAGGGCGTGGCGCCTGACACAACAGCGAAGGCCCTCGATGCCATGAAGGCAAAAGGCATTCAGATACTGAAGAAGATCGACATGAAGAGGATCAAGGCTCTATAGGCCGGGCCTCAAAATGATAGCGGAACACGCCACCTCACCCATCGGCTTGGGGGTGGGTGAGATTGGGCGCTTCGACTGCCGGAGGGACCCGGGGTGAGTAGTGCCTGGGTATGGAGATATCCCGAGAGGGAAGCAAAAAACAAAAAGGAGGGAGCATTATGTGCGAAGAATGTAAAGGCTTGAGTAGAAGGGATTTCATGAAAGGCACGCTGATAGGCGGTGCAGCGGTTGGTATGGGCCTTATAGACAGTAATGTCCTGATGGCGTCGGAGAACGCCAATTTGAAGTTCAGCACCTGGCACCCGCCGATGAGCAGAGAAGTTAGAACCGTTTGGACCCCCATGATGGAGGAAGTGAAGAAGAGAAGCGGCGGCAAGCTGGGATCTACCATGTATGCGGGCGCGGCCCTCGGCAAAGGCCCGGAGCATTTCGATATCGTGGCCAAGGGTATGTCGGACCTGGGGTATTTTACGGCCACCTGGACGCCCGGTCGGTTCCCGCTTACAGATGTCCTGTCCCTGGCGGTTTGGGTAGACGGCAAGGACGTGGCAGCGGATATCGGCAATGCCGTTTACAGCCAGGTTTTGAAAGACGAATTCAAGACGGTAAAGGTCCTGGAGCTCAACGGTTGCATCCAGTCCTTCATCTGGACGAAAAAACCGGTGTCGAAGATGTCAGACCTGAAGGGCATGAAACTGCGCTCCCCCGGCGGCCACCAGACTAACTATATCAAATCCCTCGGCGCCGAACCGGTGTTTTTACCCCTTGGCGATGTCTATATGGCAATGGAGACGGGTACAGTGGATGGCATCGTCACCTGCCCACCTCTGGTACTTGCCTTTAAGCTTTTTGAAGTGGCGAAATATGGAACCGTCCTGACCTTCGGCTGTGTGTCGGAAGGGACTGTCATGAACATGAATTCCTGGAACAAGCTTGAGGCGCGTGACAAGAAGATCATCGAGGATGTCTGTACAAACCCCTTTAAAACAACGGGCGGCCTCAACCAGGCCGACTACCAGGTAATCATGAAGGAAATCCAGAAGGGCGGGGTGCAACTCGTTGACCTGCCGAAGGCCGAGGCGGAGCAGTGGTACGGGAGATTCCAGGATGTCACGAAGAAATGGGTATCCGATCTGGAGGCGAAAGGAATTCCGGCCAGGAAGGCCGTTGCCGTCATGAACGAGGAATGCGAGAAGAGAAATGTGCATCTTGTTTCGTGTCCGCCTGAATTTAAAAAGATTTAAGGAGGCAACGCAACAATGACAGCGCTGGAGAGTTTCCAAAAAGGCGTTCATAAGGTAACATATAGCGCGTGTGTGCTGGGCATGTTTCTCGCCGTTCCTCTCATGCTCATTACGACATTTGACGTACTCGGGAGAGGGTTTTTCAGTAAGCCTATTCCTGGCACCCTGGAGCTTTCCGAATACATGCTGGCCATTATTATCCTGCTGGGCGCCGCGTACACCCAGCAGGTTAAGGGGCACATCGGGGTGGATTTCCTTACATCCAGGTTCACTCCCCTGGGTCAGAACATTTGCAAAATCATCACCGATTTGGCTTCCTTGGCCATTATTACGATTTTGATGGTCTATGGCTATAGCGAGGGGATCCATGAAACAGCGGTGTCCGACCAGTTAAGGGTGCCGCAGTGGCCCTTTAAGTTATTCGTGGCTGTCGGTGGTTTTCTGCTCTGGCTGGAGATTTTCGTGGATTTATTGGAGTCAATTGCATACCTGAGGGGGAGAGAATAGTGGAGCCGATTACGGTAGGACTTTTGGGCAGCGTGGTGCTCGTGCTGTTGCTCTTCTTGGGTATGCCCATCGCCTTCGTCATGATGCTGGTGGGATTTTGCGGGCTCTGGGCCCTTGTCCCGCTCGGCGCCGCCCTGCCGAAAGTGGCAGAGACCGTCTATGGCGTTGCTGCCAATTACCCCTATACGATCATCCCTCTTTTTATCCTCATGGGGAGTTTTGCCGGAACAGGAGGCATAACGAAGGAACTCTATAACACCTT
>Ga0208373_1000580_pt1 | contig 61213 bp, 55 predicted proteins | sample RifOxyC2_FD_184036 | JGI IMG/M metagenome (GOLD analysis project Ga0208373, IMG submission 184036) | Soil microbial communities from Rifle, Colorado - Rifle Oxygen_injection C2 (SPAdes) | ecosystem: Environmental > Terrestrial > Deep subsurface > Rock core/Sediment | place: Rifle, Colorado...
ATTTATTTAATTATTTCAATAGGTTATTTTTAGTTACGAATTTATCTAAATTTTCCAGATAGATATGCATCCTGCTATCTGCCCGGAACAAAGACTTCCCGTCAAAAAGTTACATGCGATTGCCCTGTATTATCCTTGGATAGACCTTGCCAACAATGGCGTTTTTTGTTAAAAGATTGTGTTTATATACCGACTTGGTTTCAATCCCGGTTTAACCGTTTTCCCACCTTGGATTGGCGATCAAAAGGTATCTGTAAACATTTTCCTTTCCTGGAGGTTAATTTATGTCCGATTTAGTATTTGAAGAGGGACTATCATTTGATGATGTTCTTTTAATACCTGAATATTCATCGATTCTACCCGATGAAGTGCAAACCCATACCCGTTTAACCAAAGCCCTTGAACTCAATATTCCCATCGTCAGCGCCGCCATGGACACGGTAACAGAGGCATTAACCGCCATCAGCATGGCAAGGGCCGGGGGCTTGGGGTTTATTCACCGAAACCTGAGTATCGAGGACCAGGCCGTTGAGGTGGACCGTGTCAAAAAATCTGAAAGCGGAATGATCGTTGACCCGATTACGGTTCATCCCGAGGTCACCATCTCTGAAATTCTGAAAATCATGGCCAAATACAGGATCTCCGGGATTCCCGTAACGGAAGGGGATAAACTGGTCGGTATTGTCACCAACAGGGATTTGCGATTTGAAACCCAATTGGGGAAAACCGCCAGAGAGGTCATGACCAGTGAGAACCTGGTAACTGTCCCTGAAAAATGCACCCTTGAAGAATCCAAAGTCATGCTGCACAAACACAGGATTGAAAAACTACTGGTCGTCGATAAGGAAGGCAAGCTCAAAGGGCTCATTACCATCAAGGATATCGAAAAAATCAAAAAATATCCCAATGCCTGCAAGGATTCCTATGGCCGGCTGAGGGTAGGGGCTGCCATCGGGGTGGGGTCTGATATGATGCAGAGGGTCGAGGCCCTATTGCGGGCCGGAACGGATGCCCTTGTCATTGACACCTCCCATGGCCATTCGAAAAATGTCATCACTGCCGTGTCGGCCATCAAACATGCGTTCCCGGATTGTCAACTGGTGGCCGGGAATGTGGCCACGGAAGCAGGGGCCAAAGCCCTGATTGATGCGGGCGTGGATGCCGTTAAAATAGGGATCGGTCCGGGTTCCATCTGTACCACCAGAATTGTTGCCGGTGTGGGTGTGCCTCAATTGACGGCAATATTGAATTGCCGAGAAATTTCGAAATCAACAGGAGTTCCGATTATTGCCGACGGCGGGATCAAATTTTCCGGGGATATGGCCAAGGCCCTTGGCGCCGGTGCAGATACCGTCATGCTGGGAAGCCTTCTGGCAGGCACCACGGAAAGTCCGGGTGAAATCGTCATTTTCCAAGGCCGTTCCTATAAGACCTACCGGGGCATGGGATCCGTCGAAGCCATGCGCAAAGGCAGTTCGGACCGGTATTATCAGAGAGATACGGATGAAGATGACGAGCTTGTACCCGAAGGTATTGTCGGCAGGATTCCATTCAGGGGAACCATCCGGGAGAATCTGGTTCAGATGATCGGTGGTCTCAAGGCCGGTATGGGCTATATCGGGGCGTCCACCATTGCCGAACTCCACCAAAAGGCAAAATTTGTCCGGATCAGTGCTGCCGGGCTGAGAGAAAGCCACGTCCATGATGTTATCATTACCAAAGAGGCTCCCAACTACAGGGTTGAAAGCAGTTCATCATAAATGGATCAGGGCGGATCACCATTCTATCACCTTCACCTTCATACCGAGTATTCACTCCTTGACGGTGCCATAAGGCTGGATTCCTTATTTCAGAAATGTCATGAATACGGCATGGACGCCGTTTCCATGACCGACCACGGCACCATGTTCGGCGTGGCGGAATTTTATGAAAAAGCAAGAAAGAAATCCATAAAGCCGGTCATCGGGTGTGAAGTGTATGTGGCCCCCAGGACCTTGAACGACAAAACCCCTCTGGATGCTAAGGGTTTGAGCCATCTGGTCTTGCTGGCAAAGGACCGGGAAGGGTATGCAAATCTATGCAAACTGGTTTCCATTGCCCAGCTCAAAGGGTTTTATTATAAACCCAGAATAGACCGGGACCTTCTCCGACTTCATTCAAAGGGGCTGATCGGTCTGTCCGCCTGTCTCAAGGGAGATATTCCGAAAAATATCCTTCAAAACCGGATGGATGCTGCAGATGATGCGGCAAGATTCTATCTGGACATATTTGGTGAGGATAATTTTTTCCTTGAAGTCCAGGAAAACGGAATGCCGGTTCAACATAAGGTCAACGAAGGACTTCTGGACATCAGCAGGCGCTTGTCCATTCCCATGGTGGCCACCAATGACTGCCATTATCTCTCCAAGGGCGATGACAAGGCCCATGAAATCCTGCTCTGCATACAAACAGGGGATACCTTTGATAAAAAAGACCGGTTCAAATTCGATTCAGACCAGCTTTATTTCAAATCTTCCGATGAAATGATCGCCTCCCTCGGTCATTATCCCAATGCCGTTGAGAATACCAGGGAAATCATATCCCGGTGCAATGTGGAATTTGACACCAAAACCTATCATTTCCCCAGATATGCCCTGTCTGCCGATGAATCCGAAGATGAGCTCTTCAGAGCGAAGGCCATGGAGGGCTTTGAAAAAAAATTAGGGCTCATCCGGGCCTCCAATCCGGATATGGATGAAAAGGTTTACAGGGACCGGATTGAATATGAAATCGGCGTTATCCTCGGCATGGGGTTTTCCGGGTATTTTTTAATTGTTGCCGATTTTATAGAATATTCAAGAAAAATAGGGGTTCCCGTGGGTCCGGGGAGGGGTTCGGCCGCCGGCTCCATGGTGGCCTATGCCATGGATATTACCGCCCTTGACCCCATTGAACACGGTCTGATTTTTGAGCGGTTTTTAAATCCTTCCCGCATCAGCATGCCGGATATTGATGTGGACTTCTGCATTGAGGGCCGGGACAAGGTGTATCAGTACGTGATTGAACGGTATGGCGGCCCGGAATATGTCTGCCAGATCATTACCTTTGGAAGGCTCAAGGCCAAGGCCGTTATCCGGGATGTGGGGAGGGCCATCGGCGTTCTTTTATCGGAAGTGGATGAAATCGCCAAAATGATCCCGGATACGGCAAAAAACCTGGCCGCCGCCATTGAAGAAGTCCCCATGATCCGGGAAAAATGTTCGGAATCCACAGAAAAAACCCAGATGCTGGAGATCTCCATGCTTCTTGAGGGACTCCCCCGGCATGCCTCCACCCATGCGGCAGGGGTCGTGGTTTCCGACAAACCCTTAAATGAATACCTTCCCTTATATAAAGGAAAAGACGGAGAAACCCTAACCCAGTTTGACATGAATTATGTTGAAAAACTGGGGCTGGTTAAATTTGATTTTTTAGGGCTTAGAAACCTTACGGTCATCAAAAACTGCATGGAACTCATCCGGAACCAGGGAAAAACCCCGCCGGATTTCTTGAACCTGGACTATACGGATGAAAACACCTTTGAGCTTCTTCAACGGGCTGATACCACCGGCGTGTTCCAGCTTGAAAGTTCAGGCATGAAGGATCTGATCCTGCGCCTGAAACCCGGCAGCTTTTCAGATATTGTGGCCCTGGTTGCCCTTTACCGTCCCGGACCTCTGGACAGCGGCATGGCCGACACCTATGTGGAAAGAAAACACGGCCGGGAACCCGTTGTTTACCTGTTTGACGAACTGGAGCCCATTCTGAGGGAGACCTATGGCGTCATCCTTTACCAGGAACAGGTCATGAAGATTGCCGGGGTGTTGGCCAATTATTCCATGGCCGATGCCGACGGCCTTCGAAAAGCCATGGGAAAGAAAATTGCCTCCATGATGGAAGAGCATCGGAAGCTTTTTCTGAAAGGTGCCAAGGAAAACAACCGGGATCTGAAAAAAGCCTCTGAGCTATTTGATTTGATGGAAAAATTCGGCGGATACGGATTTAACAAGTCCCATAGCGCCGCCTATGCTCTCATTGCCTATCAGACCGCCTATTTAAAGGCGAATTTTGCCCTTGAATTCATTGCCGCCCTCATGACCAGTGAAAAAGGCAATTCCGATGCCGTGATCAAATATATGGAAGAATGCCGGACCCATCATATTCAGGTTCTTCCTCCGGATGTCAACAAAAGCAATGCCCATTTTACGGTTTCGGATGGCTGTATCCGCTTCGGCCTGGCTGCCGTTAAAAATATCGGGGAGGCTGCCATTGAATCCATTGTGGAAAACCGAAGCAAGGACGGGGATTTTAAAAACCTTTATGATTTCTGCGAACGGGTCAATGTGGGCAAGGTCAATAAAAAAGTAGTTGAGGCCCTTATCAAATGCGGGGCCTTTGATTCGACCCAAAACAAGCGCAGCCAGATGATGGCCATACTTGAAGACGCCCTTGACCACGGTTCCATAATACAAAAGGAAAAGGCCGATGCCCAACTTGATCTGTTTGCCGACTCCAATATGGGCGCCCAGGTTCTGGTGAGCACACCCATGCTTCCCGATATTGAAGAATGGGATGATCATTTGCGGCTCTCCTTTGAAAAAGAATCCCTTGGCTTTTATGTGTCAGGTCACCCTTTGGATAAATATGAACCCATTATTCAAAAATATGCATCCGTCAATTCCGTCAGCATCCATGACAGTTCCGATGGACGAACCATCCGCATGGCCGGAACCATAAAACCCTTAAAGATACATAAAACCAAAAAAGGCGATATGATGGCCTTTGCCGCCATTGAAGACCAGTCCGGCAATATTGAAGTCGTTGTTTTCCCGGATCTGTATGCCGAAGTTCATATGCATCTGGCCGCAGAGGAAATCGTGATTCTGGAAGCCGTGGTTCAAAAAAAAGAAAACATGGTCAAACTCATTGCCGAAAAGATCATTCCCATTGAAAAAGCCTCGGAAGAATGGGCAAACGGGGTCATTATCAAGCTTGATGCAGAAAAAAGCTCTTTGATAACCCTTGAGCAACTGAAAACCATTTTAAAAAAATACCCTGGGGAGTGCCCAACCTATCTGAATATTGAAATAGACCAGACACCGCCGTTGATGATAAAACTGGCCGGGGATTATCATACGGCTTCGGATTCATCTTTCTATAAAGAAATCGAGGAATTGATCGGTGAGGGCAGAATTGAAACAACCTGCGCTCCTGTCAAAGAAAAGCAGAAGATCAAAAAAAACTGGAAAAAGAAACCAAACAAGGATTAACGGCTAAGCCTATTTTCAACCCTGACAGCATCCCTATTTAAAATCATCCAGATCCAGATTATCCAGATCCGACAGATCCATGTCTTTTAGCAAATCATCCTCGTCCTCTATGATATTGTCGGTGGAAAGCTTTGTTTCCTGTTCCTTAACAGGTGGGGTTTTCTCTACAATGGGAGGAGGCGGCTCTTTTTTAAAATATTTTTCTTTCACCATCAGTCCTGCCCTATACAGAAGAAATCCTATCCCCCCGATATTCAGGAGAATAATGATAATTCCGATGGTTTTTTTAAGGAGCATGGTATCCCCGGTGTTCTGTTAATCGTTTGACGCAAAAGACTTTTGTGTTTATATATAATTTTTATTTATGATACAAGAAACATCGAATTTTTTTATTTGAAAGGAAGATACATGAGCTGGTTTGGGAAAATGATCGGGGGAACCATTGGATTTGCCTTAGGGGGGCCTCTTGGCGCAATAGCAGGGGCTGCCTTTGGGCACGCCTTTGTGGATAAGAAGGATGACCTCTATCTGTCTTCTCAACCAGGAACCCGGGAAACCCTTTCCTCAAACGAAGAGGCCCAGCTTATATTTTTTACGGCTGTCTTTTCCATGCTGGCCAAATTGTGTAAAGCAGACGGAAGGGTATCGGAAAATGAAATCTCTGCCGTAGAGACTTTCATGAAAAAAGACCTCCATCTTGACCTGAACAGTCAATCGACGGCAATTACTATTTTTAAACAGGCTCTGAATTCTCCTGAAAGCTTTGAAGGTTTTGCTCTGCAGTTTTATTCCACCTTCAGAGCCCAGCCCAATATCATTGACCTGATGATGGACATCCTTTTGCGGGTTTCGACGGCAGACGGGAATATAACCGATAATGAAGAGGCCATTCTTTTGTCTGCTGCTAGAATTTTTAACTATTCTGACTCGGATTATGACCGGTTTAAATCAAGATATGTCAAAAGAACCAATAAATACTATGCGGTTTTAAAATGTGATGAGACCGCATCCGATGAAGAGATCAAAAAACAATATCGAAAATTGGCCACAGAATACCATCCTGATAAAATTGAAGCCAAGGGGCTTCCTGAAGAGTTCATTAAATTTGCCAATGACAAATTCAGTGAAATTCAGGAAGCCTATGACGTCATCAAAAAGGAAAGGGGCCTTTAAAACAACCCTTTTTCCTGGGCAATTTTCATGTAGGTTTCAACAAGATTGGCAGGGGGCTCCATTCGTTCGCCGGCCTCCTTATCCTTCAATGCCACGGCATCAAATTCACAGACAGTAACGCACAATCCGCAACCAATGCATCGGTCAAGATTAACGTGTGCAACGGTTTCCTCTGCATCCACCAGAATGGCATCCATGGGACAGATCTCTTCGCAGGCCTGGCATCCGGTGCATGCATCCGGATTGACCCGGGCCTGGAAATTGGAACTGACGATTTTGGCCGGTGCCTCAAAGTCCTTGATATTTTTCAGGATCTGACAGCAGCAGTCGCAGCAGAGGCAGATATTCATGGGTTTTTTGGCATTGGACGGCTGGGGGACCAACCCCTGCTTCACCCCTTGCCGGACAATTTCCATGGCCTCGTCCTGGGTGATGGTTCTGCCGATGCCCCGGCTTTCATAAATATAGGCCCCGCCCCCGAAAACCAGACAGGTCTCACTGAGCTTGCCACATCCCTTGCCCATGAGACTGTGCTCTTTTCTGCAGATGCAGGGAGCCACCAGGATTTTGGACTGGGACCGGATAATATTCTCCACCTGTTCATAATCCATGATATTCAGTTCGGTGTTCACGGCCTTGGCCACCGGAACAACTCTGAGCTGCTGGGTCTTATTTTTGTACTGATCTTTAATAAGATAAGGCACATATTCGTTGAAATCCCGGATCAGTTCCTTGGTCAGTCGGTTGACCTGATATTCCCAGATCCCCACCACGAACTGAAGCAGCATAAAACTATCGGCCCCGTCTTTCTGGACATGGATGAGGGTCCCTTTTTTCCCCATCTCAATGAGGGTGGGTTTAATGTCCTTGGGCTCCCTGTTGGCCCGTTTGGCGATGGCTTCGACAGGTTCCGGCATCATCACAAGGGAAAGGGCAAGCTCCGCCTCCTCCTGTGTAAAGAGCTGTTTTAGAATTCTGAGTTCAACCCCGGATTCGGTTTCGGGAAATCCGCTGGGGGTCCGGTCAAGATGGGCTGCCAGTTTTTTATAAACATCTTCCATGGTGTGGTCTCCAGTCTTTTGTGATCTATTCTGATATCCTTCCTTAGGCGGTCCGGCCTTTAACGATCAGGTCTTTATCCCATTGTTCAGGGATAAGATCAAGGATTTTCCCGCAAAGTTCAGGCCCGCCCTTCAGAAGAACGGTGAGATAATTGGAGGTAACGGCCTTGAGCAAACCGGTTTTTTTATCCGGGGTATTCTGCACAAGTCCTTCCTGTTTTTGATTCAGATTACGGCCGACAAATTCCCTTCGTTTCATTTTATCCAAGGTGCGCATCTTGGCGCACCTGTCTTTGATGGTTTTTTCATCCACTTTTGGATCAAAATGATAGGCCGGAGTTCCTTTCCGGGCGGAAAAGGGGAATACGTGAAGATAGGATATGGGAAGGCTTTCGATTAATTCATAGGTGTTTTGAAACTGCCGGTCGGTTTCCGACGGAAATCCGATGAGGGTATCGACACCGATTCCTGCAAAGGGAAGGATCTCATGGATCATCTGAACCATATCCTTAAAAAAGAACCTATCATAGGGACGCTTCATTTTTTTTAAAATATCATCATCCCCGGATTGCAACGGGATATGGAAATGGTCGCATAAAATATGGCCTGGCCTTGCCAGACGGATGATCCCTTCATTAATTTCACAGGGTTCAATGGAGCTGAGGCGAAGCCTGTAAACAGGGTGTTCCCGGTCGATCCGGGTCAGAAGGTCCAGAAGGGAGGATTTTTCCTTGAAATCAAGTCCATACATACCGGCATGTATCCCTGTGAGAATGACTTCGTTGACCCCTGAGGCTCCCAATTCTCTTAAATGCCGGAGAACCTCGGTTTCCGGCATGCTCAATGAGGCTCCCCGGGCATAGGGAACAACGCAATAGGTGCAGAAGGCATTACAGCCGTCCTGTATTTTCAGATAGGCCCGGGTCATATCCCCCTTAACGGCATGGTGAAACCCGGTAAATGGATTCGATTCAGTGCGGTCGATTTTTTTGAATATCAAAGAAAATGGGTCATCACCGGTTGACGCAAGGTGATCGGCGATTTTGAGCTTATCTTGATGGCAGACAAGGTGGTCGATGTGGTCTATTTTTTTTATGGCCTCCGGATCTGTCTGGCTATGGCAACCCGTCACAATGACTTTTGCGTCCGGGTTTTCCCGGATGAGTCTCCGGATGGCCTGCCTGGATTGCATGGCAGCCTTGGACGTGACGGCGCAGGTGTTGACAATGACCACATCGGCATTTTTTTTCCCTTTGGTCCATCCTCTTTCCTCAAGACCGGATGCAATGCCGTCGCTTTCATATTGATTGACCTTGCAGCCAAGGGTTTGAATAAAAAATGTTTTCATTGAATGATGCCGGCCCCCAGCACCTGGGCTCCTCGATAAAACACAGCCGCCTGTCCGGGAGTTACGGCGTTCTGAGGCTCATCGAACACCACCTCTCCCGAAGATCCCTTCATCATCAGTGTGGACAAGGCTCCCTTATGGCTGTACCGAATTTTTGTCATGATATCCGGGACCGTCCCTTGATTTTCATCATTCCAGTTGATCTCTTTCACCTGAAAACGTTTTGTGGACAGCTCTTTTTTAAAACACACTTCCAGGGTATTGGCTGCCATATCAATCCGCTTCACGTAATAGGCTTCACGGGCAGGAGAATTGATGCCTTTGCGCTGCCCAATGGTAAATTGATGAAGACCACTGTGGCGCCCCACGATTTTGCCGTCCATATCCACGATATTGCCCGGTTCGGATTTTATATTTTGTTTTTCCAGGATAAATTTTGAAAAATCATTGTCATGGATAAAACAGATATCCTGACTTTCGCCGGGGTGAAGCGGCCTGATTCCTTTGGCTTTGGCAAAGGATTTGACCTCTTCTTTTTTCATTTCGGTCAGGGGGAAAACAATTCTTTCAAGCTGGCCACAGGTTAACATGGAAAGAAAATAGCTCTGGTCCTTTGTGCTGTCATTTGCTTTTTCAAGATAGGCCCGGTCTATTTTCTTTTCCGGAAAGGAAAAAGAATTGACCACCTGGGCATAATGTCCCGTGGCCAGAATATCCGCTCCCATTTGCCGGGCCCGGATCATGAGTTCCTTGAATTTGATTTCCCTATTGCAGACCATGCAGGGGTTGGGTGTCCTTCCTTCCAGATAGGTCCGGATAAAATAGGCGACCACTTTTTCTTCAAAGGCCTGGGACAAATCAATACAGAAGACGGGAAATCCCAGTTGGTCTTCGAGTAAAGACGAATCAATGGGGTCTTTTTCATAACCGGTTCGAAAATGAAGGCCGAAGACATGGTTGTATTTTTGTTTTAAAAGGTATCCGGAAACAAGGGAATCAATTCCTCCGCTTAATGCAATGGCGACGACAGGAGGGCTCATCAGGCAACATCTTGGGTTTCTGCTGAAAAAAGGCCCATGGCCCGGGTCGGACAGGTCACCACACAAAGCTCGCACACACTGCATTTTTCCTGATCAAAAATGACTTCCATCTGGGGCCGCTTAATATACAGGGCCTCGGTGGGACATACGGCCGTGCATGCACCGCAATGGGTACAGATCTCTTCATCTTTATAGATCCGGTGTTCCGGGCTTGAGACGGAAACGCCCTGTTCCTTTAAAAAATTGACGCCCTTATTAAAGGCCGCCCTTGAAACAGAGGATATTTCCAGAACCATATATCCTTCTTTTTTATTGGATATTTTGGCACTCAGAATATTAAACAAAAGGTCATATTTTCGGGTCAATTGACAGACCAGTGCTTTCTGTGCAACTTCTCTTGGAAAAGTGAGTATAACAATTTTTGAATACACGCCAAACCTCCGGTTTTAGATCAGAATTTCTTTAACAAAGAATTGACATTAAGGTTTATTCTTTGCAAGATCAATCCATATTATAGCATAATTTTGTTATACAATAAGTTCAATTGATTAACAATCCTGTTTTAAAGGCAAGTCCATGAACAGATTTGTATTTGAATTATCCGGTTATACCATGAAAACCTTTTCCGGGTTTTCAAAGGCCCATATCAAAATCTTTGGAAAAGAAAATATTCCCGACGGTTCCATCATATTTACAGCCAATCATTTCACAAGGCTTGAAACGATTTTTCTGCCTTACCATATTCATAACCTCACTCACAAAAAGGTTTTTTCCCTGGCAACGGCTGAATTGTTTGATATCCCGATGCTTAAAGGATTGATAGACAACCTTGGAGGGGTTTCTACAAAGGACCCCCACCGGGATGAGCTGATTTTAAAAACCCTCTTGGCCCAGGATGCCCATTGGATCATTTTCCCAGAAGGCATGATGGTCAAAAATAAAAAACTGATGAAACAGGATCAGTTCAGACTGACGGAAGAGGGAGAGGCAAAACGGCCCCATACCGGCGCCGCCATCCACGCTTTGAGATGTGAATTTTTCCGTGAAAGGTTAAGAAGACTGAAAACCATGGGAGAGCCTGAATTTGAAAGGCTTGTCAAATTATTTGAAATCCGGGATATTGACCCTGTCCTTTCAAAGGAAACCGCCATTGTTCCGGTCAATATTACCTATTATCCCGCAAGTCCCAGGGAGAATATCCTGAGCCGAATGGCCCAGATCGTCATAAAAGAGCCTTCGAAAAGGGTTATGGATGAACTGATGACCGAAGGCAATATGCTGTTTTCGGATGTGGATATCACCATCCGTTTCGGGGAACCCATCAGGATGAAAGGATATCTGAACCACCCCTATTATGAAAGCATGCTGACGGTTAAACGGAAGATCAGGTTTGATGAGGATATCAGCTCCAAGCAGATTTCAAGGGAATTGGCCGGTCAGATCATGGAACGGTATATGGCCTCCGTATATGCCATGACCTGCATCAATTATGATCATATCCTTTCCTGCATCCTCAAGCATTTCCCATATCGGAGAGACGGAATTGAGATCTATGAATTCAACTGCAAGGTATATGCGGCAATTGCTTTTCTGATGTCCGAAAAAATCTGCTTTTTATCGGACAATATGGCTCTAAACCAGATTCATCTCTTAACCGATGACCGGTTTAACCGGTTTAAGGATTTTTTTGCCCTGGCACAAAAGACAGAAGTAATCGAGATAAAAGACAATAAAATTTTCAAAAACCAGAAAAAATTTATAACCCCTTCCGATTTTCACACCATCAGGATCGATAACCCCATTCTGGTCATGGCCAATGAAGTCGAGCCCCTTAAGGCTGTCGAAGAAACCTTGAAAAAACTGGCTCAAAAAACACGGGTGGAAATCATGTCTATGGTCAAAGACCATCTTCTTGAAAAAATTGAAGCCGAGTTTTTAGAGGATTACCGCAAATATTATACAGAAGGGGAATCAAAGGACAAATGCATCGGTTATCCCATTTTCCTCAAACAGGAACAAGAGGCTCCCGGCATCCTGCTGATCCATGGATATATGGCGGCCCCGGAAGAGATGAAGGCCTTTGCACAGTATCTCCACCAAAACGGATTTACGGTTTATGTGCCAAGACTGAAAGGTCACGGCACTTCCCCGGAAGACCTTGCCGGCACAAAATTCGAACAATGGATTGAATCTGTGGAAGAAGCCTTTGTGGTACTGCGGCATTCCTGTGAAAAGGTCATTGTCGGCGGATTTTCAACCGGGGCAGGACTGGCCCTGGATCTGTGCACCCGGGTGGATGGTATGGCTGCCGTCTTTGCCGTTGCCCCCCCCATGAGGCTTCAGGATCTGGGCTCATATTTTGTTTCTACTGTCAATTCCTGGAATACCATGATCAAAAAAATCCACCTTACAGCCATGGTTAAGGAATTTATTGAGAATCATCCTGAAAATCCCCATATCAATTATTTTCGAAACCCCATTGCAGGAATTCACCAACTGGAGAAACTCATGGAATCTCTTGAACCCAAATTAAAAACCATTCGGAAACCGGTCCTGGTCGTTCAATCCAGAAAAGACCCGGTGGTAAATCCCAAAGGGACTCTCAAATTGTTTGAAGGACTTGGATCAGAAACCAAGGAATGTTATATTTTTGACTATAACCGGCATGGAATTCTAATCGGAGAGGGGGCTACCCGGATTTACAAGGCCATTGAAAATTTTATCCGGCAGTGGGTTTGATCGGACCAAGACACCGCAACGCAATGGCCTTGCGGTGTCTATAGTGCCGGTTTTTTGAAAAACTATTCTTCGATTGCCGTCATGGTGGCTGAGTCAAGCCTGAAAGCCTTATCGGTTCGGGCGCCGTCCTTTAGAATAACGGCCGCTATCTTATCTTCGACAGGGTTCAGAAAAACGGCCTTATCAAATTTGTCTTTATAAGTTTCAAGCTGGATGGGATATCCGTCATCGCAGAGTTTTTCTTCCCTGTGGCTTTTGATGGAAAACCAGATAAACACGGAAAATTCCCGGCTTAACTGATCCAGTCTTTCAAGGGTTCCTGAAACATCCTTGTCAAAATTCAGACCATCCATGATGATGATGGAGGGCATGCCAAGGTCTGCTTTTTTAAAACTTTTCAGATAATCCTTGATCTTTTCCGTATCAAAGGTGGATTCATTATAGCTGATGCCAACCTTGTTCGGATAAATATCTTCCCAGAGCCGCAAGGCTTTCTGGGGGTCGACATATCCGATACTGTCAATGAGATTGGTATACCCGTCATTATACCTGAGGTTGATTTTTTCAATGGGCTCAACCAGGCTGATATGGAGTATTTTTTCATTCATCAGGAGCTGGGTAAGGGCAATCTGAACCAGGAAACTGGTCTTTCCGACGCCGGCCCGGGAAATGACGGCTCCGAACCGGCCGTCCTTGATATTTTCAATGCCGATGGTTCTTGAAACCGGGCTTTTAAGAATGAGATCTTTTTTTAACATGGTCCTATCTCCCAATATATTTTTATTTTTTAGATTTTTCTTCCAGCTTTTTTTTGACAATCTCTTCTGCCACGGATTGCGGAACCTGTTTATAGGCTGAAAATTCCATTGTAAACTGGGCCTTTCCCTGGGTGGCCGACCGGAGAATGGTTGAAAAACCGAACATTTCAGATAAGGGCACCTGGGACTCAACAACCGACATAACCCCTTCTTCCTGGGACCCCTGGATTATTCCTCTCCTCTGATTGATCAGCCCCATGCAGGAGCCCTGAAATTCATTGGGGGTTTCAATGACCACCTTCATGATGGGTTCTTTGATGACGGGTTTGGCCTTGGCATAGGCTTCCAGAAATCCACCCCTTGCCGCAGCCTTGAAGGCCATGTCCGAAGAGTCCACCGCATGATAGGCCCCGTCTTCCAGGGTAACCTTGACGCCTGTGACCGGAAATTCAAGTTTGGGGCCTTTTTCCATACAGCCCTTAAATCCGTGTTCACAGGCCGGAATATAATTGGTGGGGATCCGGCCCCCGGTGACCTTGTTTACAAATAAAAAATCTTCATCACAGGGCTCGATAAAACCAGAGACACGGCCATACTGTCCTGCACCACCGGTTTGTTTTTTATGGGTATAATTATACAGGGCTTTCTGGGTAATGGTTTCCCGATAAGCAACCCTGGGCTGGCCCGTGACGACTTCAGCCCCATATTCCCTTTTCATTCTTTCCACATAGACTTCCAGGTGCAGTTCACCCATGCCCTGGATAATGGTATCCCCGGTTTCATGGTCCACATAGGTCTTAAAGGTCGGATCTTCCTTGGTAAACCGGTTCAAGGCCTTTGACATATTAATCTGGGCTTTATTATCCTTTGGCACAATGGAAAGGGAGATAACCGGTTCCATGATATGCATGGAAAGAAGGGTATAATTGATCTGAGGGGAAACAAAGGTATCGCCCGAGGCGCATTCGATGCCGAACATGGCGCCGATATGACCGGCCGGAACGGCTTCAACATCTTCCATCTGGTTGGAATGCATCCGGATCAGTCGTCCGGCCTTGAATTTTCTTCCATCCCTGGAATTGACAAGGGTGTCACCCTTATTGATGCATCCCTGATACACCCGGATATAGGTCAACTGGCCATACTGACCGTCTTCCAGCTTAAACGCAAGAGCGACGGTGGGCTTGTCGAAGCTGCTTTCCAGGATAACGGCTTCTTCATTGTTATCCATATCAATGGCCTGATTTTCAATATCCAGGGGAGAGGGCAGGTAATTGACAACGGCATCCAGAAGGGGTTGTACCGCTTTGTTTTTATAGGCGGAGCCCAGAAACACCGGCGTCATCTGGCGTGAAATGGTTCCAGTCCGGACCGCTTCCATGACGAGATCCGTTGTAATTTCCTTTTCTTCCAGGATGGCATCGGTGAGGGCTTCGGAAAAAAGAGAAACCGCGTCAATCATTTTTTCACGGGCCGTTTTTGCCTCATCCATCATGGAGGCCGGGATGTCTTTGACCACGACCTTCTCACCATTTTCACCTTCAAAATACAGGGCTTTCATGGTAACCAGATCGATAATGCCCTCATGCCGGTCTTCAAGTCCTATGGGAAGCTGCATGATAACTGAATTATGACCCAATTTATCCCGGAGCTGGGCACTGACCTTGGCGGGATTGGCGCCGGACCGGTCACATTTGTTGACAAAGGCGATACAGGGGACCTGATACCGTTTCATCTGCTGGTCTACGGTAATGGACTGGGATTGGACTCCGGACACAGAGCAAAGCACCAGAATAACCCCGTCCAGGACCCTTAAGGAGCGTTCGACCTCAACGGTAAAATCAACATGACCAGGGGTGTCGATGATATTGATATTATGTTTGTCCCATTCACAATAGGTGGCGGCCGAGGCAATGGTGATGCCCCTTTCTCTTTCCAGTTCCATGGAATCCATGGTGGCGCCGACCCCGTCTTTGCCCCTGACTTCATTAATCTTATGGATTCTTGCCGTGTAAAAAAGAATTCTTTCCGTCAGGGTGGTTTTACCGGAATCAATATGGGCACTGATTCCAATGTTTCTAACTCTTTTTAAATCTCTGATCATTGTAAACATCCTTAAATAAAAAAATATAATCCGCCTTTGTCACCATCTCTAAATACAATCGTTTTAAAGGCTCTGCCGTATTTTAATATTGCCAAATTATGACGATTTTGTTAGTGTGAGTCCGAAGTCAAACTTAACTTATGAAAGGCGATATATTATATTTAACCCTTTAATTTGTCAAGAAATAACTCATTAAAATAATATTAAAGGAATATCAGACGGTTTATTTTGACTCCCCTGCCGGAACAATTCATTCAAAAATTCAGACACCACCTTGAAAAATCCTTGAAAACCAATGAGATCAAACTTTCAGAACTCCAGATGAATCGGATGGCAGGGCATGCAGAAGAGCTGTTGACCTGGAACCGGAAAATGAACCTTACGGCCATAAAAGAGCCCTTTGAGATGGCGGAAAAACATTTTTTTGATTCCATTGCCGTTGCTTCATTTCTGGAAAACGCAACATCCCTGGCAGATATCGGGTCCGGCGGCGGGTTTCCCGGCATCCCCCTGAAGATCATGAATCCGGAATTAAACATCATTCTAATTGACGCCTCCCGGAAAAAAATCAATTTTCTCAAACATGTCATCCGCAGGCTGAAACTTGAAAATATTGAAGCCGTCCATGCCAGGGTTGAAACCCTGAATTCAGACCCATCCTTTTTAAAGCGGTTTGATGCGGTGATTTCAAGAGCCTTTACGGATCTTGGACGGTTTGTGGATCTGTCCCTGCCCTTATTGCATCCGGGGGGCCGGATTTACGCCATGAAAGGCAAACACCTGGATATGGAAATAACCCCGGACCTGGCCGGGCGGTTCGAATGTAAAACCCATCACTACCGGTTGCCCTTTGAAAAAGCAGACCGCTATTTGATAAGGCTCTCAGCAAAACAGGGATCTTGATAACGTCCTAAGAATCAAGGTTAATTCTTGACTTTTCCCTGCTTTAACCATACAAAGAAAAGCTTAACTATTGAAACCCAACCGATCCCAACAGCGGAGGACTAATGGATTATAAGAATACATTGAACCTGCCTTCTACGGAATTTGCCATGAAGGCCAATCTGCCCCAGCGCGAACCCCTTCAGTTAAAAGAATGGGATGACAAAAAAATCTATCAGAAGCTCAGAGAACAATCCAAGGGCAGAGATCTTTTTATCCTTCATGATGGCCCTCCCTATGCAAACGGTCATTTGCACATGGGCCATGCCATTAATAAAATTTTAAAGGATATTATTGTCAGATCAAGGCAGATGGCCGGATTTGATGCGCCCTATGTTCCGGGTTGGGACTGCCACGGGCTTCCCATTGAACACAATGTGGACAAAAGTCTGGGTGAAAAGAAAAAACAAATGACCGATGTCCAGATCAGAAGGGAATGCCGGGCCTATGCCGCAAAATTCGTGGATATTCAGAAAGAGGAATTCAAGCGGTTCGGCGTCATGGGGGAGTGGGAAAACCCCTACCTGACCATGAATTATCCCTATGAGGCCAGGATTGCAAAGGAATGTGGTGAATTTGCGCTTTCAGGGGATATGTTCCTGGGCAAAAAACCCATTTACTGGTGCTGCAGTTGTCAGACGGCCCTGGCCGAAGCCGAGATCGAATACCATGACCACACCTCTCCCTCCATTTTTGTGAAATTTCCGGTCAAAGACGATCTTTCCGGACTTTTGCCGGGGCTGAAGGGGGATGTTTTTATTGTCATCTGGACCACCACCCCCTGGACCATTCCGGCCAACCTCGGGGTCTGTCTTCACCCTGATTTTACCTATGCGGCCGTAAAGACCCGGGACCAGGGCATCCTCATCATGGCCAAAGACCTTGTCGAAAAGGCAATGAAAACCTTTGGCATGGAAGACTATACCCTTATGGGGGATCTGGCCGCCCGGGATCTGGAACATAAAAAATGCAAGCACCCCCTCTATGACCGGGAATCCCTGATTATCCTGGGAAACCATGTGACCCTGGAAGCCGGCACCGGATGTGTTCATACCGCACCGGGCCATGGGGCCGACGACCATATGGTAGGGGAGAGGTACGGACTTGACTGCTATTCCCCGGTTGAAGACAATGGAACCTTTTCAAAGAATGTGGAATTTTTTGGCGGAGAATTCATTTTCAAGGCCAATAAAACCATCAATGAAAAGCTCTCAAGCCTAAATCTCTTGCTGAAAAATGACAACCTGACCCATTCCTATCCCCACTGCTGGCGATGCAAAAATCCGGTCATTTACAGGGCCACGCCCCAGTGGTTCATCTCCATGGATAACAAGGGCCTTCGGCAAAAAAGCCTTGAAGAAATCAACAATGTGGTCTGGATTCCCTCCTGGGGCCGTGAACGAATTTATTCCATGATTGAAAACCGGCCGGACTGGTGCCTTTCACGGCAGAGGTCCTGGGGGGTTCCCATCCCGGTCTTTCATTGTAAATCCTGCGCGGAAATCTATGTCACAAGGGAATCCGTGGATAAAATTCATGCCCTGTTCCGGGAACACTCCTCGGACATCTGGTTTGAAAAAGAGGCCCGGGATCTGATGCCCGAAGGTGCAAAATGCGCCAAATGCGGTTCTACCGAATTTACAAAAGACCATAATATCCTGGATGTTTGGTTTGATTCCGGGGTGAGCCATGCGGCCGTCCTTGAAGAAAGAGAAGGGCTGGCCCGTCCGGCCGATATGTATCTGGAAGGAAGCGACCAGCACCGGGGATGGTTTCATTCCTCCCTTTTGACCAGTGTGGGCCGGACCGGGAAAGCCCCCTATAAAGCCGTTCTCACCCATGGCTTTGTGGTGGATGAAAACGGGCGGAAAATGTCCAAGTCCGTTGGCAATGTGGTGGCTCCGGATACCGTGATCAAACAATACGGGGCCGATGTCCTCCGGCTCTGGGCCACTTCGGCCGATTACCGGGGAGATGTCAGCATTTCCAATAATATCATGCGGCAATTGTCCGACGCCTATCGCCGGATCCGCAATACCTGCCGGTTCATCCTGGGCAATTTTTCCGATTTTGACGTCACAAAGGATATGAGACCGGTCAAAGGAATGTCTGAACTGGACCGGTTCATCCTCCACCGGCTCAGCCAGGTGGTAAAACGGGCACGGACCTCCTATGACAGATATGAATTCCACACCATTTATCATACCCTGCATAATTTTTGCGTCATTGACCTGTCGGCCTTTTATCTGGATATCATCAAGGACCGGCTGTATACCTCGCCCCCGGCAGACCCCTTAAGACGGGATGCCCAGACAGCCATGTTCATCATTCTGGATGCCCTTGTAAAAATCATGGCGCCGATTCTGCCCTTTACGGCAGATGAGATCTACCAGCATATGCCCAAGAGTCCGGACCACATGGAGAGCATCCATCTTGAACCCATGGTGGAGCCCCACGAAGACTGGGAAGACCAGGTCCTTTCAGACAAATGGGAAAACATACTGATCTTGAGGGGGGAAGTGACCAAGGCCCTTGAAGAGGCCAGGATCGATAAACGCATCGGCCACTCCCTGGATGCGGCCCTGGATATCAAGCTGCCGGAAACGGAGTTGAAAACCCAGGTGGAGAATCTGACCGAAAACCTGAATGATATCTTTATTGTATCCACGGCCCGGCTTGTGGATGCCCTGGAAGATGAGACGGCATACAAGGGAAAAGAAATCCAGGGTCTGGTCATCAAGGTCGGCAAAGCCGAAGGCCAAAAATGTGACCGCTGCTGGCGGTTCGATACCACCATCGGCAATGATCCCGAGCATGCAACCGCCTGCGGGCGGTGTGCCGCTGCCTTAAAAAAAATATTGTAACGGGATGTGGACGGGTTTGAAATCCAATGCATGGATACGTTTGGCCCTGGTCAGCGGCAGCATTATTATCGTTGACCAGGTAACCAAGTATATTCTTAAAATAAATCTTGCCCTGCACGATCATATCGTTATCCTGGACAATTTTTTTAATATTACCCATGTTCTGAATCCCGGCGGCGCCTTTGGTTTTTTTGCCGAAAAGTCTCCCGAAATCAGGAAATTCATCTTCCTTTTTCTTTCCTCCCTGGTGGCCTTGTTTGTCCTTTGGTTTTATAAAAAATGTGCTGAAACCTATATTTTTCTTTCCTATGGCCTGGCCCTGATTTTCGGAGGGGCCATAGGGAACCTTATCGACCGGTTCCTGTACGGCAAGGTGGTGGATTTCCTTGATTTTTATATCGGGTCTGCTCACTGGCCGGCCTTCAATATTGCCGACAGCGCCATCAGCGTTGGAATGGGGATCTTGATCGGCCATATCCTGTTCAATAAAATTCCGGATATATGACCCATGTATCCTATATTGTTCCATATCAACGGATTTACCCTTTATACCTACGGTCTCTTTGTTGCCCTGGGCTTCATGACCCTCATGGTTGTGTCCAGGAGATATGCCGACGGCATTTCATCGGATGCTCTGAGCGATATTTTTTTTGTTATCCTGGTATCTGCCCTCATCGGTGCAAGACTCATGTATGTGATCCTTAATTTTGAAGCCTATCAGCACCATCTTGTAGACATTCTTAAGGTCTGGAACGGCGGGTTGGTCTTTTTCGGCGGATTTCTGGCCGCTGTTCCGGCCGTTGCCCTTTATCTGAAGATCAAAGGGATCGACATATGGAAAACGGCCGATGGTCTTTCTCCGGGCATGGCCCTCGGGCATGCCGTGGGCAGGCTTGGCTGTTTTTTTGCCGGGTGCTGTTACGGTAAAGAATGCGGCCTGCCCACGGCCGTCCGGTTCACCCATCCGGAATCCCTTGCCCCGCTCAATGTCGGCCTTCATCCGACACAGATATATGAAGTATTTTCAAACCTTGTCCTGTTTATCATCCTTGTCCGGCTCATGAAGAAAAAAAAGACCGACGGCATTGTCTTTTTAATTTATATCATCCTCTATTCCCTGTTCAGATCCGTCATTGAATTTTACCGGGGTGACTTCCGGGGTGATTTTTTCTTTCATTTTATCTCCGTATCCCAGGGGATAGGCGTTCTGGTTTCTCTGGGGGCGGGTATCCTTCTTTTCATGCGGTTAAGGTCCTCCCATGACGCTGATCCGGTATGATCAATTAGACCAGGCCCTGGATTCTTTTCATAAGAAAGGCAATCTCCCTGGTTTATTTCTGATTTTCGGAGATTCCTATCTCATCAAACAGAGCTTTCAAAAGCTGTTACACTTTCTTCTTGGAACGGATAAACGAGAGTTTGCCCTGGAAACCCTTGAAGGGGGATTCGTTACCATGGGGGATATCATTGAGGCGGCCTCGACGTTTTCATTTTTGTTTTCAAAAAAAATCGTGGCCGTTAAAAATGCCCCCTTGTTTCAGTCCCAGCATGGCCCGGCGGAAAAAAGTTTTTCTTCCGCCGATCTGGAGCATTTCACAGGTTATCTTGACAAAGAAGGATTGCCGCCCGGCCACAGTCTTGTGCTCATGACCGGGAGCATCGACAAAAGACGGAAAAGCTATAAGGCCCTGGAAGAAAAAGGACTGGTCATCGATTGTTCCGTTGCCGAAGGGGCCCGGAAGGCAGACCAGGATGAACAGGAAAAAATTTTTCAGACGGTTTCGGACCAGGTCCTGTCAAAGACAGGCAAAACCATGGACAGGCAGGCCTTTCATCTCCTCATGGACCTGACCGGTTTGGATTTTGAGCGGTTTGCCGGGAACCTGGAAAAATTAATTGTCTATTCAGGCAATCGAAGCGCCATTTCTTCCGAAGATGTCCATGCGGTGGTGACCCGGGACAAAAAAGACCCCATGTTCAAACTGACCCAAGCCTTCATGGAAAAAGACATTAAAGAAACGCTTTTTTATCTGAACTCCATGTTTAAGGACGGGGCCCATCCGCTTCAGATTCTTAAAGTGTTCGAAAACCAGCTCCGAAAGCTCATCCTGGTTAAATGCGGAATCAGGGAAATAGCCCTGAAAAATAAAAAATTGAATCTAAAGAATACGAATTTTAATGTGTTCAAACAAAATGTTCTGCCCGAAATTCTGACCTATGATAAAGGGATAAAAGCGAAGATCGAGGCCTGGAAAGAATTCCTTGGGGAAAAAGAGGTTAAGGGAAAAACCGGTTCTGCAAATGATCTTTTGCTTGCATCCAATCCTCAAAATGCCTATCCTGTTTTTCAGATATTTCAAAAATCCGAGAATTTTTCTTTAAATGAACTTCAAGATGCGTTGATTTTTTTAGGTGATCTGGATTACCGGTTAAAGTCTTCATCATTTGACGCAAAGACGGCCTTTGAAACGTTTATCATAAAAATATGCAGCAAGGGAGGGTTTGTTTATGCCAATGAAAACCAAAATCGTCGCCACCATTTCTAATTTAAATTGTTCCCCTGAATTTATCGGGGGGCTTTATAAATCGGGAATGACCGTTGTAAGGCTGAACACGGCCCATATGTCCCACGAGGATGCTTTGCAAGTGGTTCGGAACACACGAAAAGTCTCGGATAAAATCGGCATCCTCCTGGACACCAAGGGCCCGGAAATCAGAACCTGCAACAGTGAAGACCCTCTTACCGTTAAAGGCGGGGATACCATAAGAATTCAAGGCGCTCCTGGGCAGACCTCCCATGATGATATCATCTATGTTTCCCACGCACATTTTGTCCAGGATGTGCCCGTCGGCAGTTCCATATTGATTGATGACGGCTGTATCGCCCTGGCCGTCATGGAAAAAGACGAAGACTATTTGACCTGCCATGTGGAAAATGACGGTATCATCTATCCGCGAAAAAGCATCAATATCCCTTCGGTTCATGTCAAGCTGCCGGCCCTGAGCGAAAAGGACAAGGCCTTTATTGAATTTGCGGCAGACCAGGATCTTGATTTTATTGCCCATTCCTTTGTGAGAAACAAAGAAGACGTCATGGCCGTTCAAACCATTCTGGACAAAAAAAAATCCCCCATTAAAATCATTGCCAAAATTGAAAACGCACAAGGGGTTCAAAATCTGAATGAAATCCTGGATTACGCCTATGGGATCATGATTGCAAGGGGTGATTTGGCCGTTGAAATTCCGACGGAAAAAATCCCGCTCATCCAGAAAGATATTATCCGAACCTGTATTGAGCGACGAAAGCCCGTCATCGTGGCCACCCAGATGCTGCATTCCATGATCGATTCACCCCGGCCCACCCGGGCCGAGGTCTCTGATGTGGCCAATGCCTGCCTGGACCATACGGACGCCCTCATGCTTTCAGGGGAAACCGCCAATGGGCGATATCCCGAAGAAGCGGTCATGACCATGGCCAGGATTGCCATGGAAGTGGAAAGCAAAAAAAGCAGTTATGTGGATGTTCCCTATACCCTTGAAAACAAGGTCACGGCCTATCTGGCCAAAGCCGCGGTCAAGGCTGCTTTACGGCTGAACACCAGGGGCATTGTGGCGGATTCTCTGACGGGAAAATCCATCCGTGAACTGGCCGCTTACAGGGGGGACAATCCCATTTATGCCCAGATTTACGACCGGCGGGTGGTGCGTCTGCTGTCTTTATCCTTTGGGGTTTTTGCCGATTATATGCCCATGGATATCAGTTGTGCCCAGCCTTTAAAAGACTCCATTTGCAGGCTCATCACTGAAACTAAATTCAAGAACGAGGATTTGATCATCATCCTTGCCGGGAGCTTCGGAGTCAAACACGGGGCCTCTTATATCGAGATCAGCACTGCCGGCAATTTTAAGGAAAAATGTGCTTAAAGACCGGATAATTCATGGGCCTGGTAGGAACTCCGGACAAAGGGTCCGGCTGCTATTTTTTTGAATCCGATTTTCCGGGCTGTTTTCTCAAGCGTTTCAAACGCTTCGGGTGAATAATATTTTTCAACCCGAAGATGGTTTTGGGTAGGCTGGAGGTATTGGCCCATGGTGATGATGTCGCAGCCATGGAAAAACAGATCCCTCAAGGTCTGTTCAAGCTCTTCCAGGGTTTCTCCCAGGCCTACCATGATCCCGGATTTGACCGGCACGGCAGGGTCCATGGATTTTACCGTCTGCAACAGGGACAAGGATCTCTCATAGATCGCTTCCGGTCTCACCCGGGGATAAAGGGAGGCAACGGTTTCAATATTATGGTTCAACACATCCGGTTTTGCCGACAGAACTGTTTTTAAAGCCTCCTTGTCTCCCTTGAAATCCGGGATCAGGACTTCAATTTTGGCATGGGTCACCATGGATCTGACGGCCTGAAGGGTAGCGGCAAAATGGGAGGCTCCCCCGTCATCCAGATCGTCCCGGGTGACCGAGGTTACCACAATATATTTCAAATTCAGATCAAGGGCGGCTTTGGCCACCCGTAAGGGTTCGCCGGGATCGACAGGGGAGGGGGTGTTGTTGGTGATATTGCAGAACCGGCAGTTTCTCGTGCATTCGGACCCTAAAATCATGAAGGTGGCCGTGTCCTTGGAAAAACATTCAAACATATTGGGGCAATTGGCTTCCTTGCAGACCGTATGAAGCCCGGCCTTTGATAAAAGGTTTCGTACCCGCTGGTAATCGCCGCCTTTGGGAAGGCTTTTCTTCAGCCAGGCCGGTTTCCCGGTTTTTATAATTTTTTCAGGATTCATGGGGCTCACTTATGTCATAATTCAATACAGAGGCAAAATGCGTTTTAAAGGCAGTCTTTACCTGGTTCATGGCCGGACCGGAAAGAGGATTTCCGGCTTTTTGCATTTCTTTTTGAACCGAGGTCACGGATATATGGGAGAGCCCGCAGGGGTTCATCCAAGAGAAAGGTTCCAGATCCAGGTTGATATTCATGGCAAGGCCGTGGAAGCTGATCCCTTTTTTGATGCACAGCCCCACACTGCCGATCTTGGCATTTCCCACCCAGAGGCCGTGGTTTAAGGAATCCCGGCCAGCTTCAATATTAAAATCCAGAGCGGTTTGTTTCATGATTTCTTCCAGACCCCATACAAAATCCTTTACCCCCATCCTTTTGGCCTCAAGATCAACGATGGGATAAAGAACGGCCTGTCCCGGGCCGTGATAGGTGATATTTCCTCCCCGGTCCGTTTGAACCAGATCAATTCCCCTGGCCTTTAAAAATTCCCTGGAAACTGTCAAATTTTCTTCTCCCCCTCTTTTGCCAAGGGTAAAGACCGGGGGGTGCTCCACAAAAAAAATCCGGTCCTGGGAAAGGGTCTGGTCGATCCTTGACTCCAGCGTTTTGATCTGAAGCTCAAGCGCTCTTTTGTATTCCATGATACCGAGATCTATGAATACAGCCGAGCGCTTGTTTACGGTTACCCCCTCAGGCATGGTTTTCTGGCTGCCAGAACCTCGTCCAGCCGTGTCACCTTTGTCAGCCGGGGGGCTTTCTTTAATTGTTCGGGATTGTCCTTTGCTTCCTGGGCAATGGATTTCACCGCCTGAATAAACTGCTCAATATCTTCCTTGGATTCGGTTTCCGTGGGTTCCACCATGAAAGCCCCTTCCACCACGAGAGGAAAATAGACCGTGGGTGGATGAAATCCGTAATCCAGGAGCCGTTTGGCCATATCCATGGTGGTGATATGGTATTCTTTCTGGAATTCATCATTGAATACACATTCATGCATGGAGGGCCTGTCATAGGGCAAGTTCAGGATCCCTTTCAGACTTTCTTTTATATAATTGGCATTCAGCACCGCAAGCCTGCTGGCGTCGGTCAGTCCTTTGGCCCCCATGGACAGAATATAGGCATAGGCCCTGACCATGATGCCGAAATGCCCGTAAAAGGTATGGAGCCGGCCGATACTGTCCGGGCGGTCCGTGATGAATCTATAGGTGTCCAGTTCCTTGACCACTCTGGGAACCGGGAGAAAGGGCTCAAGGGTTTTGCCGACAGCCACCGGACCCGAGCCCGGACCGCCGCCGCCATGGGGGGTGGAAAAGGTTTTGTGCAAGTTTAAATGAAGCACATCTATGCCGATTTCACCGGGTTTGACAATTCCCATGATGGCGTTCATATTGGCGCCGTCCCCATAGACCAGGCCGCCCTTGGCATGCACGATCTTGGCTATCTCTTTAATATTGGCCTCAAACAAGCCAAGGGTATTGGGGTTGGTCACCATGATGCCGGCGGTTTCTTCATCCATGACCGCTGCAACGGTTTTGGGGTCCAGGATACCCTCGGGCCCGGATTTGATGTTCACGGATTCATACCCGCAGAGGGAGGCGCTGGCCGGATTGGTGCCGTGGGCCGTATCCGGGATGATGATCTTGGAGCGCTGTCTGCCGTTTTTGGCATGATACGCATGGATCATGAGCATGCCGCAGAGTTCGCCGTGGGCACCGGCTGCCGGCTGCAGGGTAACGGCAGGAAAGCCCGTGATCTTTGCAAGGGATTGCTCCAGATTGTACATGAGCTTTAAGGCTCCCTGGGAAAATTCATCCCCGGATAAGGGATGGGCACCGGCGAATCCCTGGCGGCCGGCCTGAACCTCATTGGTCTTGGGATTGTATTTCATAGTGCAGGAGCCCAGGGGATACATGCCTGAATCCACACCGAAATTCCACTGGGAAAGGCGGGTATAATGGCGAACCACATCCAGTTCGGAAAGCTCGGGAAGATTGGGGGCATCTCCTGTAAGGTCTGCATCCAGAGGGCTTTTTTCCACATCCGGCTTTGGCAGAGACATGGCACAACGGCCCTTGCGGCTCTTTTCCCAAAGCAGGGGTTCGTTAAAAATAAGACCGCTTGTTCCGGGTTGCTGAATCATGATTTCACCTCCTTGGCCAGATGATCCATATCCTCTTTTGATACCGTTTCCGTGGCACAGAAAAGATAGTTCCCCTTCAGTTCAGGATAAAAGGGTTCCAGATCCATTCCTGCAAATATGCAATTATTCCTGACCAGGGTTTTTCTTTTTTCTTCAAAGCCCTTGGCCGCTTTCATGACAAATTCGTTAAAAAACGGGGTGTCAAAAGCAGGTTCAAAACCCGAGGCTGAGAGGCATTTTTTTAAATAGGCCGCCTTGTCATGGTTTTGTTGGGCAATTTCCTTGATCCCGGTTTTACCTACCGTTGCAAGATACATGGCTGCAGTCATGGCATTGAGTCCGTTGTTGGAACAGATATTGGAGGAGGCTTTTTCTCTTCGGATATGCTGCTCCCGTGTGGCCAGGGTCAGGACAAATCCGTCTACACCGTTGGCATCCTTTGTTTTTCCGATGAAACGGCCGGGAAGGTTTCTCATCTGCGTCCGGGTTCCGGCCAGCAGCCCCAGGCCTGGCCCGCCGAATGATTTGGCAATGCCCAGGCTCTGGCCTTCACCGGCCACCAGGTCGGCCCCAAAACTGCCGGGGTTCTTTAAAAGGCCATAGGCAAGAGCCTCGGTAAAAGAAACAATGAACAGGCTGTTTTTTGCATCGCTTATGGTTTTAAAGGCCTTCAGATTTTCGATATTCCCGAAAAAATTGGGGGATTGGACGGCAATGCCGGCAATACCCTCCATTTTTTCAAGGGCGGCCACATCGGTGAGGCCCTCTTTGGTATAGGGGATCTCCACCATTTCATAGCCTGAAGGGCGGATATAGGTTTGAATGATCTGCCGGTGGCTGGGATGGACCAGGGAGGAAACAGCGATCTTGTTGTTCGTACCGCCTTTTCTCAAGGCAATGAGGCAGGCTTCTGCAAGGGCGGTGCCGCAATCATAATGGGAGGCCGTGGCAACATCCATTCCCAGAAGTTCGGTAATCATGGACTGGAATTCATAAATACCCTGTAAAGTCCCCTGGCTGACTTCCGGCTGATAGGGGGTATAGGCGGTCATGAATTCGGATCGTGAAACCAGATAGGGGATAATGGCCGGAATATAATGGTCATATGACCCTGCGCCGATAAAGCACGTATAGGTTTTACAGGCAATATTTTGGGAAGCAAGCGCTTCCATATGGGCATTGAGTTCCCATTCGGACAGACTTTCCGGGATATCAATGCCTTGCTTGGTTTTCAGATCATCCGGGATACAGTTAAAAAGGTCATCCAGGCTTCCATGGCCCGTGACCTTGAGCATACTGTCAATATCATCCTGGGTATGGGGTAGGTATCGCATGGGATTTATCCTTTCAGCATATCAAGATATGCCGGCTTGTCCATAAGACCATCGAATTCAGACGCCTGGGCCGGTTTTACCCGGATGAGCCAACCGTCGGTATAACAGGATTGATTGACCAGCTCGGGCGCATCTTCAAGACTTGAATTGATTTCAACCACTTCCCCGGAAACCGGGATATAAATTTCGGAAACCGCTTTAACGGATTCCACACTGCCGAATTCATCCCCTTTAGAAAAGCCAGTCCCGATTTCCGGCAACTCCACAAAAACGATTTCACCCAGTTGGTCCTGGGCGTAATCATCTATCCCGATGGTGATCAGATCTCCTTCTTTTTTGGCCCATTCATGGTCTTTTGTGTATTTTACATCATCGGGAAAATTAAGGTCTTTCAAGTCTTTCATCATGCCCTCCATTCATAAGAGTTATAAAAAATGAGTGATTTTTTTTCTTGCGGTCCGATCCGGTCTGATGTCCGTCACAAGAGTTGCCGTGACGGATCTTTTGCCTTCCGTAAGGGTCAATGCCACGCCGGGGCCCAGTTTTTTTGAAACCATGACAAAACCGCAGCTCAAGCCTTTAATTTTGATATCCAATGGCAGATTTTCGGAAGCGATGCTGATGATTTTCCCTTCATACCAGGTGATTCCCATGTCCGTTGCACAGGTCAGCACTTTGCCGATCTCGGCCCCGGTGTTGTCCAGGACCTTTGTTTCCTCTCCTGCAGCGACTTTTCTGAGGGAGTCTCCTACAAAAGGATAGACAAACACATCTCCTTCAGTGGATAAAAGGGCCTTGGCACCCAGAAAATCCTTGGTAAAAGAAGTTTTATCCTTTGTATAGGGAAGGGCAAATTCCCAGGGATGGTTTTTAAATTTCCAATGCCCGATGTCCTGGTGGGACAGGGGCAGGCAGGCCCCGGCCCTTAAAGAATCCCTGGCCCCCAGCCCGCAGGCCGTCACCCCGAGGTCCTTGCCAATGGCCAGCACATCTTTCCAGAGTTTGACAATGCCGTTGGGATGGATAAATATCTCAAATCCGAATTCTCCGGTATACCCGGATCTGGATAAGAGGATGGGGGTTCCGTCCGACAATTTTACAGATGAGTCGCCCAAGAGGGATTCATTAAAATTGCCTTTAAAGGAAAAATAGGGCAGGGGGTTAAAAACTTTTGCCGGGTTCTGAATCAGCTTTGAGAGTATCCTGGCTGAATTGATGCCCTGGATATCCATTTTGGCTATTTTCCCTGTCAGATCCTCAATGCTCACCTCCAAACCGGCTTTGTTTTCATTGAGATGGCCTGCAATGGCAGCTCCCATGCCGGCATTGACACAGATCATGAAAAAGACGTCTGAATATTTATAAACAATGGCATCATCCAGGCAATGGCCCTTCGAATTAAGAAAAGCCCCATACACGCATCGTCCCGGCTCAAGACCGGAGATATCCCTTGTAAAGCAATAATTGATCAGGGTAAAGGATTCTTTTCCACTGACAAAAAGACAGGCCATATGGCTGGTATCAAAAATTCCGGCCGAGGTTAAAACCGCCAGATGCTCTGTTTTGACGCCGGTTTCATACCACAGGGGCATGTCAAAGCCGCCAAAATCCGCCATATTGGCGCCTGCATCTTTATGCCATGGATGCAAAGGGGTGGTCTTCAAGCAGGAAGTCATGATAATATTCCTTTATATGAACATTATAATAAACAAAAAAATGAAATTTTAAAATTGATTCTTGAAAAATATCTCAAGACAATGATATTGTCAAATATAAATTAACTAAACTTATGTAAAATTCAATTTTGTTTATAAAAATTAATGGAATTCATTTAGATTCACTTATCGGTTCCTAAGACAGTGACCATCAAAATGGTTTCATTGTCCTCAATGAAACCTTAAGGGAGGTTTGTATGGCGGTTAAAATCGTGATTATCGGCGGTGGCCCCGGCGGTTATGTGGCGGCCCTTCGGGCGGCGGCCCTGGGCGGGGACGTGACCCTGGTTGAAAGGGAAAACCTGGGCGGCACCTGTCTGAACTGGGGATGTATCCCGTCCAAGATCATGAAGCATTCGGCCGATATGCTGGTAAAATTTTCCGAGGCCGGGAAACTGGGTATCCGGGTTGAGGGAAAAATCCTTCCCGATATGGCGGCCTTGATGGAGAGGAAAAACAAAATCCTGGACACCCAGAGAAAGGGGATAGCCTCGCTGCTCCAGGCCCGTCATGTGTCCGTGACCATGGGCCGGGCCAAAATCAAGGGACCGGGGTGCGTCGAGGTGGATTTAAATGACGGAACCCGGAAAGAATTGGAGTATGACCGTCTCATCCTTGCCACGGGAACCCAGCCCATGGATGTCCCCGCCTTTCCCTTTGACCATGACCGGATTGTTTCCTCCAATGATGTCCTTGAACTGGCAGAGATCCCGAAATCCATTGTCATTGTAGGAGGCGGGGTCATCGGGTGTGAATTCGCCTGCATATTCTCAGCCCTGGGCGCCGAGGTCACCATTGTGGAAGCCATGTCACGGCTGCTTCCCCTGCCTTCGGTGGATGAGGAATGTTCCAAACTCCTGTTAAAGGAAATGAAAAAACGCAAAATTACGGTGATCTGCGATACCGTGGTTCAGTCTTCAGCACTAAACGGGGATCTCCTTTCCATCCGCCTGGCCGTCTCCCCTTTTACCGACAACAAGGATCCCAAAAAATTAAAGGCCGGGGAGATCCAGGCTGAAAAAATGGCGGTCTGCATCGGCCGGTCAGCCCTGTCCAATGACCTGGGTCTTGAAACCATCGGCCTCGACCCCACACCCCAGGGCTGGATTGAAGCGGATGAGCGCATGGAAACCCGCATCAAAGGTGTTTATGCCATTGGCGACATCCTGGGCCCACAGAAAGTCATGCTGGCCCATGTGGCTTCCCATGAAGGCATGGTGGCGGCTGAAAATACCATGGGAAACGAAAGTTCCATGAATTATGAGGTTATCCCCGGAGCCATCTTTACCATGCCGGAGATCGGCACCGTGGGCCTGAGCGAAGCTGAAGCCCTAAAAAAAGGGCTTGATATCGACTGCTTTGCCGTCAATTTCAGAACCCTTGGAAAGGCCCAGGCCATTGATGAGCTGCCGGGTTTTGCAAAAATGATCATTGAAAAAAATTCCGGAAAAATCCTGGGTGTGCATCTCATGGGGGCCCATTCCACGGATCTCATTGCCGAAGCCACCCTTGCCGTTCAGAAAGGCCTGACGGCAAAGGATCTGGCCCATACCATCCATGCCCACCCCACACTGGCGGAAATCATGGGCGAGGTGGCCCTGAAAGCGGCGGGCACACCGATCCACGGTTAGCCCCAGGGGAGCCTTTTTTCTTGAGCCTGAAGAACGGTTTTAACCGGCTCAAGAAAAGTAGAAAAATTATAAGCGGCGCCGGATTTTAAAATCCAGCGCCGCTTAATTCATCCTGAGAGTCGACTATTCCCCGGATTCGGATAGTTTATTCAACTGATTCTTAATTTCTGCAAGCTCGGATTCCAGCATATTAGCCCTGTTCTGCAGAACGGTCTGGCTTGAAACCGCCGGAGACGACCCAGTTCTATGGTCATAATTTCCGCCCCGGCCCATTTCCCGGCCACCTCCCATTCCAAAATCCCGGCAGCCTCTTCTCAGGCCTCGGCCCATTCCATAACCGCCGGCAAATCCCTGGCTTGCTGCAACATTTCCAGTGCAGAGACCTCTTCCTCTGCCGGTCATAGGCTCATTATTCATGGGTCCTCTTTGATTTAATCCTGGCATGATATATCCTCCTTTCCTTTATGGTAAAAGGGTATTCCATGATGAAATACCCAATGGATTCAGCTTCGTTTCCCCGCTCCCTACCGGCCATGTCGTCTTCCACGGCCATGGGGTCCGTGTCCATGCCGCATCCCCCCCATGGTGTAGCACCCGCCTTCCACTTTCAGCCGAAGACCGTTTACCAGGGCGGACGAAAGGGTGTACCGGCCGGACCTGAGAATTCTTCCAACGGTTTGCCGGGAGACATTCATGATTTCTGCCGCCTGACTCTGGTCCAATCCTTCATAATCGATATGGCGGATGGCTTCAAATTCTTCAAGGGAAAGGATTGTTTCTCCTTTTTGTTCGAATCCCTCGGGTTTGAATTCACTGATAATCGGTCCGGACAGAACGCATCTGGGTCTTTTGGGTCTTGGCATAAACAAGGCTCCTTTTGTTTACCGGCATATAATAGTTATGGTCATTTGACCATAACTATAGGAACGGCTTAGAGGATTGTCAAGGATAATTTTGATCAACTGAATGATACTTATTCGCTTTTGACAATGAAGATATGATATCTATAATATCGTCATATGAATTTACAAAACGGCACAATCCTTACTTTTAATAAGCCTGATTATGTCAAAAAAGGATCATCAACCGGTTATGATGAGGGGGATCTATGAAAGAAATGGTTTATGTTTTGATTTTTCTGGGGATTTATATTCTGATGCAGGTTTATATTCTTCCCAAAATGGGAATATCCACATGAATGAAAAATGCCTGTCAGGTGACAGACAAAAAAAAGGATACAAAAAAGCAAACTTTGCAGGATAAAACGGAAGGATAGCTATTTTACCGGCGGGGAAATATCAAATTCATTCATTTTATAAAGCAGGGTCTTATAACTTATCTTTAATATTTTGGCAGCCCGGGACCTGTTCCAACCCACTTTTTCAAGAACAAACAGGATCACCTCTTTTTCCACCCGGTCTGCTGCCAATTTTTTAATCTTTTTGAGCGAAATATCCTCAAACAGTTTTTCCGAGCTTGTGGAGAGGTCCACAAATTTAGAAATGATCGAAGTTCGATCATCGTTCATTTCATTTATTTTTGGCCTTGAAGCACCATTCATCCGGTTGTCCGTCTCAATTTGCGGTACTGATTCCGGGTGCTCTTGAGGCAATTCTTCAATGATTTTTGCCCAGGAATTCAATATCATCTGCTTTTTAATACAATTTTGGAGCTGGCGAACATTGCCGGGCCATGGGTAATTGCATAATTTTGCGACAATATCGGAATCGGGTTTGCTTCCGTGGTTGTCTGGATATTCCGACTTATAAAGCCGATAATAGTATTCCAACAAGGAGGGGATGTCTTCTTTTCTTTCTCGTAAGGGCGGAACATCAATCTTGATGATATTCAAGCGATAGAACAGATCTTCCCTAAATGTTTTTTTGTATATGCTTTCTTCAAGATTATGATTGGTTGCAGCAATGACCCAGACATCGGTTTTAAACTCCTGGTCCGACCCCAAAGGAGAAAATTCGCCGCTCTGAAGAACGTGAAGCATTTTAGATTGCAGGGCCATGGGCATATCTCCGATTTCGTCAAGAAAAAGGACGCCTTTGTCCGCGGTTTGAAATTTCCCGGGACGCTTTCTGTGAGCGCCGGTAAATGCACCTTTTTCATATCCGAAGAGCTCGCTTTCCAGCAGAGTTTCAGGAAGTGCGGCACAATTTATTTTTACAAAATTCTTTGTTGATCTGGCTGATTCAGTATATAAATTCTGGGCGACAACTTCCTTTCCCACACCTGTTTCACCTGTTATCAAGACATTCAAACAGGTGTTGGCGACATGATTGATCAGTTCTTTTATCTTTAATATGGATTTGCTGACACCGATTAAGGGAGTGCTCATATTTTTATCTTATTTCTTTTTATTGTCTTTAGCCTGGTTGATTAATTCTGCAACAGTATTTTCAATTTTAAAGAGATCAATGGGTTTAAAAAGAACAACGTCGGCTTCCGCTTCTGATGCAAGCGCGCCGGGCTGGTCCCCATATCCGGTCATGGCAATGATTTTAAGATGCGGATATTCTTTTTTGACAATTGAAATCAACCCCACCCCACTGATATTGGGCATCACCAGATCCGTGATCAGACAATCAAAAAAATTGGATTTATCCCTTAACAGCTTTAATGCGGCAAAACCATCGACAGCGGTTTTTACTTCATATCCCATGGAATTAAAAAATTCGTAGAAAGTGGATAATATATCTTCATTATCATCAACGATCAGAAGTCTGCTCGGATCTTCCATTACGTGCCTCTTATTTTTGAAGGAAAGTGTTTATGCCAACTACTCAATATAATATAAGCGGCTCATCTGCAAGGAAAAAAACAAAAATTTGATGATTCTTGCCTAATTAAAAAATTAATACTATAAGGCGTGAATAATATTTCGGCTGGGGTGTATATTATCAATGAAATTAGTGTTCGATAAGGAAGACGTGAATGAAAAAAAGCATAATTAAAGGAACGGGAATGTTTGTTCCGCCTAATCTCATTACCAATCATGATCTTGAAAAAATGATGGATACATCGGATGAGTGGATAAAACAGCGAACCGGCATTGAGCAAAGATACTGGATCAGCCCGGAAGGGGTCACAGGGTCTTCTGATCTGGGGTTTGAGGCGTCTAAAATGGCCCTGGCAAATGCCGGATGGACTGCGGAGGATCTTGATTTTATAATTTTCGCAACACTCAGTCCGGATATCATGTTTCCGGGTTCCGGCTGCCTGCTTCAGGCAAAGCTGGGTCTTCATTCAACACCTGCTCTTGATATCCGGCAGCAATGTACGGGATTTCTATATGGCCTTGCCACAGCAGATGCCTATATCAAAGCAGGACTTGCCCAAAAAATTCTGCTGGTCGGCGGAGAAGTTCATTCTTCAGGCCTGGACAAATCCACACGGGGAAGGGATGTCACCGTAATTTTCGGAGACGGGGCCGCCGCCCTTTGTATTGAAGGTGTTGAAACGGATGAAAATGCCGGCGTCCTTGCATCGGCCTTGCATGCGGACGGCAATTATGCGGAAGCTTTGATGGCGGAACTTCCTGCATCAAGGCTCCCTGTTCGGATACCGCCTGGTGTTCCCACGGATGATCCACGATATTTTCCAGTCATGGATGGACCCGCCATATTTAAAAAAGCGGTGAGAATGATGCCCCAGGTGATTAACGAAGCTCTAGAAAAGGCCGGGATGCGTCTGGAAGATATTGATCTCATCGTCCCGCACCAGGCCAATATGAGGATAAATCAGGCCCTGGGCCAGTTCCTTAAACTGGATGAAAACAAAATTTTTCATAATATTCAGAAATATGGAAATACTACGGCCGCCAGTATTCCGCTGGCCCTTCATGAGGCAATGGCCCAGGGACGGATCGGAAAATCAGGAGATGTCGTCCTGTTTGTGGGTCTGGGTGCAGGACTTACCTGGGGCAGTGTGATTTATAAATATTTATAATGATCCTCTGAACAGGGTATCCAGATAAAATTGAACTGACGGATTCAGGGAATCAAAATGATAATTTGTATCCATATTCTTATTTCTGATTTGATTTCTGATGTCTGAAGCGAGGATTTTGCCCAGTTCAACACCAAATTGATCAAAGGGATTCACTCCCAGGACAAATCCCTCATATACTGTTCTTGCTTCATAAAAAGACAAAAGTAAGCCGATGCTCTCCGGGGTCAGGTCATTGATCAGGATGGTGGAAGAAGGCCTGTTTCCACTAAAGCATTTGGCCTTGTCGTCATCGTCCTTACCCACGGCCAGGGCTTGGGCCTGGGCAATCATATTGGCCCATAATTCCTGGTGGTTGTAGACACCTTTTGAACTTGCCTGGGCTTTTGTGTAAACCGGTTTGACAACCCCGATAAATTCTACAGGAAACGGGCTTCCCTGGTGGGCAAATTGAAAAAAAGAATGCTGGGCATTGGTTCCCGGTTCTCCAAAAATAATGGCCCCCGTCTGATACGTTATGGGATTTCCATCCACTGTTGTGCCCTTGCCAAGGCTTTCCATATACAATTGCTGGATATGGGGAGCAAGTTTTGAAAGGGCAGAGCAGTATGGGATAATGGCCTGGGCAGGGTAGTCCAGGAAATTGGAATTCCATATGCTGATAAACGCTGAAATCAAAGGGATATTTTTGTCTTCCGGGGCATTTAAGGCATGCAGATCCATTTGGCGGCAACCTTTTAAAAATCGGATAAAAACATCATGGCCAAAGGCAAGGCTGAGGGGAACCCCGCCCACGGCAGAACTGACGGAATATCTCCCACCGATAAAATCAAACATATGAAAAGAAGCAAGTACCGGATTTGAAGGATCATCTCCCGGACTTCCCTTTGAGGTAACGGTGACCAAATGGTGAGCCGGATCAAGACGATGATTTTTTAAAAATAAGAGGGCCTGCTCCAGATTGGCCATGGTTTCGGTTGTGGTATAGGATTTTGAAATCACGATCCAGAGACAGGTTTCAGGGTCAATTTCCTTAATTACCTGACCAAAATTATCAATATCCACATTGGGCAGAAAATGAAGATCAATCTGCGGGGTCAGGCTATGTTTCAGGGCCGTGAAAACAAATTCACAACCCAGATAAGAACCGCCGATACCAATGACGACGGCATCGGTAAATGCTTTTCCGGTAGTGCCTTTGATTTCCTTTGTATGGATCTTTAACACGAATTCTTTGATTTGCTCATTCACCCGCTGGATCTCAGGCTTGACATCCGCCCCGTTCAAAAAAACAGGAGCAGGGCTGAAATCTCTGGTTGCCGTATGAAGAACAGCCCTGTTTTCCGTCACATTGATGATCTCTCCGGACATCATCCTTGAAAATTTATCTTTTGCCTTTGACTCTCCTGCGAGGCAAATCAATTCATTAAATATGGATCGATCAATTCTCTGTTTTGAGAAATCGAAAAAAAAACCGTCCTCACGGATCGACAATTCATTTAGCCTTTCAGGGTCTTGAATAAGGTTTTTTAAATGCTTATGGTCTTGATGCATTTCTTTCGAAAGCCTTTTTAATTCCTTGTATGCGGCGAAATTGCAGAATTCGGGCGGGTTCATTTTTTCTCCTAAAAATATTATAAATTGCAGGAAAGATAGTGAATCATACGGAAAGCTTTTTCACCGGTCAAGGCCTTCATTGAAAATACCTTGACAATTTAACCCACAGGCCATTATTTATAATCTCATGAAAAAAATGATTGAAAAATTGATCAAAAAAGGGGTTACCCTGCCCAATCCTGAAACCGTCTATATTTCAGAGGATGTGAATCCTGATCGAATATCCGGTGAAAACGTCATCATCTATGGTGGCTGTAAAATCATGGGAGAAAAATCCCTGATCATGAAAAATTCTCAAATCGGATACGAGGCCCCTGTGACGCTTGAGAATACATTGATTGGCGAAAATACAAAACTAATGGGTGGTTTTTTCAATGGGGCCGTTTTTGCCGGCGACAATACATTTGGGTCCGGAGCCCATGTGAGAAAAGGGACCATTTTGGAAGAAGAGGCCGGGGCAGCTCATACCGTCGGCTTGAAACAGACAATTTTATTTCCGTTTGTTACCCTTGGTAGCCTGATTAATTTCTGCGATTGTTTTATGGCCGGCGGCACAAGCCGGAAAGATCATTCCGAAGTCGGCTCGTCATTTATCCATTTTAATTATACCCCCCATCAGGATAAAGCCACGCCTTCCATGATGGGGGATATCCATCACGGCGTCATGCTCAATTCCAAACCCATATTCTTAGGAGGGCAGGGCGGGATTGTGGGCCCGGTCCGAATCAATTATGGTTGCCTTTCAGCCGCGGGTTCCATTATCCGGAAAAATGAATTAAAAAATGACCGGATTTTGGTGGGGGGAGTGTATAAAGAGGCTTCCCTGCCAAGAAATTTTAATGGTTATAAAAATATCAGCCATATCTTCAATAATAATATTTTTTATATTTCAGGACTCATCGCTTTGAAGTCCTGGTATAAATATATCCGCCCCCTTTTTATTTATGATGATTTTTCAGGACATTTGGTCAAAGGGATGCAGGAGACGCTTGATGAATGCATCATGGAGAGAATATCCCGGCTCAAGCAATTTTGCGGTCAATTAAAAACATTTCAAGACAAGGGCCTCAGTAAAAATAAGGAAAAAGAAGCTTCAGACCATCAAAATTATGAGAACACATTGGCAAAAATGAATTTGGCTGAAAGAATATTTGACCTGGAATTTAACAATAATGAATCAAAAGACGAGGGCGAAGCCTTTGTTAGAATCATGGAAAAAAAAATCAATAAAAACGGAAAAAGATATGTTCATGTGATCAAAGACCTGGACCCGGATGAGCAAAATCAGGGAAGCGCCTGGTTGTTGCATATTGAGCAGAGAATGCTTGAAAAACTCTTGATCGGACAGGAATAAAGATATGGGAATACTTTTTGGAACAGACGGCATCAGAGGGAAAGCCAATCATTACCCCATGACATGCGAAATTGCCTTGAATACCGGAAAGGCTGTCGGCACCTTTGTCAAGGACAATGGATACGCATCCGTCATCATTGGAAAAGATACCCGCATTTCAGGGGATATGCTGGAGGCGGCCCTTTCATCAGGAGTTGCATCAACCGGGATAGATGTCTTCCAGGCAGGCATTATTCCGACACCTGGAATAGCATTTTTGTGCTCTGATAGTCCGGAAGCCGGAGCAGGGATCGTCATCTCCGCTTCCCACAATCCTTTTTATGATAATGGGATTAAAATATTTAAACAGAATGGAACCAAACTCTCTGATGAAGAAGAAACTAAAATCGAGTCTTTAATTCTAAACAATAAAATTGTTCCACAAGGGAATATCGGTAAAATCCCCAGCCTTTCAAATGGGCTGCAAAGATATGCCGATTTTCTATTGTCAAAGTTTCCATTTAAGAAACCTTTAAAAAGATTAAAAATAATTATAGATTGTTCAAATGGGGCAGCGTCAAAAATCGGTCGCATGGTTTTTAATGAGTCGCTGTTCGACTCCTGTTTTATGTATGATTCGCCAAATGGCACAAATATAAATGATAACTGCGGTTCTCAGAATACTGCACAACTCAGGCAGCAAGTGGTCGCACAAAAGACTGATCTTGGCGTAGCCTTTGATGGAGACGCGGATCGGCTGATCGCTGTTGATGATACAGGCAAAGAAATTACCGGGGACACAATACTGGCTATATGCGCAAACCATGCAAAACAGAAAAACAAGCTTAAAAATAATATTGTTGTAAGCACAATAATGAGCAACGTCGGATTAACCGAATTCTTATCACGCCATGGGATTGAGCATATTCGGTCAGATGTTGGAGATCGAAAGGTTCTTGAAGCAATGCAAAAATGCGGTTCCATTCTGGGCGGAGAAGACTCGGGGCACATGATTTTTTTGGATTACCACACCACTGGGGACGGGATGCTTTCTGCCTTAAAACTTGCAGAAGTGCTCATTGAAACAGGCCGGCCATTGTCCAGCCTCGCTTCAGCCATGACGGTATATCCACAAACCTTGATGAATATTTCCGTTGATGAGTCAAGGCCGGATTTTTCGAAAAACAGTAGAATTGCAGATACAATTCAGAGCATCGAGGATAAGCTTGGCAGCAAGGGAAGGGTATTGGTCCGATATTCAGGCACCCAACCCTTGCTTCGGGTAATGGTCGAAGGTCCGGATCAAAAAATTACCGATTCTTTTTGCAATGAGATCTGTAATAGTATCAAGAAAAATCTATAATCCCCGACAGGTTATCAAAGAATTGAACCTGCCGGGGATTATTTTATAATTTAAGCTTTGCTGCTAATCTCTGCTGCCGCCGAATATCCGAAGCATCATAATAAATAAATTAATAAAATCCAGGTATAGGGTAAGAGCCCCCATTATAGCACCTTTGCGAACCATCCCACCTGTGGCATTGTCCGGAATGGTAACGGCCATGGTTTTTAATTTCTGGGTATCATAGGCCGTGAGTCCTATAAAGACAACCACGCCAATATAAGAAATGATCATTTGCATGCCTGAACTTTGTAAAAATAAATTGACAACAGATGCAATGACAATACCGATAAGTCCCATGAACATAAAACCGCCAAGGGATGTCAGGTCTTTTTTGGTAACCATTCCATAGACACTGCAGGCAAGAAAGGTGACGGCACAGATAAGAAAAGTGGAAACAATGGAAGTGGCGGTATAAGCTATAAAAATAAAAGACAGGGTGATTCCATTTAAAATCGAATATACGACAAACAATGCAGTTGCTGTTGACGCTTCGATTTTTTGAATCCTTGCACTCAGAAAAAATACAAACCCCAGTTCCGCAATGATAAGTATCATGATAAGGCCGGGGGTACCATATACCAATTGCATCATTGTTTCGTTATGGGCGACATAATAAGAAGTAAAACCGGTCAGGGCGAGTCCAATGGCCATCCAATTGTAAACGCTTCTGATAAAAAAATTGGTTTTTATAAGAACAGAACTTTGTGAAAAAGAAGAATATGAATTCATTTTGATCCTCCATCCGAGTTGTTATTTGAAACCTAATATAACACGATAATAAGGGATTTCAAGATTACAATTTGATTAAGTATCCAGCCCGGGACTTTGTTTGAGCGAATATATAATTTAGTTTACATAATATATATTATCAGACGCTAATCATCTTTGTTTCGAAATTAATAAATTATTGTGAAAATAATCCCTTTGTTTTATATATATACCCTTTATTAAAGGAAGGCGTGTTTGCAATTGATGATGGCAGAAAAACCGACTGGACATATACACACAGTTTCCACACTCACAAGAGAAATCAAAACACTCTTAGAAGAAACCTATCCTTTTATCTGGGTATGCGGTGAAATATCCAATTATTCGGTTCCTGCTTCCGGGCATTCCTATTTTACCTTGAAAGATCAACAAGCCACCATTCAAGCAGTGATGTTTAAAAATCAAAAGCTGAAACTGCGGTTTAACCTTGAAGCTGGTATGAAGGTGTATGGGCTGGCGCGCTTGTCTATTTATGAACCCAGAGGGACATACCAGCTTATTTTTGAACATATCGAACCTGAAGGCGCCGGGTCATTCCAAATCGCTTTTGAACAACTTAAACGCAAATTATCTGACAAGGGCTATTTTGACCCAAAATTTAAAAAACCGATCCCCTATTTACCTTTGAATATATGTATCATTACCTCCGGAACCGGAGCCGCTCTGAAAGATATTATTCATATTTCAAAAAGACGATTTTCAAATTGCCGTCTTGAAATTCTTCCGGTTAAGGTTCAAGGAGATGGAGCTGATATTGAAATCATTAACGCCATTCATTTGGCCAACCAACGCCAAAAGGCCGAAGTCATCCTCCTTGCTCGCGGCGGTGGTTCTCTTGAAGATCTTTCAGCGTTTAATTCGGAATCGGTTGCCGAGGCTGTCTTTCAGTCCAAGATACCCATAATTACGGGTGTCGGTCATGAAACAGATTTTACTATTGCCGATTTTGTTGCCGATCTGAGGGCGCCTACTCCTTCTGCCGCTGCCGAACTTGCCCTTCCTGATAAAAGAATTCTGATTCAGCAGGTTTTTGAATTCAGAAAAAGACTTGACAAATCCATGGCTTCCCTAATTTCCAACCTCCGTCATACGCGGATCTCTTTACTATCCAGGCTTAAAAGTCCGGAAATGATGATCTATACCCATAGATTAAAACTGGAAGACCTTGAATTGAGATTAAATCGTCAGATCAAAGCATATTTTGAATATCATAAAGAAAAAATACAATGGTTGTCTGATTCGCTTTATTCAAAAACCATCAAAAAACGGATTTCGGATCAGCAGCAACATGTCAAAATGCTTTCCGACAAATTAGCCCATCATTTTTATGTTCTTTTTCAAAAAAATAAAACAAAACTGATCGAATTAGCGTCAAAACTTGATGTCTTGTCCCCCTTATCTGTCCTGAATAGAGGGTACAGTATTTCAAGGTTTGTTTTAAATAAGAAAATCATTACAGATTCAGCCCAGGTAAAGCCGGAAGATAAACTTGAAACGATTCTGTTTAAAGGACGCTTAATTTCAACCGTGGAGAAAATAGATGGTTAAAAAACAATCGTTTGAAGCTTCCTTAAAAGAGCTTGAAGAAATCGTAAGGGAAATGGAATCCGGGGATCTTTCTCTTGAAGAAGCTGTCAAGAAATATGAAACCGGTATTAAACAGGCAAAATACTGCAATGATTTTTTAAATACCACCGAACGAAAAATCATTATGCTGACTAAAGATAATGAAGGCAGCCTAAAAGAAGAAATTTTCAAAGATGACTCAAATGACATTTGATCTGGCTCCATACCTTAAAGAAAAGCAAACCCTGATAAACCAGTATCTGGGTATGATTTTGAACCGGTTTGATAAAAAACTAGAGCTGATCATGGCCATGGAACATTCTCTCCTGTCAGGCGGCAAAAGACTCCGCCCTATTCTTTCATTGGCAGCTGCCGAGGCCTGTCAAGAAAACTCGGAACGAATTGCCCTGCTTTCCTGCTGCGCCATTGAAATGATTCATACCTATTCCCTCATTCATGATGATTTGCCTGCCATGGATAACGATGATCTAAGGCGGGGGTTGCCGACCTGTCATAAAAAATTTTCCGAAGCAACGGCCATCCTGGCCGGGGACGCTTTATTAACCCATGCCTTTTATATCATCAGTCAACCTGAAACGATATTTGAAGTTTATCCCGAGTGTTCTATCCGGATGCAATTGATTTCCAAAATTTCACAGGCTGCCGGTATTATGGGCATGGTTGAAGGTCAGATGCTGGATATGCAATCCCCGAATTTTAAATCCAGCGATAGTCTGGCCTATCTTAAAACCATGCATGCCTTGAAAACAGGAAAAATGATCACGGTCAGTATTGAATCCGGCGCCCTGAGTGTCGGGGCTAACCCGGAAACCATCAACCGGTTAGCGGTTTTTGGAGATAAAATAGGCCTCGCATTTCAGGTTGTGGATGATATTTTAAATGTGGAAGGCGATCCAAGCAAAATGGGGAAGTCGGCAGGATCTGATATATTGAATGAAAAAATGACTTTTCCGTCCATTATTGGGATGGATGCATCGAAAAAATTTGCAAAAGATCTCATGAATGAAGCGATTGAATCTCTTTCCCACTTTGGTGAAAAAGGAATGCCCTTAAGGGCAATTGCCGACTATGTGATTAACAGGGACCACTGATGATAATGAGTAAAAGGTAATGAATTTTGGCTCTTCTTGAACAAATAAAAAATTCCGGGGATATTCAGCAGTTTAGCAGAAAAGAACTCCGGCTTCTGGCGAATGAAATTCGAAATCGTATTATTGATGTCGTATCAAAAAACGGCGGACATCTTGCTTCGAGCATGGGTGCAGTCGAATTGACGCTGGCCATCCATTATGTGTTTGATCTGCCCAAGGATACCTTAATTTGGGATGTCGGACATCAAGCCTATGCCCATAAACTTCTCACTGGAAGAAATGAGCGCTTTGACACTCTTCGACAATATAAGGGCCTTTCAGGATTCACAAAAATCAAAGAAAGCATCTATGACGGTTTTACTGTGGGGCATTCCTCTACATCCATTTCCGCCGGGCTGGGCGTTTGTTATGGCAAATATCTGAACGGGGATGAGTCTGATGTCATATCGGTCATAGGAGACGGGTCCCTGACGGCGGGCCTTGCTTATGAAGGTTTGAACCAGGCCGGTGATCTGAAAAAACGCAATCTTATCGTGATCCTGAACGATAATGATATGTCGATTTCTCCCAATGTCGGCGCCCTGTCTTCCTTTTTAAGCCGCACATTTTCAGCCAAATATCTTCAGTCCATGAGAAATCAATTTGGGGCCTTTTTGAAATCCCTGCCCAAGATAGGAGATGAAATTTATCAGATTGCCAAGCGTTCTGAAGAATCCTTTAAAACCTTTGTTACGCCGGGGATGCTGTTTGAAGCCTTTAATTTCGATTATTTCGGCCCCATTGACGGCCATAACCTGGATCATTTGATTGATATTCTGACCAATATCAAAAATCCAAAAGATCCGGTTCTTCTGCATGTCACCACCATAAAAGGAAAAGGGTATGCGCCTGCTGAAAAAAATCCCGTGTATTTCCACGGGGTAGGCTCTTTTGCGGTTGATACAGGCAAAAGTAATGCCAAACCCAATGGAATCCCCTCCTATACCCAGGTATTTGGCAGCCAGATGGTGAATCTGGGAAAGAAGAATTCAAAAATTGTTGCCGTGACCGCTGCAATGCCGGAAGGAACCGGGCTTATCGAATTTTCAAAAGCGTTTCCGGACCGGTTTTTTGATGTGGGTATTGCAGAACAGCATGCCGTGACCTTTTCGGCAGGACTTGCATCCAGGGGATTAAAACCCGTCGTTGCCATCTATTCCACTTTTTTACAGCGGGCCTTTGATCAGATCCTTCATGATGTCTGCATTGATGCCCATCCGGTTGTATTTGCCATTGACCGGGGGGGAATCGTCGGTGAAGACGGGCCTACCCATCACGGCTTATTTGACTATTCTTATCTGAGGTGCATGCCCAATATGACCATCATGGCCCCCAAAGATGAAAATGAACTTGCCCAGATGCTGGTGACGGCCATTCAGCACAACGGTCCCGTGGCATTAAGATATCCGAGAGGAATGGGGGCCGGGGTAAAAATGGATGAGAACCCCCTGCCCCTTGAAATTGGGCGAGGCGAGGTGATTTGCGAGGGAGATGACCTTCTCATCATCGCCGTTGGAAAATCCGTATGTGAGGCCGTAAAAGCGGATCAACTGCTGAAGGAAAAGAATATCCGGTCCACCATTATCAATGCAAGATTTGTAAAACCCCTGGATGCCGATCTGATCGGAAATTATGCAGCTAAAATCAATAAAATTATTACTGTGGAAGAACATGTTCTTGACGGCGGTTTTGGATCTGCCGTCCTTGAAATGCTCATTGATAAAGGAATCACGGGATTTTCATTGAAAAGAATCGGGATAAGGGATTGCTTTGTGGAACACGGCCCCTCAGACGTTTTGCGGCGGGATTATGAAATAGACAGCACTGCCATTGTAAAGGCCGCCTTTGAATTTTATGACGGAAAAGATATCTAAAGAAGATAAAAATTATAAGACAAGGCTTGATACGCTGATTGTGGATAAGGGCCTTGTCAAATCCCGCCATCGGGCAAGTGCCCTGATCATGGCGGGTAAAGTATGGGTCAATGATGTACCGGTGGATAAACCCGGGGTATCGGTTTCAATTCAGGCAAAGATTCTGATCAAAGAGGATGATAATCCTTATGTCAGCCGAGGCGGCTTAAAATTAGAAAAAGCCTTGCAAACCATTCCTGTATCGGTAAAGGGACTCACCTGCCTTGATATCGGCGCTTCCACCGGAGGATTTACCGATTGCCTGCTTCATTACGGCGCCGCAAAAGTCTATGCCGTGGATGTGGGATATGGGCAGTTGGACTGGACCTTAAGACAGGATCCAAGAGTTGTTGTGATTGAACGGACCAATATCCGGTATATGCCCTATGAGTGGATCAATGAAAAAGTGGACCTGGTTGTTGCAGATACTTCCTTTATTTCTCTTAAGATTGTGATTCCGTCTGCTGAAAAATTCATGAAAGACGAGACCCTGGTCCTGGCATTGATCAAACCCCAGTTTGAAGCCGGCAAACAAAATATCGGCAAGGGAGGAGTGGTAAAGGATCCTGAAGTCAGGGAAAAGGTGATCGAAGATATAAAGGGGTTTTTTCAAGACCGCGGATACCGGATCAACCTTGTTGTGCCCTCCCCTATTTTAGGCCCGAAAGGAAATATGGAGTATATCCTATCCTTAAATTATAAAGAAAATTTAAAATAGGACTATGATTTTTATTTAAATTTGATTATTTAAATAAAACTATTTATTAATTGTTAATAAGGAGCCGTAATGAGCGAAGACATCAAAACCATGAGAAACATAGCTCTGGCTGGTCACGGAGGATCTGGAAAGACCACGCTTGCCGAGGCGATGCTGTTTAAAGCCGGAGTTATCAGCCGTCTTGGAAAGGTTGAAGAAGGCAATACGGTTATGGATTTCCAGCCTGAAGAAACCCGGAAACAGCAGAGCATCAATACTTCATTTATTAAATATACCCATAATAAACATACCATTACTTTGATGGATACTCCTGGTGATCAGAACTTTTTCTCTGCTTCTAAAACATGTTTTCCCGTTGCAGACAGCCTGGCCTTTGTTATTGACGGGGTGGGCGGTCCTTCCGCCATGACGGAAGAAGCAGGCGCCAGTGCTCTGGAATACAACCTTCCCGGCTTTGTCATTGTGAATAAACTGGACAGGGAAAGAGCTGATTTTGCCTCCTGCATCGAATCCTGCAAAAAAGCACTTAAGAAGAAAATCATTCCTGTTTGTTATCCCATCGGATCTGAAACTAATTTTAAAGGATTTGTTAATATCATCTCGGGCCAGGCCTTTGAATATGGGGCAGACGGAAAAGTCACCAAAGTGGATATCCCGTCCGATATGGCCGATGATATGGAAATGGCAAAAGAAGAATTTATTGAGAATATTGCCGAACTCAATGATCAATTGCTTGAAAAATACCTGGAAGGTGAAAAAATAGCAGAAGCCGATCTGAAAGCAACATTTCGACAGGGAGTCCTGGATGCCGAATTCTACCCGGCCATCTGTAGTTCTGCAACCAAAATGATCGGCGTCGAAACCATATCTGATTTTATCATTGATTATATGGCGTCTCCTCTGGATCGGGGGGACTGGATCGCCAAGGATTCCAAGGGAGAGGAGGTTGTTGTTTCTCCGGACCCGGATGCCGAATTCTGCGGCTTCGTTTTCTGCACCATCGTTGATCCCTATGCGGGAAGATTGTCCCTTTTCAGGGTCATCTCCGGCAGCCTTGGCAAAGAAGGCAATGTGGTGAATACGACAAAAGATACCAAAGAAAGATTTTCACAGCTTTTAGAGATTGCCGGTAAAGAACAAAAACCCATCACTTCGGCAATTCCGGGCTCCATTGTGGCTGTGGCAAAACTCAAAGAAACCTTGACTGGAGATACGTTAACCGGTGGCAGAGCCATTCAGATTCCTGCGCCCAAACCCATGCCCTCGGTTATTTCTTTTGCCATCAAACCCAAGGCCAAAAATGATGAAGATAAAATTCATGAGGCCATCCGGAAAATTCTTGATGAAGACACAGGGCTTCACCTCAGACGGGAAGAGGAAACCAGACAGACCATCCTGTCCGGCAGGGGTCTTGTTCACATCGAAGTGACGGCTGAAAAAATCCAGAGAAAATTTAATGTGGGTATGGATATCGAAACCCCGAAGGTGGCTTACCGGGAAACCTTCAAGAAAAAGGTCCGGGTTCAGGGCCGGCACAAAAAACAGTCCGGCGGCCATGGTCAGTACGGCGACTGCTGGATTGTCATGGAACCCCTTCCCAGCGGCTCAGGGTTTGAATTTGTCGATAAAATCGTGGGCGGTGTTATCCCGAAAAACTATATCCCGGCTGTGGAAGCCGGTGTCAGGGAAGCATCCAAAACAGGAATCCTTGCCGGATTCCCCTGTGTAGATTTCCGGGTTACCGTTGATTTTGGTTCCTATCATGCCGTGGACTCTTCTGAAATGGCATTTAAGCTTGCCGGCACCATTGCTTTTAAAAATGCCGCAGCAGATGCCAAAGCCGTCTTACTGGAACCCATCATGAGGGTTTCCGTAAAAGCTCCGGAAGACACCACCGGCGATATCATGGGCGATCTGAATTCCAGGCGAGGCCGGGTTATCGGCATGGATTCCGAGGGAGACAAGCAGATTATCAATGCCCTGGTTCCCATGGCGGAAATGCTGCGTTACGCTCCGGATCTAAGTTCTATGACCGCGGGCCGGGGGACTTTTTCCATGGAATTTGAACAATACGATGAAGTTCCGGCGGATCTGGCCAAAAAAGTCATTGAAAGAGTCAATGCAGAAAAAGAATAAATAAGGACCGGCGCCGGGCAGATGACATCCTCATATGCCCGGCTTATTTTTTTCGGCTTAACCCCGATATGATGTCAAAAAGATAATTCCTGAGTTCTTCAACCGAAAGATCCTTAAATGCCTCATAGGGAATGGGTCTGCCGATATTGACGAAGACCTTTCCCGGATTTAACAAAAAACTGCCCTTGGGATTAAATTCAAATAACCCATGAATACTGAAGGGCAGGATGTCGGCCCCGGCCTCTTTGGCCAGATAAAAAGGCCCCTTTTTGAAGAGCCCCATCGCCCCCGTCCTTGTCCTGTGCCCTTCCGGCAGAACGCCGATACTCATCCCTTTTGCCAGGGTTTTTCTTGCCTGATCCAGGCTCAGAATAGCCTTTGTAAGGTTTTCCCGTTCTATGGGAATGCACCCCCATTTCCGGATCAGATATCCCCAGACCGGGAAGGAAAAATGATAGGCCGCCTCAATGCCGACAAAGCAGATGGGAATGGCGGCAGGGATCACAAAGACATCAAACAGGCTCTGGTGATTTCCCATGATCAAATAGGGCTGATCTTTTTTAATATGTTCCCTTCCGTTAACGGACAGCCGTATGCCCATGATCCGGATCAGCGTTTTAAAAAGGGTTCGTGCAATCCGGAAGGTCCTTTCCCTGGGCAGGGTGAAAAGGCAAACCGCCAGGATACCGGATGATAATGCGAAAAAGGAACCGCCCATCATCCATAACCCTGCTGAGATAAACTTCTTCACGCAAGATACCGAATCATTTTGGGATGAACGGTGATGGTTGCCGGCGTTGTTCCGAAGACCTCGCCATCCGCCAGCAGGGTTTTCTCCGGCCGGGTTTTAATTTTTACAGTCCTGGCCTTGACATGGCTAACGGCCGGATGGCGGAGATGGCTGCCGTTATATATTTTCGGCAGGGTTGATAAAAGGCTTGTCCGGGACAGCTTTCCAACCATAATAATATCCATGAATCCGTCATCGATCCTGGCTTCCGGTGCCATGAGCATATTGCCTCCGGTAAACCTGGAATTGCAGAACACGGCAAAACAGTTTTCGCCTGAAACCGCCCGTCCGTCCAATTCAAGCTCCATATGGTGACAATTCAGGCCCAGGGTTCTATGGAAGATGCCGATGATATAGGAAAAATCCCCCAGCCATTTAAATTTCCGGGCGGTTTCGGCCACATCCGTGACAAAGCCGAACCCTGCAATATTAACAAAATAATATTTTTTTTCAGCCTGGGAAAAAGAGCAGACATCAATCCATTTTGGTTTGTTTTCAAGAAGGGCCCTGAGCCCGTCATCCAATGAAAAAATGCCTAAATCCCGGGCAAATGAATTTCCTGATCCAATGGGGAGGATACCAATGGGCGGAATATTTTCAGGTCTGAAACTGGAGAGAAGCCCGTTGAGAACATGGAAATTGGTTCCATCTCCGCCCACGGCGACAACCGCATCATATCGAGTAAGATCCAGTTCAGAGGCAATTTTTACGGTATGGGCATGATATAAGGATAGATAGGTATGGTATTCAACACCGGCCAGGGACAGTTTTTTTTCGATCATCGGCAGGAGCTTTATGCCTTTTTTCCCGCCGGAATACGGATTGATCATCAAGGCGACCCTCATACTGCCCCTCTCATAGGAAAGCCTTGTTCAGGCTGCAATGTCCGGCAGCGCTCCGGTCCAGCAACCGGCCGAGTTCCCCTTGTTTCTTGGGAAAAAAATCCAGGCATTTTTCCCAGACTTCCTCATCTTCCATACAAAAATAGAGAAAAACATCCGGGGCATATGTTTTTAAAGCGGCTATCATTTCTTTATAGATATGGATTCTCAAGGGTTTGAAATACCGCATCTTATTATCAAGTCCCAGAATGAATTCACCATAGCAGAGGGTGGATGCGGGAAACCTTTTTTCCATGACCGATTTTAATCCCGGCATGAAACGGAAGGTGCCCAGACTGATCCAGACAATGGTTTCAGGACGGACATATTCAAAAATTTTTTGAATAACGTTCTTATACTGTTCTTCACAGCCCGGATAAATCACAATGGGGTCAAAATGAAAGGCAAGCCTGTACCCTTTTGATTCGGCCTGTCTGGCTGCTTCGAGGCGGGCCGTAAGGGATGCGGTTCCCCTTTCCTGTGAACGGATAATCTCGGGTGTATTTAAAGACCAGGCTATGATGGTCTTTTCATTATGATCCAGGCTAAGCAGGGATTCAATATTAACGGTTTTGGTTTTAAGTTCAAGCACACTGTTTTTTTGCCTTGCAAAGGTCTTAACCAGGAATTCAGGCATCAGGCTCACTTTTTCCCAGATCAGGGAATCCGTATATTCACCGGTGCCGATTCTGAAAATTTTATTTTCGAGAAAAACAGCCTGAAGGGCCTGGCGGACAGGTTCAAACCCTGCAAAATATTGAAGGACGGGGGGATGAAAATAGGCCTGAAGAATACAATAGGAGCAATCCATGGTGCAAAATGTCCCGGTATGGAGAATGGTATAATCGCAGCAGGTGTAATGACAGGTTCCGGGACAGTTTCTAATTAAGGCGCCTTTGTTTTGGGTGATATAGAGGGTCTTTTTGGCAAGGGAGACGGGATCATCGCTATGGTTGATAAAATCATACACTTCTCCGGAGTCCTGGATTCTTTGGGGTTCTAAACGAATCTTGGAGACCAGATAGTCTGCTTCATCATCCAGGGGCAGCGAATTATCCATAAAAAGGGTATCTATTTTCATGAATCCAAAATTTCCCGGAGGGTCTTGTTTTCTAATGCATCTGTTAGATGCTGAATGTTTTTCTCGAATTCGTCATGATTTTTTACGGTAAAAGATATGGAATACTTCCGGCTTTCAAAATTTTCCGAAGGGATAAGTTTTATGGTGCCTGGAAGTTTAATGGAAGCGATTTTGTCCTGAATCCTTTGTCGGGTTCGGGAAAGCACCGGATACCGCTGTTCAAAGACCAGGGTCCGAAAACAATGGGTTCTCACAGTCATGTCAGCGGTTTCATCATCAAGAGGATCCGGGATGTTCAGTTCTTGAAAAAGTGATTTGGGGTGAACCCCTTCTCTTGCAGCGGTTTCCAGGATATTCTGAATGAGTTCAAGCTGAACGCTGGCCGAGGCCCTGATTTTAGAAAAAATATCCAAAAAAAAGGAGATGGCGTCCATATCCAGGTGAGATATTCTTTTAGCGGATTTAAGCGACAACTGGCCGGTATGGATCAATTCCAGGGCCGGGTCCGGTAATGATCCGATATTCACCAGATCATCAATAAACCCTTGGGCCAATTGAGTATTAAAAACAGCAGGCGACATTTTTGCCATGTTTTCCCTGTCTAAATACCGGGAAAGCCGTTTGACGCTGATAATCAGTTCAACCTGGGTCAGCGGTCTTCTAAAGGCAAGTGCTGCAACGGCAAACAAAAGGCAGTGATAATCTTCAATTTCCGTGTCGGTTGGACGCACCCGAACTTTTGATTCATTATTGTACTGAAGCGCTTTGATCCTGTTAAATCCGGAGATAAGGATAAATTTACCATCATTCATGGGCCTGACCACCGGGGGATTCATCAGACCCATTTCTTTTATGGAACGGGCCAGAAAAGCGATATTTTCCGATTCGGATGAAATCCGATACCGCTCATCCTTGATATCGATATCCGAAATATGGATCTCCTTGAGGGTATCAAACATTTTCACCGGTCAGGCGGGTATAGATTTCCTTATAGGTACTCGCTGTGCGGTCAATAACATCCTGGGGGAGTTTTGGCCCGGGGTTTTTTTTATCCCATCCCGAGGCAATGAGCCAGTCTCTCACATATTGTTTATCAAAACTATTCTGGCCCCGGCCCGGTGCATAATCGTCCAGGGGCCAGAATCTGGAGGAATCCGGGGTAAGGATTTCATCTATCAGGATGATCTTGCCGTCCAAAAGGCCGAATTCAAATTTGGTATCTGCAATAATGATTCCTTTTGAAAGTGCATATTCCGCCCCCTTTTGATAAACTTCAAGACTCAACCGCCGGAGCTCATGGGCTCTTTCTCGGCCGATGAGGTTAACGGTTTCATCAAAACTGATATTGATATCATGATCCCCCACCTCTGCTTTTGTTGAAGGGGTAAAGAGCGGCTCCATCAGTTTGTCGGATTCTTTCAGGCCCGCCGGTAACCGGATACCACAGACCTGACCCTCTTTTTTGTAAGAAGACCAGCCGGAGCCTGAAATATACCCCCTGACAATACATTCAACCGGAAGGGGGTCGGCCTTTTTAACCAGCATACTCCTTTTATCCAGGGCCTCCAGATAGGGTTTAAATCGATCCGGGTATTCATTTACATTGGTGGTAATAATATGATTTTTTACGATGGCTTCCATTTTTTTGAACCAGAATACGGAAATCTGGTTTAAAACCTTTCCCTTGTCCGGAATGAGGTCGGGCAGGACCACGTCAAAGGCGGAAAGTCTGTCTGTCGTGACCATCAGAAGCGCATCTCCTGTGTCAAATATATCCCTGACCTTACCCTGGCGGACCAGGGAAAGGTCATCAAATTGAGTTTTGGGAATGTGGGCCATCTTGATCTCCTTAATATGGGTAAATTTCTCAATAAATTAGGATGATCCTATATCACAAAAGATGGAATTTATCTATTGCCGGCATTAAAATTATTATGCAATGGGATATTCCAAGGTTCAGCAGTATTCTATACTCATTCAAATTAAATCTTCTGAAATCTTGACGCAGAGGGCTTAATGGTAATATTGTTGGATTATTTTGATTTTCAAATACTATGAGGCTCAGACAATGAATAAACCGTCAAATCTATTATTGCTTACCATCATTGCTTTTTTTTCAATCCAGGGGAATGCCGATTGCTTTACGGATTATTCCCTTCATGATCTGATCAAACTTGCCAATATTCACAGTGAAACCATCAGAATTGCTGAAGATGATGTGGATATTGCCCGGCAGGAGGAAAAAAGGGCATTATCGGTCTTAATCCCCAAGGCCACCACCTATGGCAGCATTACCGAACATAAAGAGCAAACCTTCAATTCTCCGGATACCCAAACCATGGGAATCAAGCTGACCCAGTCATTTACCCTTAACGGCAAAGAACTGATCGCCCTGGATGTCACACGAAGGTCCATTGAAGGCAAGGAATTCAGCCTCGAAAGCATTCGTTCCGAATATCTATTACAAGTTGCCCAGGCCTATTACAATATCCTGAGTGCCCGAAAATTTTTTGAAATCGCCCAATCCGATGTCGAACGGCTTACCACTCACCGGAATGCCGTCAAAGAAAAATTAAGCGTGGGTAATGTCACCAAGACCGATTTGTTCCGGGCTGAAGCTGAACTTTCCAAGGCATTGACCGAGCAAAAAAAAGCCGAAAACGCAATTCTTCAAAGCAAAGCCGCTTTGCAGAATCTTGTGGATATTGATCCGGACTTTGATCTTCAAAAACAGGATATTGCTGAAATTGAAAACTACCAGTGCAATCTTGAAGAACTTCAGGTCTATGCCTTGGAAAACCGGACTGAAATCAAAGAAGCAAAAAAGAATCTTGAGATTGCCGAAAAAACCGTAAAATTCAAAAAAAGCGATTATTGGCCCACTGTCGAACTTGAGGGAGGATATAAAGCAACCGATATCCAGTACGATACAACATCAACCTCAATGAAAGATGATATGGAAGATACGTATATTACCGGAAGCCTTGTCTTCACCCTCTTTGACGGAGGATTGAGGCGGGCCACGATAAAGCAGGCCCTTCTGGATCAAAAAAAAGCTGAAAAAGCACTGACCCTTCAAGAAAAAAAAATCAGCCTGGATTCAAAAACGTCATTTCTGGACTATGAAACCGCAAAAAGCACCCTGGACAATCTGCAGGACGAACTCAAATATGCCGAGGAAACCTTTAATGCCGTGCAGATGCAGTATAATTACGGAATGGCGGACAGCATTGATATCATGGATGCCAATACGCTTCTTGTTTCCGCCCAGAGAAGAATATCCGACGCCCGCTACAAATATTATCTTTCGGTGCTGAGAATCATCTACACCAAAGGGGATTTGCCGGTCTTTTTCCTAAACCCTGCCTGATATTGAATAAAGCTTCAATCCTGCCGTATTTTTTTTCATTCCCCGGCTTCCTTTAAATACCATGCCGGGGAATGAACATCTTGTTTTATCCAGTTCGTCAACTCCCTGAAAATCAGATGAATCTTTAATGTTTCTGCCGCTCAGCGCTTGACTTAACCATTGCCTTAAAATATTCTAAGGTGGTGATCTTGAGGATTCATATGAACTGGTTTTAAAAGGAGACGCCCATGTACGAAATCATTGCAAACCCGGAAGATTATCAGATTGATCATCTCATCAACGGTACAGGTAATGCAAATATTGAAATTTCAAAAGAGGAAAGACAAAAATGGGCCCTGGAAATTGCCCATTTCAGTGAAAAATTAACGGAATTTGCAAACAAATCCAAGGAACTGGCCAGAGTCTTTTCCAGTCAAGAAAAAATTTCAACAACCCCTGCTTCATTAAAAACGCTAAAGATTCAATTGTTTATGATTAATGACGCCTTAACCACAGCCATCGGCATTGCAGACAAACTTGAATCCGATATTGTAAAAAAATAATCACCTTACGGTTTTCTGCCGCAATACATGGTCTGCGAGAGTTATGGCCGTCATGGCTTCGCAGACCATATTGATTCTTGGAATTGCACAGATATCATGCCTTCCCTTTGTTGATATCTCTGCTACGTTCCCGTCTTCATCAATGGTTTGCTGAATTTTTAAAATGGAAGGAATGGGTTTGATATGAACCCTGGCAACAATATCTTCCCCATTTGAAATCCCGGCCAGGATCCCGCCAGCATGATTGGTTTGAAACCCCTCCGGAAATATCTCATCGTTATTTTCAAAACCCGTCATTTTGGGGGCATTGATCCCTGCCCCGATTTCGACGGCTTTAACAGCGCCGATGCTCATCAGGGCCTTGGCAATATCCGCATCCAGTTTATCAAAAACCGGCTCTCCAAGCCCTGCCGGAACATTGGAGGCAATGATTTCCACAATCCCCCCGAGAGAATCCCCCTGGGCTTTGACTGCTTTAATTTTTGCTTCCATTTTTTTTGCTGCCTCCATATCCGGGCATTGAAGATCATTTTGATCCTTGAAAGACAGATCTCCTGTCAAAACAGCCCTGATATTGCCCAGTTCAAGGGTATAGCTCTGAATCCGGATTCCCTGCTGATCCAGAATAACCTGGGCAACGGCTCCTGCGGCCACCCTTGCTGCCGTTTCACGGGCCGAGGCTCTTCCCCCGCCCCGGTAATCCCGGACACCGTATTTTGCATGATAGGTATAATCTCCATGGCCCGGCCGGAAAAGGCCGGCTATGGAATCATAGGCCTTGGATCTGGCATCCTTGTTTTCAATCAGAATCATAATAGGCGTTCCGGTGGTCTTGCCTTTGAATACACCCGATATCAGGATGGGACAATCCGGTTCTTTTCTGGTTGTGCCGGACACCCCTCCCTGCCCTGGTCTTCTTCGGTCAAGGGCTTTCTGCAGGGTCTTTTCATCCAGATCAAGCCCTGGGGGGCAGCCTTGAATGACGACCCCGATTCCCTTTCCATGGGATTCTCCAAAGGTCGTGATATTGAACGCCTTACCAAAACTGGAGCCGGGCATCAGGGCAACCTCCTTTCAATGAGGGTTAAAATTTCTTTTGGCGTATACAAGCCGGTTTCTATTTTTAACTGGGCGGCCTTTGCATACAAGGGTCTGCGCAGATTCAGCAATTCCTCTGTTTCGTCTATCAGGTTTTTATCCGTCAGAGACGGCCGGGAAGACCAGGTTGAAGGATCCGAGTGTAAGCGTGACAGGATGATTTCCATATCGGCATCAAGCCATATGGTAAATCCGTTTTTGTTCAAAAAAATCAGGCTTTCCGGGTCTGTTACAATACCTCCGCCGGTGGATACCACCGTATCTTTTATTTCCCGTGTCTTTAAAAGGGTTTCTTTTTCAACCTGCCTGAAATACGTCCACCCATGAGTCTGGACCAGATCCGAAATGGTTGACCCGGTTTGCTGTTCAATGGCCTGGTCCATATCCAGGTAATCACGATGAAGCCGCTCGGCAAGGATTTTACCAATGGTTGTTTTTCCGGTACACCGATATCCGATTAAATAAATGTTCATGGTTTACAAGGCATCAAATATTTCCCAGTAATTGGGGAAGGATTTTTCAACACAGGTTTCATTTTCAATTTCCATGCCCGGAATCAAAAGTCCCGGCATGGAAAAGGCCATGGCAATCCGGTGGTCGTTAAAGGTTTCGATCCTGGCCCCCTTGGGCGCCCCCCCCGTAATTTCCATGAAATCATCTCCCTGTTTCACCATGATGCCCATTTTTAAAAGCTGAGAAGAAACAGCATCGATTCGGTCACATTCTTTTTCCCGAAGATGCCTGATATTATGAATCCGGGTTCTTCCCTTGGCAAAACCGGCCACAACGGCAATGGCCGGAACGGCATCCGGCGTATCCGACATATCCACATCAATCCCGGTCAATTCTGACCCGCAAACCCCTATTTCATTTTCTTGGAACTTAACCGTACATCCCATCTGCTCCAATATTTTGACCTGCTTTAGATCGCCCTGAAGAGAATTTTGACTGATATTTTTTACCGAAATCATCTGTCCGGTAATGGCCCCCAGTGCCCAGAAGTAACCGGCATTGGAAAGATCGGGTTCCACAAAGAAATCACCCGGAGAATAGGATTGTTGTCCCGGCACCTGATACAGGCAGGGGTGAATGCGGTGGGCCTCAACCTTAAATTTTGTCATGATATCCAGGGTCAAATCAATATACGGGGAGGACACCGGCAAAGACTCAAGACTGATGTCAAGTCCTTTAGCCATAAACGTCCCCATCATTAAAAGGGAAGACAGATACTGGCTGCTTTTTGAACAATCCAGGGTGACCGTGCCTCCCTGACGGTTCCCGCCACAGATGCGGACCGGCGGAGTTCCCTGCCTGTTTGGGGAGATGGCATGAATACCGAGACGCTTTAGTGCATTCAGCAGTTCAACCATGGGCCGTTCACACATTCTTTTGTCACCTGTCAAAACATATTCCGTGGTTCCCAGGGCTGCAATTCCAGCCAGGAGACGCATGGAGGTTCCCGAATTGCCGAGATAAATTTCTTTTTCACAGGGCTTGAGGGTCCCTCCAAAGCCGATGACCCGGAACCGCCCTTCGTTGATCCGGTCAATTTGGGCTCCAAAACAGGTCAAGGCATTCATGGTCCATTTGATGTCTTCGCTCTCAAGAAGATTTTCGATGGTGGATATACCGGTGCAAAGAGAGGCGCATATGAGTATCCGATGGGAAATGCTCTTTGAACCGGGTACCACGACCTGCTGGTCTTTAATTGTTTTGGGAATAATCGTTTTCATTTATCGGTTCTCATCCTTTAACATGATTTTTCGCATCAATTCAATGTCAGGGTTGATCCCCGTCCATAGTTTGAATTGATGCGCCCCCTGACTCAGAAACATGGTCAGGCCATCAATAATTCGGCAGCCTTTTGATTGAGCCCCATACAGGAGCCTTGTTTTCAAGGGGGTATAAATAATATCCATCACCAGAGTTTCGGGAGTCAGATAATCCAATGGAAAAGAAAGGTCGGAAATATTGGGGCTCATGCCGACGGGTGTCGTGTTGATGAGAATATCAGGCTGGATTTTCAGGAGACTGCCTCTATCATCCAAAGAGAAAAAATCCGCCTTGTATTTTTCAGCCAGAGCTTCCCCTCTTTTTTTGTTTCGATTTATAATCACGAGCTGGCCTTTTTCTTTGAAAATCCCATAGGCCACAGCCTGAGCCGCTCCCCCGGCGCCTACAATACAAATTTTTTTCCCCTGGATGCCAAAGGGCTTCAAGGGTTCAACGGCAGCCTTGTAATCCGTGTTGAATCCGTGAAGCTTTCCCTCTTTATTGACAATGGTATTCACAGCACCGACGGCCTCGGCATCCTCATCTATGCGGTCAAGATAGGCCATTACGGATTCTTTAAAGGGCAATGTGATGGAGGCCCCTTTAATATCTAAAGTCCTTATGGCTTCCAGGCTTTTGGCAATTCCATCCGGTTCAAAGGCAAGGTATACGGCATTGATATGATAATACCGGAAGGCAAAATTATGAATGACAGGGCTTTTGGAGTGCCGGACAGGATTTCCGAAAACACCGTAAATTTGTGTGAAAGAATCGATCATGCGTCATAGTCTTCTTTTTCAAATACGGGATAGGACCCGAGTATTTTCAGCAACAGGGCGTATTTTCTGATTTCTTTTATGGTTTCGACCACCCTTTGCTCCTGTTGATGGCCTTCAATGTCCAGAAAAAAATAATAGCTCCAGTTTTCATGGCGCGTGGGCCTGGACTCCAGCTTCAACATATTGAGCCCTGCCCTGTCAATGGGCTCCAGTGCTTTAAACAATGCCCCGGGAATATGGGAAACGGCAAACATGATGGAGGTTTTATCGTTTCCTGTGGGTTCCGGAAGGTCTTTACCGATAACCAGAAACCTTGTGATATTTCCTGAAACATCTTCTATTTTGGATTCTACGGTTTGAAGCGCATAGATATGGGCGGCCTGTCGACCGGCAATGGCGGCAACGGTTTTATCTTCACTGGCCATAAGAGCGGCTTTTGAACTCGTGCTGGTCTCAATCATCACAGCATGGCTGAATTTTTTTTTAATCCATGACCTGCACTGGGCAAGGGCTTGGGGATGGGAACAAATTTTTTGAACATCCTTTGGCTCACCGGTGATGGATAACAGATCATGGGAAACAGGCTCATAATGCTCCGCACAGATATTCAGGTCAAAATGGCTGAAAAGATCCAGGGTGTGGGCCACGGCGCCTTCAATGGAATTTTCAACCGGAACGACGCCGAAATGGCTCTCGTTTTTTTCCACCTCTCTGAATATTTCATATAGATTGGGCTGCTCTACAAAATTTCCGGAGTGCCTGAAATGGGTCAAGGCTGCAATATGAGAAAAGCTTGCTTCAGGACCGAGAAACGAAATTGTCTTGGGTTTTTGGATATCGCGGGTGGCTGTGATGATCACATTAAAAAAATACCTTAATAATTGTTTGTCCGCAGGACCCTGATTTATTTTCGATAATTTTTCAATGACATTTCGCTCCCTTGTCCGGTCAATAATCCGGCTGCCGGTTTCTCGTTTGATCATACCGACTTTTTTTCCGATTTCAAGGCGCTGGTTAATCAAGTTTAAAATTTTCAGATCAATAGCATCAATTTGATCTCTCAAATTTTTTAAATCATCTTCAGCCATTTTTATCTTTCTCTATGGATTCAGGAGGGTTCCTTTTTCAAAATAAAACTTTGTATCCGATTGCCGTCCATATCTTTAACGGTTGCCGTCCATTTGTCAACAATGATGGATTCTCCGGATTGGGGTATCCTGCCGATCTGTTCCAGAAAGAAGCCGGAAAAGGTATCATAGGTATTGGATTCGGGTATTCCAATGTCAATCTCTTCATTTAGATCATAGATATTGATTCTTCCGGCAATCAGCCATTTATTGTCTTTAAGCCGGATAATATCAGGCGTCATTCTGTCTGTTTCATCAATAATTTCACCTACAATTTCTTCCAATACATCTTCAAGGGAAACAATACCGGCCACACCGCCATGCTCATCCACAACAACGGCCAAATGATTTTTATTCCGCTTAAAATCCTGCAACAGGGAATCCAGCTTTTTAGATTCAGGAATAAAATAAGGCTTTTTTAAAATCGGTTTGATATCCAGTGAAGTCTCAAAATTTGTTGTGCAGGCTTTCTGGAAACTGGCAAACAGGTCTTTGACGTGCAATATCCCGATAACATTATCGATACTGTCCTCAATAACAGGTATCCTGGAAAACCCGGTCTGAAGAATTTTTGAAATATCTACATTTTCCGATATATCGATCACAAACATATCCGCCCTGGGGGTCATGATCTCTGAACATGAGGTATCATCAAATTCAAATATTTTCGTGATAAACTGTTTTTCCGCTTCATTGATTTCACCCTCTTCTTCAACCACTTCAACCATGGTCATGAGTTCGTCTTCAGTAACGGCGCCGTGGCGGGGATCTTTTTTCCCCTGAATCATGGGTATCACATTCAAAATGAAAATCAATGGAAAAAACAGTTTTGAAAGCCAGTAAAGAGGATAAATAAAAATCCTTGCGATAAGGACGTTGTTTTGATTGGCAAAGGATTTTGGGAAGATTTCACCAAAAACCAGGATCAGTAATGTCATAACTCCGGTCGCAATACCGACGGCATTGGACTCGAATTGTGAAATGGCAAGGGAGGTGGCAATGGATGAGGCCCCGATATTCACAAGATTATTTCCGATCAGGATGGTCGTTAAGAGCCTATGGGAATCTTTCTTCATACTCAGAATCAGCCTGCCGCTCCCGGAGCCGTCCTTTGCCATGTGGAGAGCTTTGACTCTGCTGATGGTAAAAAGGGCTGTTTCGGAAGCCGAAAAAAATCCGGATAAAAAAAGGCTTATAACCAAAAGAATAATTTCAAAAGTCATCTAATTAATAAATTTTCCTCTTTCTGAAAAAAATATCTGTGTATTTGTTTTTTTAACGAAGCCACTCTAATAACATTCCGATATTTTTGTCAAATTGATTATCAGAAATGAGATTCTCTGAGAAGGTTCATTGCAATACCGGCCGCATTTTTTGCAGCCCCCTTTTTCCCGAGTTTTTTTCTGACCTGTTCCAGCCGGGATTCATAATAGTGCTCATGGGTGATCATATGAACGGCTTTGATAGATATTTTTTCAGGGGTTGCCTCACCCTGGAGCAGCTCGGGCATGATTTCTTCATCGACAATCAAATTTGCAAGACCTGCATATTTTACTCGAACAAGCAATTTTGCCGCCCAAAAGCTTAACCTTGCCATTTTGTAAATCAGGAGGGTTGGAATACCAAAAAGCGCCGCTTCAAGCGTTACCGTGCCTGATGCCGCGATAACCAGGTTTGATCGAATCAGGATTTCCCGGACAGGCCCTTCAACAATATCAAATAATTGAGGACTCCCTGATGTGTTGACGCATTCTTCAATCCATTCCCTTTTTATCGATGCGGCTTTAGACACAAGGAATCGGGCCTGATTTTGTTTTTGATGAATAAGGCAGGCAGATTGAATCATAATATTCAGAAGATTTTTAATTTCAGCGTTTCTTGAGCCTGGAAGGAGCCCAATGATGATAGGGTCATTTAAGCCGGGGGATAAAGCCTTTGATCGTAAAAAAGATTTGGAAAGATTTTCCGGGTACTCGTCCACTAAGGGATTTCCTACGTAGGTGGATGAAACCCCGGCCTTTTTAAACAATTTTTCTTCAAAAGGAAAAATCAGTGCGGCATGATCCACATATTTTTTAATCTTAAACAGTCTGGATCGTTTCCAGGCCCATACCTTGGGGGTAATATAATATAAAATTTTGATAGGGTAATGTTCTTTCACATATCCGGCCGCCCTCAGGTTGAATCCGGGATAATCTACAAGAACGATGAGATCCGGCAGATGAGAATTGAGTTTTTCCCGGAAAAGATCAAAGGCTTTTTTAATGTGTCTAAATTGCATCAAC